>TARA_R110002020_G_scaffold138602_7_pt1 | contig 66226 bp, 47 predicted proteins | sample TARA_R110002020 | Tara Oceans TARA_R110002020 (sample SAMEA4396489) | marine metagenome | biome: Westerlies Biome; feature: [MES] marine water layer (ENVO:01000295) within the mesopelagic zone...; material: water (ENVO:00002006), including particulate matter (ENVO:01000060) such... | reverse complement strand
TTTTTTTGAATTATTTTTACTCACCAACCGAAATTGCAAACTCGGAATTTTTATAAATACCGCTGGTTAATTTCTCCTTTATTGCAGCAAATGCAGTGATCGTTTCTTTTACATCTGCCAAAGTATGAACAGCTGTAGGAATCAGTCTGAGGATAATCATTCCTTTAGGTATCACAGGGTAAATTACTACAGAACAGAAGATACCGAAGTTTTCTCTAAGGTCTTTTGTCAAGGCAGCAGCTTCACCGACAGTACCGTTCAGTACTACTGGGGTAACAGGAGAATTTGATTTCCCAGTGCTAAAGCCATTCTCATGAAGGCCTTTTCTAAGTGCGTTAACAATTGTCCAAAGATTATCTTTAAGCTCAGGCTGAGTTCTCAGTAATTCAAGACGCTTCAAGGCACCTTTTACCAAAAGCATTGGAAGAGACTTGGCGAAGATCTGAGAACGCATGTTGTATCTCAAGAACAAAATCACCTCAGGATCACCCGCAATGAAGGCACCAATACTAGCCATAGACTTAGCAAAAGTGGAGAAGTAAAGATCTACTTGATCCTGAACTCCTTGCTCTTCATCTGTACCTGCTCCGGTTTTACCCATGGTACCAAAACCATGCGCATCGTCAATTAGTAGTCTGAATTCAAATTTCTTCTTGAGCTCAACGATTTCTTTCAACTTGCCTTGATCTCCTGTCATCCCGAAGACTCCTTCGGTAATTACTAAGATTCCTCCGCCAGTTTCATTAGCAAGTTTGGTGGCTCTTTCTAATTGTTTCTCGCAGTTTTCAATGTCATTATGAGGGAAAACGTAACGCTTACCCAAGTGCATTCTAAGCGCATCGATGATACAAGCGTGACATTCAGAATCATAAACAACTACATCTTTTCTGTCTAAAAGCGAGTCGATCACCGACATGATACCTTGGTATCCGTAATTCAATAGGTAGGCTTTTTCTTTCTTGACAAATGCTGCCAATTCATCCTCTAATTGCTCGTGAAGGGTGGTTTGTCCTGACATCATACGTGCGCCCATAGGATAAGCGGCACCGTATTCAGCGGCCGCATCAGCATCAGCTTTACGTACTTCAGGATGATTTGCTAGGCCTAGGTAATTATTCAAACTCCAGGTTAGAACATCCTTCCCCTGAAATTTCATTCTCGGAGCAATTTCCCCTTCAAGTTTTGGGAAGGAGAAATAGCCGTCTGCAAACTCAGAGTGTTTGCCCAAGGGGCCCATGTTCATTTTTAATTTTGCAAATAGATCCAAAGCGTTTCGAATTTAAGTGATAATGGATTTAATGATCTGTTCATTAAAATCCGACAAAAATAAAACTTAAATGCCTCCCAAACAAAAATCGTTGGTGAAACAAGTGATTCTTAACAAAGCTCAGAATATTTTCTTTATTTAGCCAAAACCCAAAATATTAGCTTTTAATACCAGAGATAATGGCAAAAATCAAAAAAATACTTGTTGCAAATAGGGGAGAAATCAGCTTGCGGATTATGCGGACAGCCCGCGAAATGGGCATAGCAACGGTAGCTGTTTATAGTGAGGCAGATAGACTTTCTCCACATGTACTTTTCGCTGATGAAGCGGTATGTTTGGGTCCTCCCCAATCCGCTAAGTCCTACTTATTGGGGGAGAAGATCATTGAAGTGTGCAAGGATCTAGTAGTGGATGCAATTCATCCTGGGTATGGATTTCTTTCTGAGAATGCGGATTTTGCTAGAAAAGTAAGGCTGGCAGGATTGATTTTTATTGGTCCTTCTCCAGAAGCTATCGAAGTGATGGGATCTAAGCTTGCAGCGAAGCAGGCAGTAGCGAAATACAATATTCCCTTAGTTCCTGGTACAGAAGAAGCAATTTCTGACATTCCTGTGGCCAAAGCTCGAGCCTCAGAGATTGGTTATCCAATATTGATCAAGGCCAGTGCCGGCGGAGGAGGAAAAGGAATGAGGATAGTCGAGAATGAGGAGGAGTTTGAAGAGCAAATGCAGCGTGCAGTGAGCGAAGCTCAATCGTCGTTTGGTGATAGCGCAGTTTTTATAGAAAAGTACATTACTTCTCCCAGGCACATTGAGATTCAGGTACTGGGAGATCAGCATGGAAATATTGTGTACCTTTTTGAGCGGGAGTGTTCTATTCAGCGAAGACATCAGAAAGTAATAGAGGAGGCACCTTCAGCGGTGGTTTCGCCAGAGATGAGAAAGGCTATGGGCGAAGCAGCAGTAGGCGTGGCGAAAGCATGTGATTATTATGGAGCTGGTACGGTGGAATTTATTGTGGATGAGAAATTGGACTTCTATTTTCTGGAAATGAATACCAGACTTCAGGTAGAGCATCCTGTCACAGAAATGATCACGGGGAAGGATTTAGTACGAGAGCAGATTTTGGTGGCTGAGGGTAAGTCACTATCATTTTCTCAGGATGACCTGAAAATTAACGGACATTCACTGGAAATTCGTGTTTACGCTGAAGATCCATCAAATAATTTCCTTCCAGATATTGGGAGATTGACTACCTATAAGCGGCCACAAGGAGCTGGAATCAGAGTAGACGATGGATTCGAAGAAGGAATGGATATTCCCATCTATTACGATCCTATGATTGCGAAGCTGATAACGCACGCAGAAAATAGAACCGCTGCAATTGAAAAGATGGTACGCGCCATCGATGATTATAAGATTGTTGGAATTCAGACTACACTAGAATTCTGCAAGTTTGCGATCACGCATGAAGCATTTATAAGCGGAAATTTTGACACCAAGTTTGTAGAGAATTATTTCACTCCATCAGTGTTGGATCAGCAGTTTTCGGAGTCAGAGTTGGAATTACTTTCTGCCTTGGCAGTGGAGTTTTTTACTAAGAACAAGACTTCGGGAAATTTCCAGTCTGATTCAACAGCCAAGGAGGAATCAGCGTGGAGAAATAGGCTTCAGTAACATGGCAGAGATATTACCAGTGAAAGCTTGGCGATATGCTGAAGCTTTGACGCCTAAAATGGAGGAATTAACTGCACCGCTATTTGATGTAGTTTCAGCAAGACAGCGGCAGTTACTCTATGAAAATCCGCTAAATAGTATTCATCTCTCCGTACCTCAAGGAAGTGATCCTGCTCAAAATGCTCTGGAAACAGTCATCAAATGGAAAAGAGAAGGAATCATCGAGCAGGATACTTTGCCAGGGATTTATGTGTATTATCAGTACTTCAGACTTCCGGGAGAGCATGACGAGCGTTGCAGAAAGGGATTTATAGCGCAGATCAAGGCTTATGATTGGAGTGATGAAGTGATTTTAAGACATGAGAATACCATCGTGTCTGCGGTGAATGATAGAATAGAACTCTTGAGTAAAACACAAATCCAAGCGAGCCCAACTCATGGCTTATATGTGGATCCTGAGGAAGAGCTCGAGAAATACATGGATGAGGTGATTGCTGCGCCTTTGTATGAACTTGAAGATTACCAAGGCGTGCGCGAAGTCATGGCTGTGATTCAGGATCCCGTGATTATTCGGGAGTTTGTTCAGGTATTAAAAAATAAGCAGGTGATTCTTGCTGATGGACACCACAGGCTAGAAGGAGCTATTGAATATAGAAAATCGATGCAGGGTAAACTGCCTGATACTAAATGGAAAGGCTATGATTATCACCTGATGTATCTCACAAATACGAGTGGAAATCATCTGAAAATCCTTCCAACACATCGGCTGTTTTACGGATTGGAGCTATCACAAGAAGAGTTTCTCGAAAAGATCAATCAATGGTTTATTGTGAAGAAATTTGCAGATCCTGAGGAATTGGGTGCGTATGCTTTTCATAAACAGTATACCTTTGGATTAGTAATGGGAGAGGAGAGCTACACCTTGCACTTGAAAGCAGGAAAAGAGAGTGAGATCAACCAGCATTTGCCCGAGAGCATTCGAAAGCTTGATCTTGCAGTGCTTCATGAGGTGCTTTTTGCGAAGATTTTGGGCATTGCAGTGGCGGATCAAAGAAATTCTGACCAGCTAGTTTACGAACGTAATTTCTCCAGATGCATTCAAGAAGTGCGCTTAGGTAAAGCAAGTTTCGCGGTGATTACTCGGGAATTAGAATTAGCACAAGTATTGGAAGTTTGCAGGAGTGGTGAAGTGATGCCACAGAAATCCACCTATTTCTACCCAAAAGCACTCGGCGGATTACTATTCGCCAGTATTAAACAAGATGAATTTGAATTCGAATATGGAGCCTTTTTTAAGTAACCTTAAAAGCAAAAAAATTATACTAGCCTCTAATTCCCCGAGGCGTCAGGAGTTATTGAAAGGGTTGGAAGTGGAGTTTGAGGTGAAAGTCAACTCGGTGGATGAGACAATACCGAAAGATATACAAGCAGAATATGTAGCAGCTTACCTTTCTAAGTTAAAGTCAGAAGCATTTGACGACGAGCTGGCTGAAAACGAGATCTTAATCACTTCAGATACAGTTGTGATTTCTGATGGTCATGTGCTAGGGAAGCCAAACTCAGAAGAGGAAGCTTTTGATATGCTGAAAAGTCTTTCTGGTGCCACTCACTCAGTGATGACAGCAGTCACGTTTAGAGATAAAACAAGACAAATCACGCTGGAAGATGAGACGATAGTGACGTTCCGGTTTCTGGAAGAAGATGAGATCTGGCATTACATTCATAGATACAAGCCCATGGATAAAGCTGGTGCGTATGGAATTCAGGAATGGCTTGGGTTTATGGGAGTGGAGAGAATAGAAGGTTCATATTACAACGTGATGGGATTTCCGCTGCACCTGATCTATACACAACTTAAAAAGTGGCAATAAAGTCTTATGATTTAGGATATCTAGCTACAATAAAAACCCCGGTGAAACGTAGTTCACAGGGGTTTTTATTGTTAAAAAGTGAAAAGAATACTCTTTCGAATTCTAACTATTAATCTTTTTTGATTGCTGTGATTTTGCCTTCTACAGGAGCTACTTTATCACCTTCCTTCAGATCTTTACTTACAATGAAATAAGGTCCTGAGATGATTTGATCTCCTTCAGCTAAGCCTTCCAATACTTCGATATTCTGAAAATCAGAAATACCGGTTTTGATTTCTTTTATTTTGGCAACGCCACCATCATTGATAAAAACCAACTCCTTTGCACGGGTGGTCCCAGCTAATAAAGTGTCTTGCTTACTCTCACGTGTGGTCACAGCAGCCAAAGGAACAGAAAGCGCATTGTTTTTGGAGTTTGTAAGGATCTCAACAGATGCAGTCATTCCTGGACGGAAAGGGTATTTTTTTCCTTCGTCAACTAGATCTTGGTAAGAATCATTCAAGATTCTGATTTTCACTTTGAATTCAGTAACTGCGTCTGAAGATGCTTTTGCATTGGCGGTGTTAGCAATACTGGTCACTATGCCTTTAAACGTCTTACTGGTGTAAGCATAGGCATCTACATCTATTATAGTAGTGTCTCCCAAGCTCAATCTTACGATATCATTCTCATTTACATCGACACGAACTTCCATTTTAGATAGATCCGCAATAGTCAACATTTCAGTCCCAGCCATTTGCTGAGTTCCTACTACACGTTCCCCTTGCTCCACCAAAAGGTTGGAAACAATCCCGTTCACAGGAGAGTAAACATTGGTCAATCTTAGATTTTCAGATGCTTCATCTACAGATGCCTGAGAACTTTTCACTACGAATTCTGAGGCACGAACACTTTGTTTGGCTGCTTCTAAATCTTTTTGGGCAGAGATGAAATCTGCTTGAGCCTGTTCAAAATCGGCATCAGAAATAGCCTTTGATTCATACAAAGTCTTTTGTCTGTTGAAATTTTGCTCCGTTTGAGTGAATTGCGCTTCAGACCGCTGAAGGGCAGCACGGGATTGAGATAGATTAGCTTCCTGCTGACTGAAGTTAGCTTTGGTTCTGTCCAATGCAGATATGAAGTTATCAGGTCGGATTTTCACTAGAAGCATTCCAGAAGCGACAGAATCACCTTCTTTTACATTCAAGGAGATAATCTCACCTGCCACATCAGGACTAAGGTTTACTTCTACTTCAGGCTGAATCTCTCCAGATGCACTTACTTTCTCTACAATAGAGACTCTTTTCACAGTGGCTACTTCTACTTGAGTTTCTTTTGCTCCGCCTATCCATCCAGCATTTTTAGCGATTACAGCAAAAATAATTAGGACTACTATTCCACCAAAGAGGTAATACAATAGCTTATTTGATTTCTTATTGGCCATGGTTTAATTAAGATTAATTGGATTGCCCAGGTAAAAATCTAGAACTTTTACTCTGAAAATGTAGGTGTATTTGTCGTAAACAAGTTGAGATTGAGCAGAAAATAGGTTGTTTTGAGCCACCTGAAAATCTACTGAATTTATAGCTCCCAATTCGAAGCGTTGCTGTGCGATTCTAAATGATTCTTCCAAACTCGTAATTCTAGTCAGTGAAGCTTGGTAAGATTGCTCAGATGCCAACGCATTTGTGAAAGCAGTTTCTATGTCCTGTCTCAATTGGTTCTTAGCTTCCAATTCGGCGACTTCTGCCAAACTCTTTTGAACATTTGCACGCTGAACGCTTGCTTTATTGTTCATTCTAGAGAATATCGGAACACTTAATTGTAAACCTGCAGCCTGAGAAAAGTTGATGTCTAGCTGTTCTCCAAATTTTGCTTCATAAAGATCCACATAGTTTGTTCCCAAATTTCCAAATATTGATAACGTTGGATAATATCCTGCTTTGGCCATTTTAATTCCATATTCTGCACTTAGAACTCCTAGTGATGCAGCTTTGATTTCTGGCATGGTTTCTACGGCAGTCTGGTAAATAGTAGAAGATGACTCAGTTACCATAAATGTGTCATCCACAGTTAGTTCTGGCTTCTCAATTTCAAAATCGCTTGTATAAGGGATTTGCAGTGCTTGTGCCAAAGTTAATAAAGAACCATTCAGGGTTGCCTTTGCATTGATCAAATCCACATTATTTGTGGCTAATTGAGCCTGCAGATCCAGCTGATCCGAATATGGCAATGAACCTGCATCCACTAATTTAGTGGTCCGAGCCAATTGATCTTGAGTCGTTTTGAGTTGGTTCTCAGAGATTTTTACTTGCTCTTGATTAAAAACTACATTGACGTAATAATTAATCACATTTAGCGTAATGGTGTTTTTAGTAGCTTCAATATTAAAAAGCCCCTGCTCCAAAATAGTCTTAGTCTGATTTACCGTGTTGTTAATTCTGCCGCCATTAAATAAAGTAGCATTGGAAGAAGCGTTCAGGTTAATGTTACCGATTCGCTGGGTTTCAAACAAGTTGGTAGCCGGGTTGATGGATCTACCCCAGTTAAAATTAGATGAGCCACCAGCTGTTAGACTTGGGTATCTAGATCCCTGATTTTGAAGTAAGGTGGCTTCATTAGAGAGTTGATTTAGTTCACTTCTTTTTAGTGTCAGGTTGTTTTTCAAAGCAACTTCAACAGCAGTTTCCAAATCAATAGGAAAGGAAGGGGTAACTGTTTCTTGTGCGAATGATGAAAAACCAATCCCAGTCACCAAGGCAAAGCCTAGTAGGAATTTTCTCATTGTGTAGTTAAAGGTCAATGTCAGGTATATAAATTAATTCGGTAATCCAGGATAATGATTTTAAATAGGTAAGCGTAATTTCTTGGATCCCAGAATCCATTTCTATCACGTGGCAAGCAAGATCATTTTTGCCTTTTCTGGAAACAGACATGGTGGCAATGTTTGCTTTCTCCTGCGCGATTACTGCTGATATGAAGGCAATTGCCCCTGAGATATCTTTAGCTTTAATAATAAGTGTATGATCTGCAGCTGAGAAATTAGCTGTAAATCCATCTACTTCTGAAATGTTGATCACTCCACCACCCAAGCTTTCACCTACCACTTCTACCGTTCGTTCTCCTTTTCTGAGGTTAAGTTTGATCGTATTAGGATGATGTATCGATGAATTACCTATTGATTTAAAACGATACGTAAATCCATTTTCTTTAGCTATTTCAAGTGAATTTTTGATGTTTGCATCGTCAGTTTTAAAGTCCATCAACCCTCCGATAATAGCCCGATCACTCCCGTGCCCTTCGTAGGTTCTAGCAAAAGAGTTGTAAAAGGTAATAGATGCATCGTCAGGTTTTCCTCCCAAAACACGAACTGCAGCTCTTGCGATTCTCACTACCCCAGCGGTATGTGAAGAAGATGGGCCAATCATTATAGGTCCAATCATATCAAAAACGCTACTTTTATTTGCCATCCGGTTCTTTTATTCCAATTTTGGTGCTAAGGTAAAATCGTTCTAGGTATTTCATACAAGAAATGAGGTTTATTGTATTAAATGCTAGTTAAATGGTCACATATTTAAATAGTTTAACATCTTAATTTATCTACAAAATGGTCTTATGACCGATTGTGAACACTTTTATGACCGAAATCGAAACAATCTTTCAAAAAACATCCGGTAATGAAATTTGGTCAGCTGATGCGAAAGTAAAGTTCCCTAATCGCGCAATGAGCTATGGAGATGGATTATTTGAAACTATGGTTTGGAATGGGTATGAAATTAGATTTTTTGACAAACATATTCAACGTTTGAAGTCAGGAATGTTAATTCTTGGGTTAGATCAGGAAGCGATAAATGAGAAAGAGCTTCTTGATTTGTTTGCTGCTGAATTCCCAAATCAACGAAAACGTATTAGATGGAACGTGTCCCGGGCTGGGTCTGGAAAATACACCCCTGAAACCTCTGAAATTGAACAAATCCTTCAAGTTACCGAATTTAAGACCGCCCCTTCGGTGAAGCAGAAAGCTGATGTTTCGACGAAAGTCCAACTTTTCCCCACACTTTGGAGCTCATTTAAGTCTCTTAATTCATTGTCCTATGTATTAGCAAATCAAGAAAAACTTGAACGAGGATTGGATGAAATGATCTTACTTGATTACCGTGGTTTCATATCTGAAGCTAGCATAGCTAATATTTTCTGGACAAAGGATGGGATGGTTTTTACTCCAGCTTTAAGTTGCAGCTGTATCAATGGGGTTAGTCGCCAAGTGATATTGGATATCCTAGATCAAAAAAAAATACATTTTGAAGAAGGAGAATATTTAATTTCAGATTTGGAACTTGCAGATCGAGTTTTTGTAAGTAACTCATCTGGAATCAGCTACTTAAGTGAGTTTAGAGGGGCGGAGTTTTTGACTGATCCCTTAGAATTTCTCCAACTAATATTTGATTAATTTTAATAAGACACTTTTTATTATCCAGCTTATCTTGAAAATATTATCTTTATCGTCCTATTCTAATAAGATTAGTAGTTTACCCAAACTAACTGCCCAAAACCTAACCTAATATTTATGCTCTTAGAACCTTTAGATTTAGCCGTCTTTATTGGCTATTGTTTGCTCATCATCGGGATGGGTATTTTTGTTTCCCGTGAGAAGAAAGGCCACGTAAAAAATTCTTCAGATTACTTTCTTGCCTCCAAAGCCTTGCCATGGTGGGCGGTAGGAGCTTCCCTGATCGCATCAAATATTTCTGCCGAACAATTTATTGGGATGTCAGGATCTGGATTTGCATTGGGATTGGCTATTTCCACTTACGAATGGATGGCTGCAGTGACTTTATTAGTAGTCGCTATTTTCTTTCTACCTGTTTATATTAAAAAGGGCATTTATACCATGCCTGGTTTTTTACTTGATCGTTATGACACACGGGTAAGAACTACAATGGCCATCTTCTGGCTGCTTCTGTATGTATTTGTTAACCTAACATCGGTATTGTATTTAGGTGCATTGAGTTTAAATACTATTCTTGATGTGCCTATGGGGTATGGAATTGCTGGTTTGGCGCTATTTGCCATGATTTATTCTATCTATGGAGGTCTGAAAGCTGTAGCTTGGACAGATGTGATTCAAGTGGTTTTCTTGATCGCAGGCGGTCTTGCGACTACTTACATTGCGCTTCAGATGGTAGGTGGCGGTGACGCTTGGGAAGGCTTAGGTCTTTTAAGAAGAGAAGTTCCAGGACACTTCTCAATGATTTTATCCAAAGGAGAAATGATGATTCCTGATGGGTCTGGAGGAACGCGCGACGCATATCTTGATCTTCCTGGAATTTCTGTATTGGTGGGAGGTATGTGGATCACTAACCTCAGCTATTGGGGATTCAATCAATACATCACCCAAAGAGCCTTGGCTGCCAAGAGTTTGGATGAAGCTCAGAAGGGGATGATTTTCGCTGGTTTCTTGAAATTGCTTATGCCTTTGATCGTAGTGATTCCGGGTATTGCGGCTTATGTGATTGTAAACAATGGCATAGACGTAGGGTTCATTGAATCTATGAAAGACCCAGTTACTGGTCTTGTTAAATCCGATAGAGCATACCCAACTTTACTTCAATTGTTACCAGTTGGATTGAAAGGTCTTGCCTTTGCAGCATTGACAGCTGCGATCGTTTCATCGTTGGCGTCTATGGCGAATAGTACATCTACCATTTTCACGATGGATATTTATAATAAATACATCAAGAAAGACGCTTCTGAAGCCAATCAAGTAAAAGTTGGACGAATTACAGCGTTGGTTGCTTTTGCTGTAGCCTCCATCGTCGCTCCGGCTTTAGGAGCACTTGATCAGGCATTCCAGTTTATCCAAGAATATACTGGTTTCATTAGCCCAGGTGTATTTGCCATTTTCTTCTTTGGTGTTTTCTGGAAAAAAACAACTTCAAATGCCGCTTTGACAGGTGCTGCTTTGAGTATTCCGCTGTCAGTACTTTTGAAGATTATATTTCCTGCGCTTCCTTTCCTCGACAGAATGGGAGTAGTGTTCTTAGTTTTAGCCGCATTGATGATCATCATTAGCTTGGTAGAAGGCAAAGGGAAAAATCATCCAAATAGCATCGACATCAATAAGGATCTGTTCAAGACAAGTACCACGTTCAAAATTGGTGCGGTTCTGATCGCTGGTATCACAGCGGCATTATACATTGTATTCTGGTAAAATAATTTTAGATGAGACGTTTATTACTAGGGATTGACATCGGGAGCTCCTCTGTCAAAACCTCCTTGCTTGATGCAGATACAGGTAAGGCTTTGATTTCAAAAGCTTTTCCTGAAGAGGAAATGATTATAGATTCCCCTGAAAAAGGCTGGGCAGAGCAAGACCCAGAGACTTGGTGGAAATATGTACAGCATTCAATACGCTATGTGATCAATAAGGCAGCCGTGAAAAAAGGCGAACTTAAAGGAATCGGAATAGCCTATCAAATGCACGGATTAGTTCTCGTTGATAAGGATCAAAATGTCCTCAGACCATCTATCATTTGGTGTGATAGTCGGGCAGTAGGAATTGGAGAAAAGGCGTTTAGAGAGCTTGGAGAAGAGTATTGCCTAAAAAACCTGCTCAATTCCCCCGGGAATTTCACAGCTTCCAAACTTCGCTGGGTCATAGAAAATGAGCCAGAGCTTGCGTCTAAAATTCATAAAATGATGCTTCCGGGAGATTTCATTGCGATGAGATTAAGCGGAGAGATTTGCACTTCTGAAACTGGGTTATCCGAAGGGATTTTCTGGGATTTTCAGAAAAATGGCTTGAGTGAAAAAGTTCTAGACAACTATCAAATCTCCAAATCATGGATTCCTGAAGTAGTTCCTTCCTATTCTATACAAGGAAGAGTATCTGCCTTTGCATCCGAGGTAACTGGGATCGAAGAAGGAGTGCCTATTTCATACCGTGCTGGAGATCAGCCAAACAATGCATTCTCGCTTCAGGTATTGAAGCCTGGAGAATTAGCTACTACTGCTGGTACCTCCGGAACTGTTTATGGAGTTGCGGATAAGCCACTTCATGATCCTTTGTCAAGAGTTAATACCTTTGTACATGTCAATCACTCTGAAGCAAACCCATCTTATGGTGTATTACTTTGTGTGAATGGAACGGGTATTTTGAATAGCTGGCTGAAGAAAACCATGGGCGCAGCTCATATCGAGTACGATGAAATGAATAATCTTGGCGGTTCTGCACCTATTGGTTCAGAAGGGCTGACTTTCATTCCTTTTGGGAACGGTGCTGAGCGTATCATGCAAAATAAGCATGTTGGAGCGCATATGATGGGATTAGATCTCTTGAAACATGATAAACGACATATGATTCGTTCCGCTCAGGAAGGTATTGTTTCAGCGCTTACCTTTGGGTTCAGAATCATGCAAGAAATGGGTCTTGACCTCAATACTGTAAAGGCTGGAAAAGCAAACATGTTTCTGAGCCCAGTTTTCAGGAAGACTTTTGTTCATATGAATAAAGTAGTACTCGAATTATATGACACTGATGGTGCTCAGGGAGCTGCAAGAGGTGCCGGAATTGGGGCAGGAGTATATGCCAATGAAGCAGAAGCGTTCCACGGACTTGAACTGCTTGAGACAGTGGAGCCAAATGAACATTTCTTTGACCAATACGAAGAAGTATATTCCACTTGGAAAAATCATTTGGAAGCAATCCAAAAAATGGATTAAAAAGAATGTGATTATCCGCTCCTGAAACCATTGCGGATATTAAACTTAAGAAATTTCAAACCTATAAAAACCTAATAAATCTCAGTAAAATGTCAAAAACTTATTTCTCGTCAATCGACAAAATCCCTTTCGAAGGTAAAGAAAGTGATAACCCATTAGCATTTAGATTTTATGATGAAAATCGTATCATCGGTGGGAAAACAATGAAGGAGCACTTCAAATTTTCTATTGCTTATTGGCATTCCTTCTGCGGAACTGGTGGAGATCCGTTCGGCCCAGGTACTATCGTACATCCATGGGATGCGGCTGCTGATCCTATTCAGCGTGCAAAAGATAAGATGGACGCGGCTTTTGAATTCATCACCAAAATAGGGGCACCATACTATTGCTTTCATGACATTGACTTGATCGACGAAGGAGCAAATCTAGCCGAGTATGAAAAAAGAATGCAGATCATCACAGAATATGCTAAGCAAAAGCAGGCGGAAACTGGTGTGAAATTGCTTTGGGGAACTGCCAACGTATTCAGCAATCCCCGCTACATGAATGGTGCTTCTACCAATCCTGATTTCAATGTAGTTTCTTATGCAGGAGCGCAGGTAAAAAATGCAATTGACGCTACTATTGCCCTTGGTGGTGAAAACTATGTGTTCTGGGGTGGCCGTGAAGGTTATATGTCTTTGTTAAATACCGACATGAAGCGTGAGACTGAGCACTTAGCTCAATTCCTAACTGTAGCTCGTGATTATGGTAGAAAGAATGGTTTCGAAGGAACCTTCTTCATCGAGCCAAAGCCAATGGAACCAACCAAACACCAGTATGACTACGATGCTGCTACAGTAATCGGGTTCTTGAGACAGCATGGATTGGACAAGGATTTCAAATTGAATATCGAAGTGAACCACGCTACTCTAGCAGGTCACACATTCCAACATGAGCTACAAGTATGTGCGGATGCAGGTATGCTTGGAAGTATCGATGCTAACAGAGGTGACTACCAAAATGGATGGGATACTGATCAGTTTGCGATGAACTTACAGGAAATGACCGAAGCTATGTTGGTGATATTGACCTCGGCAGGTATCCAAGGCGGTGGAGTGAACTTTGATGCGAAAATCAGAAGAAACTCAACTGATATGGATGATCTTTTCTTGGCACATATCGGAAGTATGGATGCATTTGCAAGAGGGATGCTGATTGCTCAGGATATCTTGGAGAAATCTGACTACCTAGAAAGAAGAAAGAATCGCTATGCTAGCTTTGATTCTGGAAAAGGTAAGTCTTTCGAAACAGGTAATTTCACGCTGGAAGACTTGAGAAACCATGCTGCTGAAGTAGGTGAGCCTCTTCAGATTAGTGGCAAGCAAGAATACTTCGAGAATCTATTGAATAGATTTATCTAAATATCTTTTATAAATAATTTCTGAAAGTCCGGTTGAGAGTTGTCAACCGGACTTTTTTGATGTAAAATAGTACCTGGTTTTGTTAAAAATTGAGATGGAGATACAATTTTCCCTTTAATTCTCATAATTTGGCCCCCATAGTTACTGGTGTATGAAAGGAAATGTGGTAAGTGGAATAGCTTGTGTTTTGATGCTTTGGGCGGGATCAGTTTTTGGTCAGGCTGAAGTAGAGAAGCTGGTGTTTCGAAACCTGGATGAAAGTCTGGGATTATCCAATTCCAATATTCTGAGCATGATCAGAGATGCAGATGGGATGATGTGGTACGGCACAGCTTACGGTCTATATAGATATGATGGTACGCGCACTAAAGTTTTTTTGAATACCAAGGATTCCACATCCATTTCGCACAATAACATCAGCAAGATTTTTGTAGGGCCAAAGGATAAACTTTGGGTGAAAAATGTCAACGGGATTTATGATATCTACAATCCTGAAAACGAGCAATTTTCTAGGGGTGTTACGGTTTTTTCTTCCACCTATCACCTAGCTTCTGATTCAGTGGGAATGCTGATGAAGGACCGCCAAAGTAGATTTTGGTTTACCCACCCAGCCAAAGGTCTCAGTATTTATGATGAAGAAACTGGAAAGACTAGCTATGTGCAAAAGACAAACGAAAAGGGGAGCCTTTCCTCTAATCAAATTGCAGCCATAGCAGAAGCCCCTGATGGAATGATTTGGGTAGTCCACAGTTCCGGAATCATTGATTTGCTAGATCCAAATCGCCTGATAGTCACTAAAACATTGAAGCTTCCAAAAGGGAAAATTCCCGCTGTTGCTACTTATGAAATCATGGTTGATTCGGATGGAGATGCCTGGATATTTGATCCTGAGCGTGATTTGGGGGTTTTTCGAGTTGATGGATTTTCGAATACTATAGAAGCCAATCAGGAAGATCAAGGTACTTTTTGGTTGAACAATAATATGGTGAAGGCCATCGTAGAATCTAAAAAAGGGCAGATTTGGTTGGGAACAGATCATGGAGGAATCAATGTACTGGATAAGGCTACAGGAACTGTCAAGTATCTGACGGGGGAGAATTCACAGGATAATTCTATGCCTCACAATGTGATCTATTCTTTGTATAAAGACAACGAGGACATTATCTGGGTAGGTACGCATAAGAAAGGTGTTGCATACTATCATCAAGGTCTACTGCGCTTTTCACATGTGCGAAAAAATTTCGCTGATCTGAATTCGCTTCCATTCAATGATGTCAATGCTTTTGCAGAAGATAGTTTAGGAAACCTATACATAGGTACAAACGGCGGAGGGCTTTTTTATCACAACAGAAAAACTAATACGTATAAGCAATTCAAGCATGATCCCGACAATGCGTCAAGCTTAACTGGTGACGTGATTGTGGATTTGATTATAGATCGGGAAGGGGTTCTCTGGGTAGGAACCTATTTGAATGGCTTGGGAAGTTTTGATGGAAAAGAATTTAAAAATTACCAGTATTTGCCTGAAAATACATCTGGGATTCCCGGGCCAAGTATATGGAAACTTTTTGAGGACAGTACTGGCAAAATATGGATAGGAACATTGCGTTCAGGGATTTCTATGTTGGAAAAAGACAGGAAGACATTTCATAATTACCCAGCTGGGAGTGCTCCATTTTTCACCAATAATCAATACATCACAGGCTTCGCGGAAGACAAAGATGGTAACATTTGGGTGTCTGGTGGAAGCGGTCTGAATATGCTGAATTATGAGACAGGCCAGAATGCTTTTTATTCCGAAACCCAAGGGAATGGGTTCATAGATTCGAATATCAGCGATCTGTTTGTGGACAGAGAAGGGGTATTGTGGGTCACTAGTATGAGTGGCTTGTACTATTTTAATAAACCTGATAGCTCATTTGTACACTTTGGTGAGGAGGAAGGGCTTCCTACAGATTATCTTGTTGATTTGCTGGAGGACAATGACAGCAATCTCTGGATAAGTACTCAGATGGGCTTAAGCTATGCAGAAGTTAATCGTAATGAGAATCCATACAGCATTACTTTCCAAAACTTTGATCAGAAAGATGGTCTTCAAGCAGCTTTATTCAACAAAAATGCAGCGTTAAAAACCAGGAATAACGAATTCATTTTTGGTGGACCAAATGGCTACAATATTTTCAAATCCGAAAATTTTGCTTTCGAACGTAACAATCCAGCTGTTGTATTTACCGACTTCCAGCTCTTCAATGAGGAGGTGAAAGTAGGGGATATGCTTTCCAACCGAGTTCTGCTTCCAAAATCTCTGGAGAATATGGACAAGTTAGTATTGAGACATGATGAGAATATTTTTTCCATTGGTTTCAGTGCGCTGAATTTCCTTTACCCAGAAAAAAACAAGTACAGATACAAGTTGATTGGCTTCAATGACGATTGGATCTATCTCAACGATGACCTGGCAAAAGTGACCTTCACTAACCTTGATCCTGGGAATTATACCTTGATCGTGCAGCCGGGGACAGTTTTGGATGGCTGGAGCTCTTATGAGTACAGCTTGGATATTAAAATTCTGGCTCCGTTCTGGAAGACACCGATTGCATATTTCTTGTATCTAATGGCTATTCTGGCTTTTATTTTCTATTTCAGAAACTCTTTTCTTACTCGTCAACGTGAAAAATTTGAACGTGAGCAAGCAATGCTCGAAGCCAAGCGAGTACAGGAGTTGGATCGCTTGAAAACCAAGTTTTTCACCAATCTCAGCCATGAATTCAGAACGCCACTTTCCTTGATTTTGACTCCAACGGAGCATTTGATTTCAGGCACTGAAAACACAGGATTGCTTAGCCAATACAAGATTATTCAGCGCAATGCCAGGAGATTGCTCAAGCTTATCAATCAACTGCTGGATGTGAAAAATGTAGAAAAGGGGGGCTTAACTTTTCATCCTTCAGAAGGCGATGTGGTCCAATTTATCAAAGATTGCGTGGCTGATTTTCATGAATTGTCAGAGAACAAGCATATTCATCTGAGTTTTGAGACCAATACCCATGGTCAACAAGCTATTTTTGACCAGGACAAGTTGGAGAAGATCATTTTCAATTTACTTTCCAATGCCTTTAAGTTCACGCAGGAAGACGGTGCAATTACGGTTGCCCTAGAGCTGCAACAGGAAAATGAGGAGAAGGGGATTTTGATTCTGTCGGTATCAGACACAGGAGTGGGGATTTCGGTGGAAGATCAGCATAAGATTTTTGAGAGGTTCTATACCACAGAAGGTCATGGACAGCAGTTGAATCAGGGGAGTGGCATTGGCTTGTCCTTAGTGCAGGATTTTGCACGAACTATGAAAGGAGAGATCACCGTGGAGAGTGAGCCAGGCATGGGGTCTGTGTTCACACTTAGTATTCCTTTGGCATTGATTATTCCGGAGAATTGGGAGGAAGATGATGAGGAGGCGGCACTTGAAGGAGGCGGACTGAAGGAAGTGATTTTGATAGCAGAAGATCATGTGGAGTTTAGGAATTACCTGAAGGATTGCTTGACTGATACCTATCAAGTATTTACTGCAAATAATGGGGCTCAAGGTTGGGATTTGGCGCAGCAGCACATCCCAGATTTGATTATTTCAGATTTGATGATGCCGCAGATGGATGGGAAGGAGTTTTGCCAAAAAGTGAAAGGGGATATTAAGACCTCGCACATCCCTGTGATCTTGCTTACGGCTAAAAAATCTGAGGAAGCGATGCTTCAAAGTTTGGATAGCGGTTGCAATCTATACTTGACCAAGCCGTTTAATCTGGAGATTTTGCAGCTTAGTATTAAAAACCTTTTGCGTGAGCGAAATGTAATCCAGGAGCAAAATAGAAACAAGATTCAGATCAATGCATCGGAAGTGAAGGTCACCTCGCTTGACGATCAGTTGATTCAAAAAGCAGTGGCGGTAGTTGAAAAACACATGGAAGATCCGCAGCTTTCGGTAGAATTCCTCAGCAAGGAATTGGGGATGAGCCGAGTTCATTTGTACAAAAAACTCCAGTCAATCACTGGAAAAAGCCCTATTGAATTTATAAGACTTATCCGTTTGAAGCGTGCGTCACAACTGTTGGAGAAAAGTCAGTTGAACGTATCTGAAATCGCCTACATGGTTGGATACAATAATGCCAAGTATTTTGCGAAGCACTTCAAGGCAGAATTTGCTATGCTTCCATCAGAATATGCCGCTAAGCGACAAGAAATAGCTACAGAGTAATAGAACTCTTTTAGCTAACTCGCTCATCGATAGCTTGAGGGATAAAAGTAAACAGAGCTCTACTTTTTGCTGATCTACTTCATGAAATAATAGACATAGCTCTACTTTTTGCTGACAAAGCTCATGGAATTCTAGACATAGCTCTATTTTTTGTTGAATTGTGTCTATTAAAAGATGACCCATGTCTAGAAAAAGATGACAGAACGAACATATTTAACGTTCATTACCCTAATCAGAAACAATTGATACCCGAGATGGAGAATAGGTTTGTGTAAAATTGGTCTTTCAATTAACATAACCCAACCCATGAAAAAAATGCTAGTCATCGCAGGTTTGATTCTTTCATCCTGTACTGAAGCTTCTGCACCTGACCCCATACCAACAGCACCTGTAGTCACCACACCCGATCCAGTCGGTGAAGTCCAGTACTTTGGCCAATTGAAAGTGACAGATGGTAAACTGACTGATAGTACTGGCGAAGCGGTGATGCTAAGAGGAGTGAGCTTTGGCTGGCATAACTGGTGGCCGAGATTTTACAATACTTCAGCAGTGAAATACCTGAAAAGTGACTGGAATGCTAATATGGTGCGTGCTGCGATGGGAGTAGACCCTGCCGATGCCTATCTAGAAAACCCAGAGTTTGCTATCGGGAAAATCAAAGCTGTAGTGGACGCTGCTATCGCTGAGGATATGTACGTGATCATCGATTGGCATAGTCATGATTTATATCCTGAGCAAGCGAAGGCTTTTTTCATAGAGATGGCACAAACCTATGGCGACAGTCCCCATGTAATCTATGAGCTTTTCAATGAGCCTGATTACGAGACTTGGGAAGAAGTCAAAGCCTACAGCGAGGAAATCATCACTGAAATTAGAAAATATGATCCTGACAATTTGATCTTGGTGGGTTCGCCTACTTGGAGTCAGGACATTCATATCGTAGCTCAGAATCCTATTTTGAATCAGGAGAATATCATGTACGTTTTACATTTCTATGCAGCTACGCATAAGGACTATTTACGTGAGCGAGCGGAAAAGGCCTTCAAAGATGGTTTGCCGATTTTTGTAACTGAGTGTGCCGGTATGGAAGCCACGGGAGACGGGCCTATTGACACTGCGTCTTGGAATGCTTGGCTTAGCTGGATGGAAAGCAGAAAAATCTCTTGGGCGGCTTGGTCTATTGCAGACAAAGATGAGACCTGCTCTATGGTTTTGCCTTCGGCATCCTCAGAAGGAAACTGGACAGAAGCACAGATTAAGCCTTGGGGTCAAGTGGTCAAAAAAGCGCTAGAAAAGAATCTGAATTAAGACATAGAGAAATTGTCAAGGCTCAATTTTCAAACTCAACTTTCAAGTGGATAACTACTGAACGGAGAAAGGCAAGGGTGTGGCAATGTTAAGGAATAACACTTCTGCAGATTGAAGAGATTTGGATTATAAGGAATAGAAACTCTACCATTCAAATGGCGACATCAACGCTATCCTCTGAGTCCTTTGCGGTTAAAAAAAGAATTATAATGGAAAAAAAACATGATTTCAAAAACAAAAAAACAGCCTTTAAATGCTTTATGCAAACGATTTCGGAGAGGTTAACATTTGATACCCCTATTAAAAACATTTGAATACCCTTCAGCTAGTGTACTAAAACTACATTTATTCGGATCAAAAGCAGTAAACCCAAAAACCAGATCCCATTCCATTACTATTGAATTATACAATTCAATTCGTATCGAAAATGCAAGTTCGATGCTAGGAATACTTCTCAGTTTTTGGTGTTTGTTACGATGATTTTTAAACAAAAACCCAAACTGAATTAAGCAAAAACTACTACCTATTAAACCTAGTTTTACCTCGGGAAAATCTTTTCCTGCTCAATACCTACTTACCAATTTCTTACAATTAAACCCCTCATGATGAAAAAACTATTACCACTTTGGCTCATGCTTCTGGTAGGTGTAGTTCAAGCTCAGGTCACGGTCAAAGGAACCGTGGATGCTGTAGGCGATGGACTTGCTCTCCCAGGTGTAACAGTGCTGGTGAAAGGAACCACTACTGGTGTAGCAACTGAAGTTGATGGAACGTATTCGATTACTGTTCCTTCTTCTGAATCCGTCCTGGTTTTTAGCTTTATTGGCTACAAAGCTCAGGAAGTCGTAGTAGGTAATCAATCCACAATTAACATCTCCATGGAAGAAGATATGGCTTCTCTGGATGAAGTTGTAGTGGTAGGTTACGGTACTATGAAAAAGCGTGATATGTCCTCAGCACAGGTATCTGTGACTTCTGAAGATATAGAACGTACAGTCAATACAACTGTAGAGCAAGCCCTTCAGGGTCGTGCTGCTGGTGTATATGTGACACAAAATACAGGTGCTCCAGGAGGAGGTATTTCTGTAAACATTCGTGGTGTTAACTCTATTGGAGGTACCAACCAACCGCTCTATGTAATTGATGGTGTTCAGATTCAGCCTGCTGCTGTTTCTTATGGTAACACTTCTTCTACAAATCCACTGGCTGGTTTGAACCCAAGTGATATTGAATCTATGGAAGTGTTGCAAGGCCCTTCTGCAACGGCGATTTACGGGTCTAGAGGCACAAATGGTGTTATCATGATTACTACTAAGCGTGGTAAGGCAGGTGACACCAAAATCACTTATAATTATCTGTACACGCTTCAGGATAAGCCAGAAAATCTAGACGTTATGTCATTGAGCCAATATGCTACAATGACTAATGATATCCGCGAAATTACTGGTGGTGATCCTCCAGCCGCATTCTTGGATCCTACGCTCTTGGGTGAAGGAACTAACTGGCAAGATGCGCTTTTCAAAACAGCGCCATTGAACAAACATAACATTACGCTTTCTGGCGGGGATGAAAAGACTAAGTTTTACATTTCAGGTGAATACTTCAATCAAGAAGGTGTAGCGATAGGTTCTTCCTTTGATCGTTACTCTTTTAGAACAAACATTGACAACCAAACTAGAAAATGGTTGAAACTAGGTTTGAACATGCAATTGTTCCATACGGATGAGCAGTTGGCAACTGGTAGCTCTGATGTAATCAACAATGCTATCCAGATGGCTCCTAACGTACCAGTAACAAATCCTGATGGTTCCTGGGGCGGAGCGGATCCTGTAAATGGATCAAGCTTGCAGTTTACTCCAGCTAACCCGATCGCTTTGGCTAATCTATTGGATAGAAGCTACAAAAGAAGAGGTGCCCAAGGTGGTTTCAACGTAGAAATTGACATTGTGAAAGGGCTGAAGTTCCGTTCTATGGTAAACGCCAACGTTAATTATAATAACGGTCACTTCTTCACTCCAACCTATACGCTAGGTGTAGTGACTAACGATACAAACACCCTATCTGAAGAATCTAGCAATAGCTTCTATTGGAACTGGAATCAGATGTTTACCTACAACGCAGTTTGGGGCAAGCATGCTTTAGACTTGATGGCCTCTCATGAGGCACAGGAATCTCAATATGAATACTTGAATGCTGGTAGAGTAAATTTCCCTTCCAATGATCTTCAGGAACTAGGGCTTGGATCTGCACAAGGAGCTACTAACAGCGGTGGTGCGAATAGCTGGGCTATGGAGTCATTCTTTGCGAGAGCAAATTATACCTTCAATGAGAAATATATCCTTTTGGGTGCATTCAGAGCTGATGGTTCTGCCAATTTCGGTCCTGAGAATAGATGGGGATATTTCCCTTCTGTATCAGCAGCCTGGAGAGTTTCTGAAGAGAACTTCTTACAAGGAGCTACCTGGATGGATGAGTTTAAAATCAGATTTGAAACTGGCCTTACGGGTAACCAAGGAGATGCAGGTGCAATTTTCGCGCCGCTTAGTTCGCCAAGTGTTCCTACTCCATGGGGTGGTGGATTCTTGGTTCAAAGATTTGGTAATCCAAACTTGAAATGGGAAGAGACTTCTACTGTCAACCTTGGTTTCAACTTGAACTTGCTTAATAACAGACTTCAGATTGAAGGTGATTTCTATTTGAAGAAAACTGACAACTTGCTTTTACCTAATCCGCTACCTTGGTACATGGGTACATCTGCTGAAGGAAGCATCGGTACTCCTACTGTGAATATTGGAGCTCTTGAAAATAGAGGTTACGGTATAACTATCAACACGATCAACATCGATAACAGAGCAAGTGGATTCTCTTGGAGTTCTAATTACAACTTCTCAGGTTTCAAAACTGAAGTGACCAAATTTTTCTCTGAGACGGCTTTCATTGATCGTACAGCGTGGTGGTTGAACAACTTTACTGCAAGAGCAATTCCTGGTCAAGCGCCATGGTTGTTCTACGGCTATCAGGCAGATGGTTTGTTCCAATCTCTTGAGGAAGTAGAGACTAGCGCTAGACCAGTAGATAACTCAGGAAATCCTATCCAAGTAGATCGTGATAATGGTATCTACGTAGGTGACATCAAGTACAAGGATATCAACGAAGATGGTGTGATCGATGAGCGTGATCAGACTTTCATTGGTAACCCTTGGCCAAAATTTACTTTTGGTATGACTCAGCAATTTGCTTACAAAGGCTTTGCACTTGACATCTTGTTTACAGGAGCTCTTGGAGTTGATATCTATAATTACAATAGATTCCTCAACATCAACCCTAACAACGTGAACTTGGGTAGAAACATGCTTTTGGAAACATACGATTACGCAAGAATCGAAATGGATGAAGCAGGTAATCCTTTCATCTCAAATTCGGATACAGAAATTCCTAGAATCACTGCCACTGATCTGAATGGAAATGGAACTAGGATCTCTGACAAATATGTGGAAGATGGTTCTTATGTCAGAATTAAAAACATCAATCTTTCTTATGTGTTCCCAGATGAATTGCTAGGTAAACAAAATGTAGTTAGAAGTTTAAAATTGGCATTCGGTGTACAGAATGCATTCACTTTCACCAAATACAAAGGATACGATCCTGAAGTAGGTGCTTCGATTGGTAACAACGTATCAGCTGGTAATCAATTGATCGGTGTGGACTACGGTAGATATCCTCAGACGAGAATGTACACATTCAGCTTAGGTGTAGACTTCTAATCCAAAAATTATAAACACATGACAACAAACACGAAATTCCAAAAATTAGTCCTTGGAGCAACTTTGCTTCTTGGAGGAATGGTGGGCTGTTCGGAGGATTTCTTGGATAGACCCCCTTTAGATGCGATCGTAGATGCCAACTTCTACAAGACTGATGATCAGATTTTGTCGGCTTCCGCACCGCTGTATAATTTAGTATGGTTTGCGTACAATGATAAAGCAAGTCACGGGATTGGCGATGCCAGAGGTGGTACACTTACCTCAGGATCCTATCAGCTAGAAAACGTACGATTCAATACGACAGGTGAAACTGCCGAAAACGGCGCTTCTTGGAGAGCTTTCTATAACGTAGTCGCACAATCAAACAGCTTAATCAATAACATCAATGCCTTTGCAGGCGAAGATGTGACGGAGCGAATCAAAAATCATGGAATTGCTGAAGGCAGATTCATGAGAGGTTTGGCATACTCTTACTTGGTTCAAAACTGGGGGCCAGTTCCGATTATCACCAATAACACGGCACTACTTCAGGATACTACTATCGCCAGAAACACAGAAGAAACTGTGTGGCAATTCATCATCAAAGACTTCAGATTTGCTACAGAAAATCTTCCTGAAAGTTCTGTTTTGAACGGAAGATTGACTAAATGGAGTGCTGAAGGCATGCTAGCCAAAATGTATGTAGTAGCTGCAGGAGTAGGAGGGACTAGAAATCAAACCTTCCTTGATTCGGCTGCTTATTATGCTAAGCGAGTGATTGATAACTCTGGTGCTTCTTTAATGGATAACTATGAGGATTTATTCAAAACTGCTAATAACAATAACGTAGAGACACTTGCTGCACTTCAGTGGGTATACAACGCTGGACAAGCAGGAGCTTGGGGAGCACAAAACTCCGTTCAGGCATTCTTGGCTTTCGGTTCTGAAATCACTGGATTTGGTGACGGATGGGGTGGAGATATAGGTGCCTCTAAGTGGATGCTTGATATGTATGATGACCTTGTATTTGATGAGCGAAGAAAAGCCACATTCATGTTCCCAGGTGATCATTATAACTACATCACGCAAGTTCCTCCAGGTGGGTCTGCTCAAGAATTGGAAGTGCCAGCTAGAAGTGTAGATGGAAGTAGAAATTACAATTCCCGCGCTTGGGTGAAAAAATATGTGGTAGGTCGTCCTGAAGACAACGATGGAAAAGTCGTTCAGCAAGGCACTGAGATCAACACGTATATCCTTCGATTGGCAGATGTTTACTTGACTTATGCAGAGGCTGTATTGGATAAAAATCCAGCGGAAGCATTGAAATATGTGAATATGGTAAGAGCGAGAGCAGGTGTGAGTCCGCTTACTTCTGTTACTTGGCAAGATGTCTTCGAAGAGCGGATTAAGGAATTTGCAATGGAAGGTCAGGCTTGGTATGAGTTTACCAAATTGGAATATTACGATCCAGCAAAAGCTTATAGCATACTTTCAAACCAAGATCGTGGTACATTCAGAATTTATGCGGATCAGATTCCTGATCCTACGCTATGGGAAATTGAGATTCCTGCGGATGATTCATCTCCTAGATACTTTGCTGTGAGCGAATCTAACTTCAAGATTCCTATTCCTTCTTCGGAATTGTCTAGAGCACCAAACTTGAGAAAACCTGCTGTACCGTATGATTTCTCTGCCCAAGAAAATTGATTTGTGGCCTTACATTGAAATGTTAAACATATGAAAATCATAAAAAATATAAGATCCTCACATTCACTCCTGGTAGCTTCAGCACTAGTATTGGTACTCGGGCTGGGAGCATGTCAGGATGAAGATGAAATAAATGTAGGACCGCCAACTATTGAGCGTGTCCGAAGTACAGATCCTACCACAGCTGACAGTGCATTCACTTCAGCCACCCTAGGTAGTACGTTGGCTATTTTGGGAAATAACCTATTGGGTACTCAGCAAGTGTATCTTAACGATTATCCGCTTGGAGTGAACACGGCTTATGTTACCAATAACACAGTGATCGTAACCGTAGGAGATTCAGTTCCTACAGTTGCTACTGATCCGAGTGTTCCAAATACCTTAAGACTTGTAAATAAAGCTGGAGAGGCTATCATGGAATTCCAGACACTTCCTCCAGCACCGCAAGTGCTTCAAGTGAAAAACCAGTATGTTAAAGCTGGTGATGACCTGACACTTTTGGGTAGATATTTCTACTTCGTGGATACAGTGTATTTTCCAGGTGAAGATGTATTTGTTACTTCTGGTTTTGAGACTAATGCTGCCGGTTCTTCCCTTACAGTGAAAGTGCCTGAAGGAGTCGATTTCTCTGAAGGACAGTCTGTCAGAGTTGTGACCAAATCAGGTGGATCAGCGACCAATAGAAATACGCAGATTTATGCTGAAAAAGGCATGGTTGCTGATTTTGATACCAATGGCGCATTAGTATGGCCATGGGACTGGGGATGGGGGATATCCGGTGAAATGATCCAACCGTCACAGCCAGGTATCTCAGGCCTAGAAGGTAGCTTTGGTGGTATGAATCAGGCATTTCCAGCTAATTATGGTTGGAATAATGACAAAGTTATCAATCTGACCAACTGGGGTGGAGCTCAAATTTTCCCTGAAGGTGAAGGGTATGAGCCAAGTACTCCAGCTACTAGCTTTGATATCAGATTCGAAGTGGCAATAAACACTTCTGCATCGATAGCAGGATTAGAAATGCAGATCTGGTATCCAGATTCTAATGGGAATGAGCTTAGCTATAACATTCCAATGAGTGATTTCATCACTAAAACCGATGGTAGCTGGTACACTTTGTCAGCTAATATGACTCGATTAACAAATGGATCTACTCGATTGAATACCTATGGTGACTTCTTGAAAGGAGACGGTGGCGGAGTTAAGCAGTTGAGATTGGTAGTTACCAATACCACTTCAAATGATATTCAAGCAGTATTAGGAGTGGATAATGTTCGAGTAGTTAGAGCAGTAAATTAAATAGTATAGCATAAGAGGTTTATTAATTCAATCTCCGGGGCAGAGTGTTCTGCCTCGGAGTTTTTTCTGAAACCTAGATAGTCTCTTTAACCGCAGAGAACGCCAATATTTCACAGAGAGCTCAGCTAATTAAATTCTCTTTTGTTGCAATGAAAATGGGCTATAAATCGAGAATGACCTAGTCGGCTTCAAAAGCTTTCTGAATAATCCTGAGCGATAGTACTCCACAGGTAAGGGTAATTCGGTCAACTTTCATCTGTCTTCCCGCCCGATGAACAAATAAATTATGAGCAATTTCCCCATTATGGGAAATTACAAAATCAATAAATCACTGAGCTTGATCTCCCAACTCACATTTAGAAAGAATACACTAGTAAAATCAATCCAAGTCATTGGACTGGGAGCTGTATTTGTATTTTCTGCTTGCCAGAAAGAAAATGATAAATCAATACCTACACTTTTTGAGGAGGTTAGTGCTGACTCGACAAAACTCACTTTTACCAATCAAATCCAGGAAACTGAAGCTGCAAATATCCTTACTTATCAATATTTCTATAATGGTGGGGGTGTAGCCGTAGGTGATTTGAATAATGATGGCTGGGAGGATTTGTATTTCACAGCTAATCAGGGGCAGAACAAACTTTTTTTGAATCAGGGAAACCTGAAATTTCGAGACATCACGTTGGCTACAGGTACCTCAGGCAAAGAAAATGCATGGACTACAGGTACAGCGATCGTTGATATCAACAGTGATGGACTCAAAGACATTTATGTATGTTATTCTGGTGATTTGCCAGAAGAGCAGCGAAGAAATCAATTGTTTGTCAATCAGGGATTAGACAAACAAGGAATTCCGTTTTTTAAAGAAATGGCTGCTGACTATGGATTGGATGATCCGGGATTCAGTACCGCAGCATACTTTTCAGACTTAGACCAGGATGGGGATTTGGACATGCTCCTTCTCAATCATAATCCGAGATTATTCAGTAATCTCAATATCAATGCGTTCGAGGCCATGCTGAGCTCAGCTGATACGATGAGCAGTTCGAAAATTTATAAGAATGAAAATGGCATTTTTAGGAACTCGACCAAGGAATCAGGCTTGACTGAAACAGGGTTAAGTTATGGATTGGGAGCCTCAATAGCAGATTTTAATGGAGATGGCTTTCCAGATATTTACCTCGGAAATGATTACTCAGCTCCTGATTATCTATACATTAATCAGGGTGATGGCACTTTTGTCGATCAATTAAAAGAAAGAATTGGTCATACCAGTCTTTATACCATGGGGGTGGATGCTGCTGATATTAATAGAGATGGCGAATTGGACTTGATCAGTTTGGATATGCTTCCCGAGGATAATGCCAGACAAAAGTTGCTTTTCTCTCCAGAGAATTACGAGCATTACAACCTCTTTCTGAAAGCTGGGCTTCATCATCAGCTCATGCGAAACATGCTCCAATTAAATAATGGGGATGGTACTTTTTCTGAGATTGGACAGCTGGCAGGAATAAGCGCTACAGACTGGAGTTGGGCACCATTATTTGCCGATTTTGACAACGATGGATTTACGGATCTCTTCGTCAGCAATGGCTTTTTGAAAGATTTTACGAATCTGGATTTTATCAATTATAGAAATGAATTCCTTCAAAACTCCAAGGTAACCGGAGCCGGGATCAATGATTTGATCAAGAAAATGCCTGCGACCAAAGTTGGAAATTATGCCTTCAAAAATGTCAACGGAATTCAGTTTGAGAATCAATCTAAAAACTGGGGACTGGATACTCCAGGAAATTCAAACGGAGCCGTTTATGCAGATTTGGACCTTGATGGTGATTTGGATTTGGTGATCAATAATTTGAATGAACCTGCTCAGATTTTTAGAAACATGACCTCTGATCGTTCTAATCCTAATTTTCTTCAAATCAAACTCAAAGGACTGGAAGGAAATCAAGATGGAATCGGGGCTCGGGTTACAGTCTATCAAAATGGTAAACTCAACTATCAAGAGCAGCAGATATACAAAGGTTACCAAGGAAATGTGAGTGCGATTCTGCACTTTGGATTAGGCAATGAAAAGGTTGATTCAATCGAAGTACGATGGAAAAACAGCAAAATCAACAGGATAAAGAATGCCGACATCAATCAAATTCTGGAAGTTTCTGAAGCTGATGCCGAAATAGAATATAGAATTGAAGCTAAAACAGAACCCTATTTTGTTGCTTTGGGGGAGTTTTTGATTGATAAAAAAGTAACTCTTCCGAATGATTACAAGCGGCAAAGCCAGTTGCTCTATAGCCTTTCAGAAAGCAAAGTTTCGATGCTTGAAGCGGATTTGAATAGTGATGGTGTAAAGGAAATAATTGTATCTGATGGATCATCGATCAAATCCTATCCAAGAGAGGTTGGAGGATATAAAGAGAAATTTGAATTGCTTTATTCATCTGAAAACCCAGCCATTACCTCAATGGTGGCATTGGATACAGATGGAGATTCTGATCTGGACTTATATGTAGCAAAAGGAGGATATTTTGACCTAGAAATTAGCGATTCCAGACAAAAGGATGTGCTTTTGATCAATAAGGGAAATGGAGTATTCACCGAATCCTCTTTTGACTTTGGGACATTTCCCACAGAGTTTGTCTCTTCTTGGGATGCCAATGGAGATGGACTGGATGACTTGTTTGTAGGAGCTGGATATATACCTGGAAGATGGCCAGAATCAGTTTCCAGTCAAGTATGGATCAATAAAGGCGATGGTACTTTCTCACCGATTTCTCTCGATACTATTTCCAGAGTCAAGGCTTCCCAATCCTATGACCTAGATCAGGACGGTCTTGATGAGCTGATTGTTGCATCTGAGTTTGATAGAATCCGAATTCTGAATTTTAAAGAAGGGAAAGTTGTAGATCGCTCGGAAGAGTTTTTGCCCGGTGGAGAAACAGGACTTTGGTCTGCTATTTTGATTCAGGATCTGGATGGAGATGGAAGGCCTGAAATGATCGCTGGAAATTGGGGACTGAATTCCAGACTGCAAACTGATGATAATAATCCAGTTCGGATCTATTTTGAAGATTTTGACAATAATGGATCAGTTGATCCCCTGATGACTTTTCCGGTGATGGGAGAGGAGTTCCCTTTCTTTTCCAGAGATGAATTAGCTGCTCAGATGTATAAGAAAAAGGCTATGTTCCCTTCTCACAAGTCATTTTCCAAAGCTAGAATCCAGGATATTCTTACTGCTGATGAGCTAGAAAAAGCCAACAAAGTGGAAGCTCAAAATCTGGAAACGAAGATGTTTTCTTTGAAGAATGGGCTTTTCCAAGAAATAGCTTTACCAGCTATTGTTCAAGCATCTCCTATTCAGGCTGTAAATGCATTGAAAAAAGGTACTGGATATGATTTGGTATTTCTGGGAAATCAATTGGAAGCTAGATTGAAAATCGGAAGAATCGATGCAAATCCAGGATGGATTTTAAGGAAAAGTGCAGATGGGGAATGGAAAGTTTTAAACAGGGAAAACAATGGAATGGATTTGAAATCAAATGTTTCCAGTTCTTTGAATTTTGATAATACGCTCTGGATTGGAATCCCCAATAAAGGAGCCTTTAGATATCTATATTAATTGAATCGATGAGTAATAACACAATATACATCAGGAAATTAAGTAAAATGAGTGCTACTTCAGTAGCATTGTTTCTCTTAATGTTAATTGTGGGATGCAAAGCTCCGATGATAGATGAAAGTCTGGCAGTGGATGAATCAATACGTTTGAATCAAATTGGTTTTTACCCTAATCAGGAGAAACTAGCAGTGATACTAAATCATGAGGAGGTAAAGAATTTTGTGATTTGGGATTTGGATAATAATGCTATCGTTTATGAAGGTGAATTATCAATGGAAACTAATAAGACACGCTCTGGGCTAACCTCTAGAATAGCTGACTTTTCCAGTTTCAGTCAATCTGGAAAGTACGTTTTAGTGCTAAATGGGGTTGGGAAATCCTATTCTTTTGAGATTAACTCGCAAATAAATCAAGCGCTAGGAAAAGCGAGTGTTAAGGCATTTTATTACCAGCGGGCGAGTGCAGAGTTAGAGGCTGAGCATGCTGGGATTTGGGCTAGGACTATGGGACATCCTGACGATCAGGTGATGATACATCCATCAGCAGTGTCAGAATCTCGGAAACCAGGTGTTGTAGTGGCCTCACCAAAGGGTTGGTACGATGCTGGGGATTACAATAAATATGTGGTCAATTCGGGTATCACAGTAGGCACACTTTTGTCACTTTATGAAGATTATCCGAATTATTTTCAAACATTAGACTTGAATATTCCGGAGTCCGGCGATCAAATTCCTGATTTGCTGGATGAGATCAAATGGAATCTGGACTGGATGATCACCATGCAAGATCCGGAAGATGGAGGAGTGTATCATAAACTGACTACGGCCAAATTTGAAGGAATGGTCGAGCCACATATGGCAGTTTCACAGCGGTATTTAGTAGCAAAAAGTACTACTGCAACGTTAGATTTTGCAGCGGTGATGGCACAAGCGGCTAGAGTTTATAAAGCATTTTCCCCAGAAGAGTCAGTGACCTATCTGAAAGCAGCCGAAAAAGCGTGGAACTGGGCAAAAATAAACCCTGAGGTGTACTATAAGCAGGATGAGATGAACGAGGGTTTTGATCCAGATGTCGTAACGGGTGCATATGGCGATTTTAGTGCAAGGGATGAACGAATTTGGGCGGCTTCAGAACTTTTTATTACCACGCATAACTTGATTTACTGGGATGAATTGTCTGATGCAGATCAAAGCTTTAGACTTCCTTCCTGGAACCAGGTAACTTGGATGGGATACTACTCCCTGCTTCGGCATGAAGGTAATATAACTTCATTGCCACAGGAGTGGTTGGCTATGCTAAAAATAAACTTGCTTTCCGCAGCAAGGACACAACTTGAAGGAATAGAAGCCGCTGCATTCCACAGTCCAATTGAAACTAATGTGAAGAATTTTATCTGGGGCTCAAATGCCGTGGCAGCAAATCAGGGCATACTCTTACTGTATGCTTACAAGCAAAGTAATGAGCATGTTTTTCTAGATGGGGCGATTGATACGATGGATTATATATTAGGTAGAAATGCGACTGGATATTCTTACGTTACAGGGTTTGGAAGCAAGTCTCCCTTGCACCCGCATCACAGATTGGCAGAATCCAGACCTGATTTGCCGCCATTGCCCGGATTTATAGTTGGAGGGCCAAATCCAGGTCAGCAGGATGGATGTACTTATACAAGTTCATTTGCAGATGAGTCTTATACAGACGAAAACTGCAGCTATGCCTCCAATGAAATTGCTATAAACTGGAATGCTCCTTTTGCCTATTTAACCAATTCTCTAGAAGCTATTATCCAATAATTAGCCTGTGATTTGTCTCCAGTAGCTGATCCTTCGAATTAAGTTTAGATGTTTCAGAATTTTTAGGCAAATTCAGATTAGAATTAACCACGCCCTATGAAACATATCTGGAAATTGTTTACCCTTTTCATCCTATTTTCTTGTGAGTCTTCGAAGTTTGAATCGGAAGTGACTTTGCCTAGGCTCTTTGGAGATGGGATGGTTGTCCAGCGAGAGGAGACTATTTACGTTTGGGGAAAAGGAGTTCCCGGTGAAAATGTACGCGTAAGTTTGGCTGGAGCCATTACCAGTGGAACGGTAGAAGCAGATAGTACCTGGCTTTTGAAATTGCCGGAATTGCCTGCTGGTGGTCCGTATGTATTAGAAGTAAATCAGAGAAAAATCAATGATGTATATATCGGGGATGTTTGGGTGGCTGGAGGGCAATCCAACATGGAATGGAGACTGAAATCTCAAGTGATAGGAGCCGAGAAAGAGTTTTCCGAAGGTGGCAATCCTCAAATCCGATTTTTTAAAGTTCCGAATTCCTATAGTGCTGTGAAACTTGACGATGTAGTAGGAGGAGAGTGGAAAGTAGCAGATTCAGTCAATATGAAGGATTTTTCGGCTATCGGGTGGTTTTTTGCGAAACGTAATAATGCAGAAAAGAAAGTACCAGTCGGAATCATTGAGTCAAACTGGGGAGGAACTCCAGTGGAAGGATGGACAGATGCTGAGATCTTGGCAGAAATGGAAGGCTCGTTTAATGAGCAGGCGACCGATGTCATAGAAAATAATGAGAGCTGGGATGCTAAGCTGAAAGAAAATGAGGCAAATCGCCAAAAGCGAGATTCTATGGTGAGCAAGCCAGATTCTCTAACGGCAATGAAGGTAGCTGAGCTTGGCTATGATGATGCAAACTGGAGAAAAATCAACCTTCCTCAGGCCAATCCTTTGCAGCATATCGCTTGGGCGAGAAAGAAATTCACGGTAGCAAACACCGCAGGAGTTGTTCTTCATTTGCCAAACATAGATCAGATGGCGTATGTGTATCTTAATGGTCAATTGCTTCATTATAAGGATTGGGGGACAGAATTGCCAGAATTGGAAATCCCTTCTGATATGCTACTCACAGGCACTAATGTGTTGACTATCCGCGCGATCAATACCTGGAATAATCAACCCAGCATTGGTAAGTCGGATGAAATGTATCTACTTCAATCAGGTAAGAAAACCTCGCTTGAGGGAACGTGGACCTATTCCAATTCAGCTGTAGAATCTCAGCTTCCTAAAGTGGAGTGGTATAATTGGATGCCGGGAATGATGTATAATGCGATGATCGTTCCGATTACCAAGTATACGATCAAAGGCGCCATTTGGTATCAGGGGGAAAGTAATGCAGGTCGTCCGGAGGAATACAAAGCACTTTTCTCGGCGATGATTACTAACTGGAGAGATGATTGGGGATTAGGAAATTTCCCATTTCTTTTTGTTCAACTTGCTAATTTCATGGAGAGAAAAGCTGTACAGCCAGAAAGTAGTTGGGCATTTTTGCGCGAAGCTCAAACTCAGACATTGGAGCTTCCGAATACTGGAATGGTTACGATCATTGATATCGGAGAAGCTAATGATATTCACCCTAGAAATAAGAAGGATGTGGGAGAAAGGCTTTGGCTCCAAGCTAGAAAAGTGGCTTTCGGTGAGAAAAACCTTGCCTCTGGTCCGCAGTTTGATTCTCTTTATCGACAGGGAAATGAATTGATGATCAAGTTTAGGTCTGTGGGAGAAGGGTTACGATTAACAGAAGGCGATACCTTAAAAGGATTTATTGCAGGGAAGGAAAATGGGGATTTTCAACAAGTCGGAGCTATGATCTTTAACAAAGAGTCTGTGAAGGTTGTGCTTCCAGATGGGTTAGAAGCTGGCGAAATTCGATACGCATGGGCAGACAACCCGGAAGTGAACTTGGTGAATAATCTAAATTTGCCCGCGGAGCCTTTTAGAAGAAAGTTTGAATAAAAAGTCAATCGGTTATACGCAATGCTTGCAGTCACCTTAGATTCTTTGCTAAACCGGTCAGAAGACCTGCCTTAGTCCACAGATCGGCCGAACACGTTCCGATAGCTCGGGAGATCGATGCAGTTTAAATGCTAGTTTTGACCAAAACTCAGTGTTTTACACCTTTTCTGAAAGAAATTAGATAGGAATGAAAAGTAAAATAAGAAAGACCAAGTGTTCAGCTTGGTCTTTCTTATTTGTCAATCAATGTTCTGAATAGTTTCTTGTATCTGCATCAGATCATCTACTTTTTCCTGATATTCTGGCTTGGCAGGTATTTTAACCACATTTTCCAGAAAGTCAATAGTGCTGAAAAGTACGCCTTCCCAATCTCCGGAAGTGATCGAACTTCCTATTACATGATCACCGGTATTTGGAAATGCTTGTTCGCGTTTCATTGCGGCAGGAGTGGAAATCTGCTCAAACATTTCCTTCATTTTTGGAACAGAAACCACATCGTCTTGAGCTTCATTGTCCTTGTAATAGTAAGCCAAAAACAAGGGTTGGTGTATCTTTTTGAAAGTAGCTTCATTCATATTGCCATATAGGATCATTGCCAGACTTTCGTACACATTCATGTGGTAGTCTTCTGACCAGTACATGGCTTTTTCGCCTTCTCTATTCTGATGAATCATTTTGTTTTTCATCATCGTCCATTGCATTAATTTTTGCATCCAAGGGGAGAAAAATGCAGAAAGCTTTTCACCATAATCCCGAATAGCTGGGGAATAAACTGTGACAGCTTTAATGTCCGGTTGTTGACTGGCAAGAAGTAAAGTCAACGCACCGCCCATTGAGGTACCAACTACTATTACTTCATCTCCAAGACTTTTCCCGATTTGATATGCTTCACCAGCAGCATTAGCCAGTGCCTGTGGACTTACGTACTCTAATCCATTTTCGCGTTTGATACCATGATCTGGCAACCTAGTCACAAAGAGGTTGGCTCCGAAATGGGCAGCAAGAAATCGGTGAACAGGATCGCCTTCCATCGGACTTGCTCCAAATCCATGGATATAGACAATTGAATAAGGAGTTTTATGCTTATTCATACTGTCTGCCCACACGATGTAAGCTTCATTTCCAGGCTTCAGACCGATTACAGTATCCTCTCTCAGATCCACATAGCTCTGCAACTCTGAAAGCCGGGTCGGAACTTCTGGGAATTCTATGATGATTTCTTGCTCTTGTAGTTTTGGACCAAGCATATATACAATAGCTAGGACCATGGCAATGGCAAAAATCCCAAGTAGTATTTTTCTTAGCATGAAATCAATTGGTTAAAAGCACGGGAGAAGTTGATTCAATAATTTTGTCGGTACCATTTTTAAGCTTCAAAACAGTTCGGGTTTTTAATTGAGAGTTGTTTTCAGGAATCAAATTCACTGTAAGTTTATATTGACCCATAGAATGCTTGAATTCTCGTAAGTCTGATAATTTCACATCCTCGTGGGTTGTGACAAGGCTAGTAATATTAGTACCTGCGGCCTTGCCTCCATATGGAGCTAGCAGCGTTATCGAAATACTAGTGATATTTTGAAAATCTAAATTCGGCGCACAGCTAAGTGCATATGCTTTGCCTGGAAAACTACTAGTAGGATAGGATGCATCAGCTAGTGGTTCAGAATCTATTCTTAAATAAATTCCAAAATTCTCCACCCTAACAGTATCAGTTTCGTTTGCATACTGATTGTTATTATATGGCTCGTAAAATAGATTTAAACCAGTTGCATTTACTTTTTGCGGACCTCCGCATTCTCCAAAAGGATTTATTTCAGGATCTTCAACACATGCCACAAAAATCAATATTGACAAGTAGGAGGAGATCATTGCCACAGTCATTTTTACTCTTTTTGTCTTTAAAAGATTGTTCATATGACTTTCTAATAATTTTTGAATCTTAAAAACTAATTAAACAGTAAAATTTAATCAAATCTAACCATCTATTTAGAGCAATTAGCGTTATTTCGTATTAATATATCTTAAACACTCATTTATGAAACGTTTGATCCTAGGATTGCTGTTGGTAATAACCACTCAGTTCGTACATGCCCAAGAGTCAGATACTAAGCTGGCGACACGATCTATTTATGCAGAACTGGGAGGGCCCGGACTACCTTATAGTTTCAATTATGATTTTCGCTTTAACAAAGAAAGGATGGACTCTTGGGGAATGAGAGTTGGTTTTGGTGGTTACGCATTAGAAGGAGATTCTTTCTTTTCCCTGCCAGTGATGGTAAATAAACTTTATGGCAAAGGCAATCATTTTTTTGAAATGGGTTTTGGAGTGACTTTTATAGCCTTTAATAACGAAAACAATTATTACTACAATGATTGCTATTATGATCAGGACGGAAACTACATCTGTAATAGTACTGCTGATTCTGGCACAAGTTTTATCTTAGATATTGATAATTCGCCGTCAATGATGGGCGTTATGAATTTTGGATATAGAAGGATGCCTACTGATGGAGGGTTTATGTGGAAAGTAAACCTTAATCCAATATTTAATAACAATGGCTTTTGGCCATTATTTGCAGGAATTGGTCTAGGATATGCTTTTTAAGTATATCCTAGATCCAACTACCTACAATCCAAAATCATAATCGCGTTCTACTAAGCATATTCTAGTTTTATATGCTAAATACCATTTTTCTCTCCCCATTCTTTGGGCCATTAGATGATCTGTTTGTTGTTTCCAGTTGCGTATAGCATCAAGATTTTCCCAGTAACTTATAGTAATTCCTAAGCCTTCTCGTACACTTTCATGTCCTAAATATCCTTGTTGCATTTCTGCAAGACTGACCATTTCTGAAGCTGTTTCCGCATAGCCTTCCTCGATTTCAGTTCTTAAATTTGAAAATATCACAGCGTAATACGGAGGTTTTGGAGTGTTGGCTATCATTTTTTTTATTTATCGAGTAGGGGTATATACAACCTAAGCTGTCTTAGAATTATCTGCTAAAGATGGTTTAATAATCTGTCTCTATTGATTCAATTCCAATATAATCTAAAGTAGACAATGATGTTTCAGAATTTTAGTTTGGTTTTTTCCTCTGAACTTTCTTAAAACTCATTGTTGCTCTACTTGATAATTGTCAAGGAATTGTGAAAATCTGAACTGAGGAAGTTGACCAGCGTACTAAGGTGGGCAAGCAGTGTAGTCAGTATCCTTTACCAATATATTATTCTGAAAACTGTCAAGTTATGAAAGTCCAACAAATTAAATTTCGACTCCTTGCTCTAAGTCTACTCGGCTTAGGTATGACCGCATGTGATACCAATCTGGAGCTAGTTCAATCAATTGATGAGGAATTCACTGGAATTTCTTCTATCGAAATTGAGTCATCATTCCTGGATGTGAATTATCAAGGGATCGAAAGTGGAACTTCTGTCCACTTTCTTGGAGCTTTGGAGTCCAACAAGGCTGGTAAGTATTCTATTGAATACAGCGTAGATCAGGATAAGCTGATCATCAAAGTGGATAAGAATGGGATCAGCGGATCTGGAAATAGTCGTGGATATATTAATCTCACTGGTCCAGTGCTGATGGATTTGGTCTTGGATGCTGGATCCGGAAATATTAAAATTAACCATGTGATTTCTGATGAATTTGTCTTTAGAGGTGGTTCTGGCAACCTGGAACTTGGTTACATCAACGCTCCCGAAATTAATTTACAACTAAGTTCGGGGAGGATTAATGCCTATGAGTTAGCTGGGGATGTGGAATTGGAGATTTCTTCCGGTAATGCGTCAATTACTAATCTTGATGGGAATATTAATGCCGTAGGATCAAGTGGGAAGTTTTCTTTTGAGAAGATAAATGGAATAGTTAATAGCTCTTTGAATTCTGGAAATGGAGATTTAAACAATGTCCAGGAAATAGGCAGACTGAAAATTTCCTCAGGAAATTATACTGTAGATAGTTCATATTTAGGTGCCAATACTAAATTTGAAGGTTCTTCTGGGAATTTTGATATTCAAACTGCTTCGGATTTAAGTGATTTTAATTTTGATATGAAAACATCAAGTGGGAATCTTAAAGTAGGTGAAAGTACCTCCTCAGGTTCATTGAAAATAGATAACGGTTCGCCTTACACTGTATCAGGAATTGTATCTAGTGGCAATATTAGAATAAGGAATTAATGAAAAAGTAAAAGGCTTAGCGAAATGAATCGCTAAGCCTTTTTAACTATACTATTGTTTACAGTTGACTGTCGTCAGTCGACCAGTAACTTATCTCAATGAATTAATCCACTTCGCAATTTTCATCGCGTCTTCTTTGGATACCTGAGCCATTGGAGGCATTTCGGTAGCATAATCAGGCCAGTTTTGTGGCTGAGGATTGTAGATCAACTCGACGATTTTTTCGTCAGAATATCTTCTTTTAGCTACATCCTGGTATGCTGGACCAATTACTTTCTTGTCTTTCATGTGACAAGCTGAGCAAGTATTTTTCGCTAAGATTGACTTGATCTCTGCATCAGTTGGAATAGCTGAAGCAACCGCTTTTGCTGGAGCTGTTTTAGACGGAGCTGGTTTTACTGCGACTTCTTTCACAGGCTCAGGTGCTGGAGTTTTGATTACCATTTTTGCGCCAGCAGGAATATTGTGAAGCGTATAGTAAGCATCTGGGTGCACAAGAGAGAAGCTTCCATCTACAGCTCTCACGCCATTGAGGCTAAGTTTATGTACATAATCTTTTCTCAATCCTTCCACGGCAATCCTTGCAGACATACCGTCCGCTGCCACTTCCACACCTAGAACTTTCAGGGTTTTGTTGTCAACAGGAGGGCTACCGTAAACCGGGTAATACTTATAAGTGAAGCTTTCTACTGCATAAGAAGTCAAATCTTCAGCAGAAGCTTTGTTTACAGGCTTAGTAAATTCAATCAAGAAACCATCAGACTGAGCCTTAACAGTTCTCATTTCGAACGGAATGTTGTGATTCCAAACTAAGCGCTGCAAACCTTCATTTGCCTCACCTGCAGAACCCCAACCACGGTTGGTCTCGCCGATAAACAAAGACTTATCCGGAGCCCAAGCCATTCTCAAAATACCAGACTGGAAACCAGATCTGAAATCAATGGAAGCACCTTGCATCACGCCATCTACCTCTTCAAGAATTACTCGCATGATTTTACTTTGACCTTGGTCACCCACTAGAACCTGGCCTCCGAAAGGACCGAAGTTTCCTTCTGGAATCACTACAGGCTCTGAGTTGGAAATACCCTGGATACCATGAGGTAACCAAATTGCGGGAAGTTTCAAATCAGGAAGTTTTTCCTTAGCCTGAGCCATGGTGATGTATGGAGAGTCCATTACGTTCTCCGGCTTTAGAAACCCACCTGTTCCGTTAGGTACTTTTTGTGGATCGACAACTTTGTTGAATTCTTCAGTAGTCAATTTCAATGGAGAATCTGGAAGTCCAGTCCAAGCCAATCCTGCTGGGTGACCAGTGAAATCACCCTTCTCGATGAACCAAAGGCCACCTGAACCCATGTAATCACCTTGGTTTTCAGTATAAACTAACTTGTCTCCAAGCATTCCCAATCCAGCTGGAGATCTCATTCCAGTGGCATAAGGTTCCATACTTCCGTCCCGGTTGATCTTCATGATCCAGCCTCTCATTGGCACGCGGCTTTCGCCTCTCCACCATTCCTGATCGCCAAAAGCAACGTTTGCAGAAACGAAGAAAGAGCCATCAGGACCTACTTTAGGGCCGAAGCTATATTCGTGATAGTGAGCAGAAATAGGCCAAGCGTAAACTGTCTCGTATAAGTCAGCAGTTCCGTCTTGATCAGTATCAACCAATTTGGTCAACTCGCCTCTTTGAGCCATGTAGAAAGCTCCGTCTTCGTAATGAAGTCCTAAGATTTCATGAAGTCCAGAAGCAAATTTCCTGAAAAAAGGCTTAGGGCTGGTAGGGTTTTCTACGATAAATACGTCGCCTCTACGAGTAGCTACACCGAGATCGCCATTTGGCAAAACGGTCAAACCTCCAACTTCCAAAAGAGTCCCTTCTGGAGCTGTTACCCGCATGATTTTAAAGAAATCCTCTTCTTTTGGGGATTCCTGTGCGTTTGCTTGCCCAGGCATCAGCTGAATTGCAGCAGCTAGTCCAAAGGCAATTTTTGTGAATTTATTTTTTAGTATATTTTTCATCTTTGCGCTGTCCTTGGATTAAAAGAGAAGATTGTAAACGATGTTTCCCTTTGCAGGCAAGAAAATACCGGCATTACCATCAGTAGTATGAGTCACTGGAGCGCCGAAAGCTGCCTCATCGTATTCCAGATAAACACCAGTCTCCGGTAATAAATAGTAGCCTTTGTTGATCTTTTGAATTTCAGTTCCTGCTGCTACTCTATAGAAACCATTACTGATACCGGAAACAGCTCTGTTGATTCCTTTTCCAGAATCCAATACTTTTATTTCGTCTTTCACAGCTTGCCCAGAAAGAAGGTAGGAGAATACTACATCTTCAGAACCGTTCATTAGCTGATAACCTTTTGTTCTGAATTCCTCCGAAGCTGAGTAATCGCTGTTTACAGCATTGATAGCTGGAGTAGTCAAGTTGACAACTGCTCCGCGAGGAACAGAAACGCCATTTCCACGGCTATTCCACATAGGAGTTGCATCTAGGAATTCACCTCTCCATACTTGGATCAATGTACCTGTTTCCATGTCGTAGGCGTAGTTTACTTGTTCCTCAGTTGCTACTGAAACTACGTGACTCAATCTTTTTGAATTAGGGATGTCTCTAAAGCTTCGCAAAACCGGAGTTGCATCCGCATCTACTAGAATTGGATCTGTTTCTTGGTATGCACCAGCTTCTGACACTAGAAGATCAGTGCTTCTTAGACCTGGGCCCGAAATGGCCAAGTTGAATCCATCCACAGACCAATTTCTGTTTTTAGATGCTATAATCTGAATTGGATTAGCTCCCGCTTTCAATTGCTTTCTAACTCTTACTCCTCTATTGGAGAGTTCAGAAATGCTTTCATTTCCAACTGCAAAACCAGAAAGCCCTCCAGGAACCTGAAGTGTAATCTGGTATTCGCCAGCTTCAGCTACATTCAGGTTTGCAGTATATTTAGTCAAATTGACATCAGATACAGAAGCCGGAACTTCATTTAGGGAAGCAACAGATCCTTTTGCTACTGCAGTCTTTCCGGTAAGTTCTTCCAGGTTGTTAAAAGAACCTTGGAAAGTTTCATAGTTCACACCTGAAACGGTAGGAGTCTTAGTAGTGAAAGCGGTGATTTCAATATTTCTGAAAGCTACTGCTCCATGATCACCTTGAATTCTTAATGGACCTTCTGCCACATCTTCACCCGTCATAGAACCGCGGGTAGGCCCGAAGACTTCAAGATTTTCGTGAATAGTAACGCCGTTAAGTTTTACTGATAGGAAACGGGCATTTTCTATTTTATTTCCATTAGCATCGAATTTTGCGGCTTGGAAAGATACTTCCAATTTCTGCCAAACGCCTGGCGCTTTGCTAGCATTTTGGCGAGGTGCATACCCTTGGTAACCTTTTTGGCCATCAGGCTTGCTTTCGTCCCAGCGTTGATAAATTCCGCCATTGTCACCAGGTTTGGTGGTGGTAGAGGTCCAACTGTCAAGGATTTGAATCTCATAATTTCCCTGAAGATAGACTCCCGAGTTTGACCCTGGAGCTACCATATATTCTAAAGAAAGATCTACATCTCCGTATTTTTCTTTGGTAACAATGTCAACACCAGGTTTTTTCTTGGCAGGAAGATTTGCCAAAACTCCTTCGCCATTGGTGGATTGGAGTACATTAGGAACGGTCGGGTCAGCCCAGACTTTTCCCACTTCTGTCCAGCTTCCCTTATTTCCATCAAAGGAATTTAGGTCAAGCTTAACAGGATTTTGTTGGGCTTGCAGGATACTAAGCTGAAGTGCTAGAGCAGCGGTAAGCAATCCTACATGTTTGTTTAAAATCATGTGAATTTGAGGGTTAATAAATTACAAATAGGTTATGATGGTCTTTACAAAAGAAGAAGTTTTGAAGAGAAGCTATTTACTTCTCTACAAAACTTCTTGATACTATAAGGTTACTGTAAGTTTACTTAATAACCTGGGTTTTGAGTCAAGTTAGGATTCAATGAAAGATGGATGTGCGGAATCGGGAAAAGTGTTCTTGTCTGTTCCGAAGCATCTTTGTCCCACCAAGTTCCAGTGGTGAATTCACCGAATCTGATCAAATCAGTTCTTCTTTTACCTTCAAAGATAAACTCTCTTCCTCTTTCTGCAAGTAGTTCATCCATAGTTAAAGTACTAGCAGTATAAGCTTTAGATGACCAGTCTGCTTCAGAATAGGCTCTTTTTCTTGATTCATTTACTAATGCTAAGGCTTCAGCATTAGCAGTTCCACCATTTTTTCTCATCAAAGCTTCGGCTTTATTGAAGTAGATTTCTGTCAAACGGTAAATAACGTAGTCATTTTCCCAATATGTACCTTCTTCGGAAGATGTCCCTGATCTGTATTTATTAAATCTAGCACCAGAATTCTCTTCTCCTTCAGTCATTGAGCCTTCCCCAGTAGCTCCTTCCGAGTTTCTACGTATGGTGTTCACATAGACTAAAGGCTGATCGGCCCATTCTTCCGTTCCTAGTATAGGCTCTCCAGTATTGTAATCTTTCTGAGGACCGAATAAGAACCACTCTTGCTTTCTCATGTCGTTCTCTTCAAAGGCATCAAACGCAGTTGGAATAACCACGAAAGCATTCCATCCACTATAAGTGACATCTAGTGCACGGGACATATTCCCATAACCGAAGAAGAAACCTGCCCAGTTGAAAGTAAAACCACCATCACGGCTAAATGCGAATTGAAAGATGTTCTCAGGTGAGAACTGGTTTTGGTTAGAAAATGGACCCAAAATGGATGGATCAAGTCTCATATTGCCCATTAAGCTACCTCCATCTCCGTTGATTACTTTATCAGAGTAAGTGATGCAGTCATCATAGCGAGGAGTTCCAGACCAAACCTCAGCATTAAGGTAAAGTTCCGAAAGCATGGCATAGCCTGCTGCTTTTGATACTCTACCCACCAATGCCTGAGAAAGAGGTTGTAGTTTTTCCACATTTGCCAAAAGCTCTTCTTCTACAAATTGGAAGACTTCAGCACTTGGGCGTGTTTCAGGATTGGTTGGTTGACCAACTGAAGTCACAATAGGTACATTTCCCCACATGTCCATGATTTTCATGTAGTGGAATGCACGCATTACTTTAACCTCAGCAATGATAGATTCCATTTCTGCCTGAGTAAGACCTGCTGCTTCATAATCTACAGCTTCGAAATCCTCCAAAAGAGCGTTTACATAGCCTAGACCTTCCCACATCAAACCCCAAGAGCCTCTCAGACGGTTTTCCTGTGGAGTCCATTCGTGACGGTGCAACCGTACGTGGTCACCTCCATCATAGCCGTGACGGCCTTTTTGTGGCCACGCGATCTGATCAGCAGCTGACTCGCCATGGTAGTAGTAGCCACTTTGACCCGTAGGAGCAAGCCAAGCCTGCATATGGGTAAATGGTCTTAGTACACCTTGCATGATTTCTACTTTACTGTTGTAGAAATTATCTTTTGATAGTTCGCTATATATTGTCTCATCCAAATCGGTACAGGATACCGTTGCCAAAAGGGCAATAGGAGTGAGTGCAGCGGATATTTTATTGAAATATTTTTTCATGTGTTTGTAATTAATTTTTTACGGTCACATGGAATCTCGCATGTATTATATCTGCCAAAAACTGTGTGTTTTGACTCATGCTAGATTTCATGATTTTTCCTTAATTAAAATCCAACATTTAAACCTAGTGTGAAGCTTTTGGTACGAGGGTAGAATCCTCTGCCGTCAATACCAGTGGTGAAGCCAGCATCCTGAAGTTCTGGATCAAGACCAGAGTAGCCGCTGAAAGTAGCGATGTTACGTCCAGATGCATAAACACGAAGGTTTTTCACATATTTACCACCCACTTTGAATGTGTAGCCTAAGGTGATGTTATCCAATTTGACAAAGGATCCATTTTCCAAATAGTAATCAGAGTATTGTGGATCGTCATCCAATTGTGCATTTTTATTCACAGCGCTAGAAAGCAGGTTGTTTGGCAACCATCTCTTATTTCCGAAATACAACTCTTTTGTATTCAAGATGTCGAAGTCAAACTTGCCTCTGAAGAATATAGTGAGGTCAAACCCTTTGTATCTCAAAACGTTATTCCATGAAGCCATGTACTTTGGTACTCCATTTCCAATAATGGTCAAATCTTCCTGACTCATCTCACCAGCAGTTCCTGTGCTACCGTCAGCTTTGTAGAATAACCACTTGCCGTCTTCATTGAAACCAGCGAAACGCTTACCATAGAAGTTACCTACTGCGCCGCCTTCTTCTACTCTAATAGCATTTCCCAAGTTACCTGGACTAGGAAGTCCTCCTGTTTCAAGCCAAGAAACTGTAAATACATCATTGGAAAGTGAAGTGATTTCATTGATCTGCGTATTTGCAGTCAAGTCCATTTGCCAAGAGAAATCACCTTTTTCTAGGATTGTAGAGCTTAAGTAAAGCTCAATACCTTTATTATTGATGGTACCGACATTGGTAAATAGAGTGCCTTTAACAAAAGCTGGCTGTTGAGCAGTATATCCATACAATAAATCTTCTGTGTTTCTAGTATAGAAATCTAGTGAACCATTTAGCTTATTGTTGAAAAGCAAGAAATCAAACCCTAAATTCCATTCTTTCTTAGTTTCCCATCTCAAATCTGGATTAGGATTTCTTGCTGCTCCGTAAGTCTGATAATATACACCTTCCTGTGGATATACACCACCAGTGCTTAGGGTGACTAGAGATTGATAATTTCCGATTCCCTGGTTACCAGTCTCACCATAACCTAAACGAATTTTCAAGTTATTTACAGCTGAACTGCCACTTAAGAAACTTTCCTCACTCAAAGCCCATCCAACTGAAACAGCTGGGAAATTACCCCACTTGTGATTTTTACCGAATCTGGAAGAACCTTCTCTTCTCAAAGTGGCTTGTGCAAAATACTTGTCTTTGAAGGAGTAACTAGCTCTACCAAAGAATGCAATCAAGGTATTATCATCCTTGAATGAACCCATTCCAGGTCTTGGGAGCAAGGTGTTATTGATTGCTGAACCTGCTCCTAAATTCCAATCTAGGAATCCGTCGGTAGTAAATCCGCTATTATTTACGTTGAATGTTTCAGTCGTAAAGTATTGGTAACTATACCCTCCAATAAAATCAAGGCTGTGATCCAGATTAAAAGACTTTTTATAATTCACTGTAGCTTCCAGTGTATTATTCCAATTCAGGTAATTTGATTTTGATGCATAACCAGTTCCTTGGTAATCAGAAGAAGGTCTGTTAGCAAAGTCATTCATTGATTGGTAATACCTATCATTGTATGTCAGTCTCTGATGCGCACCAAACACTGATGCTGTCAGACCTTCAATGATTTCCAATGACAATCTCACGTCACCGGATAAATTCATCTGATTTCTTTCATTGATTCTGTTAGCATATCTTGAAAGCGGGTTGTAGTTGTTATAAGCCTCAGTTTCTACAAAGGAGCCATCCGCATTGTAGATAGGTGCAGTTGGGTTTCTCTGAATAGCTTGCTCGAAGTCACCTCCGCCACCACCAAGCATGTTTGCATTAAATAGATTGACCGCCATATTGGTTGCCAAAGTCAACTTTTCCTGAAGACCTGTTTGGCTAAAGCTCATTCTACCGCCATACTGCTTTCTGCTATTTTCTTTTGCAATACCCTCAGCATCATTGAAGAAGAATGAAACTCGGTAATTACTATTCGCACTTCCACCAGATGCGGCAAAGTTGTGGTATTGACTAAGATTTTCCTTGTTTAAAAGCTCATCATATAAGTCAGTAGAAGATCCTAAGTCATTATTTTCACTGATCAAACCCTGATCAATTAGACCACGATACTCAGCCGCAGTAAGATTGTCTGGTCTTCTATCCACAAATTCTCTTTGGAAATAAGTGGAGTAATCAAATCTAGCCTGGCCAGACTTACCTTTTTTGGTAGTAATTAAGATTACACCTGCATTACCTCTGGTACCGTAAATAGCAGCTGCAGATCCATCCTTCAATACGTCAAACGTAGCGATGTCATCTTGCTGTAAGAGATCCAAATTACCTCCAGGGATACCATCTATCACAATCAAAGGTTGGGTAGTTCCCGAAACCGATGTAAGACCTCTAAGTTGGATGTCAGTGCCAGCATTAGGGTTGTTTCCTTGAGTTCTAACAATATTCAAACCTGCAACCTTTCCTTGGATTAGTTCCATTGGAGAACGTACACCTGTTTGTACAAATTCTTCGCTGGTAACATTTGCTACGGCTGAGGTAATTTGCTTTTTCGTCTGAGTACCATAACCAATAACTACCACTTCGTTCAATGACTTGATATCATCCAACATGGTAATATTGAACATTCTTCTTTCTCCCACTGGCATCTCTACTGATTCCATACCAATGAATGAGAAAGTTAGAACGGATTCTCCAGAAGATACTTCAAGAGAAAATTTACCGTCGATATCTGTTACCGTCCCGTTGGTAGTGCCCTTCTCTATTACTGTCACTCCAGGAAGAGCCATATTAGTCTCGTCGACGATCGTTCCAGAAACAGAAATTGCAGCAGCCTCTTCGATAGTCACAGCAGTTTCAGGAACATACACAGCTCTTTTTCTAACTACGATATTCTCATTAATCTGCTTAAACTCTAATTTGGATTGTCTAGAGAGGTAAACCAGTGCATCAAACACATTTGTGTTGACTTGCATGGCTACTCTAGCAACTCCTTTAACTTCTTTATTAGTGTAGACGAAATTAAATCCTGAAGCTTCTTCTATTTGTTTGAAAGCTTCTTCGATAGTCACATCACGCAGATGCATACTCACCGGAACCTCATCCATTCTTTTAGTCTGAACCTCTGCTGGATTGGCAAGTAGGACAGTGATGGAAAGGCATTGAACTAAGATTAGCTGGAAAAATCTCTTAGACACTTTTAAAATGCGTAACCGTATGTCATTTTTCATAACTTTAAATTTGGTTTAAACTGTTTTGATTGGTTTGATCTAAAATCCAGAATGCTTTTGACGAAGCATTCTGAAACCTCAGACTGGAGATGTTGACGCATCTTCAGTCTTTTTCACGTTTACATTCTTTTGTTCTTTTTGCATAGATAAGAGGGGGTTATTGTTTGAAATTTATTTTGATTTCTTTGCCATCGATTTCGTACTTAAATCGAGCTGTATAGCTTAATCCTTCCAGGATATTCTTTAACGTTTCTCCTTTGTATTTACCAGAAAGTGTCAGGTTTTGCTCATTGTAATTCACTAGGGATATGTTCACACCAAACCATTGCTCAAGCATTTTAATAGCCTCGGGTAGGGGGGTGTCGTCAAAAATGATCGTTTGATTCAGCCAGGCCAGCACCACATCTTGCTCAAAACCTGCTTTTTCCCATGATTTTCCCATAGCATAGGTGTTGATCTGTTCCCCAGGAACCAGATAATCCAAAAACTCTGGAACTTGTTGAGATTTGACTTCCACTTTACCAGTCACTAGAGAGATAGCAATCTTCCCACTAGCCCCCGCATGTATATTGAATGAGGTACCCAACGCTCTAGTAGAAATGTCCTTGGTATGTACTATGAAAGGCTTGATGGTATCATGTGCTACTTCAAAAAATGCTTCGCCTTCGAGGTAAACTTCCCTAGTTTCACCTACAAAATTCTGGACATAACGTATACTGCTTCCCGCATTCAGTTTTACTACAGATCCATCACTGAGAGTCACAGAAGACTTCACACCAGGCTTCGTAGTATAGGTTAACCAGTTTATTTCTGGAGTTTTTTGTGTTTCAGGTAAGGTGTAATAAAGTAGGCCAAGTGTAAAAGCCAAAAGTAATAGCGCGGCTATTTTTAGTAACTGAACATTGTAATTTGATTTTCTTCTTGACTGCGAATAGCGTGAGATAGTAGCTTCAGGATGTATAGGGAGACTTTTCGGCTCTGTGGTTAACTCATTTGAATCAAGGTTCTTGTCAATTTTGTCCCACAAGTCATCCACCTGAATTTCCCCTAACTTATAATCATTGGTAGGCATATTCAGCACGAGCTGCCTAGCAATTGTAATTTTTTTTAGTTGCTGAGGGTTTCTAATAATATATTCCTCCCATTGAAGATTTTTCTTGCCGTTAGGAGAAAGAATCCATTCACGGAAATCAGCGTCCATTACAAAATCTTCTACTGAGAAATTTAATTTATCCATAATGAGTCTATTCACTACATTAAGGAGCCAAGGGCTAAAAGTTATCCTTCAAAAGTTTAAATATTTTTAACATTTATATTTATTCTAAAAAATAGCGCAATCGATTGAGGAATCGATAAGGAGCTTGCCTTTTTGTTGAGGAATTTACAGTCCAGTGAAAAAGAAAAAATGAATACTGAGAACTAGTATAACTTTTTTTAATGCATTTATGGCTTTCCAGGCCAAGGTATAAGTAGAACGAATATTAATATCCAGCAGCTTGGATGTGTCTTCATAGCTGAGCTTCTCGAAATAGAGATATTGTAGCACTTCCTTCTGCCGAATTGGCAAATTGGCAAGAGCATTCTTCACCTTGGAAGAAATCTCAGAATCCAGTTGAGATTGAATTAACTCTTCTTCAGTGGAATCAACTAAAATTTCATGGTCAGCCATCCAATGGATTGAAGATCTACGGGCTTTTTTGCCTAGTTCTTTCTGAATTCTATTAGAAAGGGATTTGAATAAGTACTGTTTGATATTTACTTCGCTACACAAGTTGGATCTGTAATTCCACAAGTCAATAAAAATTTCTTGTATTGCGTCTTTAACTAAGGTTTCATCCGCATGAAGACTCATTCCGAAATTGAACAAGTCCTGAATAAAATTTCTGTAAATAGCTTCCAAAGCATATCTTTCTCCTGATCGCAAATCGGACCATAAAGTCTCCAGTGACGGACTTTCTAGGGCATTTGTATTAAAAAAAGACAAAATTTTCTTGGGTTACTATTATTTTGCCGAAGTAAGGGAATTTTTAAACGCTATAAAAATTAAATATGATTTAGGGTTAGTTAAATTGTTTTACGTAAACCAACTTTTTTTTTCATAAAAATTGTGTTTCGCGCAATACATTTATAAAAAAATGAAGAATATCGAGAATATATGCCTTTTCATTTTTGAAAACTAGGAGTCTAGATATGAAAAAAATAGTACACTTTGGCCTTTGGGATTATTTCTTAAATTTTGTCTAGTCCAACCCGAAATTCGTTACCGTTTTTTTTAAATGCTGAAGGAGTCATTCCTGTCTCTTTCTTGAACTGTGAAGAGAGATACGCGACACTACTATAGTTGAGGAGATCAGCTATTTCTGAAAGGCTTTTTTCCTTATAAAAAATCAATTCCTTTACTCGTTCCACCTTCAATTTGGTGATGTACTTCTCGATCGTGATTCCTTCTACTTGTGAAAAAAGCCTACTGAGATAGGTGTATTCATGGTTAAGTTTTTCTGAGATAAAGCTCGAAAAATTTTCAGACATAGAACTTTCGGAGTGCTGAATCTGCTCTATGAGGATACTTTTAATTTGTGATATCAGTGTAGACTTGCCTTCTTCGAGCAATTCAAAACCTCTGATTTCGAGTAGGTCTGCCAGTTGCATTTTCTTCTGAATGCTTGGTGATGACTCCCATATTATTTTGCCTAATTCAATAGATGAATAGGGAAGTTGCAATTGATCCAAAGCTTCCTTAACGGAAGAAATACATCGCGGGCAAACCATGTTTTTGACAAATAGCTCTGACATTATTTTGAGATCGTTTACTATACAAATGTATTCAAACAACAGATAGTTCTTAGCAATGCTAGAGCGGATTGGTATAAAAGCAAAAAGCATCCTAGAATTTCTCCTAGAATGCTTTGGTAGATGTGAGGTTAATTAACCTATTTTGGATTGAAAGATTCTTGAAACAGCTAATAGTCCCAATGCTACCAACGGCATAATCATCGCACTGACCGGATCTCCATTTGCTGAATGAGCAATGAAAGCCGAGATAAAAGTGATCCCAAATCCAGCATACGCCCATTCTTTAATCAACTTTGGTGCAGCTGGGATAAGCAATACAAGGGCCCCAAGGATTTTGGCAATGCCCAATTCGATTCGGAAGAAGTCCTTGAAGCCCATGGCTGTGAATTCTGCTGACACATTTGGGTCGGTGAAGTAAGCATAGGCGCTGAATAGCATCATAAGTCCTACAAGTCCTGTTGCTGTCCAATAGATAATTTTGTTAGTCATGTTTTTATTGGTTTTTAATGGTTCCCCCGAAAAGATGGGGCAGGTTATAAAATCTCACATTGCTAGGCTATTCCTTTGATTGGATATAGATCATGGTTGATTTCATTGCTTAAATATTTGATGCAAACTTATCGTAATTAGCTATACATTTGTAAGTGCTATACTAGTGTATAGTACTATACTTTGATATAGTTTAGCGTAAATCTTCTTAAACTTGCCATATGGAAAAGCTAGATAAATCAAATCACAGCCAATGCACTGGGATAATTCGCCCGGTTCAGGATGCCTTGGATGTACTAAATGGTAAATGGAAGCTTCCGATTATCGTGGCTTTGCTCCATGGGTATAAGCGTTTTTCGGAGATTTCTAGGCAAGTTCCTGGGATCACAGATCGCATGCTTTCTAAAGAACTTCGGGATTTGGAATTGAATCATTTAGTGAAAAGGTCAGTTTACGACACTTTTCCAGTGACTGTGGAGTACACGATGACAGAATATGGAGGTACGCTCAAAGATGTCATTGGCGCGCTTCATGTATGGGGTGAGAATCACAGAAGGAAAATCTTCGGTGATGATTTACTAAGAGAGCCAGTGAATAAGGATCATTTGGGCTAAATCAAATCAAAATTTCTACTAGGTAATAAAGCAGCGAAGGGCAAAGCAAACAGCCTAATCCTGTGTAAAATGTGGCTGTCACAGCACCATAAGGAACGAGTTTGGGATCTGTAGCTGCCAATCCAGCCGCTACTCCGCTGGATGTTCCCATTATTCCACCGAAAGCCATTGCAGATCCTGGATCATTTAATCTAATTTTTTCTGCCAAGATAGGAGTGAAGATGGTAACTGCAATTGTCTTGACTACTCCTGCAGCAATGCTTAACGCAATTACCTCTGAACTTGCTCCCAATGCCGCTCCAGTGACCGGCCCCACGATATAAGTGCATGCTCCAGCGCCTATAGTTGCTAAACTCACCGCATCGCGATACCCCCAAAGCCAAGCCATTGCAACGCCCGAGATAAAGAAAAGTAGGATTCCAAAAATCAAAGAGACCAATCCTAAGAAGCCAGATTTTTTGATAAGTAAAAAACTTGCGCCCATAGCAGTTGCTACGATAGCGAAATCACGAAACATGGAGCCTCCCAAAACTCCAACTCCTCGGAAAACAGCTATATCAGATAATCCTTTTTCCCCACCGGTAAACACTCCTCCGATATATCCCAAAACCAATCCCAGAAAAATGGCAATGGCAGAACCAGGAATACGACCTTTTAAGATTCTCTTAGAAAATAAATCAGAAAAATAAGCAAGTATACCAACGGCCAGAAAACCAACGATCAATGCATTTTTATCAAAAACCTTCAGAAGCTCTTCCATTTCAGTTGTGCTTGAAAGCTTTCATGAGAAAAGGAAATAAAGCAAAGGCGAAAATCACTGGAATAATGCCAGCGACTATGGCCAAGTTCCCACTGGAAATTGCAGCTTTCACATTGAGACTTGCGGCCATTGCGATCACTACAGGAATGTACATTTTGTTCCAAAAATCAATTCCAAGGAGCATCTCAGACTGCCACCAGCCTTTTCTCTCGAACAATTCTTTCAGAAGCATAAGGATAATCATGGCAAAACCCACTCCGCCAACATTGGAGTTGATGCCTATGAGTTTACCTAAGAGTTCACCGAGCCACTGACCAAGTAGGTAAGAAAAAGAAAGAAGTGCTAAACCGTAAATAAGCATATCAAAAAAGTTTTTTCAACTCATTCTTGGTGACTTTGCCCATGGTGTTTCGCGGTAAGTCTGGAATGAAAATGTACTTTCTAGGGGTTTTATAAGAAGGCATTCGCTCTCGCATCCAGAGATTGAGTTGCTCTAGGTCGGGTTCTGTATCACAGACCAAAGCAGCCACAACTAACTCTCCCCATTCTTCATTTGGAATTCCGACCACACCACAGTCCTTGATTTCTGGATGCTTGCGCAACACTTCTTCAATCTCCAGCGCAGAGATTTTATATCCTCCAGACTTTATGATGTCAATGGAATCTCTTCCCAAAATCCGATAATACCCATTTTCCAAAACGGCAATATCGCCTGTCATGAACCAGCCGTCTTCTGTGAAGCTTTTGGCTGTTGCCTCGGGTTTGCCCCAATATTCTTTAAATACACATGGCCCTTTGACCTGAATTTCTCCTGGTTCTCCTCCTGGCACCAACTTGTTTTGCTCGTCCACGGTTCTGATTTCTACATTTGGAAGAGGCTGTCCGATATGGCCTGCTCTTCGTTCTCCATCGTAAGGATTACTGATTGCCATGCCGATTTCAGTCATTCCGTAGCGTTCTAGGAGGTAATGTCCTGAGATTTCCTTCCATTTTTCCATCACAGAAACTGGCAAAGCTGCCGAGCCTGAAATCATCAATCGGAATTTTGCCATTGAATTGGACAACTCTTTTTGCTCTTCAGGAGGTAGGAGTTCGTATTCAGAAATCAATTTGAAATAGATGGTTGGCACTGCCATGAAGACGTTGAGATTTCCCTCTAGCATTACCTTAAAAACTTCTTTGGCACTAAAGGAATCTAGAAATTGAACAGTTGCCCCTGACCATAATGCACAACAAAGCACATTGATGATTCCGTGAACATGATGCAGTGGGAGTATTTCTAGAATATGATCGCCCGAGGACCAATTCCAGGCATTAACTAAGATGCTGATTTGGGCTTCAATGATTGCATGAGTTGTCAAAACTCCCTTTGGAAGGGATGTCGTGCCTGAAGTATAAAGGATCATTGCTCCTCTGTCTTTACTGATTTCTGGCAATTCATTATTCCCTTTAGGAAGAATTGAATCCATCTCGATAAACTTGATACTGGAATGCAACTTGTATCTCTCCAAAACATGGATATATTCTGGACCTACAATCAGGTAATCAGCCTTAGTATCTTCTATCACATAAGTTAGTGAGGGGAGAGGATAGGTGATGCAAAGTGGAACTGCGATGCCACCAGCTCTCCAAATTCCCCATTGAGCAGCTACATAATCAATACCTGGAGAAACCATAAAAGCTACTCGAGCTTCTTTTAGATCTGAGAGATTTTCAAGCAAAGCATCAGCGACGCCATGGCTTCGGTCTAATAAATCTTGATAGGAATAGCTGTTTTTCGGGTCAATTACTGCAATTTTTGAAGTAAACTGCCTGGCATTTTCTACAAGTTGTAGCATTTGAGGTAGGTCGGGTTTGTAAAATTGAAGGTAAGATAGAAGCTATTGTTTATAAAGGAAATAATAGAGTTGTGATTTGATAGAAGAGGCTAAATTTTCATTGTTCTAGTTCATTTAAGAAATTATTTTCATTTTCTTTGTTCTGTATTTGCAGAACTAACTGAACTTTGTTTACCTTTGTCCCGTTACTAGCCCATAACCCAAATAGAAAGAAGATGGTATTAACTGAAAGACATAAAGAATTAATCGAACGAATTGGTGTATTTCACGAGCATAAAGGAATGCAGCCATTGGTAGGTAGAATTATTGGTCTTCTATTGGTTCATGAAGAAGGTGAGGTTTCATTTGACGAAATAGTGGAGCAGCTCAGCGTAAGTAAAAGTGCGGTGAGTAATGCGCTTACTTTCCTTCAGGCTAAAGGAAGATGTGTTTATTCTACACGTCCAGGTGATCGTAAAAGATATTTTGCTCTGAAGGTGAGCGATTGGAGAGAGGACTTCCAAAAAGATTTAGAAAACATTTCTGAGATCCAGAAATTCATAGATGAAGTACTAGAAATTAGAACGGATAAGAATCCAGAATTCAACTGCAATATGAAAGACTTTTCTAATTTTTTAGGCTTCTTCAAAAAGGAGATTCCAGCTTTGTTTGAGCGCTTCAAAAGACAACAGGCTTAAAAAAATTTGAACAGTAAGTTCATAAAAAACAGAACCAACTATATATTTTATAACTAACTATTATTCAGCGACATGTTAAAGAAGTATTTAACGTATGCATTTTTCTTGATTGCTCCTGCAATGGCAATGGGGCAAGAGATGGTGCAAGAATTTAACCTACCGGATACCCTCACTTTGAAAGAGAGTATTGAGATCGGTTTGGAAAACAACAGAACGCTGAAAAAGGCGATTCTGGATGAGGAAAAAGCTAAGTATCAGCGAAATGAGATCCGAGGAGCAGGTCTTCCGCAGTTCTCTGCCTACGGTCAGTACAATAATTTCTTGGACGTATTTCCTCAGGCAGTGCCAGGCGGGATTTTTGGTGGAGACCCAAATGACATACAGGTAATTTCTCTTGGCGTTCCTCAGTCCTTAAAGGCTGGTTTTGAATTGAACCAGTTGATCTTCAGCAATTCCTATTTGATTGGTTTGAAAGCCGCGAAAACTGGAGAAGAGTTTTACCGAATTTTGGCTGAGCAGTCTGAAGAAGACGTGATTCATGAGATCTCAATGAATTACTTGGGAGTGATTCAATTGGAGCTTCAGAAAGAAAATTTACGGGCAAATATAGATCAGTTGGAAAGTTTGGAAAAAATCCTTCAATCTCAATATGAGAATGATTTGGCTAGAAAAGTGGATCTCAATCGTGTGAAGGTAAACCTTACATCCATCAAAAGTGAGCAGGAAAATCTTGATATCGCTATCTACCAACAGGAAGGTTACTTGAAGTTATTGATGGGAATTCCTGTTGATACGGAGATCACTTTGGATCACTCAGTTGCGGACATGAACCAGAAAGTGAAGGATTTTCAAATCAATGATTTTAACATTTTTGATAGAAAAGATATCCAGGTGTTGGGAGTACAGGAGAAATTGTACGAATACGAATACAAAAATATCAAAGCGGCTCATCAGCCACAATTGGTTGGTTTTGCAGATTTCAATAAGAATGCCTTCTCTGACAGTTTCGATTTCCTAAGTCAAAACAAAGTTTGGTACCAAGGATTTTTGATTGGTGTGAAACTTCAGATTCCGATTTTTGACGGAATGCAGACTAAATACAAAGCCGCCCAGTCAAAGGTTGCTGCCCAGCAGTTAAGCCTCGATCGTCTTCAGGCTGAAGATGCTGCAGATTTGGAATACAAAAATGCACTGAACAAATACTACAATTCCTTAAGTACACTGGAATCTCTGGATAGTAACCTGGATTTGGCAAATGATGTACTTAGCGAGACCACTTTGCTATACAAGGAAGGGCTAAGCCCATTGACTGATTTGCTGGATGCGGAGACTACTCAGCGTGAAGCGCAAGCCAATTACAACAATCAAATCATACAGGTTCGAATCGCTCAATTAGAGATTCTGAACTCATCTGGAAAAATCAAAAATCTTTTACTCTAATAGAAAACTCATACCAACGAAACGATGAAAAAATTAATAATCATAGTACTTCTCCTGGTAGGTGTAGGAGCGGTAGCCTTCACGCTTTACAACAACAAGCAAGAAATGAACGAAGCGGCCACCCTTGCCATGAAGTCAAGTGAGTATATCTCAGTGACTGTGGAAAAAGTGGAGGAGAAGACCGTCAATAGAAATTTTGAAGCGAACGGGATTTTCGAACCATCGCAGGAATTGAAATTGATGGCTGAGACTTCTGGTGCGATCGTGAAGATCCAAAGAAGAAAAGGGGATTACGTGCGTAAAGGCGATTTGATTGTACAAATCGATGATCGATTGATACGTTCTGAATACACCATTGCTAAACTAAGGCGAGATCAAGCTGAGAAAGATTTGAAGCGTTTTGAAAATCTAGCAGCTACGGATGCGATCACTAAAAAGCAATTGGAAGAAAATGATAACGCTTTCAAAATAGCCGATGCCCAACTTTCAGCTTTGAAAAAGAGATTGGACGACACGCAGGTGACTGCTCCTATTGCAGGTTTTATCAATGAAGATTACTACGAAATGGGAACATTGGTGAGCCCTGGAATGCCTTTGGTAGACATTATCAACAAAAATCCATTGAAACTTTCCGTGAACGTCACTGAAACTGAAATTTCCAAAGTAAATAAAGGTGATGTGATCGCAGTGCGTGTCAACGCAATGGCCAATCAGGATTTCACTGGCAAGGTTCACTTCATTTCTGACAAAGCGGATGCCTCTTTCAAATACCAAGTGGAGTTGATCATGAACAGCAAAAACCAGGATGAAATCAAGCCAGGTATGTTTGGAACGGCTCAATTCAAATTCTCTCAAGAAGAGAAAGTGTTGAAAATCGATAGAAAATCAATTTCTGGAAGCTTAAAAGATCCGGGAGTTTACTTGATCAAAGACGGTGTTGCCGTATATCGCCCTGTGAAAATCAACCCATTGGATGACGGAACTGTAGAGATTTTGGATGGTTTGAAAGCTGGTGACGAAGTGATTGCTTCAGGTTTGATTAATGTGAAAGAAGGTACAAAAGTGAAAGTTCAGTAAACTATGCAAATCACTAAAATATCAATACAACGGTCGACCATGGTGGTCGTACTGTTTACCGTACTGACTTTGCTGGGGATTTTTTCCTACACGCAATTGTCCTACGAGCTTTTGCCAAAAATGGAAACCAATGTGGTGACCATTTCTACCATCTATCCCGGTGCTGCACCATCTGAAGTGGAAACTTCTGTAACGAAGAAAATCGAGGATGCGGTGGCTTCATTGGAAGGCATCAAATCCATGAATTCCATTTCTCAGGAGAGTATTTCTATTATCACGATAGAGCTGGAAGCTGGAGAAGACGTCGATTATTCCATGCAGGATGCACAGCGCAAGATCAACGCGATCTTGGGTGATCTACCTGAAGACGCTGATCCGCCGAGCTTGGGCAAGTTTGATCTGGATGATTTGCCAATTATGCAATTGGCTATTTATTCAGATTTGAAGCCTTCTGAGTTTTATGATTTGGTGAAAAATAAAATCCAGCCTTCTTTGGCACAGATCAAAGGTGTGGCCCAAGTGAATATGCTGGGCGGTACTGAACGTGAGATCAAAGTAAACTTGGATAGAAACAAGCTGGATGCCTATGGTATTTCGCCGATAACTGTAGCTCAGACTATCAATTCCAGTAATCTTGATTTTCCTACCGGACGATTGAAAGACAACGAAGGTCAGGTGTTGATCCGCCTTGCTGGAAAATTCCAGAACATTCAGGACATTGAAAATCTGGTGATCGCTTATCGATCAGATGAATCACCGATTCAGCTGAAAGAAGTGGCGGAAGTAGCCGATTCTTACAAAGACGAAGATATTCTTACCAGACTTAACGGTAAATCGGCTATTGGTTTGACTGTACAAAAGCAATCCGATGCCAATGCAGTGGAAGTTTCTGAAGTATTAGTGCAAGAACTCCAAATCTTGGAGCAGACCTATACTGCTGAAGGTGTTTCTTTCCAGATCTCCCAAAATACTTCTGAGTTTACTCTGGAAGCAGCCAATCATGTAATTACTGATTTGATTATTGCAGTTGTACTGGTGGCTTTGATCATGCTGTTGTTCTTACACAGTATCCGTAATGCAGTTATCGTGATGGTAGCTGTGCCGGCTTCCATTGTGGCGACATTCACGGTCATGTTCTTGGCAGGATTTACCCTGAACCTCATGTCATTGCTAGCACTTTCACTCGTGGTTGGTATCCTAGTGGATGATGCCATTGTGGTGATAGAAAATATCTACCGGCACCTGGAAATGGGTAAAACTATCGCTCAAGCTTCCTACGATGGTATTCGTGAAATTGGGGCAACAGTAGTTTCTATCACCTTGGTGATTATCGTGGTATTCGTGCCATTGGCAATGACCGGAGGTTTGATTGGAGGTATTTTGGCTCAGTTCAGTATTACAGTTGCGACAGCTACTTTGATTTCATTGCTTGTTGCATTTACGTTGATTCCGCTACTCACCTCAAGATTCTCGAAGCTGGAGCATTTGGATAAGAATTCCTTCTTTGGAAAAATCGTCTATGGGTTCGAGTCTGGATTGGATTCATTTGTGGATTGGTTAGTTGGAATTTTAAGATGGGGATTTGCGCATAAAGTCGCTTTGCTCGCAATCACTTTCGTCCTCTTTATTTCTTCTTTCTTCTTGGTGATCAAAGGCTTTATTGGTTCGGAATTCGTTTCTGAAGGTGATAGAGGGGAATTCCTACTGAGACTGGAGCTTCCAAAAGATGCAACCTTGGAGCAAACCAACTTTAAGACTCGTGAGGTGGAAGATTACTTAAGAACCCTACCGGAAGTGACCGAGGTATTTACGACTGTTGGTGTAGCTTCTGGTCAGTTTACAGGTTCTCAGTCTTCTCCTTTTACTTCTGAGATATTGGTGAAATTGGTGGATCCGGAACACAGATCGATGACAGGTCCTGATTATGCACGAACACTAGAGAATTACTTGGAGGAAAATATCACAGGAGCAGAGTACACAGGTGTTCCGATTTCCATCATGGGTACTGCGAATGATGCACCGATTCAAGTGATTGTATCTGGACCGGATAAGGATTCCATTCGAGTAGTTTCTGAGAAAATAGAAGCGATTCTTGCTGGTCTTAAAGGAACCCGTAAAATCGAGAGTTCTCTTGAAGATGGTAATCCAGAGATTAGAGTAGAAGTAGATCGCTACAAAATGAATGAGCTTGGTCTTTCCATGGATATGGTGGGTGGAGCACTTCAGGTAGCTTTCAATGGAAATGATGATTCCAAATTCACGGACGGTGATTACGAATATGACATTTTGGTGAAACTGAATGAGTTTGACAGGAAATCAATCTCGGATGTTCAGAACCTTACGTTCTTGAATAGAAGCGGAAAACTGGTGAAGTTAGAGCAGTTTGCAAAAGTGAATCAGTCAGAAGGTCCAACTAAGTTGGAGCGAAGAGACCGGGTTTCTTCCGTGAAAATCACTTCTCAGGTAGCAGGTGTGCCTTCGGGTACAGTCGGTGCTGAATTGACTGCAGCGATAGATGCCATGACACTTCCACAACAAGTTCAGATCAACTATGACGGTGACATGAAAAACCAAAGTGAAGGTTTCGGATCCTTGGGAGTCGCGCTATTGGCATCCATCATCTTGATCTATTTGATCATGGTTGCATTGTACGATTCATATATCTATCCACTAGTAGTGATGTTCTCACTTCCTATGGCATTGATCGGTTCCTTGCTTGCTCTGGCACTTACGAAAGGAACGCTAAGTATCTTCTCCATCATGGGTCTGATCATGCTGATGGGGCTGGTAGCGAAGAATGCGATCCTTTTGGTCGATTTCACTAATCAGCTGAAAGAAGAAGGAGTAGAGGTGAAAGCAGCATTAGAAAAAGCTGTGAAGATCCGTTTCCGACCGATTTTGATGACTACGATTGCGATGGTGATAGGTATGATGCCGATTGCTTTGGCAACTGGTGCAGGGGCTGAATGGAAAAACAGCTTGGCATGGGTAATCATCGGAGGTTTGCTTTCTTCCATGTTCCTGACTTTGGTCGTGGTTCCTGTGATCTACTATCTATTTGACAGATTTATGGTGAAAATCGGTAAAGGAGAGAAGAAGCACATCGAACTCGAAGATACTAATGTGGAAGAGTTTGAGTCAGAAGCTGCCGCATACGTTTAAGCAAAAATTGAATTAATTACCCTTGCTAGTCGGCAAGATTAGCAAGGGTTTAAACTATATACCCACTGAAATCGAATAAGTCTTTTTTCGAAATTTATCGAGATGAGCATGCTAGGTGAGATTCCCCTGAATTAAACTCGGGACAGGCTAGGTGGCCTTTGAAAAAATTTAAGCACATGAAAAATTATACTGATTTACGCAAAATCTCCAAGGTCTTCCATCAATATGGAATCGACCTGACAGGAAAAAGAAAATACGCTTCGTTTGAAAGCGATTTGAGAATGGACAAGGTTTTTGTATCCGGATTGATCTTCGAACTGGAATATGAATTGAGAAAACAGATTGAGGATGACAAAGTTGAAGGTGTGCAAGCACCCGCCCAGATTATTGAATTGTTGATGAGTTAATTAAAGTACAGGCGAAAAATCTTTCGTCCGTATTTACCAAAAAGAGTCCCGGGTGTCCGGGACTCTTTTTTTATAAGTTCTTTTTTAACCGCAAAGTCCGCAGAGGGGGCGCTGAGAGCGCAATCTAGAATTAGGCTTTCAGCAACATGCGAACTTCTAGTTTTCTTAAACTATTCCTACCCTCACAGTAAATGTTTTAAAATCTTCTCCCATCTCATTAGATTGTTTTTCACACAAAAAAAAATGGCTGATCGATAGACCAACCACTATTTTTTTCTGAGAATTGAATTTTACTCTTCCAATAAGGTGCTATTAAACAACTTTAGAATACGCTTGTATTCGTCTGTCCAAGAACTAGGCTCTACGAACCCGTGATCTTCCACTGGATAGATTGCCATTTCCCAATTATCTTTTCCTAACTCAATAAAACGCTGAGAAAGGCGAACCACGTCTTGGAAGTGAACATTGACATCCACCATTCCGTGAGCCATAAGTAGATTTCCTTTCAAGCCTTCCGCAAAGTAAATAGGAGAGGAACGACGGTAGGCAATCGGATCTTCTTCTGGAGTATTCAGAATGTTGGCGGTATAGCCGTGATTGTAATGTGCCCAGTCAGTTACCGAGCGCAGGGCAGCGCCTGATTTGAAAGTTTCAGAAGCATTGAATAGTGCCATCAAGGTAATAAATCCACCATAGCTACCTCCATATAAGCCAACTCGCTCTGGGTCTACTCCATGATTAGCAACTAGGTATTTTACCCCGTCAACTTGGTCAGATAGATCTTTCCCACCCATGTGACGATAAATTCCTGTTCTCCAATCACGGCCGTAACCAGCAGATCCACGGTAATCAATATCCAAAACTGTATAACCTAGATCAGTGAGTAAGTTGTGGAACATATACTCTCTAAAGTAGCTACTCCACCATTTGTGGACGTTTTGCAAATAGCCTGCACCGTGGACAAAAACTACTGCTGCTCCATTGCTTTTGGCAGGGTCAGGAGTATACAATCTAGCCGGAACTTGCGCTCCATCTTCTGCTGGGAATCGTACGATTTCGGGATCTCTCCAGTTGTATGCTTTGAATTCATCGCTTTGACCTGAAGTCAGTTGCTCAGCTTTTGCTCCTACTTTATTGTCTTGAAGATAAAGCTCAGCGGGCTTATTACTGTAGGAGTAGATTATGGCAAGCTTTTTTTCATCAGGAGAAAGAGTTACGTCATTATTTCCAGTCATGGAAGTGAGTTTTTGCATTTTTCCCCCCATCAAAGGCATTTTATAAAAATGACGCTCTCCCGGATCTACCTCAGAAGTAGTCAAGTACCAAGACTTTTTATCCTTAGAGAGAAAGGGGTCAAAAACCTCATAAGTCCCTGAAGTTAAAGCTTTCTTATCTCCAGTAGTTATGTCTAGCACATATAGATGTGAATATCCACTTTCTTCTGACTGGAAGTATATGTGCTTATTGTCAGGGAGCCACCCTAGCGTGCCACCATAGAAGGATCTTCCAATCCCAGGACCTGCAATCCAAGCTTCATCACGCTGTCTATCAAGTGTATTCAATTTTCCTGTGTGGAGATCAACTGCAGCGATCCAACGATCTTTGTTGTCTGCCGATCCAATATTGACAATTGCATTTTTTCCATCAGGAGAAAAATATGGACTCGATAAGGATACCTCTCTTTCTTCTTCCTTCCAGGTTTTATCTGGATAATCTGTCACATAATCCGGCAAATCTTTGATTCCAGGAAGGTCCGACGTACTGATAAAATAAACTGTATCACGAGTCAAATCATAAATCCCAACTTCCATTTTTGTAGGGGTTGTTCCTACTTTAGATCTCGTATTAAGATCAGTGGTATAGCCTGATGCATCCACATAATCAGGAACTATGGTGTTCTTATTACTTGAAGAAGTATATATGGAAAAGGTGGCGTAATTGCCGTCAGGTGACAATTGAAGGTTCACAGGGCTTTTACCTTCCGTATAGTAAGTGAATTCTTCTTCTTCTGAATCGCGAAAAGCATCACGATATTCGCGACGCATTTTATCCTTTTCTTTACGTTCTTTCACCACACTCAGTAGTTCCAGGTTTTCAGATTCAAGCCAAGCCACTTTTTCCTCCGCTGATTTAGATTTTTCTTTTGGCTTAGATTCGGTAGAAATGTTGGTGACTTTTTTAACAGTTTTGGTGGATCTGTTGAACACATAAAGATTGTTCTTAGATGCGAATGAGATTTCGTTTTCATTAGCCATGAACTTAGCATTAGAAAAGTTTTCAGGCCACTCTAATAGTAATGTTGACACGCCAGTAGCCATCGTCTCAAGCATCAGTTTTTTGCCTTCCTGAAATATTCGGAGCGATTTGTCTGCATTGAATTCTTCTCCATTTCGCTCATTGGCTCTCATTTCAGTCCAGCTCACTTTTGATATTGCTGCTTTATTGGCTAATGTAAGTTTGTACAGGGAATCGGCAGGATCATTTGCTTGATTGTATCTGAAGTAAATCGTCTGAGAATCATCACTCCAAGATGCAGAAGAAGGGAAAGTTCCCATCCACTTAGGATCTCGCATGATGTAATCTACGCTTAAAGTTGACTGCGCATGAGCTTGCAAAAAGACAATGCAAAGCAAAGCCAAAGACAGTAGTTTTCGCTGAATTTTCATTAGGGTTTTTATTCTGTGATTTAGTTTAGATCCTCCAGAAACAGTTTAAGTTCCTTTTCTATAGTAGATAGTTGAGTCTGTAGGTCATTATTGAGTACTAGGAAATCATTAGGATTGTTCTCCATTTCTTCCAATAATTTACGAGTTTTTTGAGCTCCTATGTAGCTCATGCTAGGTTTAGCTTTGTGGCATCGTTTTTTAATTGTTGGGAAATCATTCTGGTTGTGAAATTTATCTAATTCACTTAAATCTTTGATGTTGGTTTCTAGAATTATCTCAATCATCTCTTTAATCATCTCTGGCTCATCTTCGCCAAAGTACTGATAAATTGATTGCTCGCTTATTGATTGATACATGATCGGATGAAAAAGGGTATTGGAAGTAAAAAGTACGTTTGGTCCTGTCTTCATAAAATTAAACACAATTTTGAAAAAGTATAATTTTATGGCAGGTTCATTCAACATTTCATGAACAATGGTCTGAGAATTCTTATGATTGGTTAATTTTGCGTGTCATAGAATTAAATATTAATGCAAATGCAGCGGAATAAAAAGATCTTTTTGGTCCTGTTTGTGATTTTCATGTTAATCATGTTTTGGATCGGATATGATATTTCCCAGAGAACTACATTCCCAGGGTCAAAAGGAAACCTGGAACAACGCATAGGTGACGACCTTGACAAGGATGAAAAGTAGATAATTTCCCCCTTTGCTTTCAATTGCATAGACTAACAGCGCAATCCTGTTTTATAAAACCAACCCAATGGATAACTTAATGACTCGCCAACTCGACCTTATTTTACGTGAGGGAGAGGTAGATTTTGAGCGGGATTTTGAATTGGAATTAGAACCAAAATATTTAGACACAAAAGGTAGAAACTGGCTTTCAGAAATCTATTCTGACCTTGCTGGCATAGGTGAAATTCCTTTGTTGCAAAAGCTAAAGTTTGATTTTAAAATTGGCAGAAACCTTTTCGTTTATGATGAAGAATTGCATTTTAACAGGTACAGACAAGTAACTTTTAGGTCGGATCTATATGCTGAGTTAAACTTTCCGTTCACGGAAACGCAAAAAAGACTTTGCCGAACTTATGAGAAAGAATGCCTGAAGGTAGGAATGCAACAAAGAATATGGAATGGTCCTCCCGTTGCAAAGTATTGTTTCGGCGAGCCTAGTGAGCCAGGAGATTTCTCAGGAAATGGGGCAATAGGATGGAAGCTTACAGCGTATAATGATGCTCAATTTGACTTGCAGACTAGGATTCATGGGTACAAACTTTTTAGAATTACACCTTTCGAAACCCTGATGACCGGAGGATCTTTGAAGCGCTTGGACCAATTACTTATTAACCCAAAAGAAGAACAACGTGTTATGCTTTTGAATTGGTTTAATCGGAAATATCAGTCCTAAACAAAAAAGAGTCCCGAACATGCGGGACTCTTTTTTTCTTGATATGAAATCAAATTAGGAAAACAATCCGAAAATTTCCCGTTCTACTTTTTCCACTACGAATGAGAAATCTCCAGGATTCTCGACAAAGTCAAGGTTATTGACGTCAATTATCAGAAGGTTACCCTCAGTATAATTTGCAATCCATTCTTCGTAGTGCGTATTAAGATTTTTCAGGTAATCTATTCGCATTGTAGTCTCATAGGATCTCCCTCTTTTTTCTATTTGACCTACCAATTTGGGGATATCCGCTTTTAGATAGATTAAAAGATCTGGAGCTTTCACATGAGAAATCATACTCGAAAACAAGCTTTGATAGTTTTCATAATCCCGCTCTGTCAAAAGCTGACTTTTATATAGATTAGCCGCGAAAATGTATGAGTCTTCATATATTGTTCTATCCTGTATAGTAGGGGTGTCACTTTCTTGGATCTTCTTAATTTGATTGAAGCGGGAATTGAGAAAATAGACCTGTAGATGAAAAGCCCATCTTTTCATATCCTCATAGAAATCAGGAAGATAAGGGTTGTTGTCTACAGCTTCAAATTCAGCTTTCCAGCCATAGTGTTTGGCCAATTTTTCGGTGAGCGTAGTTTTTCCGCTGCCTATATTTCCAGATACTGCGATGTGCATGAGTTCTTATTTTGAAAAGCGAGGAGACACGATTGAATCTTTGCTTCCAGCCGTGTATTTATAAAAACCCTCTCCGGATTTCACCCCTTTATAGCCTGCCTGAACCATATTTACCAATAGGGGACAAGGAGCGTATTTTGGGTTGCCAAAACCTTCATGAAGGACTCTAAGAATAGAAAGGCAGACGTCCAAACCGATAAAATCTGCCAATTGCAACGGACCCATAGGGTGAGCCATCCCAAGTTTCATTACAGTGTCAATTTCACTTACGCCTGCCACACCTTCAAACAAAGAATAGATCGCCTCATTAATCATTGGCATCAGTATTCTATTGGCGACAAAGCCTGGATAGTCATTAACTTCCACAGGGTCTTTGGAAAGTTTACCGGACAAAGTCATGATCTTTGCAGTGACCTCATCTGAAGTTGCGTACCCACGAATAACTTCTACGAGCTTCATTACTGGTACAGGATTCATGAAATGCATCCCTATCACTTGCTCAGGACGTTTTGTAGCAGCGGCTATTTTTGTAATAGAAATAGAAGAAGTATTGCTAGCTAGAATAGCTGAATCAGGACTGTATTGGTCGATTTGGCGAAAAAGATCCAGTTTAATCTCCATATTTTCAGTAGCAGCTTCCACTACCAAATCGGCAGATTTCACTCCTTGATCTAATGCTGTGAAAGTTTGAATTCTACCTAAAGCTGCGATTTTGTCTTCTTCACTAACCAAACCTTTACCCACTTGTCTATCTAAATTTTTGGTGATAGTTGTTAACGCTTTATCTAAGAATTCCTGCTTGATATCAATAAGGCTTACGTCATAGCCATGCTGCGCAAATACGTGTGCTATGCCGTTTCCCATAGTACCAGAACCAATGACTGAGATGTTTTTCATAATAAATGATTAAAAATTAAAGTTAGAATTTGGGTTTAGATCCACCGGTTTTTATCAGTTGAAGACCTCAAAGCTACTCCCGACTTGTAGCAAATCCAATTTTTTAACTTTCGATCTTCGACTTTGTTTGTCACAAAAGTTCAGTTTCAAACTGCGATTATTAGCTACCTTTGCCACATGAAGGAACTAGGTTTAATTTCAAAATTACCCATCAATAGATTCACGGATTTCGGGGCTTACTTAGCCTTGAGCTCTGGCGAAGAACTTTTACTCCCAAAAGGATACCTCAAAGGCGAAGAAAAAGAAGGAGACGAAATCGAAGTGTTTGTATATACAGATAGCGAGGATCGGCCAGTTGCGGTGACGCAAAAACCTCTTGCACTTCTGGACGAGTTTGCTGTTTTGGAGGCCAAAGAAGTCACCTCTTTTGGAGCTTTTGTTGACTGGGGATTGCCAAAAGATCTATTTGTTCCCAAATCAGAAATGGGTAGAAATATGGAAGTTGGCCAGAAATACTTAGTTAAAGTTTGTGTGGAC
>TARA_R110002020_G_scaffold146343_1_pt1 | contig 66268 bp, 55 predicted proteins | sample TARA_R110002020 | Tara Oceans TARA_R110002020 (sample SAMEA4396489) | marine metagenome | biome: Westerlies Biome; feature: [MES] marine water layer (ENVO:01000295) within the mesopelagic zone...; material: water (ENVO:00002006), including particulate matter (ENVO:01000060) such... | reverse complement strand
GCCCATACAAAAAGGCATAAAGATTAAGTTGCAAATATGCACAAGTGTGCTGCAATCAAAAAATATATGGGAAGGGAATGTGGAAATGATCGCCAATTTTTTAATTACCTCCTCTCATGGCTTTTACCTAAATTTCTTTTCTTGCTTTGGCTTGAAGACCGATGACGGGTGACAGAAGTAGCCTCAATGCTAGTGTTTAACTTACAATAAGTCGCTTTTTTGTCTTTTACTGATCCGAATAGCAGAAACACCCACTTGCTGGATAAAGACATCTTATTTCTTCACGGTATAAACGATTAACACAGGATTTTCAGAGTCTTTGGCTGCAAATGCTGCTTGCGCAAAGTTCTTTCCTTTGCCTTTCACATATTCCTCAAATCCCTCCTGACCGAGTTTTGCTTTCTTTTTCTGTAAATCTTTGAAAAGGATTTTTCCCGGTATTGTACACCCTACTTTTCCTTCCGAGAATTGATAAAAGAAAGAATTTACATGTGGACTTTCATTCAAATCATTTACAAATTCGTCGTTTATTACATGAGTCCTATTATCCTCTCTCGTATAGAAAATATTGTAAGATTCTTTTTCATGGCTCGCTTTTAAATAAAGCTGACTATCTGTGATATGCCAGATGGTACTGAGGTAAAGTTTCGCTCGATTATTTAAAAATTCCATTTGCTGAAGAGGCTCAAGATTTTCTTTGATCTTTATCATTTCTTCCTGACCCTGACCATACTCCCCAAAATCAAAAACTAGCTTAGGAATAAAATTACCGTCATTTGCTATAAAAATGGTATCCTGAAAAGGCTGCCCGAAATAAATACGGCCATTAAAAGACTTCAAATTATTTCTATCGGAATAGCTTCCGTAATAGATTTCCGGATCAAAGGGAATAACCTGCACCGTATCTTCAAATGATTCATTTACACTTTCAATAAAAAACTGCCCTGATTCAGATGCCTTATTGAAAAGATAATAACGCTTTTCACGATCAGAATAGATTGCTCCACCAAATCGCTGCGATACTTTTTGCTCCCTTAGAAATTCTCCGTTCAGATCAAACCACATCAATTTTCTAGGAAATACCCCCACAAGCATTATTTCTCCATTCCTAACAAGAGCCCCATCAAAATCAAGGTATTGCCCTGTCCCTTCCCCATAGCTTCTCAATTTATTCAGGAATTTGCCTGATCGATCAAAAATCTGAATGCATTGGCATCCAAAAATATCCATTACATAGATCCTGTCATCATGAAAAAATATCTGGGAAAGCTCCCTTCCCAATAGCCCCTCTTCGACGTCATCCTTCAGCCAGATATATTCTATCTCAGGCTCAAAGAATTCGGAGAGTTTCCCATCTCTAGCTTCGGATAGGTCCACTTTTATGATTTCTAAGCCATCACTGGCTTGATCTGAATTGCTTCTATCATCTGAGGAACATGAAATAAAAATGCCACAAAAAAAGAAGAGTAAATAAGCATATATCTGTTTCATTGTGATGATTGGTTCAATGCAACTTAAAAGATGATCTTTTAATTGTGCGATCGCAGCCATATTGGATATAGTGACTATCTAATTAAAAACTCTTTCCAAAACTTACTCCTGCCCAATAAGGAACTATAGACCAACTCTTCCCTGCTCTTACTGGAACATCAATAATAGGCGTATAACCAACCCTAAAAAAGAATCCCCCTTCAGGTTTTTGGTATCGATATCCGACTCTAAGTGGAATGAAGGCACCAAAAACCACTTTGTCACTGAATTCAAATGTTTCCGAATTAATATTTAAAGTTCTGCCTAAATATGAAGTAAACCCAAAACCCAATTCCAGATGATGGTTTGACTTGCCATATAAGGCTGATACCTCTAAAGGCACAATGGGAAGCCAAATCGTCTTGAAATCATTTAGTTGATTACGCCACATAGAAAAACCTGCACTGGCATTCAGCTTTAGTTTCCCTTTTTGATAAAAAATCTTACTGTAGCTAATCGCGTATCTTCCAGAACTTCCGCCTACTTCAAGATAAATAGAGTTTTTTGCGGTAAATGTCTCAGTTTCAGTTTGTGCTGAAGTATTGAAGGAAATCACCAAACCCAGAGCTAAAGTGAGAATAAAGGCGCGTATTAAGAAGGAGTTACCGCTTTGCATCTACACAATGTAGCAAACAAATTCCAATAACTAAAGAATAATCTGTCCGGATATTTTCACTGCAAATGGCTTTGCACCAGGGTTATCCAAGTAGGTGATTCTATGGAAAAAGTCTATTCTGAAGAATTTGAAGATGTTTTCAATCCCATACCCTAGCTCTACATAAGGCTTGGTAGGATCCAGCCTTCCAAATGTCTCCAATGGGTTACCCTCAGGATCTACAGTCGGCGCATTGGCTATATTCTTATTACTTACAGATCCGTATAGGATATTCGCATTTCCTACCGCCCGCCATTTCAGTTTTTTAAGCAATGGGATTTTATTCAGCAAAAAGCCTTCGAAATAATGCCTGTATCTCAAGCTTGCATACTGATCTGAAGCAAACTCATTGAAGTTCATCGTGTTAAAAGCAGCTGAGGTATAAAATAAGGTCTCGTTACCCAGATGATTTTTCATTACTGGATAGGGAACCTCTCCAAAGACCTTCCCAGCATCAAACTCATAACGTGACACACCGAACATACCTACATTCAGTTTTTGATAGATGTACAGGTTTACCTTATGATAGTTTATATCACCTCCAAGCCAGTCCATTCCTCTCGCGTAGCTAAAGTCGAAAATAGGCCATCTCAAAGGCCCCAAAGAAGACCTCTCATTATCATTGATCAGAATCACTTCATCACGACCATATCGCAAACCAAATCTAGCTTCTGTAGTTTCAAAATTTGATTTGTAATCTCCCGTGCCTTTTTCCAAGTAATAGAAATTATAGAGTGGGTCAAATTTCATGAATGTCAAATCAGAATACATCAGAAATCCTTTGAAAATCTCTCTCTTAAATTCGAATTGATGTCGTCTGCTGAAATACGGCCTCCTTAAGGTACCAAATCTACTTGCCGCCAAAAATACACTATTACCTTCTAAGCTAGCTATCTCTAATCCAACCTGATCGATTTCTTTCTGGGTGGAAAATGCTACCGAAGTCCAGTGTATTCTATCCAATATACGGGTAACTTTTGCCGAATATTTCAATTCTGCATCTTTGAAACCATAACCCGCATAGCCTGTAAAAGCCCATTTATTACTGAATTTAATATTGGTGCGAAAGCCCATTCCCAGTCTTACCCCTTCTATATTATTGTAGTTGAAAAAACCTGGCCATGGGCCTATATCCACTTTTCCCACAGGCAAATAACCCGTACCAAAGAACTTGAGACCCTCGGAATAAAATCGCACAATAGGTATTCTCTTCAGCGTATCCACCATTTTCAGCACAGCAAGATCCTCTTCAGTGAGAATATCTTGCCGATTATCCTTCCAAAACTCTTCTGTCCCCTCATCATATCCCGGAGACAAAACAACTTGCTGGTTGAAAAACGACTTAGGCTGAGGTTCACCGATTTTAATACTATCCGCAGACATGTAGAACTTTGCCAGCAAACCTGCTGTTTTGGGAGTCAGCTGACCTATCTTGATCTGAACCCTAGTTTTCGAGGGGATCAAAGGGCCTGCTGTAGTAGCTGTCAATTCCTGCTGGATTTTGATTCGCTCGACAAAATTTAGATTTGCTTCCTTAGGAATCGTCAAGTCAACCTGCTTCAATCCATACGTTTCCTTATTTATCCAGATAGTTCCAGAGAAAGCTAAGTCTTGTTCTCGCAAAGGATAAACCTTCAGTAAGTAACAGCTATCGCTTCCTACCAAAACAGAATCCACCAAATCAAAATCATAGAATTGTTTCCATCCATCTGCGATCGGTGAAACAAACTCCTTACCCACTATGGATAGCCAGTTTCTATAAAAATTGTATTCCTGAAAGGCTGAACCTGTGATCTGCGAAGTGGTAGATCCATCGGTTATTCCTACCCCTGTCATTTTTGATTTCTCCACTACTTCCTTTCTAAGCTCCGGATTATTTCTGAAGTAGAATTTCGAAAGTGTTTCAGAGAAGAAAACAGGCAATATTTTCTCCCCTTCATCATTGGTTAGTTGTTTGATGGAATCTAAAACAGCCGTTACTTTTTGAACAGTTTTCCGTTTGGTAAATTCCTCGGAAACGTGATCAATATCAATCTCTATTTTAGTATAATTATTTGTCTGATAAGCAGATAACTCTCTTTTATCAAAGTCCTTTTTTCGATCAACAGCCTTTCGAATTACCTCAAAAGCAGGATTTTCCCCAGCTTCAAACACAAAGGCTTCCATCTCAAAATCTGAGGGTTTCAGCTGGAAATTTACCGTCTGTTCGGCTTTTTTTTGCAGTGGCTTTACAGCAGTGATATAGCCCAAATAACTTACAGAAATGCTGTCAGTCAATGACTTCGCCTCTAAGCTATAATTTCCTTCAAAATCTGTAGAAATCCCTGTCGTGGTGCCTTTCAATAAAACAGATGCAAAGGGAATGGGATCTCCAGTAGTAGAGTCAGACACCTTTCCTTTCACCAGAAATTGGGCGAAAGTCTGTGTACTAAGCAGAAAGAAGAAAAGGAAAAAGTAATTGTGCTTCATTAACTATTTATTGCTCTTCGAACAAATCCCTGCAAAATAAATTCATTCATGGTGCAAATTGCTACCTGCCTCGTTAAAAATTATAAAGTTTTACCCAAACAGGATAGAGATACAAATGGAAAATTGAATAATCCACTAGTATATTTGACCCTGTAAACAGATCAAGATGATATACGATATAGCAATAATAGGTGGCGGAATTGTAGGGTTGGCAACTGGATTGAAAATTCAAAAAGCACGTCCAGACCTCAAAATCGCTATTTTGGAGAAAGAGGATCAATTAGCAAAGCATCAGACAGGTAATAATAGTGGCGTGATTCACTCAGGATTATATTACAAACCTGGATCTCTGAAAGCCACCAATTGCATAGGCGGATATCATGAACTCATCCAATTCTGTGAAGAAGAAAAAATCCCTTTCGAAATCACCGGGAAAGTAGTCGTGGCGACTCGTGAGGAGCAAAAGCCTTTGCTGAACAACCTTTTTGAGAGAGGAATTCAGAACGGCTTGGAGGGAACAAAATACATCACCATGGAGGAATTAAAGGAGTTCGAACCCCACTGCGCTGGAGTTGCAGCTTTGCATGTTCCTCAGACTGGGATTGTAGATTACTTTAAGGTAGCCTTAGCTTATGGTAGGAAAATAATACAGGATGGAGGAGAGATATTCCTAAATCATAAAGTGCTAGAAATTAAGCAACAAGAAGGAATCAATTACATTGAAACTTCTAAAAAAACTTTCCAAAGTAAATTGGTTATCAATTGTGCTGGACTCTACTCTGATAAGGTAGCCCAGATGAGTGAGAATGATCCCATAGATGTGAAAATCATTCCTTTTAGAGGAGAGTATTTTAAGCTGAAAAAAGATAGGGAATTTTTAGTTAAAAACTTGATCTACCCTGTGCCAGATCCCAATTTCCCTTTTTTGGGAGTACACTTCACCCGAATGATGAAAGGTGGCGTTGAAGCTGGACCAAATGCCGTTTTGGCATTTCGAAGAGAAGGATATAAAAAATCCCAGATCAATCTGAAGGAATTAACTGAATCCCTAGCCTGGCCTGGATTCCAGAAAGTAGCTGCGAAATACTGGCAAACTGGTTTTGGTGAGATGTATAGATCTTTTTCAAAAGCTGCATTCACTAAAGCTCTCCAAGAGTTAATTCCTGAAATCCAAGAATCCGACTTAAGCGAAGGCGGTGCTGGCGTTAGAGCACAGGCATGCGACCGTACTGGAGGTCTTTTGGACGACTTTTCAATCAGAGAATCCGTACATGCCATTAATGTATTGAATGCACCTTCTCCAGCTGCTACAAGTTCGCTTGCTATTGGAGGAACTGTGGCTGAGCTAGCACTGAAGAGGTTTTAAAAAGTCTATCAAAATACTACTCCCGCAACGGCGCAATTTCGGATTACTTTATGGTAAATAGAAATACTGTTTGGCATAAGTCTTCAGACGGCTATGGAATTGGTCCAAGACTCCCTTAGGGATATTTTTTAGTGCACTTATACCTGAGTATTCACAGAATCAGGCAGGTATCTATTTGCCAACTTAATCATCTCATCACCTTTCACTAGATCGCTGGCACTAAGTTGGGAGGTATGAGTATGCCCGGAAGCTCCAAGAAGTTCCTGAACAGCATGAACGGTGTTTTTATGGAAATTATAAACCCGCTCAGCTTTATCGGTAATTACTAATCCTTTTACCAAACTTGCTCTTTGAGTAGCAACTCCAGTTGGACATTCATTCGTGTTACATCGAAGTGCCTGAATGCAGCCTACGCTGAACATGAATCCTCTGGCAGAATTACACAAATCAGCCCCAAAGGCAATATTTTTCAAAATTGCAAAAGCAGAGATAGCTTTACCCGAAGCAATGATTTTGATTTTATCTCTAATCTGAAATTTCTCCAAAGTCATTCTTACAAAAATCAGTGCAGGCTCAAGAGGTAGCCCTACGCTGTCTGAAAATTCCAGAGGTGCGGCACCTGTACCCCCTTCAGCCCCATCTACAGTAATAAAATCCGGGAATACATTAGTAGCCACCATTTCTTTACAAATAGCAGTAAATTCTTCCGTTCTACCCACACAGAGTTTGAATCCTATCGGCTTCCCACCTGACAAGTCCCTAAGTTTTGTAACGAACGCTACCAATTCCTTGGCATTCCTAAATGCACTGTGGGCTGGTGGAGAGAGGATGGTTGTGCCTTTGGCTACTCCCCGTATCTCAGCTATTTCTTCCGTATTTTTCACTCCAGGCAGTACCCCTCCATGACCTGGCTTGGCCCCCTGAGAAATTTTTATCTCAATCATTTTGACCTCTGGCCAATTTGCTTTTTCAGCAAATTTCTCCTCATCAAAATCACCATGAGTATCTCTACAACCAAAGTATCCTGTACCGATTTGCCAAACTAGATCCGCACCTTGTCTATGATGCGAAGAAATCCCGCCCTCACCAGTATTGTGATAAAAGCCACCTTTTTTAGCTCCTAAGTTTAAGGCTTTGATTGCATTAGAACTCAGAGAGCCAAAACTCATCGCAGAAATATTAAAGATGGAAGCGGAATAAGGTTGCTTGCAAAGCTCATTTCCAATCATCACTCGTGCATCCTCGTCATTGGTGTGCACAGCATAAATAGAATGCCTGAGAGCCATATAATCTTCACCATTGATGTCACGCTGTGTACCAAATGGATGTGTATCATTTACGTTTTTTGCTCTGCGATAAACTAGCGATCGAAGGTTGCGACTGAAGGGTCTTCCATCCGTATTAGTTTCGATAAAGTACTGTTGAATTTCAGGGCTTATTTTTTCCAATAAATACCTGAAATGGCCTATTACAGGGAAATTTCGTAGGATAGCATGGGATTTTTGGTTGATGTCGTAAATCCCTATTAGTAATAGCACCACCAGTATTCCTAAGATAAAATATCCAAATTTGAACTGGACAAACTGAAAGTACCACATTAAAAAAAATGTAAGCATGGCCAATAGCATCAAGCTACCGAAAAACATTTTTCTCATATCAAATTCTTTTGGTGATTAGGATTACAATATAACAAAAGCCTCAGGGCTAAGCTTGTTTAAGGAGGAAATCTTGAACCCTATGTTCTGCCCAAGTGAACTCCTGTCCTCGGACTATAAACCCAGTATGCCCTCCCCTTTTTGGCATTTCTAACGTGAGTAAATCCATTTGCTCTGCAAGCTTAACTGGATAGCATTCTGGCCCTAAAAGTGGGTCATTTAAAGCATTTAATACCAGCGTAGGGATTGTAATCGACGGCATCCAATTATCTGCACTTACTGATCTGTAGAATTCTGGGCATCTTTGAAGCCATGAAGCTTAGCAGTGAAAATGGTATCAAAAGTGTCAAAATCAGAAACTTTATCAAGTAATTCCAAATCAATCAAATCAGGAAATTGGGCTGCTTTAGCCTGGATTTTGAGTTTAAGCTTTCCTAAAAATCGATTCTTGTAAAAACTGTTACTTCTTAATTTCAGCGTATTCGCACTGGAAAGCAGGTTACATGGTGTGGAATAAACTGCTGCCCTCCTTATTTCTGCAGGTAGATCGGCGCCTTTTTCACCAAGATATTTTAGCGTCTGTGCACCTCCCATACTTATGCCCGTCAAATAAATCTCTTCATAAGAATGATTCTTCAAGACATGCGAAATGGTTGTATCCAAATCATAACTAGCTCCATGATGATACAAAATAGGTCTCAAATTGATCTCTCCACCACATGAACGGTTATTCCAAACCAAGACATCTATTTTGCTGGAATTGAAGAGTTTAACCATTCCCTTCACATAATGCCGCTCTGAATCTCCTTCCAGTCCATGGGAAATAATAAGAAGCTTGGAGCTTCCAACTTTAGCCCAATCTAAATTCAAAAAATCATCGTCTGGTGTGTCAATTTTTTCTCTGATGTAGGCTACGTCAGAGACTTTTCTGAACAGGCTTGGAATTATAGTTTCCAGATGCCCATTAAATAAATAAGCCGGTGGCCCGGTATAAGTGGATGTGATAATACTCATGAGGCTTCAAAAATAGAAAGCATTTAATGAAATCAATGTCCTCCCTAAATTCTACTTGTATTACTACACTTATTGAAATCTTTTCCGATAAGAAAATAAACCACGAAATTAAAGAATTCTACTGCTCCTATTCTTGAATCAATTTATAGACTCGAGCGATTGCCACATCTAATTTCTCATTAAGCCTTTGAAAATGCAACTTAAAGTCAGCGCAATCAAAACCCTCACTTTCAATGATTTCCTTGCCAGCTTGTAGTTCGTCTATGATATGAGTTAACTCAAACATCATAAGGGTCGGCTTCAATTTATGGCGTATTTGCTGGATTTTATGGTCGTCCTTTTCCGTTGAACCTTCAGCATATTTTTCCTTAAGTTCCTCAAGTCCTTGATGAATCGCTAAGGTCAATTGTGATTTAAACTCACTATCACCATCTGCCATCTCACTAATAAGCTGGTCAAGTTCCGGGTAAATTTGTTCCATAGAAGTTATTTTAATGAGGATTTACCTGCAAGAAACCCAGTAGACCAGGCTGCTTGAAAATTAAAACCGCCTGTAATTCCATCAATATTGAGGACTTCTCCGGCAAAGTAAAGGTTAGGGTGATATTTACTTTCCAAAGTTTCTGGATTTACCTCCTCCAAGGCAATTCCTCCGGCAGTTACAAATTCTTCTTTAAAGGTAGTTTTTCCTTCGACTTTCAAAGTATAGCAAAAAAGATTCTGTACCAACTTATTGATTTGCTTTTTCGAAAGAGTGCCATATAATTGCCCATTTTCTACTGCAGATCGCTGACAGAAGTGCTCCCAAAGTCGGGATGGGATATCAAAAAGTGAATTGCTTGCTACTTTTCTGTTGGGATGGGCTGAAAGGTAGCTTTTGATATGAGCGTTATATTCCTCCTCACCCAAAGCTCCATTCCAGTTAATTAATGCTGTAGCTGAGTAATTTTTTTCCTTGAGCCACTGAGCGCCAAAGGCGGATAATTTAAGAACTGCCGGCCCACTCACTCCCCAGTGCGTCACTAAAATCGGGCCGCGATACATCATTTTTGTTCCTTCGATTTTTACTATTCCATCTCCTACTGATAAGCCCATTAATTCCCTAAGGGATTCTTTAGGAGTATTGAAAGTAAACAAGGAAGGTATTGGTTCTAAAATGCGGTGATTTAGCGTTTTTAGAAAGGAATAGCTATCCAGTTTTGGGTGACCACCAGTAGCAATTATCAATTTATCTACTTCAAAAATTCCTAAGTCTGTTGAAAGGATAAATTGCTTGTTCTTAAGGGTAATTGATTTTACACCACAGGATTTTCTGATGAAAATATTCTGATTTTGAGCTTCTTTGAGCAAAGCGTCAATGATGGATTGGGAGGAATCTGAAACAGGAAACATCCTGCCATCAGCTTCAATCTTCAATTCTACTCCTCTACTTTCAAACCAATTAATAGTGTCCTCAGATTTGAATTGGGGAAATACTCGCTTGAGAAATTTCTCACCTCTGGGATAGTTTCTGACCAACTTAGATATCTCCATCGGCCGATGAGTGACATTGCACCTTCCACCTCCGGACACTTTTACTTTAGATAAAAGCTTGGGTGATTTTTCGAAAATACTAACACTTCTCCCTGGTCCACTCGCATGGATTGCCGCAAAAAAACCTGCTGCCCCACCTCCAATTACTCCTATTTTCAAAGCTTATATTCTTTTGAAATACAATATGTTAATACGATTACCTTTTTCTAGTAAATGAACCAAGAATACCTCTAGCCAATTCTCGGAAAATAGTTCTTCCTATCTGACGAACCATGGTGTTTTTACTCAACTCTTCGATCAATGACTCTTCCTTGGCAGTTCTGGTAGTAGTTCTCGTTTTGGATGTTGGTCCAGGCAATTCTGCTTTTTTCTGGACCTCTTCCAGTTCCATCATCTTCTTTTCTAACAGCTCAAAAGCACTCTCACGATCAATATCTTGATTGTATTTATAGATCAAAGCAGAATTTGAAACCACTGCATCTATTTCGGCAGGATCTAATATATCCATTCGGGTAATAGGTGCTCTTACCAAGGTATGAGCTAGCGGAGTAGGAATTCCCTTTTCATTCAAAGCTGTAATCAAGGCCTCCCCAATTCCCATCGCTGTCAAGACTTCAGAAGTCTCATAATAAGGCGAATCAGGATAATTTTCTGCCGTTTTGGTAATTGCCTTACGGTCTTTTGCTGTGAAAGCCCTTAGAGCATGCTGCACTTTCAAACCCAATTGTCCCAAAATATTGTCGGGTACATCTGTGGGAGTTTGAGTACAGAAATATACCCCAACACCTTTGGAGCGTATCAGTTTTACAATGGCCTCAATTTTCTCCAGCAGGTCTTTGGAAGCATTAGAAAAGACTAAATGAGCTTCATCGATAAATAGACACAACTTAGGCTGATCTGCATCTCCCTGCTCAGGAAAAGTCTCATAAATCTCCGAAAGTAAGCTCAGCATGAATGTAGAGAAGAGTTTTGGCCTACTTTGAATATCAGTCAGTCGAATCACTGAAATCACTCCTCTGCCATCTTTGGTTCTCAAAAAGTCCTCTACCTCAAATGATTTTTCCCCAAAAAAACGCTCTGCACCTTGCTGCTCCAGTTCTATAATCTTACGCATAATCGTGTTCACCGAAGCGGAGGAAACCTGCCCGTATTCCTTTTGGATAGCCTCTTTGCCTTCATTGGTGATAAACTGAAGTACACGTTTTAAATCTTTCAAATCTACCAGTGGCAGATGATTCACATCACAATAGCGGAATATCAGCGAAATCACTCCCTGTTGGGTATCGTTCAATTCTAAGATCTGAGCGATCAAAACTGGCCCAAATTCAGAAACTGTAGCCTTCAACCGAACACCTTTCTCGTCAGAGATAGACATCAGTTCTATTGGCAGTGGCATCGGTTCATAGTCCACACCAATTACTTGCGATCTATTTTTGATAAAATCATTGGCAGTGCCTGGCTGCGCAAGTCCGGAAAGATCCCCTTTCAAATCCATCAAGACAGAAGGGACTCCCTTTAAAGCCAGTTGCTCAGCAATCACCTGCAAAGTTTTCGTCTTCCCAGTACCAGTAGCTCCGGCGATCAAGCCGTGCCTATTCATTGTTTTGAGAGCTATTTTTATTTGAGCTCCTGTCACAGGAACTCCGTCTAAAACTCCCGTACCCAAGATAATTGAGTCCTTCTTATATTTCTGACCTTCGGCCAAATGAGTGATAAATTCTTCTGTTTTACTCATGGTAAAGATGATTAGGAAACCAAACTACAAAAAACAATTTTGAAAAGGGTCTTACTTGTTGCGGTGAAAGGAAAATCAAGGATTCGATATCAAGTCACAAGACTTCCCAATTATCCAATAAAAAACCTCTATGTCGCAGACATAAAGGCTTTCTAAAAAAGGTATTTATACTAAAATTAGTAGGTCACTACTGGTTCAAGAGACTTAGCTTGATCTATAAAATCTGCAACTTTGGAAGCGGCAGGCACCACTCTAGTAAGGCCTTTTTCCTCCTGAGTCTTCACCAAAGCAGCATGAAGGTTTTCAGCATTTCTGTTTCTCAATTCTTTCACAGTATCTACACCGGCAGCTTTTAGAAGTTCAGCAAATTGACTTGCAATTCCATTGATTCTAAATAAATCGGCCATATTGACCCAAACCAGGACTTTACTTTCGTCCAAGCCAGACGCATCAGCGATAGCTTTTCTTCCGGCTTTGGTAGCACCTTTTTCCAACAGGCCTTCAACAGTTGAGACACCAGCAGCAGCTAGTTTCTCTTTCATAGCAGGACCGATACTTTCGATCATTGTAATTGGTTTTCCCATTTTTTTAAAATTAAGAATTATAGTTATTTGACTGAAAATTCAATAAAGCAGCTCAACTTTAACCAAGTTGGGCTTAAAACAGAATTTAATCCTAAAATAAAGACAATTTTTAACTTCCAAAATCCATTTCGCAGATTATGGACAAAATTGCCCTTTTGGAAACATTAACTTTACGATAAAGAAACTTCTACCTTTATTGCTTCTCTAGAAAAACAATATTACTGTGAGATTTAGAATTCACCTCCCACTATTCTTATTCATACTATTCATTTTCTGTTCCATTAGCCAAGTTTCACTTGCGCAAATCGGCCCAAACCTTGGCCAAACTGACCATTGGATGAAAGGTGCCAAAGCTGCATTGGAAAGAAATGACTACGAGGCGGCAAATACGATCTTCCGAAACATGATTGACTCCGGTCAGCCACTTCCAGAGGAAATGCCTTACCTGTTTGCTGAAACTCTTTTTCAACTCAAGCAATACGATAATTCAGCCAATTTTCTCAATAAGTATTTGGAATTGACTGGCTTCACAGGCTCGCACTATGAAGGAGCACAAGCCCTTCACAAGAGGCTTGAAACTCCATTGAAAGAGATCATAGAATGCCAACTTTGTGATCGTAGAGGATATCGCTACAAAGTCTGTTTTACCTGTGAGGGCAAAAGGCAAATCGAACAAGACTGTAATTATTGCAAAGCTAAAGGAGTGGTAGGCTGCAGTAGATGCAGCGGCTCAGGGATGGTCACAAAGATGAATATCTTTAAAATCGTGGAATACTTCGAATGCGATAGATGCGCAGGAAAAGGTAGACTAACTTGTCCCGTATGTGAAGGAAGCCTGAAGGAAGTCAGCTCTTGCCAAACCTGTAATGGAAGCGGTAAACTGAGTTCTGAAGACATTTGTGATCATATAGCTGAAGAAGCGCACGAGCATATATAGGAAAGAATGTAGACTGGATACTAGTTTTCATCAGCAGTATTCAGAGATCAGTTAGCAGTTGCAGTTTTTGAAAATTAGCTAACTACTATATACCCAGCTTTTTTAGAAGAATTAATCTAAGCCGGGCCCCCTACGATTTACTTAGGTCCTTATCGGGTAAAAAAATCACAAAAAAAAACCGGCCTAAGCCGGTTTTGATATTATTTACAATATTTCGCGTAAGCCTCATCTGCTCCGGGATATTCCAGAGCCTTCGCAAGCTGGAAATCCTCACAGGAAGCCCCTAATTTTTTCATTGCAACTTTTAACAAGCCTCTATTATAATAAGCCTGGCCAAATTCCTTATCCAATGAAATAGCATTACCATAAGCTTTCAAGGCTTCGTCTGGCTTTCCAAGCTGTTGCAAAGCACGAGCCTTCATAAAAGAAGCCATAGCTGGCGCACCGGATATTTCCGCTGCCTGATCAGCATAAAGCAAGGCATTCGTATAATTTTTCTCATTGTAATGGACATTAGCCAAACTTAAAAGGACCTGAAAATTATTAGGATCCACTTCCAGCGCCTTTTCATAATCAGCTTTTGCATCCTCATAATTCCCCTGCTCCTCATTCGCTCTACCCCTATTATAAAGCATGCGAACATCATTTGGCTTATATTTCAAATCTTCCGAATACTCCAGCGCTGCTTTCTCATATTCTCCTTTATTGAAATATACATCTCCAGAACTTGTTTTCTTTTCAGAACAAGACCAAAGAGAAACTGAAATAAATAGAGCTATAATCGCTCGTGTACTCGTTTTCATTATAATTTGTTTAAACTGCTACACTATTGTCTCTAAGCGCGTCATTAAGTGATGTTTTAAGATCTGTGGAGGCTTTTCTTTGACTAATGATCAACGCACAAGGAACTTGGAAAGTACCTGCGTTGAAGTTTTTAGAGATTGAACCTGGGATCACGACAGAACGCTCAGGAACATATCCCTTGTATTCTACAGGCTCAGCGCCTGTCACGTCAATGATTTTAGAGCTTGCTGTCAATGTTACTCCCGCTCCTATCACCGCTTCTTTACCAATGCGAACCCCTTCTACTATAATAGCTCTAGAGCCTATAAAAGCCCCATCCTCAATAATTACAGGTGCTGCTTGAATAGGTTCTAACACCCCTCCAATACCTACTCCACCACTTAAATGAACATTTTTGCCGATCTGCGCACATGAACCGACAGTAGCCCAAGTGTCAACCATCGTGCCACCGTCCACATAAGCACCGATATTAACATAACTTGGCATCATCACCACTCCACTAGCCAAATAAGCTCCGTATCGTGCTACAGCATGAGGAACTACTCTTACACCTTTCTCTGCGTAGTTAGTTTTAAGCGCCATTTTATCATGGAATTCAAAAGGACCTACCTCAATCGTTTCCATTTTTTGTATTGGGAAATAAAGAATTACTGCCTTCTTCACCCAGTCATTTACCTTCCAGTTGCCATCTTCAGTAGGCTCAGCTACTCGGATAATACCAGCATCCAAATCAGCGATTACAGCTCTTATTGCTTGTTGTGTTGTCTCTTCTTTCAATAATTCCCGGTTGTCCCAGGCCTTCTCAATGATTGCTTTCAGTTCCATTATTTTGGTTAGTTTCGTTTAATGAGTGAAAAGTCAGCTTCTAAAATTCCAGTCTTGATCGCGTCAAGCCTTAAGCCCGCCAAAGATACAAGAGCTTATGGAAAGCTTGGCCTTTCGTTGCGAGAAACAGGGGTATACAGCCTAAATTTTATGGGATTTTCACAAATTCCATATGAAAATTGCGAAGGTGAAAACTTTTACACTTCAGTTTCAAAAGCAAACCCAAGCTGGGGAAGACTCTCCGCACAAGGCAGATTTTTAAGTGTATTGGTGAAAGTTCGTCCCAAAATCCTGATTTGTTGTACCTACGAATACCTTCCAATTGCGGCATTTTTCAAACCCTTTTTTGGCTATAAACTAGTCTATGATGTACAGGAAAACTATGTCAAAAACTTGCAGCTAAATCCAAAATTAAGTCCTGCCAAGAGGGCTAGACTAGGCAAAATAATCCAGCGAATGGAATACGGAAGAGCCGTGGATCTATACCTTTTTGCAGAAAAATGCTACGTAGAAGAGATGCCTGATAAGACTCCATTTTTAGTGTTGAAAAATAAATATGCAGGAGAAATAAGACATGTAAACCCATTAAGATTTGAGAAAAAATCAGGTTACAATTTTCTAATTTCCGGAACACTGACTCCTGCTTTTGGGACACTTGATGCAGTGAATTGGTTTAAGGAAATCATCAAAGAATTTCCAGATTCTTCACTCAAAATAATTGGACATTGTACGCTTTTAAGCTTCAAAAAAGAGCTTGAAAAAGCATGTGAAAACACCTCCCAAATCCAGCTAAAACACTCCAGTTTCCCTGTCCCACATGAGGAAATTATCGCTGAATATTCTACAGCAGATTTTGCGATTTTACCCTATCAAAATAGAGAAGCTATCAAGGATAAAATACCCACCAAATTATTCGAATCTGCGGCGCTAGGAATACCAGTTCTAATTGGTGGCAATCCAAAATGGCTGGACTTTATAGCACCATACTCCGGAGGTTTCCCTATAGACTTTTTCGACTTAGCACAGTCTGCTCAGCAATTCAATGCAGCACTCAATCTGGAATATTTCACCCAAAGTCCTGCTGAATCTATCCTGTGGAAATCTCAACATTCAGATTTCATCTCAGCAATTGCCTCCCTTTAAGTTCTAAACAGGATGTGGATTACTATCCACACTTATCCACCTACACCCTATTTTCTACACTCATTTCCTTAAAATGGAAACTGGGATATTTTTGACTTTTCGTGGGATTAGTTTAGATGAACAAATTATCAATTAACTTATTATCAATAATTTAAGACGATATTAAATACTACCTAATCTTATTTTTAGCCAAGGCTAAAACCCTAAACACAATTGAAAATAGGTTGTCCACACCTGATTTAGCCTATATGGAAAATATTTTTAGCTATATCTAAATTAATTTTTATATTTGTCATGCCACTAATTGTAACAACATGGTCTTAACCACAGCTGAGGAGAATTACTTGAAAGCGATCTATCACCTATCGGACGGTGGAACCAAAAGCGTATCCACCAACGACGTGGCGGCAGAGATGAAAACCAAACCAGCATCCGTCTCTGACATGCTAAGAAAACTAGGAGATAAAGAGGTGATAGAATACCGGAAGTATTATGGAGTAAACATCACTGAAGAAGGTAAAAAAAGAGCGCTTAACACGATCAGAAAACATAGACTCTGGGAAGTGTTTTTGGTGGACAAATTACAGTTCGCATGGGACGAAGTTCACGAGGTAGCAGAGGAGCTAGAACATATACAATCCCCCCTACTGATTCAGCGCCTGGATGAGTTCCTGAACTACCCCAAATTCGACCCGCATGGCGATCCCATTCCAGATGAATTTGGAGATGTAAAAGCTAGACCGAGACTAGCATTGAATGAAATGGAAATTGATTCTTCAGGTCAAATCGTAGCAGTCAAAGACAGCTCTGCAGCCTTCTTAAAATACCTCGATAAAGTTGGTGCTTACATCGGAGCGAGAATCAAGATTTTGGATAAAGTAGAGTTTGATGGGTCAATGGAAATTCTCGTTGATCAGAAGAAAACGCTCTTTATGTCTAAGGATGTCGCAGCAAATATTCTGGCAATTCAATCATGAGAAACTACCTACTCATACTGACTATCTCGCTCCTCTCCTTTGCATGCAAATTCGAAAACAAGGAAGAAAGATCGAAGCCACAAATCGTAGCGACCACAAGTATTCTCGCTGACGGAATTAGAAACATCGTGGGAGAAAACGCGGACGTAGTTTCTCTTATGCCGGCGGGTGTGGATCCGCATTTATACAAGGCCTCTGTCCGGGATTTGGATTTACTTCAGAATGCAGATTTAGTCATTTACCACGGCCTTTTTCTGGAAGGAAAAATGACGGAGATCTTTGAGAAACTTGCCTTCAGCCAAAACCTGATAAACGTCTCTGAAGAGATTCCTCAGGACTTACTTTTAAGATCTGGACCTGAAGCTCACTCCGTAGATCCTCACATCTGGTTTGACGTGTCACTGTGGTCTTTGGCACTGGAGCACGGCGCGAAAGAAATTATCAAATGGCAGCCAGAGTGGAAATCAGTAGTCAACAAAAACACAGAAGACTACCTTTCCCAATTAGCTTCCTTGCATCAGGACAACCTTACCAAGGTGGCGCAGCTTCGCCAAGCCAATCAAGCGCTCATCACTGCGCACGATGCCTTCTCTTATTTTGGAAGAGCTTATGACTTGGAGGTTTTGGGACTTCAGGGTCTTTCTACTTTGAGTGAACCTGGACTTAGAGATCTGACAGGCCTGGTAAGTTTTATAGTGGAACGAAATATCCGTGCGGTGTTTGCAGAGCAGACGATCTCTCCAAAAGCTATAGAAGCTGTGGTCGCTGGCTGTGCAAATCAAAATCACGAAATTAAACTGGCTGGCCCATTGTATACAGATAGTTTGGGAGCTCCAGAATCTCCAGCCGGTACCTACATAGGAATGGTGAAAACCAATGTTCAAGTAATTTTTGAAAGCCTTACGAAATGATTATAAACGTAGAATCACCTATTTTAGAAATACATGATCTGACTGTTAGTTATGATCAAAGTCCGGTTCTTTGGAATGTGGACTTGAGCCTTCCAGCTGGGAAACTAATCGGAATACTTGGTCCTAACGGCGCAGGTAAATCCACGCTCATCAAAGCAATTATGGGCTTGGTTCCTGTGACTGGCGGATACGTGAAGATTTTTGACCGGGAGTTAAACGATGTCAGGAGCCGAATTAGCTATGTACCTCAGCGGGAATCGGTGGATTGGAATTTCCCTGCTTCTGTGCTTGATGTGGTGATGATGGGGACTTACGGTAAACTTGGACTTTTCCGTAGACCTGGAAAAAAGGAAAAGAAAATCGCCATGGATTGCCTGGAGAAAGTCGGAATGCAATCTTTTGTGAACAGACAAATATCTGAGCTTTCTGGAGGTCAGCAGCAGCGGGTTTTCATCGCGAGAGCTTTGGCTCAGGAAGCAGATCTGTATTTGATGGACGAACCTTTTGCCGGAGTAGATATGGCAACGGAAACTGCCATTTTCAAGCTATTGCAAGAAATGACCGCAGCAGGTAAGACCGTCATCGTGGTACATCACGACATCCATTCTGCTATGAACTACTTCGACTGGATCATTATGCTAAACCTGCATTTGGTAGCATCAGGCCCAAAAGCAGAAGTGGTCACAGAGGAGCTACTTAGAAAAACGTATGGAGGAAAACTAAACCTGCTTACCAAGGTCACCGATATTATTCGACAGAAAGACTTCAATCCTTTGAAAAGCTGATATGAGCGATTTTGTCTATTTCTTTACTTTTCAGGATGCATCCATTGCTTTTGTGGTGATTGGGATTACCCTTTTGGGGATAGGATCTGCCTATGTAGGAACCTATAGTTTCCTTGACAAAAAAGCTCTGCTCGGAGACGCGATTTCCCATGCGGTACTTCCAGGTATTTGCTTGGGCTTTATGCTGGCGGGGGAAAAGAATCCCATATACATAGTAACCGGTGCATTTCTATCCGGCGCATTGGCTACCTTTCTTACTTCTTGGTTGAAAAGTAACACCAGGCTAAGTGACGATGCCATCATCGCCTCTATCCTATCCATTTTCTTTGGATTCGGAGTTGTTCTGCTCACCGTAATTCAAAAATCAGGCAACCCGGAAATGGCAGGACTTAATCAGTTTATTTTCGGAAATGCAATCGCCATTCTGGAAGAAGATCTCTATATCTATGGAGGTTTAGCTGTACTGATCATCATTACACTCTCAGCATTCCGCAAGGAATTCTCCATGCTGGTATTCAATGCTGACTTTGGAAAATCAATAGGTTACCCGATGGGTGCGATTCGCTTGATATTTAATGTACTGATGATTTTGGCCGTAGTGATTGGAATCCAAGCTATAGGAGTTGTGTTGATGGCAGCCTTGCTGATCGCTCCCGGAGCTGCTGCCAGGTTCTGGACAGATAAGCTCGGCAAGCTTTTGTTGATAGCTGGAGCATTTTCAGCAGTTTCCGGAATCATGGGCACCTTCGTTTCCTTTGTGATTCCACAGATGCCAACAGGTCCATGGGTAGTAGTATTCCTTTCTCTTTTCGCTTTCATTTCTTTTCTTTTCGCACCAAAAAAAGGAGTGCTTTCCCGCTTCATTGCCAGAAGGTATTACTTGAAAAAAACGAATCAAGATCACATACTAAAAGCAATTTTCCACGGAACAGAAAAAGGTCAGAGTTCCTTCCCTATAGAGGAAATCTATCAGTCCTTTCCCTACAAAAAGCGTGAAACAAAGCAAACTATTGATGATTTAATCAAATCTAATTTATTGATTAATAATCAAGGTTTTATAGACTTCACTACAGAAGGAAAATCAGAAGCAAAGCGAATCGTGAGATTACACAGACTTTGGGAACTTTACCTCAATGAGTACATGAATATTGCCCCGGATCACGTGCATGATTCTGCCGAAAAGCTAGAACATATACTTACCCCTGAACTTGAAGCTTTGCTGGAGAACAGGCTAAATTATCCTAAACTCGATCCTCACCAGGAGACTATCCCCCGCGACAACGATGAGCTTTGACCAAAACGCATTTCTAATCATTCTAACCGCCTCGATCATCTCCATTTCCTGTGGGCTGCTGGGTGTATTTATGATGCTTCGCAAAATGTCTATGACGGGAGATGCCATCTCTCATGCAGTGCTTCCCGGAATTGTAATTGGCTTCTTTGTATCAGGAAGTCAGCGAGGGCTGGAAGTTATTATAGGAGCTGGCCTCCTTGGTATTTTAGCAACGCTGATTATCAATTGGTTGAAAAACAAAGCTAAAGTGCAGCTAGATGCATCCATAGGAATCACATTTACACTGCTATTTGCAGTAGGAATTATCCTGATCAATATGCTTGCCTACAAGGTGGACCTTGATCAGGAATGTGTGCTTTATGGAGAGATTGCCTACCTGCCGATTGACCTTTGGATCACAAAAGCAGGCTTCAGTATGGGCCCTAGAATCACCTATTTAGCGGTCTTGAATTTAGTTTTGGTAAGTACCTTTATATTCCTATTATATAAGGAGTTAACGCTGACAAGTTTCGATGAAAACTTTGGTTTGGTTATTGGACTTCCTGCTGGAGCAATTAACCTTGCGCTGATGAGTATGGTGTCCTATACCACGGTAAGTAGCTTTGAAGCCGTTGGAGCTATTTTAGTGGTTGCTCTTTTGGTGGTCCCTCCTGCTACAGCTTTCCTATGGACTAAAAAATTAACCTCGCTCATTAAACTTACCTGTACATTAGGTATTTTTATCGCAATAGCGGGATATTATATGGCATACTTGGTGGATAGCTCCATAGCTGGAATGATGGTTGCCGTGGCCGGAGTAGTATTCTTAGGAAGTGCTTTAGTTAAAAGCATTAAACCTAATTTGCTTTTCGGAACTTCCACTTCCATTGAGCCGTTGGAGAATTGATAATACAAAAAGATGAAAAAATTAGTATTCATAGGCCTTCTTTTACTCACTGCCAATTTTGTGCAAGCACAGGAAAAAATAGAATGGCTGAAATTTGAGGAGGCTGTGGCCGCTACAGAAGCAAATCCAAAAATGCTTTTAGTGGATGTATATACTGACTGGTGTGGCTGGTGCAAAAAAATGGACAAGGAAACCTTCACGGATCCAGATGTCATAAAGTACATCAATGAGAAATTTTACGCTGTGAAAATGAATGCTGAGGACAACAAGCGCGAATTTGACTTCAAAGGAAAGAAATACTCTGAAGCAAAAATGGCAGCAGCTATGCGTGTTCAGTCCTATCCAAACTTTGTGATTATAGATCCCACTTTAAAAAATATCACCCAAATGCCGGGCTATAGACAGCCAGCGGAATTTCTGGATGGATTAGGTCAGATCATTCATAATGGATTTGGTACAAAATGAGTTTTTCACTTTCCGAGCAAAATGATACAATCATAGCATTGGCCACTCCTCAGGGAGTTGGAGCTATTGCAGTGATCCGCCTCTCCGGCAAAGAAGCTATCCAACTAACGAACGAGGTCTTTTTTGGGAAAAATCTGGAAAAACAGGAATCTCACACGATACATTTTGGTACCATCCGTGATGGAGAAAAAATCATCGATGAAGTCTTGGTTTCTCTTTTCATTGCTCCCAAATCATTTACCAAGGAAAACGTGGTGGAAATCTCCACTCACGGCTCCTCCTATATTATCAATCAAGTTCTCAAATTATTTATTCGCAAAGGTGCGCGTCCAGCTAAGCCTGGAGAATTCACTCAGCGGGCATTTCTGAACGGACAATTCGATCTGGCGCAAGCTGAAGCTGTAGCCGATCTGATTCATGCCGATTCTGAAACTTCACATCAAGCTGCACTAAGCCAGATGCGTGGTGGATTCAGTTCTGAAATACAAGAGCTTAGATCCCGTCTGATTCATTTCGCTTCAATGATAGAATTGGAGTTGGATTTTGGTGAGGAGGATGTGGAGTTTGCTAGTCGGAAAGAATTGAGAGCCCTTGTGGAGCGCTTACTTCGTGTGGTGGAAGAATTGATCTTGAGTTTTGATCTGGGAAATGTGATCAAAAATGGTGTGCCTACGGTGATCGCCGGAAAGCCAAATGCCGGAAAGTCCACCCTACTCAATGCCCTACTCAATGAGGAAAAAGCAATCGTTTCGGAGATCGCGGGTACTACTCGTGACTTCATCGAAGACGAAATTAATATAGGCGGAGTAATCTTCCGCTTTATAGATACCGCGGGGTTACGAGAGACAACTGATACCATTGAAGCCATAGGCGTCAGCCGAACTCAGGAGAAAATGAAGTCCGCATCCTTGATATTGTACCTCTTTGATTTGGGTGATACAGACTTGGTAGAGATCAATCGTGATGTAAATAAACTGGAAAATCAAGGCGTCCCTTTCTTAAAAGTTGCGAATAAGGTAGATAAAGGTAATACACAGTTAATTAGTGAGTTAAAAGAAAAGCACCCTGATACTATTTTTATCTCTGCAGGGCAAAAAGAAAACCTGGAAGATCTCAAGGCACGGATTCTTGTACTGGTGAATCTGGATAAATTCAGAACAGGAAATACGGTAGTAACCAACGTACGCCATTACGATTCCTTAGTCAAAACCCGTGAGTCCTTACTGGATATTCTGGATGGATTAGACAACGAAGTAACTAATGACTTTGTGGCCATGGACATCCGCCGCTCCCTACATTTCCTTGGTGAGATCACAGGAGAAATCACCACTGATGACCTGCTGGAGAACATTTTTAGGAATTTCTGTATCGGGAAGTAACAAAACAACTATAAAATAAAGCCTAAAAATCAACATATAACCTGCAAATCATAAAGAAAGCAGAACCCTCTGCCGGAAGTTTAGATCCAAACAGAGGGTGGGTGTAAAGCAACTTTATCTCCTTTTATTAAAAACTTTTACTCACTCTGAAAGTGAAATATTGAAATTTATAGCCAGTTCCAGAAGATGCTGCCACGTTGCTGAATTGACCTTTCAGTCCTAAATCATACCCGTTGAATCGGTAATTGAATTCTGCCTCGGCTCTAAAGGAAGGATCCCAGCCGAGATGCTCTATTTGTTGAAGCCCTGCAGCAGCTTGTACTTTCAATGCTAATTTGGAAATTAAAGGCATCGGAGTACTAAAATCCACAAATATCTCTGTACTCAAGAATTGCTCTGGAGCGAAGTATAAAGTGGTTTCAGAGTCCGTGAAACTTAAAGCTGAGAAATTCACTCCTGTTTTCAATGTTGGCTCTGTACGTAACAACCTATATACAGATCCAAAAAACTGGATTCTGCTGTTCTGGTCATTTAGCATTCCAAAACTCCCCTGAGAGTAGAAACCTGTTTTTCCATCCAACATTAAGTGAGTTACATAGCCTAGGTTGTGGCTTCTGATATCTTTTCCTAAGAGGTCAGCGGTGAAATTGAGAATGTCAGAGCTATAATTCAATCCGAACATTCTTCTGTCATTTGGTTGGTATTTCGTTTCAAACTTTCCAGTTACTCCGGTAAAAGAATCTACTTCTTCCGGAGAGATCTGCTGTACCATAATTTCAGCTCTACTTTGCCAAGCTGGGCTCCATACACGACTTACTGAGGCAGCCACAAATGTACTTTTCGTCACTTGATTTGTAGCATCTTTCACTTGATTAGCTCCTACTCTCACCCCAACGTGAACAGGCGCACTGAATTGGTTTTGCCAGAAGATTGACTGCTCAGTTCTCGTGTTTTTAGCCACATCTGCAAAATACCCCACTTCAATTCCAGCAGATTGGGTTTTGCCTTGATTCAAAAGACCTTCTATTCTTTGTTTTTGGGATACTGATAAAGTTGAATCATATTCATCAACTAACGCTTGAGAATTACCCCATTGCTTTTTCCCTATCATTACCTCGGCAAACTCTTGGATGTAAGGTGCTTTTGGATATTTCTGCACCAAGGTATCGTAATAGGCTAACCCGTCAGAATAATTCCCTGCAGTAGTAGATAACCTAGCTTTCATCACTAGTACTTGATCAGGATCCACGATGCTCAAATTTTCTTCAAGGAATGCTTCAGCATCCTTGGTTTTTACATTCCAGAGAAGTGCATTAAAATAGTTTACTACAGCATTTTTGCTTGATCGGTCCTGATCCCATGCATCATATGCAGCGCTCAAAGCTTTAGAAGGCTTTTTACTCATAAAAAGTGCGTAAGAAAGATTCACCTGCGCGATGGTGCGCTCGTAATCCAAGGGAACTAATTTGGAATAGACATCCACAGCCTGGTTAAAATCCTGCTTCTGCAAACAAAGGTCTCCTTTGAAGAGCAAGATTTGAGCATCCTTCTCATTATGGTTAAGAATACTATCCAGCTGAGCAATAGCTCCTCCATAATTCTCCTCAGATCTGAGCTGAGTTGCCTGGTTAATATACTGCTCTCTCTTGGCTGGATCTAGGGCAGAGTCTTGTGCATTTGCTGCAAATGGAGACAAAATAATTGCTAAAAAACCTATAAGTTTAAAAGCAGTATTAATATATTTCTCAAAACCCTTACGAAAATGGAAATAACACTCAGTGATTTTTTGATTACAGGAGAAAACAAACCCGCTCTTAAAGTGGAAATCAGTGGTGAAGCCAAAGGAAGTGCTACTGAAACTCTCAGGAGCAGATTGAGTGACATTACTGCTAGTGATTTCGACTTGGTTTACCTTGATATAAGAGGTTTGGAGGAAAACGACCTTGGTTTTGTCAATGAAGTGATCCACATGCATTACACCCTTGCCGAACATTCCAAAAGATTTATCCTGCTTTACAAAAAGGGCTCTTCTTTTGAACCTTGGATCAGCACCTCTGGAATTGATAAATTCATCTCTTTGGCTATTACTGCCTGATACCTTGATTTGAATAAATTCAATTAAAGAAGCGAAAACGATCCCGTAAAGGAATGCACCTACGCTCATCATAAAACCGTCCCAAAAGGAAATGAATTCTGGGAAAAAGAAAATTCTACATGCAATAGCCAATACTGCGCCTAGTAATGTCAGCATCCAAAATTGTTTTGTACTATCATCTTTTGGAACCAAAATGATCCTTTTTTCCAAACTCTGCCAAAATGAGAATAAACCATACAATCCTAATAAACTTAAGCTGTATTGCAGCATATCATAGATTGGCAAAGTAAAATTTAGAAAACTGATTTTTTGAGTGAAAGCGGGGAATAGAACCACCATCCACCCATCGTGATGAGTCATGCCATCAAAAAGCAAATGGGTACCTACACCTATACAAATAGAAATAACAACTATCCATATTCTTTTTTGTAAAATCCAAACCCAATTATAATTCAGTATGTGATTTACTTTTGACTGAAACCATGCTGGGCTAGCCTTATAAAAAGGATATTTCACAAGTGTATGAAATACAAAAGCTACTAAGAATGCTACTGGTAAATCAAAAAGTAAAATACCCAAAGGTGTATGCCCGATATTCTCACCCAATCTCAACTTGAAATAAAATTCAAGATCAGGCACAATACTTCCTACTACTAAACCAGTCTGGGATAGACGTGAGGAAGTTTTAGTAAAAGGAAGAATAGCTGCTGGATGAGAAAATGTAAATGGCATATATTAGTGATTTAGGCTACTTGACTGGATTGAAAATTGGCTACGATTTCTTTGACTGATTGCTCTGTCACGTTACTTTTCAGCAAGTATTCTACTGAACCATATTCTATAGCAGTAAGAGCTACTTCAAGGTTTTCCAAGGCTGTGCAAAAAACCACTTCTATACCTGGGTAATAAGCTTTGATCTTCTTTAGGATATCGAGCCCATCAGAATTTTCCATTTGATAATCCAAAAAGACTAATCTTGGATTAAGATGAATCTGATCCATGCAGGTTTGTCCGTCTTCAAAAGTGTGTATGTCAGTGAAACCGATACCGGTAAGAATCTGCTTCAAAATTGCTGTCCAGAATGGATCGTCGTCTACGATAAATGCGGGGAATGTTTGAATGTTTTTCATAGCTGTTTATTTACAACAGCTATTTGCCAAACTGAGGCCAAAACCAAAAAGTGCCTCTATATAGATTTAGAGGCACTTCTTAAATAAATATTTTCCATTTTTTGGAAAATTATTCTAATATCTGGATTTGGCTTTTTACCACATACAAAAAATTCAACCCTCTTAGTTGGTTCAATATCCTTTAGCTTTGATATCACGAGTGACCCGTTCCAATACCTCAATGATATGGGACAGCAGATATGACATTCTCTCTGAGTCTTTTTGTTCTACTATTTCATTTTCCAGTTCACTGACTTCCGCAGCTATTTCTTGAATTTGGAGCATCTTGATAGATGGCTTTATTCGGTGAACAAGTTTTCTAACTTCATCGTAATCTTTTGCTTTAAATGCAGTGTTTATCTCTATAATAGTTGAGGTTACTGTATCCTGAAAAAGAGTCATCATTTTACTTATAAAATCAGTATTTCCATTAGCAATAGCCTCCAACCCTTGAAGACTATACCATGATTTTTGCGGTTCTATGACTTCTTCGTTTTCAGATTCAATAAGAAAATCATTTCCTTTTTCATCCCCCAATAATTTAGATATAATATGTAGGAGGTCATCTTCTTGAAAAGGCTTCGCTAAAAAGGCATTCATACCTTTTGCCATATATTTTTCCTGATCGTCCTTCATCGCAAAAGCAGTTAACGCGATGATTGGAATATTGGATTTTAGTTCTTCCCGAATGATTTTGGTAGCCATCACTCCATCCATTACGGGCATTTGCATATCCATTAAAATTAAATCATAGTGGTTTTTTTGTACTTGTTCTACCGCTTCTTTACCATTGACTGCAGCCCCGATTACGACTTGGTACTGCTCCAACACGGTTGATGCCAACAAGCGGTTAAATTCATTGTCATCTACCACAAGTATTTTCTTTCCTTTAATTAAATCAAAGTCAATGTCCTTGGGAACAATCGAGGGCAGATCCTTCACGTCTCCTTTTAATAGTGTAAGAAAGACGGAAATATTAGTTCCCTTACCTTTCTTTGTGTCTATTGTCATCTTACCACCCATGAGGTTCACTAGCTCAGTAGTAATGCTTAATCCAAGTCCAGTTCCTCCATATTTTCGGGTAATGGTAGAATCCTCCTGTTCATATTTTTCAAAGCCCCTACTTACAAAATCCTCATCCATGCCGATTCCGGTGTCACTGACTCGTAATGCAATTTTTTGCTGAGAATAGGTATCCTCGATAAGCTCACTTTGAATAGTTACCCTACCTTTTTCAGTAAATTTGATTGCATTAGATAGCAGGTTAAGCAGTATCTGGCTGATTCGAATCGGATCACCAATTAGCACCTCACTTATTTTGGTGTCTTTTTCCGGTATGGAAAAATCCAATCCTTTACTTTCCGCCCGCGCTATCATCATCCCAACTATATGATCCAATAATTCATGTAGGTTAAAACCTATTGCCTCTATATTCAGCTTCCCTGCTTCCAGCTTGGACAGATCCAATATATCTTTGATGATCACCATCAGATGGTTTGCTGAGTTTTGTATGGCTGAAATGTATCTTTCCTGTTGCTGGTTTAGTGAGGTTTTAGCCAATTGCTCTCCCATTCCCACTATGGCATTCATAGGGGTTCGGATCTCATGACTCATGTTTGCAAAGAAAATCTCCTTCGCTCTTTTAGACTTTTCAGCATCTTCTCGCTGACGGATTAGTTCTTCCTCCAATCCTTTCTGAGCAGTAATATCCAAATGAATTCCTATGGACCCAATTAGTTCATTTTTGTCATTGTAGTTCGGGGCTCCGCTGATCAGCCACCAGCGATATTCTCCATTGGGCCTTCTATACCTTAATTCATACGAATCAGATATTCCTGATTTTCTGCTGTTTGACTTTTGCTGCAATACTTCTTTAGAAGCATCATCCAAAAGCAAATCCGTAGCTTTCCTACCAATTAAATCTTCAATTTTCTGGCCAGCCATACTGCAAAAAGTCTGATTGGCATGCAATACTTTTTCATCCAAATCCACTTCCAACAACCCTAAATTCATGTTGGTAATGATATTTCTAAATTTTTCTTCTTGCTTGACTATTCTGACCTCTGTTTGCTCTCTTCTTTGTACGTTAACCAGCATCTGTGCGAAAACAAATAAAAGCTCTATTTCCTTTTGAGAATAAGAATGCTGATTACGTACCGAATCAAACCCCACAAACCCTAGGAGCTCATCATTATACATCATCGGGATAGCAATTAAACTTTTGATTCCCTGAGGCTCCAATATTTCATAAAGACCATCCATTCCCTGCTCCTTCAATGAGGAGGTGTTTTCTACGATAAATGGATCCCCTTTTGCATGAGCATTGATCCATTGAGGCACATACTCCAAGGGAACATTCTGAGTATTTTCTATTTCTTCCGAGATGCCCTCAGCACACCATTCATGGGTACAGCTACAGGTATTTTCTTTTAGATTGTAGCTGAAAATATATGCCCGATCAGCATATACAAACTGGCCTATTCTTTTCAGCGAATTATTGACCTTTTCATCTACTTCTTTAAGGTCAATATTGATGTAAGTTGATGAAATCTCAATTAAAATATTCTTCAGCTTCTCCTGAGCTTCAAGTAAAGTTTCGGTGTTTTTATGTGCAGTAATATCGACCAAAATACCATTTAGTCGGACTGGGATTCCATCTTCGAAGATAATTTTCCCTTTATTCTGTACCCACTTCAGCTTCCCTGAAGGAGTAATGATTCTATACTCTTTTACATATTCCCTGTTTACCTCGATCTCTCGTACTATATCTTCCATCACACCCGAATCTTCCGGATGAACTGTTTCTCTCCACCAACTTGTATCGTTAAGGATGGTATCCATATCTATTTCAAACAATTCTTCCACCGAAGGAGTGAAAAACACCCCATCCATTTCCGGGTAGGAAACTGACCAAATCACATCCCGAAGCTCATTTAGAACACTACCGAGCTTTTTATTTACATTGAGAAGTTCCTTCTCAGAATTCTTCTGCTCTGTGATATCTGAATGCGTTCCAATGATTTTAACAGGCAAACCGGTACTGGTTCTTTCGATCACTATGCCACGGTCTTTGACCCATTTCACCTCACCAGCCTCATTGAGAATTCTATATTCGAGTTGGTGTGAGGAGATTTTTCCGCTTTTATAATTAAGTTCGTTTTCTATCAGTAAGTGTTGATCATCTGGGTGAAGTTGAGAAAACCATTTTTTCCCGGAGTTTTCAAGTTCGTTAAATTCCAGTCCTTTAAAATTCTCTGCTTTGTAAGCAAAGAATGTTTTCCCTTCTCTGAATTCCAATTCCCAAACATTATCACCAGAGAACTCCAGTACTTTTCTATATACTTGCTCAAATTCCAGGATTTTATTCTGGGAATTTTTCTCTTCTGTGACATCTTCTACCTGTGTAAAATAATGAACAAACTTGCCTGATTTGTTGTGGATGGCCTGCCCATTTATCCTAGCCCAAAACCAAGTTCCGTTTTTTCTATAATGCTTTAATTCGATCTTAAACTGCTCCTTGTTAAAGAAAGAAGTCAGCATGCTATCAAGCTCTATTTTCGCAGTTTCCTCACCTCTACCTATTTCTAAAGGAAACTTTCCTAGCACATCCTTCGCATCATAACCTGTCTGCCTTAGGTACCCTTCATTAACATAGGTAATAAATCCCTTTTCATTCATGAAAAGAATACCGTCCGAATTAGCACTCGCCACATAGGAGAGTTCTTCCAAACGTTCTTTCTGCTCTGTCATGGTACTTATCAGTTCCTTTAGATCTGAGGTGACGAGCTCATGATTTTTAATCAAATGAAGTAAGTCCACTAAAGGATCCAATGGTGCAAAGTCTGAAATTGCTAGGTCATTGTAAGCCAATTCCTCTATGGAACTAAACCAGGGAGAGCCCAAAAAAAGCAGAAGATCATCAGTGCCAAAATGTTCAAATTGACCTCTAAAAAGTGTAGCCTTTGGATTTATGGCTTTCAGCAAAAATGCTCTATCATGCATTTTGCATAGGAGTTGAAAATCAAATTTAATATCCTTTGGTCTATCGATTACAAATAAATCATCAAAGTACAAGCCTGATAGATCACCCATCATCTTGGAAATACTTGGCCCAAAAAATTGTACAAGCCCCTCTTTATTTAGAGCAAAATGAAAGGGAAAAGTCTTGTCAAGATGACTTTTTGTGATTTCTATATGTATGTTTTCTTTATTCACCAACTCACTTTAAATACTTCATGGGTATGACCTGATTCCTTGCTATTTATATGACCGATTTCAACCGGGGTATTAAACATTTTACCTAAGCCTGAAATCAATCCTTTCATAAAATCAACCAAACCTTCCCTTTCTGAGAAATAATGAAGGACTAGAGAATTATCTTGCACTTCTTCAACTTTAAATTCAGGCGGCATGAGATTGGGATAAATCAACATTATCCGGTCATGAAAGAGAGGTAGGTTAATCAAAAACTCTTTGAGATTACTTCCTCCCGCTTTCATCAATCCACCATATTTTTCATTGCCTGTTTTTAATATCCACCACTCTCCAAAAGTGAAGAGCACATCGGCTACAGAAATCCCCAATTCTTCAGAGGCCGCCTCGGCCAAGAGATAAGTTATGGCATCATCATATGGCTCTGTACTGATAAAATAATCAATATCAACTCCACTTTTTTCTTTTATTGCTATCCATTTATCAATTCCAAAATTGGTCGTGATCAAATCCTGAATTGACTTATTTACTAATCCATACATAGCTTAACGGTTTTTTACAACCTAGCCTAATGGAAAATCAAGCCATAAATAAATACTTCCTTCAAATGAATTCTTAAAGGTTTATGAACTAGTTACCCCTTAAATATTCCAGAATATGGAAATATTTTCCAGATTCTAGACTTGCTCTAATGCTATTTCTCCCTCTTTTATCATTTTATAAATAGTACTTTTACCTATATCCAATACCCGCGCAGTTTCTACTACATCCTTATTACATTTTTTAAGGTAATGAATTACAATGTCACAGGTATGCTGCCTCAGTGTTTTATTTTCCATCAAAAATGACTGCTCTCGCTGAAGTGAAAAAAAGCTAATATCATCCGCCACAATTTCATTGGAGTCTGCCATCACAGCAGCCAAATCTATCAAAGCTTTTAATTCCCGAACATTCCCTGGATAGTGATAATTCATCAGTTTCTCTTTTGCATCGGGACTTAGTGACAAGGGAGCAATCTTATTACTCTTGACAAATTCGCCAATAAAATGCTTAGCTAATATTAGAATATCAGCTCCTCTTTCCCGTAAAGGCGGCAGTTCAATTGGCAAACCCATCACTCTGAAGAATAAATCTTCCCTGAAATTCCCTTTTCGCACCTCCTCCGACAAATTTTTATGGGTTGCAGTGAGTATCCTCACATCTAACTTCACAGATTCGTTTCCTCCTACTCTTGTCAATTCTCTTTCTTGAAGCACTCTGAGCAACTTAGACTGAAGATTCAAATCCATCTCAGCTATTTCATCCAAAAAAATTGTACCTCCATTCGCTTCCTCAAACTTCCCAATCTTCCGGGTCATTGCACCAGTAAATGCACCTTTCTCATATCCAAACAATTCACTTTCCACCAGATCTTTAGGAATCGCGGACATATTGACGGCTATGAAATTCTTTTTCTTGCGCTCACTGTTATAATGTATGGCCTTTGCCACCACCTCTTTACCTGTTCCCGTTTCTCCGGTAATTGATACATTGATATTCGTACGAATGGATTTTTCTATGAGCTTAAAGATCCTTTTTAGCGCTGGACTGGTACCTAGGATGCTCTTCTCAAAAGAAAACTTATGGCCCAATTCTTCTTTCAGTGTTTCTACTTCCTGCTTCAACGATTGATTTTCTCGGATCTTGATAACACTATTCCAAAGAAGATCTTTGGTGGCCTCATCTTTTACCAGGTAATCACTCACTCCTGCTTTAAGTAGATTAACCGCCACACTTATATCTTCCTGAGAACTGATGACCACTACCGGAATACTAGGATTGAAATCTTTAATCCTCTGGAATAACTTATCTCCTGTCATATCAGGCAAGGAAAAATCAACCGTGATCAAATCCGGCTTTTCCTGGAGTTTGGCAAGACAATCCTTTGCTGTGGAAAAAAGCTCTACCTCATAATCGGGGTTGAGACTCATGTGGTATTGAAGAATCTGCCCATACCAAGGATCGTCCTCAACGATGAAAATTTTAAACTGGCTCATAGCTTTTTAATCTTCCCATAATTTACAAAAAGAATCAAGCAGCGATACGTTTTCTGGAATATTTTCCAAAATATGGAAATCCTTCAGTTACCAAAATAATATTAACTACTGATTTACAGACATTTACAAAAATGGCTATCAGTTTGCAAAAGTATTGGCACACAGAAAAACAACTCGATATGAAATCAATACATACTAACTCGCAAGCAAGCAGCATTGATCAATTACTACAAAATGCGCTTAACTACTCACCACAAATTCAGCATCAATACGCAATTGTAGTTCCCTGCTACAATGAGGAAAGTAGATTTGCCTATGAGGAATTCAAAAACTTCGCACAGCATCATCCTGAAGTTTTGCTATGCTTGGTAAATGATGGAAGTAAAGACAAAACACTTGCAGTGCTGCGCGGCATACAAACCGAAAGTCCAAACAATATTGTAGTCGTAGATATGGCGCAGAATGGGGGGAAGTCAGAAGCTGTGAGGCAAGGAATGTTGTTTGTTCATAAAAATTACGATTCAAAATTAATTGGCTTTTTAGATGCCGATCTAGCTACTACTCCTGAAGAATGGTTGCTCATGGCCAAATACAAAGAAAATCATCCTAAGTTCGGAGCAATTGTCGGGAGCAGAATTCAACGCTTAGGTGCAGAAATCAACCGTGATGATAGCCGCTCTTTGGCAAGCACAGTGATCAAAAAAATCATTAAAACCATTTTGAAAGCAAACTTTCAGGATACGCAATGCGGAGCAAAAATTTTCCAACGAAACTTAGTTCCTTTTTTATTCAAGAATCAATTCCAAACACCTTGGCTTTTTGATGTGGAAATCTTCTTGAGACTTCAAGAGAAATTTGGTAAAACCACTTTGCAAAGAGGTGTATTGGAATACCCTCTTCTACACTGGTCAGAGGTGGGTGATTCCAGGTTGAAATTGAAAGACACCATCAAAATACCTCTTCAGCTTTTAGGACTTTACTACCATTACCAAGTGAAGAGCAAACCAAAGAGCATCTGGGACAATAAGAAATCAAAATTTGTCCTACATCAGAATTAATCATAACCACTTAACTAATAAAAAGAGCCTTATGAAAAATCAAAACCATTACGTCGCAATCATGGCTGGAGGAGTGGGAAGCAGATTTTGGCCTGTGAGCAAAACATCCTATCCTAAGCAATTTTTGGATATCCTAAACACTGGAAAAACGTTGATCCAATCTACCTATGAACGTTTTGCAAGCTTCATTCCTGAAGAGAATATCTTCGTGGTGACCTCTGCAGACTATTCGGATATCGTCCAACAGCAACTACCAAGTCTTCCAGTTGAAAACATTGTAGCTGAACCGGCTCGCAAAAACACAGCTGCCTGTGTGGCCTATATTTCCTTCAAGTTGAAGAAAATGAATCCAAATGCTAATATGATCGTTGCACCTAGCGATCACCTGATTGGAGATCTTGATCTTTTTAGAGACACCTGTTTACAAGCACTCAACTATACTTCTGATAATTATGCGTTTGTTACGTTAGGGATAAAGCCTACTCATCCTAATACTGGTTTTGGTTATATCGAATATAAGGACGGTAAAAATGATATTTCCAAGGTGAACTGTTTTACCGAAAAGCCAGATCTTCCTACCGCCATGGCTTTCCTCGACAAGGGTAACTACCTCTGGAATTCAGGGATTTTTATATGGAAAGCTGAAGATATTGTGAGTGCATTCTGGGAGCATTCTCAGTATATGTATGACTTGTTTGACGCTGAATTAGCCTTTCTAAATACAGAATTTGAAGCGGAGTCAATCCAAAGAATTTACTCAAAATGTCCTTCTACTTCCATTGATTACGCCATCATGGAAAAAGCAAACAACGTCTTCGTTATTCCCTCAGATTTCTCTTGGAATGATTTGGGCACATGGAATAGCGCCTATGACAACTTTAGTAAAGATGAAGAAATGAATGCCAGCAATAGTTCAAGTGCAATTCTGGTAGATAGCAAAGGATGTCTGGTTCACTCCAATGAAAAGAAACTGATGGTGATTGGTGGATTGGAAGATCTGATCATAGTCAATACACCTGATGCTTTACTTATCTGCAAAAAAGAAAACGAGCAGCAGATCAAGGAATATGTAGCTAAAGTCAAAAAAGTAAAAGGAGAACTTTATATTTAGTAAAAGCAAAATCAAGTGAAAAATCAAGATCAAGTGTTATGGAGTGAATTTCTGGGGAAAAGGTTGCTTTTGGTAGCCTTATCTCTAGGCTTGCTGACGCATGGGATCATTGTGTATTTCACTTTGCCGCAGACCTACGATGCTTATGTGCATATGTTCTTTGCGGATCATTACTCCAGGTTTTGGTTTGAACCCTGGGAATACCGCTGGTACACCGGCTTTTTGACGATCAGCTATCCACCTCTGGCTCATCAGTTGATCGCACTGATCAGTAAGATTTTTCCTTTGAAAATTGCCTTTAGCATCTATGCTATTTTGATTTTCGAAGCGCTGATTCTAGGAATTTACCGATTCACTAAGATGTTTTACTCCAAACAAACTGCAGGAGTGGCAGCCATCTTGGCGGTAGTATTGAGTTCATTGGTTGAGACCTTGCATGTCTATGGGCAGGTTCCTACACTTACTGGGCTGGCATTTTTACTGAACGCGCTTCCTTTTCTTTACCAATACATCAAAACTTCAGACTGGAGATATTTGCTGATGTCTTTGGCGTTTATCTCCGTGACCGTGAGTTCACATCACGTCACTGCTATTTTCGGAATGGTATTTTTTATCGCTCCGGCCATGGTGATGGCTTTGGTAGATGGTAACCCTGAACTAGGCAAAAAGAATCTATTTGGCAGGTTTCTTCCTGCTTTGGTAGTAGAAGTCTGGAAGAAAAAGAAGGAGATACTACTCTTTGTATTCATCACCATTTTTCTAACCATAACACTTATTTTCCCTTACTGGTATTGGAGTCGAACTGACCCGATCAGTCAAGTATCAATCCCACATGGATCCAGAGATAATTTTCTTGAAGTAACTAGTTCAGGACTGGTTTTCTATGTCATTCCTCTTTTGTTGATTTTTGCACTTTTACCAGCTATCTCCTATTTGATTACTAAAAAGAAAAGACATATAGGCTGGGCTGTTTCTTTCTATGTATGTCTACTGCTCGGAAGCGGCGGCACCACTCCCCTTCCCAAATTAATGCTGGGAGAGACTGCTTTCAATATACTGACGCTAGACCGCTTTGGATTCTGGGCATCCATTATTGCCATTCCATACATCAGCCATTTCCTGGTAGCCTTTATTGGAGGCAGTGTGAAAAAATTCTGGGCTGGTAAACACGGTGAAACCTCCCACTTCCTCATCTCAGGACTAAGTGGATTTTCCTATCTCCTATTTATTATATACATCTTTCACTTAGCCAGCTTCCGCCCCTTGCAGCCAAAAGCTGTTGAAATTGAACCGATCATAAACTTTCTGAATCGGGATGATCACATGCGCTGGAGGTTTTTGACGCTGGGCTTTGGTGATCAGATGGCCTGGCTATCCTCCAATACGCTGGCTGCAACGATAGACGGCAATTACCATTCTGCAAGAAGACTTCCTGAGATGACTTCCCGCGCGGTAGAACGTCTGGAAAATGCCAAATACCTGATGGAAGAAGGCATGGCTTCCTTGGATGACTTTCTGACTAAAGCAGAAAAATACCAGCTTAAATATGTCTTTAGCAATGATCGTTACTATGATCCCTTGCTCTTTTATTCAGGCTGGAACAGGACCATTCGGCTAGAGAATGGAATTATGGTCTGGGAAAAAGGAAATATCTCTACCATTAAACCTGTCCAACCCACGGAACTCAATCCTATTCTCAAAAAGATGTGGGGAACACTTCCCCTAAGCATACTTTTCATTGCGATAGCAATGACCATGATCTACCTTTTTTATTTCAAAAAGTCTCAGGAAGAATTGATCGCAGAGGAAGAAGTGTCTTCTTATCCCAAATTTGTGATTTATTCCTCTGCTTGGTTTCCTTTTGTATTGTTCAGCAGCTTTCTGGTATATCAGATCTACGAAATGTTACTGATCGATGAGCAAAAAGATCCTGCTACTACCATTTATTCTCATTTTAATGATTTGGATTTCCAGCGGTTTGATGAGGCTTTTCTATTTTTCAAACCAGGCCCAGAATACAGCTTGGATCAATACCTCCTCGAAAAGTCAGTGAGTGATGGAGGACTTCTTCCTTCCTTTGCCAAACTCGACAAGTTGCAAATCGACACCCTGAAACTTACTGAAACCAGTGCGCAAATGAATGTGCATAGTACCTGGAGAACTTCTCTTGGTCCACGGGAAAAAGAAGAAGTGATGAATCTGGAAAGAATAGATAATAAATGGTATATCAATCCACCGAAAGTGGAATTAGAGATACCTGAAGAACAAGTGATCAGTTACACTTACACCCTTTTCAAGAAAATGGGGAAACGAAAGGTCAGCAGTTTTCCTACCGTAAAAGATGATCGAATCAAAAAGCCATTTGCAGGATTTTATCAAGCTAATTTGGTACAGGTAAATGGGGAATTAAGACTTACCGGTGAGTTGATCAATGCGGACAATATACCTATCACGCTAGCACTAAAAGCGGTGATCAGGTATGACAACGACAGTACAGCAACGTTTTTCCCAAAAAAGAATTTCCATTTCAACCTTGCTCCGAAGGCAAGTACCTGGTTCCAGTTACCTCTGGGATCACAGGAGCTGGAAGGTGAAAAGAAAATCATCGCTATCTCTTTGGAACTTGAAACAGATATCTCTGAGCGAGGCTATATCAGAGGCGGAGAGCTCAGTTATGAATTAAGAGCGGAAACAAATAATTCGGCAGTTTTCGAAGCATCTATGAAGAATCCGTTCACTGGAGAAATTACTATTCCTGGAGTGTTAATTTCTGAAAAAGATAGTCTGGGAAGGATCGTGCAAGTAGATCTCTGGACCTATCCAAAATCTATCCGACCTGGATTGGAAAGTAGCTTTCAAATCTCTGTGCAGAAAATTTCATCTACGGCAAAGATTCTGGATCAACTTCCAATCAATCTCACAATCAACGGGCAGGAACGAGAATTACTACTAAAACCAACAACGGAATCAGCTCTTTTTCAGGAGAAAATCAGCTTTCTACCACACTGCTTTTTGGCACAAGAAATTTACCTGCAATGATCAGAGTTATCCTATTTTCATTCGTCGGACTGTTTGCTTTTGGCTGTGTCGAAAAAGCAGTAGAAAAGCCAGTGTGGCTAAATACCAAATCTACTCTAAAAGTCAACCAAGATACTTTGGTGTTTGAAGCCGAAGCACAGGATTGGAAAGCTTCTTTAAGCACAGCTGTTCAGCTGATCTATCCTGAAATCGTGAAAACCGACGGAAAAATACTAGTCATTATCCGTCCAGTAAAAGGAATAATCGAAGGCAATGCCTTTCTGACATTGAAGTCAGGCACTTCCCAATTTGTCTATCCAATCTCTCTTAAAAACCAAGAAGAGGCGAGTCAATTAGCAGATTTACGCTCACCTAAAACCCTCACTACAGATTCCTCTATGGTGCAGCAGCAAATCCTTTATAGCTCTGACCCATCTGGAAATCTTACACTTGTGAATCAGGATGCTTATTTTGTAGAAAAAAACATAGAATTACTTCCTAAAACAGGGACATTTAAAAGTATAACCGGCACTGCAAGATCAAGTTTCTATGTTGATGCTGGAACAGTAAGAGAAATACCCCTATCCTATTCTAAAGACAGCCATAATCAGGAAATTACAATTCAAGCGGGACCTTTGGTCGATAGATTTGACAACAAAATAGCTAACGGCACATTGATCCTTTTTCACTTCCAAAAGGACCAGCAACACAAAAAAGTCGAGGCTGTGGTGCAGGATTCCTTTGCTATCCTGAGCCTTCCACTTGATGAGGCAGAAGGTAAAAACATAATAGCCCAGATAGCCCAGATTTATTCTCAACCCTTAACTATACCTCAACAATGACCAGATGGATATTTCTTGGTTTTCTGCTCATTGTTGGGTTTTTGCTCATTACGATGGCGAGAATTAGACATACAGACGATGTTATACCCTACTTTCTGAGGTATGACAGCCTTGCTATGAATTCAAATCCTTCTCTTGAAATAAAAATACAATCTGTTTATACTCCTACTGAGCAGCAACTGGAAAAGTTGGAACAAGATTACAAAGCAATTTGGGCACATTTAAATCACTTGTATCAACACCCCAACCCAACCCCAAGCAAGGACAGGTTTACAGAGCGCTTTTACCTAAAACTCGCTGAAAACTATACAAACGGGCAGCCAGGATCCATTCAAAGAAATGATCTAAGCCATTCCATATCTATTAAAACATGGTCTCGGGACGGACTTTCCTGCAATCTTCTGGATAGCCTTGCTGAGTTCAGTTATACTTTTCCCGATGGTTCTACTCAAATTACCTCTTCTCAAATTGCAGTCAGTTTGCTTTTCCAAGGCGATAACTGGCGCTTAGATGCCATCAGATTTATTGACGAAACCACTAAAAACCCCAACTTATGAAATTAGCTTTCATCACTCCCTACCCACCTAGTCAGGTGACTCTTAACGAATATGGCTACCACCTGAGTCGTAGTTTTATCGGCAAAAAAGAGGTGGATCAGATCTATATTCTGACAAATAATCTCGAAGACAATAGCCAATACTTACGATACGCAACGGACGGCTTGGAAATTATCCCATGCTGGGATTTCAACAGCTGGACAACGGTCTTGGATCTTCGCAAAAAGCTGAAAGAACTCAAACCCGATGCAGTAATTCTGAACCTTCAATTTATGACCTTTGGAGAAGGAAAAATCCCAGCAGCACTCGGTCTACTCACTCCTTGGATGTGCAAGCTTCTTGGTATCCCATCAGTGGTCATCCTCCATAATATCACCGAAACAGTAAAGCTTGACACAATAGGAATGGCTGACAGCAAGTTGAAAGGGAATATTTTCCTATGGATAGGTGAGCAACTTACTAAGTTCATCCTCAAAGCTGATTTGGTTGGTGTGACGATATCCCAATATGTCACCATTCTCAAGGAAAAATACCATGCAGACAATGTCATACTGCTTCCTCATGGGAATTTTGAACTTCCGGAGCGTAATTACCTGCCAGAAAATATGAGCAAAATTAACCTAATGGCATTTGGAAAATTTGGCACTTACAAAAAAGCTGAAGTTATGCTGGACGCCATGGAGATCCTCCAAAAAAAATACCCCAACCTAGAATTAACCTCCACAGTGGCAGGAACTGACAACCCTAATGTGAAAGGCTACATCGATGGGTTGAAAAAGACTTACGCTCACCTAGCCAATGTAGAATACACTGGATACATCCCTGAAGAAAAAGTCTCTGAAATTTTTTGGGACAGCACCTTTGTGATTTTTCCTTATACCACCACTACAGGTAGTTCTGGAATTCTCCACCAGGCGGGCAGTTATGGAAGAGCATGTATTCTGCCCAAAATAGATGATCTCGAACGGGTAGTGGATGAAGAAGGATATGGTGGAGCATATTTTGAGACAGACAATGCTGAGAGTTTGGCACTAGCTGTCTCAAGTTTGATAGATAATCCAGAGGAGAGAAAGAAGATCGAAGATCAAAATTTCAAAGCTGCCAAAGGTTTACCTATGGGAGAATTAGCTCAATGGTATTTAAGCCACATTTTTACTCTATTGCCCAAAAGGAAATGATCAGACTACTTAGCAATTGGATTGAGGCATTTCTACGGTTTTTCTACCCAATTTTCAAAAAATGGCTACCCTACGATGTATACGCTTACTTGGCCGTAGGTGCTATCAATACAGCTTTGAATATCATTCTTTTTGCTGTTCTCTATGAATATATTCTCCCTAAAGAAGGATGGTCAATTAAGGATTTCAATATTGCCTCATACACCATTGCTCTTCTGATTGCATTTTTTGTCACCATCCCTACAGGGTTCTGGCTGAGCAAAAACTTCGCTTTCAGAGATGGAGCTACGGGAACTAAGAAAACGACCAAACAACTTTTTAAATATGTATTGGTAGTCGGTCAGGGATTAGGTAGTGATTATCTGATTCTTAAGGCCCTAATCTTAATCTTTGACATGCAACCTACCGTAGCAAAAATCTTTTCGACAGTAATCGTACTGACGATCAACTTTCTATTACAAAAGTATTTTACGTTTAAGAAAAATTAGAGCAGGATTTACTGAATAGCAGTCAATCAGATTGGGATTTTCAAAGCTTTTCACTTTGAGAGGCATTCCTATTGACTATTAATCAGATATAAGTTTCAAAAGGTGCTTAGATGGGATACAAATTGAAGTCTGAATGAGTGGAAAAAAAGGTTGTGAAGTCTACCTTATCCAGTTCATTGCCTATTTTGGGATCTGATGGCTGCTACTTAAATTTCCTAAAATCTTTTCCCATGTCCCAAGTCCTTCTCGAACATATCCGAAAATTCATTTCTTTAACACCAGTCCTCAACCTACAGCTCCCGGAATACTTCGAGCGATTGGAAGTTGGTAAAAAAGAAATTCTTCTTTCCGCTAACCACCTTTGTGACTACTTGTTTTTTGTAGAAAGTGGTTGTATCCACGCTTTTTTTGTTGACCAGCGCGGAGTTGAAAAATCCATTCAATTTGCCTTGGAGAATTGGTGGATTAGCGACTACCAAGCTTTTTACAAAAAGAAAGTGACCGACGCAACAATTCAGGCAGTTGAGGACTCGGTAGTATGGCGCATTTCACGGGAGAAATACTCAGCTTTGCTCAAAGATCATCCGGAAATGGAGTCTTACTTTCGCCAAATGTATGAGATCGGCTATGGAGCCGTAGTTACCCGGCTAAAATACCTTTTCAATTATTCCAAAGAGGAGATCTTCTACAACTTCAGTGAGCAGTTCCCTTATTTTGTGCAGCGGGTGCCGCAGTATATCCTTGCCACCTACTTAGGTCTGACCCCGGAGTATCTCAGTAAACTTCGAGCAAAAAGACGATCTTAATCCAGTTCAAGTTTTTTCGGATTTGACTCCAATACTTTTGGACTATGTATTAACAAATCCTATAAAAACATGGAAACCAGACTACAAATCGACGAAGTAGAACCAAAAGGATATCAATCTCTTTTTGGAATGGAAAAGTATCTCCAGCAATCCGAACTTACTTCCACTCATAAGGAACTGATCAAAATCCGGGCTTCCCAGATCAACAAATGTGCATTCTGTATCGATATGCATACAAAAGATGCTTTGAAGCAAGGTGAAAATACCCAACGGATTCTATTGCTCAATGCTTGGAGAGAAACTGACCTTTTCACTCCCGAGGAAAAAATCATTCTCCAGATCACAGAGGAAGTCACACTGATCAGTGAAAAAGGACTGAGTGGAGATAGCTATAACCAAGCGTTAAAGGCTTTTGGAGAAAACTACCTTGCCCAGATTATCCTGGCAATAATCGCCATCAATGCATGGAATCGGCTGTCTGTCAGCACCAACAAGCCCATTCCAAATTAGGTCTCTGAGCATGGTAGAAAAGGCTGGAATCCTCTTTGTGGAGTCTGGCCTTTCCTTTCTTTGGCTGGGAAGGATTAGTGAAAGTAGACCTCAGTCTATACCATCGACCGATTTCCCCCTGACATGGTTTTCAATTCCATAATTCATCTCTGCACCCAAGAAAATAATAAAAGTGCTAATAAATAGCCACAACATGAGGAAAACAACAGCGGAAATCGAGCCATAGATTTCACTTAAATTCCAGAAATTACGCATGTAAAATGAAAATCCCCAGGAAGCCAGTAGCCACAAAGAGGAGGCTAAAACTGCACCGGGAATAACCCAAATAAAACTAGGTCGTCTTCTTTTAGGCCCAAAATAATAAATCATACTAATACTCCCCACCAGAATAAATCCCATCACTAGCCATCTCAACCACGTTATAAGGCTTTCAAGATTATCTGGCAAACCTATTTTCCCAATGATAGCCGGAAATGCTACAATCAAGGCAGCACTTAGAATGATTAGTATGATAGCACCAAAAGTGAATAATAATGTAAGCCCGTTGTTTTTTATGATCCCCCTTTTACTTTCGGTCTCATAGGCAATATTTATTCCCCTAAACAAAAATTTTGTCCCAAGATTGCCTATCCAAATACCCAGTAGAATTCCCAAAAAAGTACCCCAGCCTAGGGATTCACCTTCGGGTTTGATAAAATTATCCACCCTATATTGAAGGATTTCATGAGTCTGCTCCGGGATCATAGTACTGATTTTGGAAACCTGTTCCTCAATTTGCTGTGGATCCATTACAACCCCATAGATGGAAATGAGTGCCATAAGAGCGGGGAAAATGGCTAAAAAACCAAAAAAGCCTACTCCAGCTGAAATAATTATCAAATTATTTTCGACAATGCGTTCTTTTACTTTTATCAAAATGCTCTTCCATTCAGAGAATGATAATTTAGAAATGGATTGAACCGTTTTCTTCATAATTCTAGCTTAGATCAAATCGTCAAGCAAGATACAGGATGCTTTTTTGCTCTCTAAAATTAGTTTCCAATCTCGAAACAACTATTGAAGTATTTTCAATCCGACTTATTCAATATTCTTTCATGCCAATAGCTCCTTAAGCTTACCAAGAGAAGTTGGACAACTAATCATTTTGACCTATTTTCACAAATAACCTAAACCTAATAACCTATGAAACAAACTTTTTTAATTACCCTACTTCTATGCCTTGGATTGAATGTTACCCAAGCACAAATAGGCACCAAAGAGCGAGTCAAAGTACATAGCAGAGCACTGGAGGGAAACCTGATCGGTGATCCTGCAGACCGAGACGTGACCGTCTACCTCCCTCCTTCTTATCAAACTGATCCTGAGAAAAACTTCCCAGTTCTTTACATGCTTCATGGATTTACCGACACCGATTCCCAGTGGTTTGGATGGGAAGATCATTGGATCAACCTTCAGCATGTGATCGAGCAATCCCTCGAGGCTGGCAGTTCCAAAGAGATGATCGTGGTGATGCCCAATGCATACAACAAATTTAAAGGGAGCATGTATGCAAGTTCTGCTACAATAGGCGACTGGGAAACCTTTGTGACCAAAGAGCTTGTAACCTACATAGATTCAAACTACAGAACGCTAGCAAATAAAAACAGCAGAGGACTTGCCGGACATTCTATGGGCGGCTATGGAACGCTTCGTCTGGGAATGAAATATCCTGATGTTTATTCTGCCATCTACGCCTTAAGCCCCTGCTGTATGGACGGGGGAGCACCGACCAATCCTGAGATGATCTCTAAATTAGAAAAATTCACTACTGAACAACTCGAAGATGCATCTTTTGGCGAGATAGCTGCCCTCGCTACAGCTGCTGCCTTTGCACCCAATCCTCAAAATCCTCCCTTCTATTTGGATCTTCCTGCAAAAGATGGCTCGCCCCGTCAGGATATTATCAATAAGATCATCGCAAGCCGAACACTCACCACTATTGATCAATATATTCCAAACCTCAAAAGGCTAAAAGCTATAGGAATGGATGCTGGCACAGAAGATAGAGGTATTAGCGAAGCCACCAAAAAGCTGCATGAGGTACTGGATGCTTACCAGATCGATCACCTTTATGAAAGCTACGAAGGCGACCACCTCAACCGCATTGCCGAACGCATTGAAACCAAAGCTTTGCCATTCTTTTCTGAACACCTTGTTTTTCAAAAAAGCACAGTAAGCGAAATCATTGAAAATGGAGGTACAGGTCAGTATCCTGCAGTAATGACCTCAGAAAGCAGTTTGCCCACGCACACCATCTTTAGACCTCAGGACATAGCAGCTTTTGGTGAAGAAAAGAAGCTTCCCATTATCACGTGGGGCAATGGTGCCTGTTTTGATTCTCCTTGGGAGCATGTCAACTTTCTGAATGAAATAGCTTCCCATGGCTTTCTGGTCGTCGCGATAGGTACCATGCCCAAACAGACCGATGTTCGTTCTAAGTCACAAAAACTACTGGATGCCATAGACTGGGCAATTGCACAAAATAACGATCCCAATAGCCCCTACTATCAAAAAATCGACACCGACAACATTGCAGTGAGCGGTATGTCCTGCGGAGGTCTGCAGACTATTGAAGTTGCCGATGATCCTAGATTCACCACGGTTGGGGTATTCAACAGTGGCGTATTGGGGAACCCTGGAGGTGGAATGTCCGGCATGCCACAGGTCGGTAAGGAACAATTACAAAAAATCAAAGTTCCAACCCTCTATTTGTTGGGTGGTGAATCCGACATCGCATATGGAAACGGAATGGACGATTTCAGTCGCATCAATCATATTCCCGTATTTGTGGGTAATCTGGATGTGGGACATGGAGGCACCTATGCACAGCCTCATGGTGGAGAATTTGCACGGGTAGCTCTCAACTGGTATCAGTGGCAATTGAAAGGAGATGAGGAAGCTGGAAAGCTTTTCACCGGAGATTCTCCTGCATTAGGGAAATCAGAAGGCTGGGTAATAGAAAAGAAGAACATGGACTAAGTGAGCTAAAAAGATTAGTAAGCTTGATTTAGATTAAAACTGCCTCCAAAATCAAGTAGTGTTGATTCTGGAGGCGGATTTTCATTTACTTCATAGTCAGTCTTTTTAAGGGCTCCAAGACCAACCATTTCTGCTAAATCCCTGGTGCTGAAGAGACTATCAAGTCCGCAGCCTCAAATGGGAAATTTGGCCAATCCGGTCTTTCCCAAATCCATTTCATGATTTATTAAACATAAATCTATAGCTCAGAATTGCAGCAATTTTGAGCTATAGAATGAATTTCTATAGCTCACATATAAATAAACTCAGGCAAAACTATATCTAAAAGCATATAATTTGACCATTTTCTTAGATTTATATGCAAATACATATAGAATGAATCATATAGCTGAATTTGTAAAAACAAGAAGGAAGCAATTGGGTATGACCCAAGAAGAATTTGCCGAAAAAGCTGGGGTCGCACTTACTGTAATCAGGAAAATCGAGCAAGGAAAGGAAAACCTAAACTTATCAAAGGTTAATCATGTATTGACAATGTTTGGACATATTTTGGCTCCCATTAGTGAAAAAGATAATAAGTTGGTTAAATAAATAAAGTAGATGGTAAGTCGGGAATTCCGACATACCTGTATTAGAAAATTCTTGAGTTTGAAAATGGACAATCAAATTGAAATTTATCAAGGAAGTGACGGCCAGACTCAAATTGAGGTAAAGTTTCGAAAGATTCAACTATCCTGAATTTCCGGATAGTTCAACGTGAGGGAAAAAGAAAAATTGAAAGACGATTGTCAAGGTCATTGATCAACTAACTGGTTATCGCAAAATTTGCGACAACCAGTTAAAACTGTGTTATTAAAGAAATGCCACAAACCAAACAGGAAGGGTACATGAAAAAAACTGCGCTAGTACTGACTTTAGTGATTTTCTTATTAGCATTCAATTATGTCTTTGCGATAAATCCAGATCGGGAATACTTTATGACCCCGGACTCTGTGTCGTGGAACTACGAACAGTTAAAAATTACGACTAAGGATAATTATAGATTGAACACCTGGATCTATGAAGCGAACATTGAAAACAAAAAAGACACGGTCATTATTCTTGCCTATCCTGATGCGGGTAACATGTCATATTTTGTATACTATGCCGCAATTCTAGCCAATGAAGGTTATACAGTAGTTACGTTTGATTACAGGGGATTTGGCAAAAGTGACGATTTTGAAATTCAACCTGAATATCTTTACTACACTGAGTTTGCATTAGACCTTGAAGCTGTCGTCGATAACATTTCAAAGAAATTCAAGGATAAACAAATTGGCATTTGGGGAATGTCCATGGGGACAACAATAGCTTCCCGTGCCTACCCAGCTATAAAAGGAAAGATCGATTTTATCATCGGAGAAGGTTTTGTGACAGACACTTCAGCCATAATAGATCGTTATATAGCGCGTGACAAAGAGTTGCTGCTTCCCGAAAAATCCAGTATTTACGAAAAAGCAATTCAATCCATTAAACTTCCACTTTTAATATTTACAGCTTCCAAGGATGAAATCACCACTCACCAAGATGCTTTAATACTTCAAGAAACACTTGGAAATCGCTGTAAGGTCGTAGAATATGATGGTGATCACCTTACAGGATTTCAACTTGATGCTGAAAACATAGGGTTTGGTACCTGGTATGTAAAGCAAATTAATTCATTCTTAGAGAATAGCTAAGTCATTATCACTACTAAAAAGCATTGAAAAAGACAAAGCCCACTATTCGGTGAAGATCCAGAAAGTCCTGAAGGAAGTGCAACCGACCTGTTGTTGACACTGATCAATAAATACGAAAAAAAGCATTACCCTATTACCCTACCTGATCTTTATGAAGCTGTTAAGGAAACAATGGAAGGAAAAGGTCTTAAGGATAACGGTCTTTTTCAGTGAGTAATTTTCTCAGCGTAATTCTTAGCGCATGCTATGACTGTGGTAAAAAGAAACCACCCTTCGGGATGGGCGACTAAATGAACACTAAATTCAAATTCCAGCTCATTAGAATTACTATGAAACACCTTATTTATAACCCTACTTTTCTATAATTATTTTTAGATATCTCGTAAGATTCTAAGTTTAAGACACTAACCAATCAAATAGAACTTAGGTGATTTTCTGCAGCATAAGCTAAATTTACTAGCTCCAATTATCTGAAGTACAAAGAGATAATCGAAAGGGTAAACAAGGTTAGTTTTTTACAATCCATAAATAGCCTACCTATTCCATTATCATCCTATTTTCTTCAAAATAATACTATCTCAAAAAATTATTATTCTACCAATCAGATTTATAAACTCACTTTTTTGGGCTTTATAATACAACTATTGGCTTTCATAGTGTTTATTCATTTTTATCAAAATTTTCTTTTGAATTACAACTACTTTAGACTAGTTTTCAAGACTTTCTACTAAAAAAGCAATACATAAATTCGTAGAACCCAAAGAAAAATAAGGTAAAACAGGCACTTGATCTATCAGAAATCTCAATGCTCAAGTCCCTGTTTGCTAACAGTTACTAGTCATTTCAAACCAGTGTTTGTCTAGTTTGTTACCCATTTGCTCATCCTTCACTCACTCAAAAGCAGGATTATATGAAATTAGGAATCATTGGAGGAACCAATCTTGCCAAATCCCTTGGCCGAAAATACATTGACGCTGGCCTGGCTGTAGTATTTGGTGTCCGCACAGATTTTAACATTGAAGAAGCCGAATGGAAGGTTCTCAACCGTTTCTATGATAGACTTTGCCCCTATCAATCTGCTATCATTCAATCGGAGATAATTTTGATTTGCTGCGAAAACGAGCATTTACCCCAAGTTTGTGAAGCACTCAAAGAAGTGGATCTGGATGACAAGATTGTTATCGATTGTACCAACAGCTACTATGATAAAAAGTTAAGCAACTGCAACACACAGATCATTCGCAGGTCAGCGCCAAAAGCCATAATTTTTAAAGCATTCAATAACCTAGGACTTGATTATCCAAATTCAGACGTGCTGGGAATCGTGAAAGAAACCTACTTTTGCGGAGATGCCAACCTAGAGAAGATCCGTATCAAAAGATTAATTGAATTGATTGGCTTTAAGGCAATTGATGCCGGGAAAATGAACAATGCTACCCTTTTGGAAGCATTTTATCACCTGACTCGAGAGATCGCCTGGAACAAAAAGGAGGAGTCCAATTACCACTTTAAACTGATTTCAGTTTAGAAATTGAGTCCAAAATCTTGGAATTGAATACTTAAAATAAAATGAAGATTTAGCTCATTTTGGAGGATTTATATCTCTGCCAAAGCATTTTTCGTAGTTTACCTTAGCTTTGGTTAGTATTTCAATTTCTATTTATGAATAAATTTTTCCTAGGTTTCCTCGCAGCTCTTCTGATCATGGGAGGCTTTTGGTTTTTTTCAGATAAAAAAGATAACCAAGAAGAACTGAATGCCAATTCGGCATTGATTCAACAGCAAATTCAAAATGTGGGTAAACTGATCGTCACTGAAGGCTATTACTCCCAAGTTTACTCCTATAAAAACTCACAAAAGCTATTTCTCAGCCTTGTCAGCGCGGACAAAAAAGCGCTCATCATCGCCAAAGCAAAAGCAACCGTAGAATATGATTTGCGCAAACTGGAGACTAATGTTGACTCAGATTCAAAGAAGGTAACTATCACCAAAATCCCTGAACCTGTGGTAAACATCTATCCTGAATTCGAGTATTACGATGTGACTCAGGATTACTTGAATCAGTTTGAAGCAGATGATTACAATAAGATCAAAACCAGCATTACGGATCAATTTAGAACCAAAATCGAAGCTTCTGACCTCAAAAAGGACGCAAACGAACGCTTGATGAGTGAGCTACTCAATATCTTTATTTTAACAAAATCCTTAGGCTGGACCTTAGAATACAATGAAGTTATAATAGAAAATCCGGAGCAGATGAAGAATCTGACAAAGTGATTTACTTACTAATACTTATTATCCGGTTTGTAGATTCCAATTCCCCGTTCCTGTAGACCTCCGTTTTCAACACTCCCAATTCTGGGGTAAACCAAGTAGTAGCAGTCATAATGTTTTCTGATTGCATGCTAGCCATCATCTCCTTCATTTTTGCATCCATCCCCGGCACATCCATTGCTACGTTTATTTCATTACTGATCTTGAAGCATTTCCAGGTACCAGCTTCAGTGGTGATCGATTCTTCTGCTTCTACTTGTCTATTGGAAATAGTGAAAGTCATGGACATTTTCATCCCGCCTTGTTCAGATTCCATGCTGCTACTGATATCCGGCAAGGTCTCTCCCACTTTTACTTCCAATGGAAACTCAAATTCACCTGATTGAAAGGAAGAATCCTTGTTTTTGGCCTCCGTTCTGTACATAGAAGCAATGTCAAAAAAGACTGATTTGCCATTGCACTTATAGCTAAAAGTCACATTTGTCTCCTTTTTGGACATCAAATCTGTATTGACACCTTCAACTTTCGCAACTGTGAAACCATCTTGTTCACTCACTTCCAACACCTTGGTGAGTTGACTGGAGACTTCCACACCTGCCTTGTTGTAAGTCTTGGCTAGGATTTCTGCCCCTTTCTGAAAAAAGGCCATAGCTGTACAGGTGTTCACTTCCTTAGTAACTTTTATGGGCTTCTCCAGTAAACTTTCTTCTGAACTGGAGGCATCCAAGCTTTTGCTTCCGCAAGCTAAAGCAATGACAATCAATACGAAATAGCTGAGTCGTTTCATGAGTATAGCAGTAAGGTGATTGTTTATTTACATCTTTTGGTCATCGTTTCCATCACCAGTTTTCCTTTTTTTTGAGATAAAAGAGGATCATTTGGAATCTGGGTATTGAGTTTTTCAATTTCTCTTTTGGTTTGCTCCTGATAAGCCATTTGCTGCTCGAGGCAATTAATCTTTTCCCTAATCTCCTGCACAGTTCCTGGGCTCTTTGCATTGGCAGGTCTGCTAAGCATCTCCTGTTGCTTGCAAATGCTTAATTCCGTATCGTAAATCTCCTGCTGAATCATTTCCTCGTAGTTGAACATCGCCTGTGTAATAGCTTTTTGGGCATTTGTGTTTTGCTGTATATTACCTTGTCTGGCATGCTGCAGCTTTTCCTCTTGTCTAGTAAGCATGTCCTGTTTAAATTGGATATTCCTTTGTTTCAAGGTTCCACAATAGTCTTCAGTTCTAACTGCCTCAGATTTTTCATCCAATTTCTCTTTCTTATTGGCTATACTTTCGGTGACATGTGCAAAAAACTCCTCTTCCATTGAATTGAAAGGACGGCTGTCAAAGCAAACTTGCTCGCTTGTTATAGCTGTGATCTGGGAATTGTAGGAGGATCCGGAGACCTCCATTATTAGGAAAAGGCCTTCTTCCGCTTGTTGATAGCCAACTGCGAAATTGCCGAGGTACTTTTTGGGAGCAAAGCTTACTTTCTCAGGAAATTCTTTTCCAAAGAGATACCACTTTTCGTCTCCTGTATCAGATTTATAAACATATGCTTTGACCTTTCCCTCCAGATATTCCTTGGTCTCACCCGAGATTCTGAGAGTAACCACTTCGGGGCTCATATTATAAGCGTATTGAAAAGTCTCAGAATTCCCCGTGGAGACTCCATGCTGCAAGGTGTTATCCTTTCTATAATTGAAATAGTTAAACACATTTCCACTTAATCCCATCACGGTCAGATTGAAATTATCATCCTCCGTCTTAATCAGACATACCGGAGAATGATCCCTCTTGGGAGGGATGTAAGACATGAAACCTCCTTCAGTATCAATAAACAAGCATCCCGAAGCCTGAAGAGCAGTAGAATTGGTTTTAAAAGAGATGATTTTGTCGTAACAAAGCACATGGTCATTTGGCAAAATCCTGCGAGGTTCAGACATACCTTCCAATACCGGAGCCTGAAGAATCGAGAGCAAAAATGGTCGATGCGGAGAATCCAAAAAGGCTAGACTATCCGGTAGTTCCTCATCCTGAGCCCTCAAGATTGAAAATACCTGAAAAAGACATAACGTGAAAAGTAGCTTTTTCATCGGCTAGTAATAAATAATCAGAAGTCCTGATGCTCCTCTTGCGCTTTTCAGTGTGGCGATTCCGGTCATTTCCAACCCTCCTCCTCCGCCTCCACCAGGATAATTCCCGTCCTTGGCAGTCACATCCATCTCACGTAAGCTGATATGGATAGCCCCACTACCTCCAGCTCCTCCACGAGGTGCATTTCCACCTTTGCTACCATTGTTATAGAATTTGTAAACCTCAGTAGAACCTATTCGCTCAATAGGAATAGCTAGGGATTTCTCGCCGTCTTCACCTCGAATACTTAATGTATTTCCCGAAAAATTGCCTGTACTTTGATCTAAGTAACCTCCTCTAGCATCAAATCGCTCAATTCCACCCTCCATTTTTTGAGGAAACTTGCCACTTATAAGCGTGATTGAACCTGCCTCTGACTGAATTACCAGAGGATATAAATCTTTTCCACTCGCTGGTACCCTTATTCTAAAAACATATCCCTGTGTAACATCAATAACAGACATGAAATAGCCTCCAGCTCCACCGCCTCCGCCACTACCATAGCTTGCTCCAAATCCATCAGCTCCTGCACTCCAGCCTTCCATTCGGATAGAAGTTACTCCTTCAGGAACTGTCCAAGTATGCTCCGAAAATTGCTGAGAACCGCTTGGGTTGATGGTGCCAACATAGCCAAAGATTTTCATTTTGGACATCCCAACAGATCCCGTTCCTGGCTCAAACTGGCTCAATTCGTTTGGTTGCACAATGGATTGACCTGTGGTATTTAAACCTGTTCCAGAGATAGGATTACTGGGTTGAGTAGGAACAGCCACGCTCGATGAGGTTTCGAATCTCAATCTCACATTCGGATCCGTAATCAATCCAGAGTACATCAACTTGTAGCGAGCAGTATCGGCATAGCTTGGCACTCGAACAATCAGGTTTCTGCCGTCTTTCCGAATCATTCCAGAATCAATTAACGCTTCCAATGCTCTTTCTTTATCTGACTTTTGCGCAAATCCTGACAGACTTACCAAAACCAGTAGTATGATGAATCCCAGCTTTTTCATCAACCTAGTTTTTAGTGAATTCAACTCTACGGTTAGCTGCTTTTCCTTGGGCAGTAGTGTTGGCTTGAACAGGAGATGATTCCCCTTTTCCATCTATGGAAAGTCGACTTCCTGAAATCCCGTGTTTAGTGATCAAGTAGGTTTTGACAGAATTGGCTCTATTTATCGATAAAGCCAAGTTGTCAGCATCTTCTCCATCGCTGTCTGTATGCCCTGTGATTTTCAGGTTGACATTTGGATTGCTGACCAAGGCTTTTCCCACCTGATCAATGATCGCAAAAGAAGCAGGTTCTATTACGTCACTATTTACTGCAAAACGAATTTCGGAAGTAGAAGCATTTCCTTCCTCCATCAACTGCTTGATAAGTAAGCTTCTGGCATCTGTTTCTGCTGAGGCAATCCGAACATTCCCAATGTACATGGGAGTTTGAGTAGCTGGAATGACGTAGTTATTGTTGAAAAAGAAGTTGTTCAGCAAATCGGGAGTTAGAACTCTTGGAAGGTCAATCAATTTCTGACCATCCAAGTAAACACGAACTCTAGTTTTGTTCACCGCCATGTCTACATGAAGCACCTCATTCACATAAGAAGTGAGCGGAAAATCGCTCTTATTTCCGATGATATCACCTTGAAGCCCATACTCGATTGTCTTTCCGTCTGATTCGGTATACCTATGGATATTAAAGAAAAACTTATCATTATAATTGAGGTCTTCCCGGATTATATCCCTCACTTTCGTCAGACCGAATTGGATAAAAGGCGTAGAATTTCTTCCGTCTTTCACCAAAAGCAAGTCAAATTGTATGGTGCTATTTTCTGGTAGAACATCATCCATAACTGGATTTACTATGCTATTATGGGCGATTTGAAACCAATTGTTTCCATCAATCTCCACCACTGAGCCACTGCCAGTGGTATTCCATTGGGCAGGGAAATCACCGATTGCATCCTGCGAAAAATCATCGCTAAAAATCACCTCAACTCCCGGGATAAAATCGGATGTCTGACTAACATTCTTACCGGAATTTACTTTTGGAGCATTCTTATCCTGTGCCAAAGAATCAGAACCGCTCTCTCCATCTTTTGACTTTTTCTTGAATAGATTTTTTATGCTCTCTTCAGTTTTATTCAAGGCTGCATCAATGCCCTGGTCGATTTTTTGATCAGCTCGCTGATTCACCTTCTGCTCAGTCTTTTGCTTTGTTTTAGTCGGAAGACTTTGTGCAATAGCAGATAGATTGATTGTAAAAGCTGCAAGAATTAAAAATAGCTGTTTCATGGCTCCTGTTTTTTGAATAAAATTAGAGCCATACACATCCTAAATCAACTACATAAACATGTAGTAATCCACTTGAAAACAATCAGTTATCTGAAAAATTAACCCACTAAACGGTTTTTAATGGCCTTTGAAACAGCCTCAGTTGCGGAGTGTACATGCAACTTTTCGTAGATTTTTTTGATATGAAAACGCACCGTATCTATGCTTATAAAAATTTCGGCAGCAATCATTTTATAACTGAAGCCATTTACCAGGAGCTCCAATATTCTGGTTTCTCTTTCGGTGAGATTGAATTGCTCTTGCTCTTCAGATTTAGCTTTGGGAAGCATCTTGAGCACTTTTCTCGCAACTGAACCTGTCATAGGAGCACCTCCTTTTTGCACCATACGGATTGCATCTGCTATTTCTTCGCTCAGATGTCTCTTCAAAATATATCCGGATGCTCCTGAGTAGATGGCATTGAAAATATTTTCATTATCATCAAATACGGTCAGCATTATCACCGGAAGGTCTTCATTGATAAGGCGGATCCGCTCTACCGCTTGGACGCCATTTACCTCAGGCATATCAATGTCCATCAGAATCACATCCGGTCGCCACAGCTCAATATCTTTTTCCACTGTTTCAGCATTGGGAAGAGCAGCTACCAAATCCATATCGGGCTCGGCATCCACTAGCAATTCAATACTAGTTCTCAGCATTTCATTGTCATCGTAAATCAGGACTTTTGCATTCATTTTCAAAAGTAAAAAACAAATAACTCATTTATTACTACATAATTATGTAGCAGGAAAGCCAATATCAATGTTCGTTCCTTGTCCTAGAATACTGTTGATCTCAAAGGTTCCGTTGATTGATTTGGCTCTGGAAAGCAAGTTTTTAAGACCATTTGAAGAAGATTTAATAGTGGTATCAAAGCCATTTCCATTGTCTGAAATAAAGAGTTTTAAAAGCTGCTGATGCTGCTCGAGTCGGATAATGACATGATCAGCTTGAGAATGTTTTGCGATGTTATTGATCACTTCTTTAAACATGAGCAGAAAATCCCTTCTTCTACTCATCGCTATATGCCTGTTCAGAAGCTGTTCATCAATTTTCATTTCAATATGGATATTTTTAGGCTCCAGCGTTTGTGCAAGGTATTCCCGCATCCTCACCACCAGATTTCCCAGTTTATCATTTTCAGGATTTACAGCCCAAACTATATCACTGATTCCTTGTTGCGCCTCCGCAGATTGCTCGGTGATTTTGCTGAGATAGGGAGAAATGTTGGTCTGAGCATCTGCGATTTGCCTAGTGGAAACCTCAGACAGGATTTTGATACTAGTCAGCGTGGAACCGATCTCATCGTGGAGATCTTTGGCAATATTGCCTCTGATTGCCAACATAGCTTCTTGCTCCTCAATTTTCCTTTTAAGTTGGTACCTGGCAAAGAGAAAATATACCAGCACAGATAGTAAAGCAAATACCAGGTAACTGATATTCCTGAATTTCTTACTATCACTTAGCTGCCTATCCTGAAGCAATTTCTCGGTCGCAGCCAAATTCAGCTGCTGCTCCTTGGTTTTGGCTACCAGATCCTGTTTGATCAGTTTTTCATTTTGCTGAAGAATCCTAAGTTCATTGAGCTCCTGCTCTTGTGTAAGCACAGTGATTTCCTTTTCCTTTTGCTCAGCCTCAAGAAAATTTCTAGCTAGTATGGCCTCTTGTCTTTGTATTTCTAGCGCCTTTAACTGTTCCGAATTACTCAATCTCAGAATTTCATTATCCTTCTTTTCAGCTTCGTATTTTGTTTCGAGCTCAGCTATGTTTCGAATCGTCTTTTCATTGATAATGCTATCTCTGTAAAGAATATGGAGATTATAAAAATCAAAGGCTTTGCGGAAGTCATTTTTGCTTCTATAAAAATAAGCGAGTTGCTCATACAGATCTCTGAAATTCAGTTTATTATGATCAACAGAAGTTAGCTGAAGCGATTTATTAAAGTACTGCATGATTTCCAAAGAATCCTTATCCAAAGCAACTGCATGCATTCCAAGCGATAGATACCTTCTAGCCAACATCGAAGGGTCCTGATTATTTTTAAGAAGAAGTGCAACAGCCTTTTCTTCGTAAGCCATCGCATTTTCCCGGTCTCCTTTGTCGCTGAAAAGCAAGGCTGAAGTCACATAAACCTGAGTCATCCTGGCTTCATCTTCCGACTGTTCAGCATATTTCTCGCATAGTTTGAGGTACTTTTCGACTTCTGCCTGATCCTTCCCACGGTAAAACTGACTGAGATTACAATATCCCAAAGCCATCCTGCTGATGTCTCCAGCTTCTTTTCTGTATTCTATGGAGCGTAGGGCAAATTCTATGGCTTTATCCAACTTGCCCATTCCATAGTATGCAATTGAAATATTATTGAGTGTCACTGCCAATTCAGCGGCATTATCCGGGCTAACAGCTTCGAGAATTTCTAGAGATCTCACCAGATTTGTAACCTGTAAATCAGTCTGACCATCCACGCCTAAAGCATAGCCATAGTCATTGTAGGCAAGTGCAGCATAAGAAGATAGGTTATTTTCAAAGTGTCCTGAAATGGCTTTTTCGAAATATGGAAAGGACTCCTTGATCTGGTTACGGTAAAGAAGAATTTGCGCCTGAAGTAAGTTGTAAATCGCCTCAATCAGCGGATCTCCCAGCTTTGAAATCAGTGGGGATAAGTCTGAAACAGCCTTTTGAGCTAAATTCAAGTCATCTAATTCTATGAAAGCCTCTGACTGTTTAATATAAGCATAAGCCAACCCAAAATCATTTCCATGGTTGTTTGCATAATCAATCGCCTCCTCACATATTCTCAGCACTTCAGTAAAATTCCCGTCTACAAATTTCAATTCTGCTTGTTCAAGAAGCTTAAAAACCTGAATTGAATCCTTTTGATTTGCTGTTTGTGCAGATGCAGCAAAGCAAAAGCATATGAGTGCCAAAAGTAGAAAAGTAGAAGCTTTCGGCGTTTTTATAATGTAAAAGCAATGAAGAAGTGCCATTCCATTCTCGGATTTTCCAACTGAGCCCACACCTAATTTTTATCAAATTACAAAATTTCAGTTGTAGTTTTTGCTAAAAAAATAAGGACATTTCCACTAGTATGACTAATGGCTTTGCAAATAAATAGCAGTAGGAATCTCCTAGAACACCCAACAAACTAAAACCCTATTTTAAAGTAATTGCAGATTTTCGAAATGCCTTTTTCTTGATTAATATCTGATTTACAATACAATTCAGGAGCTATGCAAGTAATAATTAGCATAATTCAGTCACTTTTTACATCAAAACAGGAAGAAATTCAATATTTAAAAAATGACATTAGTAAAGTAATTAATGAGGAGTCATTCGAAGCAGAGAAAAATTGAGAAATACACTTTCTATTCTGAATCTCAGAGCGGGAATCGAACTTGTTGTGATTAGTTCAATAATATCAATTCAAACCTTCAGACTATGTAATTAATAGGAAAAGGAAAACTTTTCAATTTTTAGTCAAATTAGGCTGACTTGATTTTGATGTAGTTTTAGTGAATTGTAGAACTTGGAGTATGAGTTGCTAATTTTGGATTTAAAAAGGATAGAGTAATAAATCTACTCCGATTTCTATTGTCAAAAAAAGTATAAATAATTTCGAGAAAAATCTTTATTAATTCAGTTTGGAAATCTGAATTTTTTAATTCCAAATAGAGATTAATAGAAACTTTAACGATAGCTGAAAAAATGGCCAATCTGGCCAAAAAATTTATTAAGTAAACAGACTATATTAAAAGTAAATTTTAAATAGTTTGAGATTGGGTTCAAGTATATTAAGAGGTAGTAGATTGTTCTACTACCCCTTTTCAACCAGTTGTAATAATTTCTTTCTGTGCACCTTATTTATTTTAATAGGGGCTAAAAGTTACAGCCAAAAAAATCCCACTATTTGTTTTGTTAGGAAGTTACCAACAATGCATATTTTAGAATAAAATGTGTACTGTAAGGTATCGTCTTATACATAATAAACCCTGAATTGACTAACCCCAAAATAATCATGTTCAAAAAGTACCTGCAATTAACTCTGCTGCTAGTGCTATTATTTTCTATAGCTACAATAGCGCAAGGTCCTAAAAAAGATCCTAGTGTAACTTTTGAGTACGGAGCTATATCTATTACAAAAGATATTGTTTATCGTGAAGGTGAAAGTAATGCTTGGAAACTTGATCTAGCCACTCCCAATGATCTCGGGTCCGACTTACGTCCCGCCCTTGTGATAGTACATGGAGGTGGATGGTCAATGGGCTCTAAGTCTGTGGATGTATACCAAAAAATGATGGTTGATTTTGCCGAGAAAGGATATGTTACGATCAACGTAGAATATAGATTAACAGGAGAAGCGGGCTTCCCAGCCTGTATCGAAGATGTAAAAAATGCTGTTCGCTGGCTACGTGCACACGCTGAAGAATTACGTGTAGATCCTGAAAGAATCGGAGCTTATGGTCATTCGGCCGGAGCACACCTAGCTTTAATGCTAGGCATGACTTCAGAGAAGGATGGATTAGAAGGTGATGGAAGTTATCAAGAATATTCAAGTCATGTAAATGTGGTAGCTGCAGGTTCGCCACCAACAGAATTGGGTCGTGAAACTCCAATGTCCAGACCAATCTGGTGGCCAATAGGCTATATTTCAGCTGACCATCCTCCTATGCTTTTAATTCAGGGCACGGAAGATCCGGTCGTAAAACCTGTGCTCACGCGAGATTTTGTAACCAAGATGAAGGACGCAGGTGCGGATATAGAATACCTAGAGGTAGCAGGTGGTCATGATGTGGCATATTCTAGCCAACTCGAAGTGACTGATCCAGCTATCGAGAAGTTTTTTGGCAACTATCTGAAGCCGTGACAATGTGATTTAAACAAATTCTAAGAGACAATACTTAAGTAAATAATAATCAAATAGATATAAAAAAATTTTCTTCTGTTATTCTTTAATTCACGACTTTGAAAACCACATTTCCTATTTATTGATTTTCTACTGATTGAAATAGTTACTTGCTCTATTTAATCTTCTTAACCCTACTACCCAAATGACTAATTCTATTCAAGTAAACTATAGACTAATTCAAAGTTTTCGGAGCTATCCAAAATTAGTTCTTTACCTATCTTTCTTTTTATTTGTCTACTTGCTTTCTGCCACTGGACTATTGGCTCAACGTGTCCAAGATGATAGTAAAGGATTAATTGTACACGATCCCGTGATGATGAAACAGGATAGTATCTACTACCTATTTATGACTCACGGTGGAGTGGCAAAAAGTAGTGATTTAGAAAATTGGACAAGAATTGAACCTCTTCCAAGAAATTTGGAATGGGTGACAGACGATATTGTTCCCGGATATAGGGGAGGTTTCTGGGCTCCAGATATTCAATTTTATGATGGCCTCTATTACTTATATTATTCACCTTCTGCCTTCGGAAAAAACACTTCAGCAATTGGAGTAATGTCCAATAAGACTTTGGACCAACAAAGCGCCGACTACAAATGGGAAGATCATGGAATGATAGTGCAGTCAATACCTGGTAGAGACTTTTGGAACGCCATCGACGCTAATGTGATTTTTGTAGAGGATGAATCGGAGAAAACTACGGGATGGTTATCCTTCGGTTCATTTTGGGGAGGATTGAAGTTAGTGAAACTTGCGCCGGACATGAAATCATTAGCAGAACCTCAAGAGTGGTACGGTATTGCTCAGCAAGAGCGCACCTTTGGAAGACCTGACGATAATGGAGGAAATGGAGCAATCGAAGCTCCCTATATTTATCAGAGAGGAGAATATTTTTATCTTTTTGCTTCCATAGACTATTGCTGCAAAGGCCTGAATAGCACCTATAAAACAATCGTTGGTAGATCCAAGGATATCCGTGGTCCCTATTTAGACAAGGAAGAAAAACCTATGTATGCAGGTGGTGGTGAATTAATCGCAGGAGAAACGGGTAAATATGCAGGTATTGGTCACTGCTCAGTGTATGATTACGATGGCAAAACACTGTTTGTAGCTCATGGATATGATAAAGAAGACAACGGAAAATCCAAACTGGTTATTAAAGAAATAGTTTGGGATGAAGAAGGTTGGCCAGCTATAAATTTATAACTTTTACAGTTAAAAAGTATATAGCTTTAAAGAAACTGAAATGAATAATTTATTATTTTAAAAAAAAATATTAATTTTCTCAACTAAAGCCAGATTACTACTGGTGTCTTTTGATAAATATTCGTAACAAAATAATTCAATTTATGTTACTATTATTAAATACCTACTTTAAAATAGATTATTAATATTGAAAAATCAGTAAAATTTAAGGAGATAGACCCAAGGTAATTTTTATGCACTTTCTAGAAAAGTGAAATCATCTCTCATCTCCATGTGTGATAGCTAATACTGCTATCTAGTTCGAACACTTTTGTTCAATTTCCCCCATTTAAACTTATTGATTTTCATCTCTATTTGGAAGTATTCCAATATTAACTTGACGAAATATTCGAGCCAAATTATGATTTATCAACTTAATTAATTGTCATAAAACAGTAAATAATAGGTTTCATACAGTTAGTTTTTATAATCCTATATTAATAAATTAGTATCAAGTAAATAGTAAAGTAAAAAAAGATTACGCTTTGTCACAAAACGAAAATTAACCCTTGGCTTACCTTTGGGAAAAAGATTCGTCGAGTGAAAAATCTGACCGTCCCTTTTTAAATTATTTATTTAACTAAACCCAAAAACCAATGTCTAAACACTTCATGCAGGTAGTATTTACCTGTACGCATGGCTTTCTCTGAAAAGCTCTCAACAAAAATTTCCAAAAGCCCCAACAAAAAGCTTTAATTAGCTGCTTATCAGCAGATTAATCTAGTTTCATTATACATCTAGAAGTCCTGTTCTTTTAGGAATCTTCTCTACTGATTTTGAAATTTGTATTAGTGGTACTTGACTAAATTAGTCAGGGTAGAATCTTATTGATTTTAAAATAATATTTATTTCAATCTAACACATAATAATATGAAATGTAATTCTTTACAAAAGAGTGCCTTTTTTATCTGTATGTTGTTGTCATGTTTTATAAGTATCTCCAAGAGTAATGCTAATGAGTTAGAGCCAGCAAATACTTCAATGGACGATATGGCAATCGATGTCAGCGGTACCGTATATGATTCTAAAGGCTTACCACTACCAGGGGTCACTGTCATGGTAAAAGGAACCACAACAGGAGTCTCCACGGATTTGGATGGCAGGTTTTCCCTTTCAGTACCCAGTTCAGAGAGTATTTTGATGTTCACCTTCATTGGATTTAATACGCAAGAGATCCAAGTAGGAAACCAATCGACTTTTACTGTAACCTTAACTGAAAATCTAGCTGATCTCGAAGAGGTTTTGGTTGTAGGATATGGAGTACAAAAAAGAGGAACCATAACAGGAGCTGTCAGTGAGGTGAAATCCGATGATCTTTTAAGAACACCTGCTGTCACCACTTCAGGTGCTTTGGTAGGTAAAATGCAAGGAGTAACTGCAAGGCAAACTGATGCGAGACCAGGTGGAAATACTACCATTCAAATTCGAAACATGGGAACGCCTTTATTTGTAATTGATGGAATACCTTCAGATGCTGCGCAATTCAACAACCTAGGACAATCTGACATTGAGAGTATTTCAGTATTGAAAGATGCTGCAGCTGCTATATACGGTATGCGAGCTTCTAATGGAGTGGTACTGGTGACCACAAAAAGAGGTGGCCAAAATCAAAAACCTGAAATTACCTTATCAGGATATTATGGCCTCCAGAACTTTACCAGATACCCACAGCCTGCCAATGCTTACCAGCACGTAAGAGCAAATGCTGAGTCAGAAGTTAACCTGGGAGGAACACCTACTATTAGTCAGGAGGATTTAGGAAAATGGCAACAGGGCACTGAAAAAGGTTTTCAGAGCTTTGACTATTATGATTTCATCATGAAGCCAAACGTCCCCCAATCCTCATTCAATGCCAGTGCTACTGGCGGGTCTGAAAACACCAAGTACTTCTTTTCTCTTTCACATTTGGGACAAGATGCACTTATCGATGATTACCTATTCCAAAGAACCAACTTTCAGTCGAATATCGATATGACGTTGGCAGATGGCTTTACGGTAGGTACTCAAATAAGTGGTCGTCTGGAAAACAGGGAACAAGTCGGCGTACCGGGTTTGGATGATTATTTCAATCCATTCTTAAGTATTTTCACTATGTGGCCAACTGAAAGACCCTATGCGAATGACAATCCTAATTACGTAAATGGAGATGTACACAATATCAACGTGAACCCTGCCACCTACACCAAGGAAGTTACAGGATATGTCAATGAAGTAAATAGAGCAATCAAGGCTAACTTCTTCGCTCAATATGAGTTTGATTTTGGGCTTTCTTTAAAAGGTACTTACTCTTATAGTTTTAATAATTTTGATTTTGATGGCTTCGAGTATACTTATGATGGTTACATCTATAATGAGGATACTGACATCTATGAAACTCGTCCCGAATGGGGAAACCAAAATCCATGGAGAGAAAGAAGAAAGCGTAACACTATCGATCAAGTAGCTCAATTTCAGGTTAACTACAGCAAGAAATTTGGAGATCACTTCGTGTCAGCTATTGGTGTATATGAGCGTTGGAAAAACAACTCAAACTACATGGTAGTACATACAGTCCCCCCTAACAATTACATTCCTATCATGTCTTTTGCCGATCAGGATGTATTAATTGATGAGATCTATCAGGAAGCCAGAGAAGGGTACTTAGCTAAAATAAACTACAACTATAAGGAGAAATACCTCTTAGAAGTTTTTGGAAGATATGACGGAACCTTTCTTTTCGATGAAGAGAACCGTTATGGTTTCTTCCCAGGAGTATCTGCAGGATGGCAAGTGTCCAATGAATCTTTCATGGACAATGTCACTGGTAAGGTTTTAAGTGGCTTGAAACTTCGTGCTTCATGGGGTCAAACTGGTAGTGATCGATTTATAGGAAGTAACAATTTTATTGTCGACCCTTTCAGCTATTATTCTGGCTACAATTTCATTCCAACAGCAGGAGGTAGTGCAATATTGAATGGTTCCTTTGTTCCGGGAGTTGATCCAAGAGGGATACCAGTAAGAAATCTATCCTGGATCGTCAATACCAATATCAACTTTGGTTTAGACACTTATTTCTTTGATAATAAGTTGTTTTTACAAGCCGATATTTTCGAAAGAAGAAGAACTGGCTTACCGGCTGGTCGATATGATGTATTGCTTCCTACGGAAGTTGGGTACACCCTACCTTCTGAAAACCTAGAGTCTGATGCTCACCGAGGAATTGAAGGTATTATTACATACGCGAGTAACATAGGAGACTTGAATTTCAGTATCAGTGCAAATGCTACCATTTCCAGATTGAAAATTATAGATCGATACAAGCCTAGATTTGGAAATTCTTGGAATGAGTATCGAGATGACCAAGAAGACCGATGGGCAAACATCAACTGGGGATATGAAGTAGAGGGAAGATTTGAAAGTCAAGAGCAAATAAACAATCACCCAGTCAACATTGATGGTCAAGGAAACAGAAACTTATTACCAGGTGATTTAATCTACAAAGATGTAAATGGTGATGGTCTGATAAACGGCATGGATGAGCGTCCTATCGGATTTGCTGAAGGATCAAACCCATACATGAGTTTTGGTATCAACGGTTCTATGAACTATAAAGGGTTTGATCTCTTCTTCGGCTTTGCTGGAGCTTCTATGCAAACATTTAACAGAAACTGGGAATTGAAATATCCATTCCAGAATAATGGTACTTCTCCAGACTTTATGTTTGAAGACAGATGGCACAGAGAAGATCTTTATAATGCTGACAGTGAATGGATTCCTGGACACTATCCAGCAATTAGAAGATTTGGAGCAGATCACCTGTACAATAGAAAGAGTACTTTCTGGTTGACCAACGTGAAGTACATGAGACTGAGAAACCTAGAATTAGGATACCGTCTATCTCCCACTGCTTTGGATAAAATCGGAATCACTGCACTACGTGTGTATGCAAGTGGCACAAACCTATTCTCTTTTGACAATGTGAAGGAATTTGGAGTTGACCCGGAAATCGGTGCTGCAAATGGACTGGTGTATCCTCAACAGCGTTTGTTCACCTTTGGATTTAGCGTCACCCTGTAAACCCTAGACTTATGAAAAAATTTAATATTTATATTATAGGCTTAGCACTAATAGGTGCTGTAACTACGTCTTGTGATCCGGATTATCTGGAGCTTGAGCCACCAAATATTCTGCTTGATGATCAGGTTTGGAATGACACAAAGCTAGTTACAGGAGTCCTTTCTAATTACTATGATAGACTCCCTACCCACACTAGTTTAACAGGCGGTTGGGCAGATTTTGCCGCCTATGATGAAGCAATGTGGTCAGGATATTCAGGAAATGATGGATTAAATAACATTGGTTCCTATGGCTTTAATCGCTGGCAATTATGGGATTACGGATTGATTAGAGACATTAATCTTTCAATCAACAAGATAAACACGATATCTGAACTCCCTGAGAATCAAAAAACACAGTTTCTAAGTGAACTTCGTTTTATTCGTGCTTATGTTTATTTCGAGCACGTAAAACGAATGGGCGGAGTCCCAATCATCACGGAAGAATTAATTTATGACTTCAGTGGAGATCCAACTTACCTTCAATATCCTAGGAATACGGAAGCTGAGGTTTATGATTTCGTCATTAGTGAAATGGAGGAGATCATGCCAACTCTAGGTAACAATGGTAGCAATAGCAGGGCAAACAGATTTACTGCACTTGCATTAATTAGCAGATCTGCACTATACGCAGGTTCAATAGCTAAATATAATTCAGCGATGAGTGCTCCCATTAGTTTGCCTGGAAATGAAGTAGGCATAGATGGATCACGTGCTGAAGGCTATTACACTAAATCACTGGCAGCATCCAAAACTATTCTTGCTGAAGGTGGATATAGTCTGTATAATTCTAATCCAGACTTAGGTGAGAACTTCTATGAAGCTGTCATCAACAAAAATGGCAACTCTGAGGTAATTTGGGCACAGGACTTTCTACTTTCTGCTGATAAACGCCATGGTTTCACCTATGATAATGTAGCCAGATCAGCACGCGAAGATAACTTAGGCTCTTCAGCTATTACTCCTGGTCTTAGTTTGGTAGAAGACTTCCAATATTTAGATGGAAGTTCAGGAGAGTTAAAAATCCGCACAGCTGATGACTCTGACTACATTTATTATGATGAAGCAAGTGACATATTTGCAAATAAAGATGCCCGACTTTACGGTACAGTTATTTATCCAGGCGCTCCATTTAGAGGTCAAGAGATCTTTATGCAAGCCGGCGTTATGGCATGGAATGGCAACAGTTATGATAGAATTGAATCTGATGGATTAGCTACTGAATATACAGATGGTGGCGTCTTAGTTGCAGCTGGCGGGCCACATAGATCTATTCAAGAAGTATCAAACACTGGCTTCTATTTAAGGAAATATGTTGACAATGCCGTTGGAGCAAGTACAAGAGGTATCCGAAGTGAAGTGTGGTGGGTAAGATTCAGGTTAGGAGAAATTTATCTGAATGCTGCAGAAGCCGCACTGGAACTTGGTCAGCCTGAAGCTGTAGGATATATCAATACACTTAGAGAAAGAGCTGGATTCGGCCCCAATAGCTTAAGTGAGCTCACAATGGAGGATGTAATGCATGAGCGAAGAGTGGAATTGGCCTTTGAAGATCATGTAGTCTGGGATTACAAAAGATGGAGAGTGGCACACGAAAAGTGGTCAGGTAACCCAAATAATCCTGAAAGCATGATTTATAGTCTTTACCCTTATCGGGTAATTCGTCCAGGTGACCCACGGGATGGTAAAATAATATTTATCAAATCTGTGGCGCCTAGATTCCGCGCACCGAGATTCTTTCAGATGGGAAACTATTATTCTGAGATTAGTCAGGGCGTCATTGACGCTAATCCGAAAATTGTAAGAAACCCATTCCACTAAAACAGGAAACGCTATGAAATTAAAATCAATAAATACTTATTTGATCCTTCTGATAGGCCTTATAGTAGCCAGTTGCGAGTTTGATAACTTCGAAGAACCTAAATCCACACTTTCCGGAAGAATAGTCTATAACGATGAGCCTTTAGGATTAAGAAGTAACGGTGTACAACTGGAACTTTGGCAGAGAGGATATGACCTATTCCAAAAGATACCAGTATATGTGGCTCAGGATGGTACATTCTCAGCTGTGGTTTTTGATGGGGATTATAAGATGACTTTAATCAGAGGAAATGGTCCTTGGATGGACAGAACTGATTCTGTAGATGTTCAAATTAGAGGCTCAAAAATGATTGACGTAGAAGTACAACCCTATTTCGTTGTCAACAATACAAGTTTTAGCGTGAATGGAAATTCTCTATCGGTAACTTTTACACTTGAGAATACTAATAGCGGTCGAGAACTAGAGTATGCATCCATATACATGGGGAGAACCATGCTTACTGATGCCGTTAGAAATGATGGAGTTTATCGCTTACCTATGGACCAAGTTACCTTTGGCACACCTATTACAGTCGATATTCCAATCCCAAGCGGGTTGGCTGGAAGAAGCGAGATATTCGTAAGAGTGGGTGCTAAAACACAAGGTATCGCAGAACTCGTCTATTCACAAGCACAGAGTAATACATTGTAAATCTTTAGCATAGG
>TARA_R110002020_G_scaffold451607_1_pt1 | contig 66702 bp, 71 predicted proteins | sample TARA_R110002020 | Tara Oceans TARA_R110002020 (sample SAMEA4396489) | marine metagenome | biome: Westerlies Biome; feature: [MES] marine water layer (ENVO:01000295) within the mesopelagic zone...; material: water (ENVO:00002006), including particulate matter (ENVO:01000060) such... | reverse complement strand
GCGGGCGCGGGGGGGGGCTACATCGGGATCAGTGCCCAATAATCGAGATCGAGCAGAACCGTGGGTAGGTATTTGCCGTCTTCGCCACGCAACTCGAAAGGCGCGCCGCCTTTGGTCGCAACCAGACGCAGGCGCAATGCGCCGACACCGGGGGCGCTGGTCTCGGATTTGTCCAGCACTTCGGTCCAGGCGCGGATGGTATCGCCGGACAGGCAGGGGTTGGCATGGGCGCCACCGTTGAGGCCCACGACCATCTGTGCGTTTGCCAACCCGTTGAACGATAGTGCGCGGGCCATCGAGATCACGTGACCGCCATAGATCAGGCGCGATCCGTCGGGGCGGGCGGAGGTGTCGAAGTGGACCTTGGCCGTGTTTTGCCACAGACGGGTGGCCATCATGTGCTCGGCCTCCTCGATTGTGACACCGTCGATGTGATCAATCTTTTCGCCCACCGCATAATCGCCCCAGCGGTGCGGCTCGCCCGCGAGATCGAAATTGTAGTTTGTGAAATCAAGACCTTCGGGGATTACCAGATCGGAGGCGGCGATGGCCTCGGGGAGGTCCGGCACCACGGTGACAGGGGCGGGTGCGTCTGCGTCGCGTTTGCGCACCATGACCCAGCGGACGTATTCCATCACCGGCTCGTCATGCTGGTTCAGGCCGGTGGTGCGCACGTAGACGACGCCGGTCTTGCCGTTCGAGTTTTGCTTGAGGCCGATCACTTCGGACTGGCTGCGCAGTGTGTCGCCCGGCCACACGGGCAGCAGCCAGCGTCCCTGCGCATAGCCGAGGTTCGCGACGGCGTTGAGCGAAACATCGGGCACGGATTTGCCGAAGACAACGTGAAAAGCGATCATATCGTCCAGCGGGCTGAACGGCAGCCCGCAATCCTGCGCAAATTGATCGGACGAGTAGAGCGCGTGGCGCGCGGGGTAGAGCGCGTGATAAAGTGCGCGCTCGCCCATCTTGACGGTGCGCGGCACCGCGTGGGTCAGGATCTGGCCGACGCTGTAATCCTCAAAGAAATTGCCGGCGTTTGTTTTGGTCGCCATATCAATGCGCTCCCAGTTTTGTGTCGGGCGTGTAGGTGCCTTCGACCTCTTTGGTCACGGCCTGACCGCAGCGCATGATGCCTGCGGCGTGGTCCCATGTCTGGGTCGGTGTGCCGTAGAGTTCCCAGCCCTTGTTCAGGGCATCAGTGACTTTGTGGCAGAAGGCGGAGGTGTCTTCCTCCGACAGGAAACGGTAGAGTTTCATGGGGTATTCCAGTTTCAGGAGAAGGGGTTCACGCCAAGCGCGATATGGATGCCTGCGGTGATGCTGAACGCGACAAGGCTGATCACGGCGAGGCGGATATAGGTTGCGCGGCCTGCGGGGGTGGGCGGTGTCCAGACAGGCTCGGAGCGGTTGATCAAGATCACCTCGCCTACGGCCCATGCCAGCATGCCGCCGAACAGCAGGATCGAGGCCACGTCGCCGTTGACCAGCAGGTGTGCTGCGGCCCAGATTTTGACCGCCAGCAGTTGCGGGTGGCGTGTTTTATATGCGGGCCATGCCTTGGCGCCTTTGGCAGCACTGGAGCCGTAGACCCAGAAAGCCAGCAGCATGGCGAGGTTGTTGATGCCGTTGAGGAATGTGGGCGGTGTCCAGACCGGGATAAACGGCGCGCTACGATAGCCGATGATGATCAGGATCAACGCACCGACGAGGACAAGTGCAACTACGCCCTTGCCCCTGTTGCCCATGGCCGCGCGCCGCGCGGGCATCAGACGCTTGAAATAATGGGCGAAAATCCACAGGAGGAGGCCGGGTATCAGGAGCGTCATGGGTTATTCCTTGGCTAAAGCGGTGATTGCTTCCAGTTTTTCCAGTGTTTCGCGTGCGGTGGCAACATGAAGATTCTCCACGATCTTGCCATCGACGACAGCAACGCCCTGGCCTGTCGCTTCGCATTCCTCGAATGCCGTGATCTGGCGGCGGGCAAGGTCGATTTCCTCTTCTGAGGGGGTGAAGGCCGTGTTGGCCACGTCGAGCTGCGCGGGGTGGATCAGGGTTTTGCCGTCAAAGCCCATGTCGCGGCCTTGCTCGCATTCGGCCTTGAGCCCTTCATCGTCTTTATAGGCATTATAGACACCGTCGATCAGCGCGATGCCATGGGCTTTGCCCGCCAGCACGCACAGGCCCAGACCCGCCATCATCGGCAGGCGGTCTGCGCGGAAACGGGTTTGCAGATCCTTGGCCAGATCGTTGGTGCCCATGACCATGCCTTGCAGTTTGGGGTGTGCGGCGATGGCGGCGGCGTTCAGCATGCCCAGCGGTGTCTCCATCATCGCCCAGAGCGGGACGTCGCCGGTGATGTCGGCCAATGCATCCAGATCGGCGGGGCTGTTGACCTTGGGCAGCAGGATGGCGTCTGCGCCCATATCGCGCGCCGCGCGGGCATCATCGGCGCCCCATTCGGTGTCCAGACCGTTGATGCGGATGATTTTCATGCGGGCGCCGTATCCGCCTGTCTCGAGTGCTTCGGCCAGTGTGGCGCGGGCGGCCACCTTTTCCTCGGGGATCACGGCGTCTTCGAGATCAAAGATGATCGCGTCGGCGGGCAGGCCGCGGGCCTTGTCCAGCGCGCGGGGCTTGGAGCCGGGGATGTAGAGAACGGAACGCAGGGGGCGGGCGATGGAGGGCATGAAGAAAGCTCCTTTTGATGGATGGGTGCGCAATAATGTTGCGCGCACAGGGGCATTTTAACGGATAAAGTTCAAGAGCAAAGGCGCCGCAGTGCAGCAGAAACAGGGATGCAACAGGCACCGCGCGCGCGGTTAACCCCGTTTTCAGAGCTGCGCAGGCAGAGTTGGATCACGTTGCGGGTACTACCGGTATGGCGGAAAGCGGAAGGTAGCTGCGCTGGCAACATCAGGTTTGAAACAGGCCCGGAGACGGTTTGCGGGATTGGACCCGTGGGCAAGGCGGGCGACCCAGGCATTTAAAAGGAGACTGACATGACACGCACGGCAAGACTTCTCCACCTCGCGGCGCTGACGACAGCGGCTGCCCTGTTTGTTGCTATGACGACCACTCCGGCCACGGCACAAGCGGCCAGGAACTGCGGACCGCGCGATCTGGTGGTGCAGCGGCTGGCCGAGAGATATGGCGAGACGCGGCAATCCATCGGCATCGGGTCAAACAACGCAGTGGTTGAGGTGTACGCCAGCACCGAGACAGGGAGCTGGACGATTCTGGTGACAACGGCTGCCGGTGTGACCTGTCTGGTCGCCTCGGGGCAGGCGTTCGAGGAAGTGGCCGAGGCGCTGCCGCCCAAGGGCAGCGACGCCTGATCTCAGGTCAGCCCGTCCCAGATCAGCTTGAGACCAGTGATGGTTAACAGAATGTACGTCAGGGCAAAGAACGCGCGCTCGGGCACGGCGTGGTGCGCGCGCACACCGATCCAGGCACCCAGCACTGCAAAGGGCGCCAGTACAAGGTTGGCCTGTGCGGTTTCGAGCGTGAACATGCCCAGAAAAGCGTAGGGGATGAATTTGGCGATGTTCACAGCCCAGAAAATCAGTACCGATGTCGCCTGATAGCCGGTCTTGCCCAAGCCGCGTGACAGCAGGAACACGGCCGCAGGTGGGCCACCCGCGTGGCTCACAAAACTGGTGAACCCCACAGCAAGCCCTGCGACCAGACCCGCAGGGTCCGGCATGTGCCGCGCGCCAAATCGCAGCCAGCCTCGTTTGACACTGATCTGCCATAGTACGAACCCCACTGAAACGAGGCCGATCAGCAAGCGCAGGACGTCCGGCGAGGCGATGCGGTAGAGGGCAGCCCCCAGCGCAATGCCCGGCAAAGCGCCTGCAATCACCAAACCTGCCTCACGCAGATGCCAGCGCCCCCAATAGGGGCGGAGGGTGGACACGTCTATCAGCATCAACAAAGGCAACATCACCCCGAGCGCCAATCCCGGTTCGACCACCAGCGCCAGCACAGAGGATGCGGCAAACGCTGCGCCCGAACCGAATCCGCCTTTCGAGATGCCCGCAAAAACGACTGCGGGTCCGGCAATCAGGAAAAACCAAAGATCTAGGGTAAGCATCTGTGCCTCGTGAAACGCATCGGGTGAAATAACTGTATACCAAGCATTTCCGTCTCCAACCCATGATTGCAGCGCTGGCACCAAGGTCAGCGAAGACGCCTGTGTATGTCATAGATTAAACAAAGCACATTTTCTCTCACGAAGTTTGGAACCGTTGTGCGGCCTGCACGTTTGTTAGGCAGAAGATCTATAAACGAAACAACATCTTAGGAGTTACAATATGACACGTCTTCTTGCAACAACAGCAGTTCTTATGTCCTTGTCCGGTGCGGCTTTCGCACAAACCACGGCACCTGCCACAGACGCACCTGCGACAGACGGCAGCGCGATGACAACTGACAACGCGGGCACGACCAACATGTCAACCGACAGCACCATGCAGACAAGCCCGATGGGTGAGCCGATGGAACTGGCCGGAGCGGCATCGAATCCGACAGACTTCATGGCAAGTGATCTGATCGGCATGCGCATCTACAATGTAGAGGCCGACTACGACACAATGGAGCCAATGGTGGACGGTGCGGAAACCGAGTGGGAAGACATCGGCGAGATCAACGACATCATCGTGACTGCCGAGGGTAACGTTTCTTCGGTAATTCTGGGCGTAGGCGGTTTTCTGGGCATCGGCGAGCGTGATGTCGCAGTCAACATGGGCGCACTGGAAGTCGTGCGCGAAGATGGTGAGAGCAACGACCGCTTCTTGGTTGTGAAAACTTCCAAAGAGCAACTGGAGCAGCTGCCAGAATTCGACCGCGGCGAGATGTAAGCGGGAATCACTGCTACATTCTTTGGGTCCCCTCTCCCTATGGAATGATAGTATTGTGATGTAGACGATAAGAAGGTCACCCTCTCGGGGGTGGCCTTTTTTCGATGTTTGCGCACACAGCACTGCTCACTTGCGTGCGCCCGCCTTGCACGCGGGACACGATGGGTCTATCCCGTCTCCCAACGCAAACCTCATGGAGTACTGCACAATGGCAAGAGCCAAGATTGCACTGATCGGCGCGGGTAACATCGGTGGCACGCTTGCCCACCTCGCGGCTGTAAAAGAACTGGGTGACGTGGTGATGTTCGACATCGCCGAGGGTCTGCCACAAGGTAAAGCACTCGATATCGCTGAATCCGGTCCCTCCGCAGGCTTTGACGCCGCGATGTCGGGCACACAGGACTATGCAGATATCGCAGGTGCAGACGTCTGCATCGTGACTGCCGGTGTTGCACGCAAGCCGGGCATGAGCCGCGATGACCTGCTGGGCATCAACCTCAAGGTCATGAAATCCGTAGGCGAAGGCATTGCCAAGCATGCACCGAATGCATTCGTGATCTGCATCACCAACCCGCTCGACGCGATGGTTTGGGCGCTGCGCGAATTCTCCGGCCTGCCACACGAGAAAGTATGCGGCATGGCGGGTGTCCTTGATTCGGCGCGCTTCCGTCACTTCCTCGCGGAAGAGTTCAAAGTCTCCATGCGCGATGTGACTGCATTCGTTCTGGGCGGCCACGGCGATACGATGGTTCCGCTGGTGCGCTACTCCACCGTTGCCGGTATCCCGCTGCCCGATATGGTCAGCATGGGCTGGACCACGCAGGAAAAACTGGACGCGATCGTCCAGCGGACCCGTGATGGCGGTGCCGAGATTGTTGGTCTGCTAAAGACGGGGTCTGCCTACTATGCACCCGCGACCTCCGCGATCGAGATGGCCGAAGCCTATCTGAAAGACCAAAAACGCGTGCTGCCCTGTGCTGCCTATGTGGACGGTGCCTATGGTCTGAACGGTTTTTACGTTGGCGTGCCGACCGTGATCGGCGCAGGTGGCATCGAGAAGGTCGTGGAAATCTCCATGAACAAGGACGAGCAGGCAATGTTCGACAGCTCTGTCAACGCGGTCAAAGGGCTTGTTGACGCGTGCAAAGGTATCGACAGCTCGCTGAGCTGATGCTTTGAGCCAGAAACTCAAGGAAGGCGCATCCGGTGGGTGCGCCTTTTTTGTTTTGGTGGCTATATTGCCTCTTGTGATCACAGCCATAATTGTGTGATCACAAAACACGGCGACCGCGGCAATTTCTTGATTAATTAGCGCAAACACCTGCTCTATTCCCCGCGTGCCCCCGTGACAGCGCTGAAAAATGCGCTAGTAATAATGCCAACTAGCCACAAAGGAGCCTGATATGGCTGATGTGAACCGGGGCAATCGCCCTCTCTCGCCGCACTTGTCGATTTACCGCCCACAACTGACCTCGATGACGTCGATCCTGACGCGTATCACAGGCAACGCGATGTTGATTTCCGCGCTGCTGATTGTCTGGTGGTTTCTGGCCGCAGCCAGCGGGGCGGAGAGTTTTGCGACAGCAAACGGATTCCTCACCAGCTGGTTCGGTGATCTGGTCCTGTTCTTCTCGGTGCTGGGTCTTTGGTATCACACGCTGGCAGGCATCCGTCATCTGATCTGGGACAATGCCGTGATGATGGACATTGAGTCAGCCGAGAAACTGGGCTGGGCGTGCATCGGCGGGTCGGTCGTGCTGACACTCATCACCGTGATCGTGGTTTAAGGAGAGTATTATGTCCTATATGACAGACCGCAAGCGCGCCTCTGGCCTCGGTTCGGCCAAATCCGGCACGGCGCACCATTGGTCCATGACCCTCAGTTCGGTTGCCCTGCTGGTGCTGATCCCGCTTTTTGTGTTCACTTTTGGTCCGGCGCTGGGCGGCACCTACGAAGAGATTATCGCCTACTACGGGCGGCCATTCCCCGCGATCGTCGCGGCACTGACCATCGCGGTCAGCTTTCATCACTTTAACGGTGGTGTCCAAACATTGATCGAGGACTATGTTCACGGGTTGGCGCAGAAGGTGTCTATCGTTGTGATGACCTGCATCAGCTACGGGGCTGCGGCGATTGGCATCTTCGCTATTGCGCGGTTGGCGCTGTAAACAGTGATCCAGTTCGGGACGGGGCCTGCATTACGTGGCCCCGCCCGAGACAGACGAATTTCAGGCGCGGGCGCGCCGCAGATACAGACCGGGTCCAGTACGATGAAACGGACAGACCCCAAGCTTTGAAGAGGGCACGAAATGGCTGCTTATGAGTATGAGACCCACGAATACGACGTTGTTGTTGTGGGCGCGGGCGGCGCGGGTTTGCGCGCGACGCTGGGCATGGCGGAGCAGGGGCTGCGCACGGCTTGTGTGACCAAGGTTTTCCCCACACGCTCGCACACGGTTGCGGCGCAGGGTGGCATTGCGGCGTCACTGTCCAACATGGGCCCCGACAATTGGCAGTGGCACATGTATGACACGGTCAAGGGGTCGGATTGGTTGGGCGATACGGACGCGATGGAGTATCTGGCACGTGAGGCACCCAAGGCGGTGTACGAGCTGGAGCACTACGGCGTGCCGTTCTCGCGCACCGAAGAAGGCAAGATCTACCAGCGTCCTTTCGGCGGTCACACCACCGAATTCGGTGAAGGCCCCCCCGTACAGCGTACCTGCGCGGCGGCTGACCGGACCGGTCACGCGATCCTGCACACGCTCTACGGCCAGTCGCTGAAGCATAACGCGGAATTCTACATTGAATATTTCGCCATTGATCTGGTGATGTCCGATGATGGCGTTTGTCAGGGTGTTCTGTGCTGGAAGCTCGATGATGGCACGATGCACCTGTTCAGCGCCAAGATGGTTGTGCTGGCAACAGGTGGCTATGGCCGCGCGTATTTCAGCGCCACTTCCGCGCACACCTGCACTGGTGACGGCGGCGGCATGGCGGCGCGCGCCGGTCTGCCACTGCAGGATATGGAATTCGTCCAGTTCCACCCCACCGGCATCTACGGTGCGGGCTGCCTGATCACCGAGGGCGCGCGGGGCGAGGGCGGCTATTTGACCAACTCCGAGGGCGAGCGGTTCATGGAGCGCTATGCGCCAACCTACAAAGACCTTGCGAGCCGTGACGTAGTCTCGCGTTGCATGACGATGGAGATCCGTGAAGGCCGTGGTGTGGGCGACAAGAAAGACCACATCCACCTGCACCTCAACCACCTGCCACCGGAAACGCTGGATCTTCGCCTTCCGGGTATCTCCGAATCCGCGCGCATCTTTGCGGGCGTGGACCTGACCAAAGAGCCGATCCCGGTTCTGCCGACGGTTCACTACAACATGGGCGGCATTCCCACCAACTACTGGGGTGAAGTGCTGGCCCCAACAGCAGAAAACCCTGACGCCATCGCGCCCGGCCTGATGGCTGTGGGCGAGGCGGGCTGTGCCTCTGTGCATGGCGCGAACCGTCTCGGCTCCAACTCGCTGATCGACCTGGTGGTGTTCGGCCGTGCCGCTGCAATCCGTGCGGCGCAGATTGTCGACCCGAAAACGGCTGTTCCAACGCCCAACCAGAAATCTGTCGATGCGGCGTTCGCCCGCTTTGACGCGCTGCGCTATACGAAGGGTGCCACGCCCACGTCCGAGCTGCGTCTGGAAATGCAGCAGACCATGCAGGCCGACGCGGCGGTGTTCCGCACCGACAAGACGCTGGCCGAAGGCGAAGAGAAAATGAAGGCTGTGTCCGCGAAGATGGCGGACCTCAAGGTCACCGATACTTCGCTGGTCTGGAACTCGGACCTGATGGAAACACTGGAGCTGACCAACCTTATGCCCAACGCGGTGGCCACCATCACCGCGGCTGCGGCGCGCAAGGAAAGCCGTGGCGCGCATGCGCATGAGGATTATCCGGACCGCGACGACACCAACTGGCGCAAGCACAGCCTGATCTACTTTGACGGCGACAAGGCGAACCTTGATTTCCGTCCCGTACATCTCGACCCGCTGACCAAGCAGGACGAAGGCGGGATTGATATGAAGAAAATCGCGCCGAAGGCACGGGTCTACTAAGCATGAACGTAGCGGTGCAGCCTCTCACCACATGGCCGCAGGCGGGGTTTGCCCCCGTCTGCGCGTTTCAGGTGTTTGGCATGCGCCGCTCGGGCAACCACGCGATCATTGACTGGCTGATGCGCAATGCGCCTGACGCTGCGACAGGGGGCGTGTTTTACAACAACTGCAAGTTCGGCAAGAACCCGCAACGCGCTTATAGCTCGCTCGATATCTACAATGCCGCACGAGACAAGTTGCCCCACAGGGATATCGGAGATCCTGCACGGATTTCCGAAGCCGGGACGAACCCGATGGCAATCGTGTCCTACGAAGACCGGATGCCGCAGCCCACAGGCAAGCCGCAGCGTGCCAGCAACGGCATGGATGATGGGGATTTTACACGCCAGCTCATCATCTACCGCAGTTTTCTGAACTGGTCGGCGTCCCTGCTGGCCAAGATCAAAAAGAACGCGGGCTATGGCGCGACAGACCGGATGCGGATCATGACACTGGCTTTTGCGACTTATGCGCAGGGGTTGGACCGGATCGCGCAGGCAGGCGGTATAACCGCGATCTGCTATGACGACTGGATGACCAGCGAGAAGTATCGCGCCGATATCCTGACCAAACTGGGCCTGCCGCAACGCGATCTGAGCCGCGGCAAGGTGCAGCGGTTCGGTGGGGGATCTTCCTTTCAGAAAAAGACGACGGATGTGGACAAGCTCAACTCTGTCTCCCGTGATGAGGCCATGGCGGATGATCCGGAATATCAGCTGTTGCTGTGGACTGCTGCCCATGATCTGGCGTTCATGGAGCGGATTATTCCGCATTTCGAGCAAGATGCAGAGCGTTTGGCCGGTCTGGCCGAGACAGCAAAGCTGCACATGAAACTTCCGCCCAGAGAGGTCACCCCATGATCCGGCTATTGATATTGACCAGCGCGCTGGCGCTTGCCGCCTGCGCGGAAGTGGAAAGCGCGGTGGATAGAACCGGCCGTCAGGCTGCCACCTCTGCCGTGACAGAAACCATCGCCATCAACTTTCCTCAGGTGCCCAAGCCGCTGATCGAAGCTTTCACCGGCTGCGTGATCGATAACGCGCAAGCGGTCGAGGTTCGCCAACTTGCGCTGGATTCAGCAACGGGCGTGGATCAACAAACTGTGGAGGTGGTGCGCAGCATCCTTGCACGCCCTGGGACGCAAAACTGCGTGCGTAGCCGTGCCGCATCGGTTCTCTGACGCAGCATCCGTACGATAACGAATAGAAGACTTTCCGGCCCCCGCGCCGGCTGACCACAAAGGAACAGCATCATGGTACAACTGACGCTCCCCAAGAACTCCCGCATGACCAGCGGCAAGACTTGGCCCAAGCCTGCGAATGCCAAGAACCTCAAGGAATTCCACATTTACCGTTGGAACCCTGACGACGGCAAAAACCCGTCGGTGGATACGTATTTCGTCGATCTGGACGATTGCGGCCCGATGATTCTGGACGCGATCATCAAGATCAAGAACGAGATCGATCCGACGCTGACCTTCCGCCGCTCTTGCCGTGAAGGCATCTGTGGCTCCTGTGCGATGAACATCGACGGGATCAACACGCTGGCCTGCACCTATGGCATGGCCGAGGTCAAAGGCGTGGTGAAGATCTATCCGCTGCCGCATATGCCGGTGATCAAGGACCTGATCCCCGACCTTACGCATTTCTACGCGCAGCACGCTTCGATCAAGCCATGGCTTGAGACGGAAACACCGGCACCCGCGAAGGAATGGAAGCAGTCGGTTGAGGATCGCTCCAAGCTCGACGGTCTCTATGAATGCATCATGTGCGCCTGCTGCTCCACATCCTGCCCCAGCTACTGGTGGAACGGCGACCGCTACCTTGGACCCGCAGCGCTGCTGCACGCCTACCGCTGGATCATCGACAGCCGCGATGAGGGTACGGGCGAGCGTCTGGATGAGCTGGAAGACCCCTTCAAGCTCTACCGTTGCCACACGATCATGAACTGCGCCAAGACATGCCCCAAGGGCCTGAACCCGGCTCTGGCGATCAGCCAGATCAAGAAGCTGATGGTTGAGCGGACAGTTTAACCCAACGACATGTTTGGCTGGCTGAAGAAATGGATGGGCGGCGCACGGGAGACCGATGCGCCGCCCCACGTCTTTGAGGTTCCGGTGCCACAGCGTGAAGTGGATGACGGGCCTGTGCGGATGGCGGTCCCATTGGTGTTCCGCCAACCAGCAAATATAGACCCTTTCGAGACGATGTTCGGGATTGTACGCCTGTCCCGCAAAGATGAAGTCTGGCCCACTCTGGATGGTGAAGCCCTCGCGCCTCTGATCCAGATCAACTTGAGCCGTGCACCGCTTGCGCCTGCCGCGGTGAGTGATCTTTCCCTGATCACGGTCTTTATCTCAAAACCTCACAGCGCGGACCCGACTCCGATCATCGACAGCCGCAGCCCCGATCCTCATGCGACATGGGCACTGCGCAGCTACGACACCCTTGAAGGGCTGACGATCCCGAAACCGCCAGTGAACAACGGTGGTGTGATCCCGCTTTTGGGGCAATGGGGAGTGCGACGTGAAGAGGTGGAGCGCCATTCAGAGGACCAGCCGAAAATAGAGGTCCGAACAAGGATTGTTGACGGGGTCAAACACTTGGAGACGCTCCATATGGCCCCACCGTTGAGCAAGTTGGGCGGCTGGCCATATCCTGCGCATGACATGCCGTGGTGGGCCGACACAGCGCTTCCTGATACATGGGATTTTGTGATGCAGATTGAAAATGAGCCAAAGGCCAACTGGTACAAGTGGGGCAGGGGTGCGGCCTGTATCGCGCGCTCGCGCCAGCGGCCGCATTTGTGGGCCATCGATGTGCAGCAGCCTTTGGAATGATGCTCCTTGCGCTTCCCATTGTTTTCGGCGTTGTCGCCTATTTCGCATGGCGCGGGCGTGCTGTGCGCGGTTGCCGCTGGCGTGCGGATAGCACCCGCGACAAGGGCAGCCTGCGCATGTACCACTGCACCAGTTGTGGAGCGGAGGCATTCACCGCCTCCAAAGGCCCGCCCGCCCTATGCAAGAAGGACGTCGGCGGCAAAGGGCTCTGATCTTCGGACAACACTCGACCCGGGCGGTGCTGCCGCGCAGATCACCGACCCCGCTTAATTCTCGACCGCGCACGCGAAACGGCCTGCTGATTGTGCTGCGCCCGCATGAGGTGTCCCGCACACCCCTGGCGGCGCCGACACAAACCCGCTGCCCCTCGCCAGTTGTAGTTTTACAGCTGTGGCTGCCGTGGTTATCCTGCGCCGGAGGGGATAGCACGCTGTGACTGTCTCTTTTCCGGCCGTATCGAAGGACATAACACCTATGAGTACACCTACAGACGCGGCTGCCCGTCGTGCAATCGCCCCTGTTATCTGCTATCCCGTAGAGACACTGCCCACGCCCGATATGGCCATGCTGGATGCCGCTCGCGCAACGCTTGCCAAGACCGGCGCAGTGCTTGTGCCGCCGCGTGATGCAGCGACATTCACCGTGCCTGCCGGCCATTTTTTCCGCATCACCAGTGTGGAAGGCGCGCAGGTGGGCGACCTCAACCTGTGGAATGCGAACGATCTGTCCGAGCGGTTCTACTCCGGCAAAACCCGAGCCTTACATGGCACCCATATCACCCGTGGACATCGCATGTGGTCCAGCTTTCCTGCGCTGCGGCCTATGGCAACGCTCACCCATGACAGCCTTTCGTGGTACGGCAAGGATGAATTCGGCGGCTCGGTCCATGATGTGATCGGCACCCGCTGCGATCCCTATACCCATAATCTGCTCTCGGGCGATCAGTATCACCACTGCTGTCACTCCAACCTCACGCGCGCGCTGGCAGATCATCTGGGCATCCCCCGCCCTGAGGCCGAGCCGTATGTCCACGATGTCCTTAATGTTTTCATGTGCACAGGTTTTACCCGCGATACCGGTCAGTATTTTATGAAAGCCAGCCCCGTGCGCCCAGGCGATACGCTGGAGTTCTTCGCCGAAATAGATCTGCTGGGCGCGCTCAGCGCCTGTCCGGGGGGCGATTGCAGCACGGTCCATTCCTCGGATGTCGCCCAATGCCACCCGCTGCTGGTAGAGACGTTCCAGCCCGACGCCCAAACCCTCTCCGATTGGACCCCGCCGCCATCAAATGGCTACGACCGTTCACACGGGGGCTGACCGGCTTTTTAATTTTGCCAATAACTCAAATCCTGCCCTTTCGACAGGCTCAGCCTTCGTGAAAGGCGGCTTGCAACGCGATCTCCACCATGTCGCCAAACGAGCGCTCGCGTTGATCGGCAGGCAGGGCTTCGCCGGTTTGCAAATGGTCCGATACTGTCAGAACCGCCAGAGCACGCCGGCCATGGCGTGCGGCGAGCGTATACAGCTCTGCCGCCTCCATTTCGACGGCTAGAATGCCGTGACGCACCATCTGTTCATCTAGATCGGGGCGTTCGGCGTAAAAGACATCCGAGGAGTAGATGCCGCCGACATGGGTCTTGGTGCCTTTGGCTTCCGCTGCCGCTACGGCTGCTTTCAGCAGGCCCCAATCCGCGCAGGGCGCATAGTTCATCTCGCGCAGGATCGCAGACGAGGGCGAGGTTATGGTGCTGGCCGTCATGGCGATGATCACGTCGCGGATGCCCACATGCGGCTGCATTCCGCCGCATGATCCGATCCTGATCAGTGTCTGCGCATTATAGTTGGTCATCAACTCGTTGGCGTAGATCGACAGGGATGGCATCCCCATGCCGGAGCCCTGAATGGTCACGCGGTGCCCGCGCCATGTGCCAGTAAAGCCCAGCATGCCGCGGACTTCGTTGACCAGTTCGGCGTCTTCGAGGAAGGTTTCTGCTGCCCAACGTGCGCGGTAAGGGTCACCGGGCATCAAAACAGTTTGCGCAATCTGTTCGGGTGCCGCGCCGATGTGAATGGTCATATCTGATCTCCTGCAAAGTTACCGCCAGAGTGCCCAGCCTAAGCGGCAGGGACAAGCCCTGCCGCAGCGTTGTGCGTTACATCAAAAAAGTTTTCCACATGCGTATTTTGTTCGGCCGCGCGTGGAGCCCTGTTTTGGCTTCACACGGGAGCAGCTAGTCTGCGCTGTAATTCCCGCGGAAAGTGAAATCAAATTCCGGTATCTTTAGATTTCCATCGCCGAAGGATCGATTCCTTTTTCCACGGCATCGCGATACCAATTCGGCTGGCGGCCTTTTCCGGTCCATGTGTTGGAAGGATTTTCAGGGTCAGCGTATTTCGGTTTTGACGGTTTCGCAGGCTTTTTCTGCGCCTTTACTTTCGCGGGCTTTGCCGGTTTTTCATCCTCCAACTCATTGAGAGAAAATCCGAATTCTGCTGCCGCACGCTCTGCCGCTTTGCGCGCATCACGCCTGTCGCGTGCTTGCGCAGACTGTAGGGCCTTCTTTACATCCGCCAAGAGCTTTTCGAGCTCTTTGCGGCTCATCGATTTAAGATCAAATGTCATCGGATAAGGTCTCCTTGATATCCTGAAAGTCCTTTATCCGATGACAATGGAAAAAACAGCCCCACTTGGCCGTGACGCATTCTATTCGGCAGCGACCGGTTCGGGATCTACCAGTGTTACGATATCGGCCATAATTGTATTCAGCTCGAAATCCTTGGGCGTATAAACCCTTGATACGCCCATCGCCAAAAGCCGCCTTGCATCTTCGTCGGGAATAATCCCGCCGACAATAACCGGAATATGGCCAAGCCCTGCCTCGCGCATTTGCGCCATCAAGTCCTCGACCAGCGGAATATGCGAACCGGACAGGATCGACAGACCCACAACATGCGCCTCATCCTCGCGGGCGGCAGCGACGATTTCAGAAGGGGTCAGGCGGATGCCCTCATAGGCGATGTCCATGCCGCAATCGCGGGCCCGCACGGCGATCTGTTCGGCACCGTTGGAATGGCCGTCAAGGCCGGGTTTGCCCACAAGGAACTTCAGGCGGCGGCCCAGACGGTCGCTCACTGCATCCACGGCCGCGCGCAGGTCGTCCAGCCCTTCGGTCTTGTTCGAGCGGCCTTTGCCCACGCCGGTGGGGCCGCGGTATTCACCGTGAATGGCGCGCATTTGCTCTGCCCATTCGCCAGTGGTCACACCGGCCTTGGCCGCGACGATGGAGGCGGGCATGATGTTGCGGCCGGCTTCGGCAGCGGCGCGCAGGTCTTTCAGCGCGGCCTGAACCTCGCCCTCGTTGCGCTGCGCGCGCCATGCGTTCAGGCTGGCGATTTGCTGGGCCTCTACGGCAGGATCAACCACCATGATACCACCATCGCCGGTCATCAGCGGCGACGGCTCGCCTTTTTGCCATTTGTTCACACCCACGACGATGGTCTCGCCCGCCTCGATGCGGCCCAGACGGTCGGCGTTGCTGTCCACAAGGCGCGACTTCATATAGTCGATGCCGTCAATGGCACCGCCCATGCTGTCGATATGCGCGAGCTCGGCGCGCGCGCCTGCCTTGAGTTCCTCAACCTTGGCATCGACGGCAGGGTTGCCGTCGAACAGATCGTCGAATTCCAGCAGGTCTGTCTCATAGGCGAGGATTTGTTGCATCCGCATGGACCATTGCTGGTCCCATGGGCGCGGCAGGCCGAGGGCTTCGTTCCACGCAGGGAGCTGCACGGCGCGGGCGCGGGCTTTCTTCGATAGCGTCACAGCCAGCATTTCGATCAAAATGCGGTATACGTTGTTTTCGGGCTGTTGTTCGGTCAGGCCAAGGCTGTTGACCTGCACGCCATAGCGGAAGCGGCGGTATTTGGGGTCGGTCACGCCATAGCGTTCCTCACAGATCTCGTCCCAGAGATCAACAAAGGCGCGCATCTTGCACATTTCGGTGACAAAACGGATGCCCGCATTCACGAAGAACGAGATTCGACCAACAAGGGCGGGGAAATCTTCCTCTGCCACGCGCGGGCGCAGCTGGTCCAGTACGGCGGTCGCGGTCGCAAGGGCAAAGGAAAGCTCCTGCTCGGGTGTCGCACCGGCCTCTTGCAGGTGGTATGAACAGACGTTCATCGGGTTCCATTTGGGCACATTCGTATAGCAGTATTCCGCGACATCCGCGATCATCTTGAGTGAGGGGGCAGGGGGGCAGATATAGGTGCCGCGCGACAGGTATTCCTTGATCAGATCGTTCTGCACGGTGCCTTGCAGTTTGGACACATCCGCGCCCTGTTCTTCGGCCACAGCGATATAGAGCGACAGCAGCCAAGGGGCCGTCGCGTTGATGGTCATGGAGGTGTTCATCTGCTCCAGCGGGATATCCTTGAACAGTGTACGCATGTCGCCCAGATGCCCCACCGGCACGCCGACCTTGCCGACTTCGCCGCGCGACAGGATATGGTCGCTGTCATAGCCCGTCTGCGTGGGCAGATCGAAGGCCACGGACAGGCCGGTCTGACCCTTGGCAAGGTTGTTGCGGTAGAGTTCGTTTGACGCCTCTGCGGTGGAGTGGCCTGCATAGGTGCGGATCAGCCAGGGGCGGTCTTTTTGTGGAGCTTCGGTCATGGCGGGCCTCTCTGAATCGGTTCTGCAACATTGTTGCGCTGTACCGTAGGTATAGGAAACTTTCGGCAACTGTCAATTCGCCGCAGCGCGGCATGGGGATGATGTGTAAATGTCACCCTCGTTGACGCAATGCGGCCGTGGTGCCGCCGGTTTCTATTGTCGCCTGCGGTCTGCGCTGCGAGTATAGTGCCATGACGCAGACTGTGCAGCTTCCTCTTTGGCTTTTTGTTCTGATCGTGCTGTTCGCGGCCGTGACCGCGCTTAGCCATTTTCTGTTGCCTTCGGTGCGCTGGTTCTTCCGGCGCCGGTTCGAGAAAGCGGTCGCGCGGCTGAACACACGGCTCAAGCGCCCGATCCAGCCGTTCAAGCTGGCGCGCAGGCACGATATGATCGAGCGGCTGATCTATGATCCTGAAGTCTCGCGCGAGATCGCGCATTATGCGGAATACAACAAAGTCCCCGAGGCGGTCGCCTTCCAGAAGGCGCGTGGATATGCGCGTGAAATTGTGCCCAGCTTCTCCGCTTTTGCCTATTTCAGCTTTGCCATGCGGGTGGCCAAGATACTTGCTGAGACGGTTTATCGCATCCGTACCGCCCCGCAGAACGATGTGATCTTTGCCGCCATCCCGGAAGACGCGACACCTGTGTTTGTGATGAACCACCGCAGCAATATGGATTATGTACTGGTCACCTATCTGGCCTCAAAGACGTCGACGCTGTCCTACGCGGTCGGGGAATGGGCGCGAGTCTGGCCGCTGTCCGCGCTGATCCGCATGTGGGGGGCGTATTTCATCCGGCGCACCTCGCGCGGGGCGCTCTACCGCAAAGTGCTGTCGCGATATGTTCAGATGGCGACAAGTGGCGGGGACACGCAGGCGTTCTACCCCGAAGGAGGTCTGAGCCTCACCGGCGCGTTGCAGCGGCCCAAGGTCGGGTTGCTGAGTTATCTGGTGGATGGCTTCGACCCGGAAGGCGCGCGCGACATCGTGTTCGTGCCCGTAGCAATCAATTATGACCGCGTTCTGGAGGACCGCGTGCTGATCGCGGCGCACGCGCGCGGGGACCGGCGTTTTGGTGCACGGATCTCTGTTGTGGTGATGTTCATTCTGCGCAAGTTTTGGCGGCGCTTGCGCGGCCATGACACACGGTTCGGTACTGCTGCTGTGGCCTTTGGCGATCCCATCAGTCTGCGTGCTTTTGGCAAGGTAGAAAATGTCGACGGTCTGTCGGAGCAGTTGATGGGCCGGATCGAGGCGGTGATGCCTGTGCTGGGTGTCCCTTTGGTCGCAACCGCGCTGCTGGATCACGGGCCGGTGGGGGCCGCCGAGCTGGAAGCTGCCGTTTCCCGGATTCTGGAGATGATCCCTGCGCGCAGCGTCGCGGTGGACCAGACGGATCTGGCTGGCGAGATTAACCGCGCGTGCGGACACATGACGCAACACGGGCTGATCGCAGAGCAGGACGGAGTTTGGACCATTCAGGAGGGGCAAACGGAAGCCGTGCACTTTTATGCAAATTCCATTGCACATTATCTCATCGAGGCGCATGGCTTGAGTAATGCTGCGTATGCGAAAGATTTTTCTGCACCCGCTGGGTCATAAAATTACAAAAATGATACTCCAGTGGTTGCAATATTTCGCGACCGCTCGTAATCATGCCTTAGAAGGCCGCGATTCTGCACTGCGGCACCCCATCTTGCAGGAGACTGACATGGCACTGGACACAACGATCGCGCAATATGACGCCCCTGAGAAAGACCTTTACGAAATGGGTGAAATACCGCCCATGGGCTACGTGCCAAAACAAATGTACGCGTGGGCGATCCGCCGCGAGCGTCACGGCGAGCCGAACACGGCGATGCTGGAGGAAGTGGTCGATGTGCCGGAACTGGACAGCCAGGATGTGCTGGTCCTCGTGATGGCGGCGGGTGTTAACTATAACGGTGTCTGGGCTGCCCTTGGGACCCCGATCAGCCCCTTTGACGGCCACAAGCAACCCTATCACATCGCGGGCTCTGACGCGGCGGGCATCGTCTGGGCTGTGGGTGACAAGGTCAAGCGCTGGAAGGTTGGCGACGAAGTGGTTGTGCATTGCAACCAGGACGATGGCGACGACGAAGAGTGCAACGGCGGTGACCCGATGTATTCGCCAACCCAGCGCATCTGGGGTTATGAGACGCCCGACGGCTCGTTTTCGCAGTTCACCCGCGTGCAAAGCCAGCAGCTGATGCCGCGCCCCAAGCATCTGACATGGGAAGAAAGTGCTTGCTACACGCTGACGCTCGCCACCGCCTACCGGATGTTGTTTGGCCATGAGCCACATGACCTCAAGCCCGGTCAGAACGTGTTGGTGTGGGGTGCCTCCGGTGGCCTCGGCTCCTACGCGATCCAGCTGATCAACACGGCAGGTGCCAACGCCATCGGCGTGATCTCGGACGAGAGCAAGCGCCAGTTTGTGATGGATCTGGGTGCGAAAGGCGTGTTGAACCGCAAGGATTTCAACTGCTGGGGCCAGCTGCCTACCGTTAACACGCCCGAATATAACGACTGGCTGAAAGAAGCGCGGAAATTCGGCAAGGCGATCTGGGATATCACCGGCAAGGGTGTCAGCGTCGACATGGTGTTCGAGCATCCCGGAGAGACGACTTTTCCCGTCTCCAGCCTCGTGGTGAAAAAGGGTGGTATGGTGGTTATCTGTGCAGGTACCACCGGCTTCAACTGTACCTTCGACGTGCGCTATATGTGGATGCACCAGAAGCGTTTGCAGGGCAGCCACTTTGCCCACCTCAAGCAGGCGTCTGCCGCGAACAAGCTGATGGTCGAGCGCCGTCTAGATCCTTGTATGTCCGAGGTGTTCGCCTGGAACGATCTGCCAGAGGCGCACATGAAGATGCTGCGCAACGAGCACAAACCCGGCAACATGTCCGTATTGGTGCAATCGCCAAAGACCGGCCTGCGCACTCTGGAAGACGCGCTGGACGCCCGCAAGTAACGCGCGCCGCTTCTTCAACAACGGCCCGATGCCCCGCGAATCACCTCAGGTTCGCGGGGCTTTTACGTTTTGAAGACGGGTTGTCTGTATTCAATGCCTTGGAAATTACGCACTCCCCATTTTTGGGGAGTGGAAATGCGTGAATAGCGCGCGATTCAAGTTTCGTGGTATGGTTGTGTTAACGATCTGTTAATAAATTATAGGGAAACATCTTTATGCGGAATGACTGGATTTTGGACGTTCTTGCCGATCTGCGTGTCTTTGCACAGGCCAATGATCTGCCCCTACTGGCAGAGCAACTGGACGATACTGCCTTGATCGCAACGGCCGAGTTCGCAGCAAAGAGCGAAAGGTCTGCCAAGCATGGGCTTGCGGGTGAAGATGGACCAGCTGGAGGCGATCCTGTCCGTATTGGAGCGGGCGGACAGCCTTGACGGCATCCAGACCGTCACGGAATCGCTGAGGGACCATTATCCCGTCAGGCACATCGTCTATCACTGGGTGGATTCCAAGGGGGATCAATACGGCTGCGGCACCTATGCAGATGCATGGCGCGACAAATATATCACTGAAAACTATCTGCGAATCGATCCGGTTGTTCAGGGCTGTTACCAGCGGTTCCACCCGGTCGATTGGAAAACTCTGGACTGGTCTGCGAAAGCGGTGCGGGAGTTCATCAAGGTGTCGGCAGAATACGGTGTCGGCAATCAAGGGTTTTCCGTGCCGATCCGCGGCCCGAACGGCCAGTTTGCTGTCTTTACCGTAAACCACAGCTGTGGTGATGAAACCTGGGCGGCATTCATCGAAGCCAACCGCCGTGATCTGATCCTGATCGCCCACTATTTCAACCAAAAGGCGCTGGAGTTCGAGCCGGACCGCAAACCCATCCAGCAGCAACCGTTGTCCCCGCGTGAGGTGGATGCGATGACGCTGTTGGCCATAGGATACAGCCGCGCGCAAGTCGCCAGCAGCCTGTCTATCTCAGAGCATACGTTGCGCGTCTATATCGAAAGTGCGCGGTTCAAACTGGGCGCGCTGAACACCACCCATGCGGTCGCCAAGGCGTTGAGCCGTGGGTTGATCGTCGTCTGACACCGCAGCAGCTGTTGCGCTTCGCGCAGAATGAGCGCTCGCAGTTTGAGGGCGCTCTTAACCTCCCGACATCTACCCCTGGGTACATTGATTGTACCAAAGGGGCGCTTTCTTATGCTGCGATATATCTATGCCAACCAACTGGGCCAGTTTCCACGCCTGCGTGACGAGATGTTCACCCACCGCGCCGAACAGTTCCGCACACGCCTTGGGTGGGACGTATCCGTGGATGCGCAGGGGCATGAGCGTGACGAATATGATGATCTGAATCCGCTCTATATCATCTGGGAAACCGCCGACGGCGGTCATGGCGGATCAAGCCGGTTTTTGCCAACCACAGGGCCGGTGATGGTGAACGACCACTTCAGCCATCTGCTGTCCGGCCCAATCCGCAGCCCGCTGATCTGGGAATGTACACGGTTCTGCATGGCGCCCGGTCAGGGTCCCAACGTTGCCGCGGCGCTGATGCTGGGCGGGGGTGAGTTGATGAACGGCTTTGGCATCCGCCATTTTGTGGGTGTGTTCGATGCGCGCATGGTGCGGATCTACAGCCGCGTGGGCTCGTCTCCCGAGGTGCTGGGCACCATGGGTGAAGGACGCGAGGCGATCAGCGTGGGTCTGTGGGAATTCGAGGCCGAGGCGCAAAAGCGGGTTGCCACCCGCGCAGGTATTTTACCTGCGCGCAGTCGTGCGTGGTTTGAACGCGCCTTCGGCCCTCAACCTGCTATGGAATTTGCCGTCAGCGCCTGAACGGCACTGGTCCCCGTCCGGTCATGGGCTTAATGTCGGCCCATGACAAACGACCTCATATATTCTGACGATCAGGCGGCCGCACATGATGCGGTCAGCACCATGCTGAAATCCGCAGGGATCAGTTTGGAGGATGATCTGCTGATGCCGCCCAAGGGCAACAAACCGCAGGTCATGGCAGTGACGGGCAAGGCGGGGTCGGGCAAGACCCTGCTGCTGGCCGAGCTGTACCGCGCTATGGAAGCGGCGGGCGTCGAGATCGTCTCGGGTGACTACGAAAGCAAGAAGCGCAAGGACAAGCGCACGCTGGCGATCTTGGCACCCACCAACAAGGCGGCGAGCGTGCTGCGGTTGCGCGGCGTGCCTGCGACCACGATCCACCGCATTCTCTATACCCCCGTCTATGACCCTGAGTACGAACGTATCGCCGAATGGCTGGCGGGCAGCGGCGAGCGCCCGGTAGATGTCGAGGGGCTGACAGAACTGGCGCTGGACCGCGCCTATGCCTTCTACCAGAACAACAAATCCATCCCAGGTGCTCTGGCCGCCGCCGGCCTGCGCGGCAGCGACTTCATCACCGGCTGGAAACGGCGAGAAGAGCCGCTGGACATCGGATTTGTTGATGAATCCTCCATGCTGGATGACCGGCAGTTTGAGGATCTGAAGGAAATTTTTCCGACGCTTCTGTTGTTCGGTGATCCCGCACAGCTGGCCCCCGTGGGCCAGTCCGGTACGATGGTGTTTGAAAAACTGCCCGAAAAGCGCGTGATGAACCTCAACCGGATTTTCCGTCAGGAGGCGGATAACCCGATCCTTGATCTGGCCCATGCGCTGGCCGATCCAGACATCGGGTTCGAGCAGTTCGAGCGGATGGTCGAGGATGCGTCCAAACGCGACCCCCGCGTCGTTTGGGGGCAGCGCGTGGAGGTGGACTTGATGGCGCGCTCGCCCGTGTTGGTCTGGCGCAACGCCACCCGCATCCGCCTGATCAACGCTTTTCGCAATGTCCACGGCGCGCCCGAAGACGCGCTGGTCGAGGGAGAGCCGCTGATCTGTGACGGGATCGAGCTGCCATTGAAGCACCGCAAAAAACGCCTTGATCTGGAAGCGCGCGGTCTGATCAAGGGCGCGCAGGTGGTGTATCTGGGCGCTGGGCGCAAGCCGGGTTTTTCGCGCCTTCATGTGGTGGGCGCGGAGGACCCGCAAGTGAGCGCGGCCAGCATCGTGAAGATCGAAAAGCCCGACGAGGAAGAGCCGTTCATTCCCTTTGCTGCCCGCATGGGGGCCACGTTCCTGCACGGGGCGGCGGTGACGATTCACAAGGCGCAGGGGTCACAGTGGGAGACGGTTCAGGTATTTGCGCCTGATCTTTATGCCGCCGCGCGGATGGGCCGGATGGAGGCGGGGCAGCCTCTGTGGAAGCGATTGGCCTATGTGGCGATCACCCGCGCACAGGACCGTTTGATCTGGGTGGTGCGCAACCGCCTGTCGAAACCGTCCTACGCACTTACGGTGGATGATCTGCGCGCAGCTCCGGCAGCTGCGCTAACGCTGGACGCAACAGAGGAGGAATTCGGATGAAATCGATCCTGATAACAGGGGCCAGCTCGGGCATCGGGGAGGCTACGGCAAAGGTGTTTTTACAAAGTGGTTGGCGCGTCGGGCTGGTGGCACGGCGGGCTGACCGGCTTGAGGCTTTGGCGCAGGACCACGCAAACGCTGTTGTTCTGCCCGCCGACGTGACCGACGCGCAGGCGATGGCGGAGGCCTTCGCCCGCTTTGGCGACCTTGACGTGCTCTTTAATAACGCAGGCATCTTCGGCCCCTCCGCGCCCATCGACGAGGTCGCGCTGGAGGATTGGGACCGCGTGCTTGCGGTCAATCTGGGGGGCATGTTCATCGCTGCTCGGCTGGCCTTTGGTGCCATGCGCAAGACCGGGCTCGGTGGGCGGATCATCAACAACGGCTCAATCTCCGCGCATACCCCGCGCGAGAACTCGGTCTGCTACACGACCACCAAACACGCGATTACGGGGCTGACCAAGTCGCTGGCACTCGACGGGCGGCCCTTTGACATCACCGCAGGCCAGATCGACATCGGCAATGCCGAAAGCGAGATTGTCGCAGGGCTGAAGGCTGCGCATCCGGGCACGCAGACCATGGACGTGGCACATGCCGCAGCTTCTGTGTTTCACATGGCGCAGCTGCCGCTGAGCGCGAACGTGCCGTTCATGACCGTGATGGCGACCAAAATGCCCTATCTGGGGCGGGGTTAACGGCGCAGCAATCCGAAGATGGCAGAGGCCGACCATCCGGCCATAACGGCGATTGCCAGCGATAACAGACCATAAAGAAATGCCTGCTCGCGGCTGAGTACGAACAGCCACCGCTCCAGTCCGACCTTGCGGACGTAAATGCTCGTTTCGTACTGCGTTACCACATCGCCGCCACGGGTGAGGAAAATACGTGTCCGGTAGTCACCCTCGGTCAGGGCCGCAGGCAGTGCGATGGAGGTGCGGAATAAGGTTTGCTCGTCCACACTCACGGTGCCTTCGTTCAGTTGGTACAGATTGGCGCGGGATTTGATCCGGATAAGCGCGTCCGTAAACGACCTGCTGTCCATGATACCGTCCGGTGCCCCGACCGAGCGGATGGCGCGGGGGATGGAGACGCGGTGGCGCACGTCCTCCGTATCGCTCAATGCGACACCCAGCAGCGCACTGCTGGAGACCGCGTAAAAGCTTGGCGCGCTGTCTATTTCAACCGCGTCGGTGTTGAGCCAGATGCCGAAACGCTTTTCCTTGCGCCACACGGTTTCCGCTTTGGAGGGGCCTGCGACGGTGACGATCACCTCTAGCGGCGGTTCAACCGGAAACGGAGAATTGCGTTTGACCGCGCCGAAGATCAAAATCTCCGAGCCATCGAAGTTTGTGTTGATCGATACGGTATCACTGCTCAGCCCCAGCACGATTTCTTCCGCGTGGGCCGGCAGGCAGGCGGCACAGAATGCCAGTGCAGCAAATAATCCGCGCATCAGTTACCTCCTACCGCGACCGAGTAGAGCTCGGTCGGCTGAAGCAGCAGCTCAAGTGCCAGTTTTCCGCCCACGGCGAGAACCAGCATCGCGAGCAGGATGCGCAGCTGTTCTGCCTTCATTTTGACGCCGATCCGGGCGCCGAACTGGGCACCGACAACGCCGCCGATCAGCAGCAAAAGGGCGAGTACGATATCGACCGTATAGTTGGTGGTGGCGTGCAGCATGGTGGTAAAGCCAGTCACAAAGATGATCTGGAACAAGGACGTGCCCACCACAACCTTGGTCGGCATTCCCAGCAAATAGATCATCGCGGGTACCATGATGAATCCGCCACCGACACCCATGATGGCTGTCAGCACCCCCACCAGCACGCCGATCATCACAGGCGGAATGACCGAGATATAAAGTCCCGACACGCGAAAGCGGGTCTTGAGCGGCAGACCGTGGACCCAGTTGTGCTTCTTGCGCTTGGGGGCTTTGCCCTTCCTCACGTTGCGGATGGCGCGCAGGCTCTCGATGAACATCAGGCCACCGATGATCCCCAGAAACACCACGTAGAACAACTTGACCAGCAGATCGACCTGACCCAGCGACTGGAGATAGTTGAACAGCATGACCCCGAAGAACGCACCGACAAGACCGCCTGACAGCAGTACGATGCCCATCTTCAAGTCCACCGTCTTGCGTTTGAAATGCGCCAGCACGCCTGAGATCGAGGAGGCGACGATCTGGTTCGCACCTGTCGCCACGGCCACCGCAGGCGGGATGCCGATGAAGAACAGCATCGGAGTCATCAAAAACCCGCCGCCCACGCCGAACATGCCCGACAATATCCCGACGATGCCGCCGATACCCAGCAGGAGAAACGCGTTCACCGAGACTTCGGCTATGGGGAGGTAGATTTGCATGGCACGTCCTTGGGCGCTAACGGTCACGGAAGCAGTCTTTTTCCCGGCATGAAAGCGCAGGGTCTCGGCAGTGGTCTTATCTTTCCTTCACATAGGGCTCGCCGCCCGCGCGCGGCGGAATCGCCTTGCCGACAAAACCGGCAAGGATGATGACCGTCATGATGTAGGGCAGGGCAGAAAGCAACTGTCCCTGCACCTTCATCCCGATCAGGGATTCGATCACATCGGGCCTCGTTTCCAGCGCGCCGAAAAGGCCGAACAGCAAGGTCGCATAGAGCGCGTGCCAAGGCCGCCATTTCGCAAAGATGAGCGCCGCAAGCGCGATGAAACCGCGCCCTGCGGACATGTCTTTGACGAACCCCGCCTGCAAGGCGGTGCTGAGATATGCTCCCGCAATCCCGCACAGAATGCCGCAGATGCCAACGGCAGCAAAGCGCAGGCCCACGACAGAAACGCCTGCGGTATCAACCGCCGCAGGGTTTTCCCCCACAGCGCGCAGCCGCAGCCCGAAACGGGTGCGAAACAGTAGCCACCAGGTGAGCGGCACGGCGGCAAAGGCGGCGTACACAAGGATCGAATGGCCGGACAGAAGTTCCGAGTAGAGCGGCCCGAGGATGGGCACGTTTTGCACGCTGTCCGCGAAGGGTAGGGTGATTGCCTCGAACCGCGCGTTGCCCGTCAGGGATGGGGTGCGCCCTCCTTGCCTGAACCACGCCTGAGCGATCAAAACGGTCATGCCTGCCGCCAGAAAGTTAATCGCCACCCCCGAGATCAGCTGGTTGCCGCGAAAGGTGATGGAGGCGATGCCGTGAATGGCACTCAGCACCATGGACGCGGCGATGCCCGCCATCAGGCCGATCCAGACAGACCCGGTCATGGCGGCAACAGCAGCCGAGAAAAACGCGGCGGCCAGCATCTTGCCTTCCAGCCCGATGTCGAAAATGCCCGCCCGTTCCGAATAGAGGCCCGCTAGGCAGGCCAACAGCAAAGGCGTCGCAAGGCGCACGGTGGAATCCAGCAGCTGGATCAGTGTGAGGTACATGTCCATTGCTCAGACCTCCCTGCGCTTGCGCGCGGCAAGGAACATCCGCTCCAGCGGCATCCGCACCATGTTGTCCAACGCACCTGTGAACAGGATCACCAGCGCCTGAATCACCACGATCAGCTCGCGCGGGATTGACGTCCACAGCGCCAGCTCTGCGCCGCCCTGATAGAGAAAACCGAAGAGGATCGCGGCGATGAACACCCCGAAAGGATGCGAGCGGCCCATCAGCGCCACCGCGATCCCGATGAAGCCCGCGCCCTCAACCGCGTTCAGCACCAGACGCTCGGCCTCGCCCATGACGTTGTTGATTGCCATCATCCCCGCCAGCGCGCCAGAGACCATCATGGTGATCATGATGATTTTAACAGGCGCGATACCGGCATAGCGCGCGGCGGATTCAGATTTGCCAAAGGCGCGGATCTCGTATCCCAGCCGTGTACGCCAGATCAGTACCCAGACAAAAATACAGGCCGCTACAGCCACCAGCAGCGACACATTTGCAGGGGCCGATTTGGAAAAGTTGATGCCGATGGGTGCCAGCATTTCGTGCAACGTGGGCAAATGCACAGTCTCGCTGAACCGCGCTGTCGCTGGGTCCATGGAGCCTTTGGGCCGCAGCACATTGACCAGAACATAGTTCAGCAGGCTTGCCGCGATGAAGTTGAACATGATCGTGGTGATGACGATATGGCTGCCGCGTTTGGCCTGAAGCCACGCGGGGATCGCGGCCCACGCCGCCCCGAACAGCCCTGCCGCCACCGCAGCCCCCACCAGCGCCAGCGACCAATGCGGCCACGGGATATAGAGACAGGCAAGGGCCACGCCCAAGCCGCCCAGTGCCGCCTGACCCTCACCGCCGATGTTGAACAGACGCGCGTGAAAGGCAACCGACACAGCCAGCCCCGTGAACATGAAATTCGTGGCGTAGTAGAGCGTGTATCCCCAGCCATAGCTGGAGCCGAGCGCACCATTTACCATAAGCTTGACCGCTGCCACCGGGTCTTCGCCAATGGCCAGAATAACCAGCGCTGACAATACTGCCGCCAACAACAGCGAGATAAGGGGCACGAGAACCACCTCTGCCCATTTCGGCATCACTTCCATCTATTTGACCTCGTCAGTAGCATGGGCAAGGTTCTCCTGAACCTCCGCCACGCTATGTGGTTTATCCGTGTCGGTGATGCCCGCCATCAGCAGGCCCAGCTCTTTCTCATCCGTCTGCGAAGGCAGGCGTTCGCCCATGATTTGCCCGTCGAACATCACAGCGATCCGGTCACTCAGCGCCATGATCTCTTCCAGCTCGACCGAGACCAGCAGCACCGCTTTGCCTTGGTCGCGTAGTGCCACGATCTGCTGGTGGATAAACTCGATCGCGCCGATGTCCACGCCGCGCGTCGGCTGGCCGATCAGCAGAAGGTCTGGATTGCGCTCGATTTCGCGGGCCAACACGATTTTTTGCTGGTTCCCGCCCGAGAAATTCTTGGCCGCCAGTTTCGGGTCCGGCGGGCGCACGTCAAAGCGCTGCATCTTGCCTTCGGTATCCGCACGGATCGCGGCGTTGTCCATCAATGGACCTGCGCGAAAGGTGGGGTCGTTATGATAGCCGAAGGCGGCGTTTTCCCATGCGGTGAAATCCATGATCAGGCCTTCGCGCTGGCGGTCCTCGGGGACATGGGCGATACCGCGCGCGCGGCGAGACTGCCCGTCCGACAGATCGCCGGTCAGCGCAAGAGGCTGGCCATTGACCGTGATGCTGCCGGTGCCGTCCGCATATCCGCCCAACACTTCCAGCAATTCCGATTGGCCGTTGCCTGCCACACCGGCAATGCCCAAAATCTCGCCCGCGCGGACCTGCAGATCAATGCCTTTCAACCGCTCGACGCCCTTGTCGTCGCGCACGCGCAGGTCTTTGACGTCCAGAATTACCGCGCCCGGCGTTGCAGGCGTTTTGTCGACGCGCAGCAGCACCTTGCGGCCAACCATCAGCTCTGCCAGCTCAGCGGGCGAGGTATCGGCGGTCTGTACCGTCGCGGTCATCTGGCCACGGCGCATCACTGACACCGTATCGGTGATCTCCATGATTTCGCGCAGTTTGTGGGTGATCAGGATGATCGTCTTGCCCTCTTTGCGCAGCCGGTCGAGGATGCGGAACAGCTGGTCTGCCTCCGCAGGGGTCAGCACGCCGGTCGGCTCGTCAAGGATCAGGATATCCGCCTGCCGGTACAGCGCCTTGAGGATCTCGACGCGCTGCTGCATGCCCACGCCAATGTCCTGGATCAGCGCGTCCGGCTCTACGTTCAGGCCGTAATCGGCGGCGAGTTCAACCAGCGTGCGCCGCGCCTTGGCGATGGAGGGCTTTAGCCAGCGGCCATCCTCGGCGCCCAGAATGATGTTTTCCAGCACGGTGAAATTTTCCACCAGCTTGAAATGCTGGAACACCATCCCGATGCCTGCGGCAATCGCGGCCTGGCTGTCGGTGATATTGGCCTTTTTGCCCGCAATGAAAATCTCGCCCTTATCGGCTTTGTAAAAGCCGTAGAGGATCGACATGAGCGTGGATTTCCCCGCGCCGTTCTCTCCGATGATCCCGTGGATCGTGCCGGGCATCACGCGGATCGAGATATCCTTGTTGGCCTGCACAGGGCCAAACGCCTTGGAGATGCCTTTGAGTTCGATTGCGGGGGCATTGGTCATGCGGGCAGTCCTTCACACCTGTGTGCGGCGGGTGGGGGCAATAAGCTTTAGCTTCAATAGAATAGGGCCGCGCTGCATTGTCAACGCGGCCCCGTATCTCAGGTCAGTCCCGCCTCAGAAATCGAGCGCGGGGCAGCTGTCGTTTTCGTAGTAGGATACAACTTTGGTCTCGCCGCTGATGATGCTTTCGCGCGCCGCGTCCACGGCCGCTTTCATCTCGTCCGAGATCAGCGCTGCGTTGTTGTCATCCAGCGCGTAGCCCACGCCTTCCTCGGCCAGACCGAAGGTGAACACACCGGTTTCCACGTTCTCGCCGGCCATCAGTGCGTCATAGACTGCATTGTCGACGCGCTTGAGCATGGAGGTCAAGACTTTGCCCGGGTGCAGGTGGTTCTGGTTGCTGTCCACGCCGATGGACAGGATGTCGCTGTCCGCCGCTGTTTGCAAAACGCCCACACCGGTTCCGCCTGCCGCAGCAAATACGACGTCAACACCTTGGGATATCTGCGCTTTTGTCAGCTCTGAGCCTTTTACAGGGTCGTTCCACGCCTCGGGTGTGGTGCCTGTCATGTTGGCGACGATTGTCGCGTCAGGGTTGGCTGCCTTGACGCCCTGCGCATAGCCGCAACCAAAGTGGCGGATCAGCGGGATATCCATGCCACCGATAAAGCCTACGGTGCCGGATTCCGATGCCATCGCAGCCATCATTCCGACCAGATAGGAGCCTTCATGCTCGGCAAATCCGATCTGGCGCACGTTGTCCGCACCTTCAAGCCATGTGACATCCACGACGACGAATTTGGTGTCAGGGAAATCGGGGGCTACGCTGGCCAGCGGGTCGGCCATGCCGAAACCCATGGTGATGATCGGGTTCGCACCGGAATCGGCAAAGCGGCGCAGGGCCTGTTCGCGCTGCGCTTCGGATTGCATTTCGATCTCGCGGTAGGTGCCGCCGGTTTCTTCCACCCAACGCTGCGCGCCGTTGTAGGCGGCTTCGTTGAAGGATTTGTCGAATTTGCCGCCCAGATCGTAGATCAGGGCAGGCTCGGCCACTGCGGCACCCGCCATAAGGGCGGTCGCGGCGCTGGCGCCGAGGAATTTGGTCATGAGGGTCATAGGTTTCTCCCAGGGTTTTGTTTTGGGGCACGCACCGTGACTGTAACGGCGTAGGCCCGGTATCGCGCGCAAACGCGACGCTAATTCAAAGTGTCAACGCAGGGGCAGGCGGGGTCAACCTGATTCTGGTACGGCGAGGCATGCTGGGTGGCCTTAACCTCGCGTCAGAGCCCGCGACATAAGCACGGCATCTACCGGCGGGCCATCTGTGCGGTGGTAGTAAGCCTTGCGCATGCCGGTTGGGGAAAATCCGGCGCGCTCATAGAGAGCTATTGCAGTGCTATTGTCGGCCGCGACTTCCAGAAAGGCCGTCTCGGCGATAGGCGCCACTGCGTGAAGCCAACGCGCGAGCAAGTCCCGCGCAATGCCGCGCTGCTGCCGGTCCGGGGCGACGGCGATGGTCAACAGCTCCGATTCTCCGGCCAGAGTACGGGTGAGCGCAAAACCACCTTCAGCCGCGAAAACTCCGACATAGGGATGCGACAGGAAATCCGTGAACTCCTCCACGGACCAGCCACGGTCGCGGGTGAAAGCCGCACCATGGATCTGCGCCATTTGCGCCGGTGTCACGGGACGATCTGGGGTGGCGTGTCGCGCGCCGGTGCTGCATCCGCCGGACGGAGATAGAGGGGCGCAGGCGGGTTTTTCGTACTCCGAAAGCGCGCCGCAGCGAGACGGGCAATTGCCTCGGCCACAGGATGCGGCGGGGTTGCCCCAAAGGCGCCGATCAACGGCACGCCTGCGGGCAGATCGGAGAGATTGACAAGAGACGGGGCCGTAAATGTCTCTGTGCCGAACCCTTGTGCAAAAACCATGTCGCGCCGCGCATCTACGGTACAAAAGCACGGCGTGTCCGCGCCAAGATGCGCGGCGTCAAAGGCGTTTACGCCAACTGCCGGAATGTCCAGGGCCAGCGCCAGACCCCGCGCGGCGGACACAGAAATCCGGATGCCCGTGAAGTTGCCGGGGCCGATGCCGACGCCAATGGCGTCGAGCTCCGACATAGGCAGATCAAGCTCTGCCATCACCTCCGCGACAAGGGTCAGCAGCCGCTCTGCCTGTCCCTTTGCCATCGGTTCCGTCACGCTGGCCAGTACCTGTTCCCCACGCAAAACCGCCACGGCACAATGTGCGGCGGCGGTGTCTAGTGCGAGGATCAGGGGCGCGGTCACCTTGTAGCTTCAGGCGACAGGGCGGACTTCGGTCACTTCGGGGATGTAGTGGCGCAAAAGGTTTTCGATACCCATTTTCAGTGTCAGCGTGGAGGACGGGCAACCAGCGCAAGCACCCTGCATGTGCAGATAGACCACGCCACGCTCGAACCCGTGGAAGGTGATGTCGCCGCCGTCTTGCGCCACAGCAGGACGCACCCGGCTGTCCAACAGCTCCTTGATCTGGTCCACAATCGCACCATCCTCGCCTTTGTGTTCGGCATGGCCGGAGGTGGCGGTATGATCCGCGCCCATCACTGGCTGGCCGGACTGGAAATGTTCCATGATGGCGCCCAGCAGGGCAGGCTTGGCGTGGTCCCACTCGACCGCGTCATCCTTGGTGATGGTGACGAAATCAGTGCCAAAGAACACGCCTGTGACGCCTTCGACCGCGAAAAGCCGCGCAGCCAACGGCGATGTGGTGGCCGTATCGGGCGTCGGGAAATCGGCTGTGCCCACCTCCAGCACGGTTTGGCCGGGCAGGAATTTCAGAGTTGCTGGGTTTGGTGTGGATTCTGTCTGGATGAACATGGCGCAAAGCCTCCGTCTGGGTTTCCCCAGATATGCGGATGCAGGTCGGGGATGTCAAGGTGTCTGGAATCATTCTAAACTGAGAAGGCGACCTTTTCAGGTAATGGCCTCCAATTTTTCTTTGCTCATATCACCCGGCACAATCGTGATCGGAATAGGCAGGCTGCCTGCATTCCGGCTGAGTTGGCTGACCAGAGGGCCCGGCCCCTTGCCATCTGTGCCTGCCCCCAAAACCAGAACCCCGATTTCGGGATTTTCCTGAATCTGTGCAATGATTTCGTCCACCAACTGCCCCTCGCGGATCACCAGCTTCGGGTCGACACCCTGCCGGTCGCGCATCCACTTGGCGAAAACCTCGAAATGGACCTCGATCCGCTCGCGTGCTTCTTCGCGCATGATATCACCGACACCGATCCAGTGGTTGAACTCCTCCGGCTCGATAATGGCGAGAACCTCCACACCTGCACCGGTTTTAGAGGCGCGCATCGCTGCGAAACGCATGGCGTTCAGGCATTCGCGGCTGTCGTCGAGGACCACAAGAAACTTGCGCATGGTGTTCTCCCTGCTTGGCCTGCGGATCATGGCGGGTGCCGCCGCCGCTGGCAATCGGCTATTGCTGTGTCAGGCCTTCTGCGAGCCGGCCCAGTCCCAATACATCTCGCGCACGCGTTGCGTTACAGGGTTGCCGTTGCCCCCCACACGGTAGGCGGTGTGGTCGAAAGCGCTGATCGGCGTGACCTTCATCATATTGCCGGACAGGAACACCTCGTCAGCACTGTGAAAGTCCTCAAAGTTCAATACTGCTTCATGCACACGCATACCATCAGCCCGCATGTTTTCCATGTGCCGCGCGCGTGTGATGCCGGCCAGAAACGTGCCGTTGGGGACAGGGGTGAAGACTTCGCCATCCTTGACCATGAACACGTTGGCTGACGCACTTTCTGCCACATTGCCGATTGCGTCCGCGACCAGCGCGTTGCCAAAGCCCTTGCTGCGCGCCTCGGCCATCATGCGCGCGTTGTTGGGATAGAGACACCCCGCCTTGGCGTTCACCACATTATCCTCCAGCACCGGACGGCGGAACCGCGTCCGTGTCAGGGTCGAGGCCGCCTCGGGCGGGGCCATGGGGATCTGTTCCAGCGAAATGGCAAAGCCAGTCGCACCGGGGCGCGGCACGATGCCCAGCTCGTCGCCTTCCAGCGCCCAGTACATCGGGCGGATATAGACGGCGGCATCGCGGGGATAGGTGGACAGCCCCTCGCGCACAATTGCCACCATATCGTCAGTTTCCACGGTCGGCGTGATCATCAGCGCGCGCGCCGAGCGGTTGATCCGCGCGCAATGCGCCTCCAGATCCGGCGCCAACCCGTCAAACAGCCGCGCGCCGTCAAAGACGGTTGTGCCCAGCCAAGCGCCGTGATCGGCAGCCTTCATGACACTGAGGTCGCTGTTGTGCCATGTGCCCTCGAAATAGGTGCGGATATTGGTGCCGGTCGCCATGCGTTTGTCCTGTAGAGTGGGGCGCCTCAGGGCGCGCTGTGATAGATGCCTTCGGGCAGGTTCAGTGCCGCCGCCAGATCGCGCAACTGGTTGGGCGACAGGGTGATCGTGCGCACACTGTTGCTGCGGGGATCCCATTGCTCAATCGTGATGACATTGGAAAACGCGTGCAGGGTCACGTCCTCCTGCAAAGGCGTCTCGCCTTCATCGACGAGGGTGATCACAGAGGCGTCAAATTCGTGCTCGATTGTAAACATGGCGCTGACTCTACCGGATCATGGGAAGTGTGCAAGCGTTGCGCGCGTTGGCGCAGGATCGCGCATGGCACTCACTGCTGCGTGATCGGGCTGGCACCGCGCGCTTGGCGTGCTAAACTGGCGTTCAACGAAAGGCGTAGCTGGCCTTCAACTAGCAGATAAGGATATTTACCCGATGATCATGCGCGCTTTTGCCGCTCTGGGCCTGGTGGCCGCATTGGCTGCATGTGATGTCACACCCGTGATACCATCCGGTCCTGCTGTCTCCCCTCCGCAAAACTCTGCCCGCACCAATGCGCGCAATTTCGTGCAGGTCGTCAACACGGTTGAGCCTGTGGCCGAGCGGGAGTGCCGCGCGCGGACAACCAACTTGAACTGTGATTTCAACATTGTCGTGGATGACCGTCCAGGCCAGCCCGCCAACGCCTTCCAGACGCTGGACCGTCAGGGGCGGCCCATCATTGCTTTCACGCTCGCGCTGATCGACGATGCCCGTAACGAGGACGAGCTGGCCTTTGTCATGGGGCACGAGGCCGCGCACCACATCGCGGGGCATATCGCGCGCCAGCAGCAGAACGCGGTGGCGGGTGCCGTGATTTTCGCAGGGCTGGCCACACTCAGTGGTGGCGATGCGAACACTGTGCGCTCAGCGCAGGAGTTGGGCGCGCAAGTGGGCGCGCGCAGCTATTCCAAGGATTTCGAACTTGAGGCAGACGCGCTGGGCACGATCATCACCCAGCGTGCGGGCTATGATCCGATCCGCGGTGCGGCGTTCTTTACCCGTATCCCTGATCCGGGTGACAGGTTCCTGGGTACCCATCCGCCCAACGCCTCACGGATCGAAATTGTACGCCGGACGGCGGCGGGGCTCTGACACTGGCGGAGACGTTTGAGATAAAGCAATTGGGCGTGATCCTGACCGACAAAGGCAGCAAATACGCCGTTTCCGGCTGTCCGGTCGGCAGCCGCGCCCAGATTGAAGCAGTGCTCAAGGCGCTGAAGCGCGATAAATCCTACGCCAAGGCCACCCACAATACATGGGGCGCACTGCTGCCGCAGGAGGGGCCGGTCAAGGCCGATGACGGCGAAAGCGGTGCAGGCATGGTGATCCTGCGCATGCTGGAGCGAGAAGCGCTGGAGGGGCATCTGGTGATTGTCACGCGCTGGTACGGCGGCAAGCATCTGGGCGGCGACCGCTTCCGCCACGTCCAGACCTGCGTGCGCGCCTATCTGGACGCGCTCTGACGCTTGCGCTCGCGCGCGACGTGCCAGCGGTAAAGCAGCGGGGCAAGGATGTGGTCGTAGACCTTCACCGCCAGCCAGTTGATCCCCGGCAGAGCCACCAGCCGCGCCAGCCAGCGCATCTGTGGAATTTCCTGCCAGAGCACAATGAACGCGGGAATGCCGCCATAGACCACGCCGTTTTTGCGCACATGCAGCCGCTGCGCCGCATCGCGCGCGGTGATCCCCCAAGCGGCGAGCGCTGCATCATCGCCCAGATCGTGGTAGCCGATGGGCAAATCGTGCTTGGTACTCAGCTTTTCATAATGCTCGACCTCCCGACGACAAATCGGGCAGGAGGCGTTGTAAAGGACATCAACTTTTTCATTCATGCCCTGCAAGATAGGCAGACCGTCGCGGCCTGCCAGCCCTCAGCGCGGTTTATTGCTGTCAATCCACCGCGACATGAGCGCGCGGTCACGGAAACACTCCGGCGGCACGGCAGTGCGTTTCAGCCGCGCAATCCGCTCCGCAAAGCCGACCTGCTTGGACGATGGATAGTCATTGAAAGCTGATGGCGCAGGCTTGTGCGCATCAATCCAGCGCGACAGCCGCGCCTTATCCTGCGTGATCCCCTCCGGCAGCTCGGATTTGGTTTTTTCCGCCAGAGCCAGCGCATAGTCGATCTGCTTTTGCGTGGCGGGGGTGGGAACGGGCAGTGCAAGCTCGGCCTGAACGGCAGGCTTTGCCGGATCAAAAAGGTCGGGGAATGTGGTCTGGTAGGACATGTGACTCTCCCTGTTCTGATTACAATTACAATATAGAACATAGGGGGAACATTTTCAAGGAGTTTGGTGATTGAATCCACTAGCAGAAATGTTCTTGCTACCCGCAAAGGGTGCGTTCTAGTCGAAAAAAGTTGACGCGCAACTCCAATATATGCCTTCTACGATACCCAAAGCTTCTCCCTTGATCCAAAATAAGTATCTTTATTTTGAACGCTTCGACCGGATATTGACCTGCGCCAAGATACTCGGATCCCGTGCCACCTGCGGCGTTCTTTTCGTAACTCTGCGACTATATCGACCACCATACTGAAGGCTTCTTCATGGTCTTGTGCTATCATCGCCACTTCAACAGAACTGACAGCCGATTTTTGAGCGTTCTCTATTCTTCCAAGGCTCTCTTTCGTGACCGCTTCGGCTTCGGAAAACGCTTTTTCCGTATACTGCACCAGCCAATGATTGATTTCAGCTAGACTTGAAGCAATACTCCGTACAATTGCTTTGACATCGCCACGCTCAAGGCCGATCTCATTCAGAAGCTGTTTGTCTTTGGCTTTCGTACTTTTCTCACTCTTTATCTTTGCCAGTGATATGTAGGGATGAACACCAATTTCATCTCGCCGCTTACTTTCTTCGATGTTGTCTTCGTTTTCCAAGTTAGGTCTTTCGCCAAAAGAACTCCCGGTTATCGGTAGTTGGTGGTGTTGGCTGTAGTTGCGAAGGCAAGAGAACAGACGGTAGTCAGGGTTTTGATCATAGTGGGAACTGCACTGGCTCTTAAAGTCAATCGACGCTTCGGGAAGGGCGTTTCCAAGTGATTTTAGGCGCTTCGGGGTTTGGTCCAGAAAAGCAGAGTAGCTGTTTAAGAGAGTTAGAAGTCTTAGGCTACACAGCTCTGTAAATTCATCAGAAAAAGTACGGAATGCTCTGCTGTCAAAGTCTCCAACGGAATACTTGAGTGCGAAATCGCTGAAGAGTTTCTCTAGTTCGACATAGCTTACCGCTGCAATCGCATAAGATAAACTAATTTGGCGGAGAGCCAGAATAACGTTTCTGGCATGCTGATAGCGGATAAAGTCGGCTTTGGATATCTCTAAGCAAGTGTCATTGAAATACGGCGTTCGAAGAATGTACTGCTCCGTTACCTCACTCAAACAACCCGCCCCCACAGATCATACTCCCCCGCTTCCTCGACCTCGACCGTCACAATATCCCCGACGGTCAGCCCCTCGAACCCCTCGTCGATAAACAGGTTCCCGTCGATCTCGGGGGCATCGGCCTTGGTGCGGCAGATGGCGGCGTCTTCGTCGATCTCGTCGATGATCACGTCCATGCGCTTGCCCACTTTCGCGGCCAGTTTCGCCTCGGAAATCGCTTGCGCTTTTTCCATGAACCGGTCCCAGCGGTCCTGCTTGACCTCATCGGCCACATGGTCGGGCAGCGCGTTGGACCGCGCACCGGCGACGTTTTCGTATTGGAAGCAGCCGACGCGGTCCAGCTGCGCCTCGTCCAGCCAGTCCAGCAGGGTCTGGAACTCGGCCTCCGTTTCGCCCGGATAACCGACGATAAAGGTCGAGCGCAGGGTGATGTCGGGGCAGACGTCGCGCCATGCGGCGATCTCGTCCAGCGTTTTGGACGCCGCCGCCGGGCGGGCCATGCGTTTGAGGACATCGGGGTGCGCGTGCTGGAACGGGATGTCGAGGTAGGGCAGCACCAAGCCATCCGCCATCAGCGGGATCAGCTGGCGCACATGGGGGTAGGGGTAGACATAATGCAGGCGAACCCATGCCCCGAGGCTGCCCAGATCACGTGCCAGATCGGTAATATGCGCGCGGTGGCCGCGATCCTCGGCGTGTTTGATGTCCACGCCGTAGGCAGAGGTGTCCTGAGAGATCACCAGCAGCTCTTTCACGCCACTTTGCACCAGCTTTTCCGCCTCACGCATCACTGCATGGGCGGGGCGGCTTTGCAGGCGGCCACGCATGTCGGGGATGATGCAGAACTTGCACTTGTGATTGCAGCCCTCGGAGATTTTCAAATAGCTGAAATGCCGCGGGGTGAGCGAGACACCGGAGGCAGGCAGCAGGTCAATGAACGGATCGGGCGAAGGCGGCACGGCGAGGTGGACCGCGTCCAGAACCTGCTCGTACTGGTGCGGACCGGTGACGGCGAGGATGCGGGGGTGATGCTCGCGGATGTAATCCGGCTCGGCGCCCAGACAGCCCGTCACGATCACGCGGCCATTCTCGGTCAGCGCCTCGCCGATGGCGTCCAGACTCTCGGCCTTGGCGCTGTCCAGAAAGCCGCAGGTGTTCACAATCACCGCATCCGCGCCGGAATAATCCGGCGAGATCGCATAGCCTTCGGCGCGCAGGCGCGTGAGGATCCGCTCCGAGTCCACCAGTGCCTTGGGGCAACCGAGGCTGACCATGCCAATGGTGGGCTGACCGGTGCGTTTCGGCTCGGAGAAGGTGGCGCGCGGTGCCAGATCGGGGCGGATGTTCGGAGGATTTGTGCTCATGCGCTGGCTATAATCTACGCGGGCGGCTTCGGCAATCTGTCTCGCAGTCAGTCCCGCGCGCGATGGATCAGCCTTTTGGCGCGGCAGAGGACCACTGCGGGATGGTCGAGGCGGACGCGGGCTTTGGATCAAGACCGGGCCAGTTGGCGGTGGAGCGGGTCAGGTTGCCCGGAATGTCCTCCTCCCAGAAGCCTACGACGTTCGGCGTGATGTTGAGGTAGAGCTTGCCGTCCACGATGCGCCACAGGGTCGGATTGCCGGGCACCTTGCCGCCTTTGGCGACGCCATAGGCGCAGTGGCCGTCATACTGGGGCGCGTATTGCGCGGGATTTGCCAAAAATGTCTCGCGGTTCTTTTCAGAGGCAAAGGCGAAGGTTGCGCCGTTGTAGTCGGCGGTGATGGAGCTGTTGCCCTCGACCGGCGCGGTCTGAGGCTGGCCCACGGAAGTTTGGGGTAGCGAGAAATAGGCAACGACATCATAGCCCGACACGGCAAAACCGGTTTCGTCGACGAATTGCTCGCCTGCCAAGGCGGCCGTGGACAGGCTGACGGCAGCGATCGCAGCGGCGATGGATAGGGTGAGGCTGTTCATGGGTATCTCCTGTTGAACCATGACATCACCCTAGGCCGGATCACGGCCTGCGCGCATCTCGCAACTGCGTGACATCGCGCGGGCGTGACCGCCGCGTGAGAAATACGCGTGTTTTGGTGCCGCACAGGGGTGTTTTATTTCAGGATCGGGGGCGCGTCCGGGTCGCTGCCGGGCATCCGGGGCGTTTTCTGTAACGTTTCCATCTGCGGCAGGTCAAACCGCAGGCCAACGCGCATCAGCTTTGTTACAGTCGGGTCCGAGTGATTGAAAAATCCCACATCCATTGCCCCGGCTTCGATCCCGGAAAACGTCAGCGCCTCGGACGCGGCACGCACCAGCGCGTCCTGTGCGCGCGGGATTGCATCGACAAACGCCAGCAGATGCCCGCGCCCGCCGCCCTCATAGGCGACACCGACCAGCCACGCATTTGCCGCCATGCCCGTGGCGGTGGCCAGTTTTTCGTCAATCGCAGTGATCAGCGTCTCGGGCAGGCCCTTGGGGGGCAGCACGCTTTCGATCTTCGCCTCGACCTCTGCCGCGGAGTGGGTCAGCGTCTCGCGCAGCCATGCAACCGCTTCGGTGGGCAGCAGGATCGCAGAGGGGGCTACATCCATGTTGAGCGCGATGCCAAGGCTCTGACCTTCCAGCATCGCGGCCACATTGCGCCCCGACAGCGCGACATAGGAAGCGGAGTCGCCCGCATAGCCCGCAAGACGCTGGGCGCGGTCGAAGGCCAGCAGATATTGCCCGCCTTTGGCCTCCAGAACCTGCGGGTTGATCTGGTCGCCGTCCGGTTCTGCCTCCAGCAGAAGATATAGCTCCGCGTCGGCCATACGCTCGTAGAACCGCAGACGCGCGGCGTCATTTTCGGGGGCGGCCATCATGGCGGCATGGGCTGTGTCCAGCGGGGTATCGTCCATATCTCACATTACCTCGGCAACGGCGGCTTGCAGGCGCGGGATCACTTCCGCCTCGAACCACGGGTTTTTCTTTAGCCACCCCGTATTGCGCCACGAGGGATGTGGCAAGGCAAAGACGCCGGGCGGATGGCTTTGCCAGTCGCGCACCGCTAGGGTCACGGTTGTGAACCGGGGCAGATGCCAGCGCATCGCGTGGCCACCGATGAGGATGGTCAGGCGAATATCGGGCAGCATGGCCAACGCGGACGCCCGCCATGTGCGCGCGCAAACGGGCGGCGGGGGCAGGTCGCTGCCCTTGGCATCATAGCCCGGAAAGCAGAACGCCATCGGCACGATCGCCACGCGGCTGCGATCATAAAAGGCCGCTTCATCCAGGCCCAGCCAGCTGCGCAGCCGCACGCCGGAAGCATCCCAGAAGGGCGTATTGGCCTTGTGTACCTTCAGACCAGGGGCCTGGCTGGCAACAAGCAGCCGCGCGCCCGGCTGGAACCAGACGACCGGATTGGGTTGATGCCCGGTTGCGGTGCCGGCGAAACGGGAAGCGCATATCGCGCAGGCGCGCAGATCGGGGCGGATGTCATTCATGGGCGTGCAGATAAGCCGCATCGCAGGAAAGACCAACGTAAAGTATGATTGAGGCGCACGATGCTTTGGCGGTGTTGGGGGCGGCTGCGTTTTCCCCGTAGGCGAAGTTGTACATTTGTTTCCCTATCGGACATAATATGGTCAAAATCCCGATATAGAGAATGCCGTAACCTCTACAAGCGAGGGCCCCGATCAACCGCAAGCCCAACTGGAGCAGGCGCGCAATGCTGGAATTTCGTAACGTTTCCAAATCTTACTGGACAGGTACTCAGCACAAGGTCATTCTTGATCAGGTGTCGTTCAGGGTGGAGTTGGGCCATTCCATGGGCATCCTTGCGCCAAACGGCACCGGCAAAACCACCCTCATTAACATGATGGCGGGTCTGGAAAAGCCGGACGATGGCGAGATTGTCCGCGCTTGCAATATTTCCTTTCCGCTCGGGTTCATGGGTGGTGTGGTGAGCAAGGTCTCCGCGATGGAGAACGCGCGCTATATTGCACGTCTCTACGGGTTGGATCCCGACTATGTCGAAAGCTTTTGTCGCTGGTTGTGCGGACTCGGGGAGTATTTTGACCAACCGTTGGGTACTTACTCCTCTGGCATGCGCTCGCGGTTTTCATTTGCGCTGATGTTGGCGCTTGATTTCGATATGTATCTGATCGACGAAGGCATGCCATCCACGACCGATGTAGAATTTAATCGAAAGGCAGGGGAGATCCTGCAAGAACGCCTGCGCACCACGACCATTGTGATCGTGTCGCACCAGGCGGAAACGCTTGAAAAATTCGCGCGCAGCGCCGCAGTTCTCATGAACGGGCAGCTCAACGTATTTGACAGCTTGGAAGAAGCGAAACACTTGTATGATTACCAAACCCAAAGCTAGAAAATTCCGCATCAAGCGAAGCACGAGTGCCACTGTAGAAGAGGCTGCACCCCGCGCGGAGGAGGTCTCTGCTGTCGACGAGTCAATGTCGGCGTCTGCGTCCTCTGGGCCGCGCGGCGATGCCGAACCATCACCGGCCGCCACCTCTGGCGAGGTGTCATCAGCCGCTCAGGTCAGCGGCGAGCAGGACATGGATGCCATTCGCAAAGAGGGTCTGACCGGACGCCAGCTGCGCATGGCGCGGCGGGTTGCGCAAAAGCACGGGCTGCCGGCCACATCGGATTTTGACGCGGTCCGGTTGCTGCGTGCCAAGGGAATCGATCCGTTCCAACGGTCTAACATGCTGGAATTGGTCGTGCCCCAAGCGGGCGGCGCCCAGCATGAAGGCGGACCCGGAAGCGCGTTCAATGATTTGCCTGCACAGGAAGGCGGCGCGGGATCCGGCCGGGTGCAACTTCCCCAGACCGTTCCGGTCGGCCGCGGCACGCTGCCTTCGACGCAAGTCAGCCCGATGGAGCGCCGCACACGCGAAATCTCGGAGATCCAGCGCGATATCACCCGCCGCCGCCGCAAGAAGATGGGCCTGCTCATCGTGCGGCTCGCGTTTTTTGTCCTGATTCCGACGTTCATTGCCGGTTACTATTTCTACAAACTGGCGACGCCCATGTACGCCACCGACAGCCAGTTTCTGATCATCCAGAACGAAGGCGGCGGCGGGTCCAGCCCGTTTGCCAGCATGTTGCCGACGCAGTTTGCCAACTCTGCCGACAGTATCGCGACACAGGCCTATTTGCAGTCCAAGGATGCGATGTTGCGCCTCGATGACGATGCGGGCTTCAAGGCGCATTTTGGGGCAGGCGACATTGATGCGATCCAACGCCTGAACGACGACCCGACCAATGAGGAAGCGTACAAGCTCTATAAAAAGAACATCAAGATCGGCTATGATCCGACCGAAGGCGTGATCCGTATGGAAGTCATTGCTGCTGATCCGCAGGTCGCTACGACGTTCTCGGAAAAACTGCTGCAGTATGCAGAGGAGCGGGTGAACAGCCTGTCAAAGGCCAAACGCGAGGACGGGATGCGCGACGCACAGACCGGCTATGACAATGCCATAGAGGCCCGCCGAGAAGCGCAGCAGCGTCTGATCGAGCTTCAGGTTGCCAACGGTGTGGACCCCGAGGCGGTGATTGCGGCGATCCGCACGCAGATCACCAACTACGAGACCTTGCTGATCGAAAAGCAGCTGGAGCTTGCAGCCCTTCTGGACAACGCGCGGCCCAACAGCGCCAAAGTGGAAGGTGCGCAGGGCGATGTCCGGCGGCTGGAGGCCGCTCTGGCGCAGCTCAACGACCGGATGAACAACGCCACCGAAGGGCAAAACTCGCTGGCGAAACAGGCAGTGACGCTGCAATTGGCGCAAGCGGATCTGGCAAACGCCGATGCCAACCTGCAATTGGCCCAGACCGGTCTGGAGCAGGCCCGCACCAATGCAGGGCGTCAGGTACGCTATCTCACTGTGGCGGTCCGTCCTGTCCCGAGTGAAGAGCCGAGCTATCCGCGCAAGTTCGAGAACACGATCCTCGCGTTCCTGATCTTTGCCGGCATTTACCTGATGTTGTCACTGACCGCGTCAATCCTGCGCGAACAGGTCACCTCGTAGAAAGGCAGCTTGCACCGGCACCATGCAAAACGCCCGCTGGATCACTCCGGCGGGCGTTTTCGTTCAGCATATTTTGCCGGGTTATTCGATTTTCAGGCTGGTATCCTGCAAGGCCAGCGCAAGGCGCGCCCGTTCTTGCACGGCGCGCCGGACGATGGACGGTTCGCGCAAGGTATAGGGACTGTCCAGCCGGAACGTTGCCGGCGCGTTCTGCGATATTTGCACGCCTGACAATGCCGAAAGTGGCACGGCCAGCACCAGACTGGCCACAATCGGCACCAGCCAGAGCGAGACAAGCCCCGCCATCAGCCCGCTGAGCAGGACCAGCCCCAGAACCATCTCGACCCAGTGAAATTTGATCAAGGTGCCCCAGCTGTGGTGACGCGCCTCACGCGATTGCGGCGCCCATGCTTCGGATTTGGTGGTAAAGGTGCGCAACACGGCCTTGCTCTGCTGGATCATCATGATTGGGGCGTAGGCGATAGACAGTGCCACCTCGACCGCGAAGCTGCCCAGAAACGGACCAACACCGCCAAAGACGCGCGCCGCGCGGGGCGTGGCCGCGATAATTCCTGCACCCGCGATCTTGGGCGTGAGCAGCATCGCGTACATGATCACCAGAAAAACTGCGCTGTCGATGTGGCTCATGGCGGGGGGCCAATCGGGGAACAGCGGGTTCGCTTCGTTGAAATAGCGGATCACGTTGGTCTCGGCGTCCTTGCCCAGCAGCGCCCAGACCACCAGCAGGAAGAACCACGCAGGGCTCATGAGGTAGGCGACGGCCCCGTGGAACATGTGGAAGCGGGAAACGGGATGCAGGCCCTTGGTGCCCAGCAGCCTCAGATGTTGCAGGTTGCCCCGGCACCAGCGGCGGTCACGGATGACATAGTCGATCAGCGTTGCAGGCGTTTCCTCAAAGCTGCCGGTGACGCGCGGCAGAAAACGCACACCCCAGCCCGCGCGGCGCAGAAGCCCCGCCTCGACAAAATCATGGCTCAGGATCAGCTCGTCCCGTCCGCGGGCATTCCGCAGATGCGGCAGCATCGCGCTGTCGGCGAAGGCGCGGGTGCGGATGATGGCGTTGTGCCCCCAGTAGTTCCCCTCCGAGCGCGCCCAGATCGCCAGCCCTTCGGCCAGAAGCCAGCCGTAGGCGATGTTGGAGAATTGTTGCATCCGTGCGAACACGGTCTGCGCGCCGATGAGCATGGGAAAAGACTGGATCAGTCCTGCCTGCGGGTCCAGCGACAATTCGGAGGCCAGACGCTCGATCGCGCGGCCTGTCATCAGGCTGTCGGCGTCGAGCACCACCATGGCCTCGTAGGCGGCGCCCCAGCCGCGTGTCCATTCCGCGATGTTGCCGACTTTCTTGTCGGTATTCATCTCGCGGCGGCGATAGTGGACGGCAAAGCCCTCCGGCGCGCGCGAGGCCAGATCAAGGTAGGCCTGCCATTCCTGTGCGGCAATCGTATCATCGCGGGTATCGGACAGCACAAACAGCGTATAGCGGTGCGGTCCCGCGCGTGACGCCAGATCCTGCAACATCGCTGCCGCGTTGCCAAAGACGTTCTGCGGCACCTCGTTATAGACCGGCACAAGTAAGGCCACATCAATGCCCGGGACCTCCCGCGCAGGCCGCGCCACCGACCGCTCTCGCGCGAGCAGACCGGCGATCGCCACGCCGACGGTGCTGACAGACAGGGCCACCCAGACAAATGTCGCACCGATCATGCTCAGCAACGCCCACTCCATCCCGCTCATCCCGCCGACGGACAGCCAGCCGTAAAGGCCGTATATCAGCAGGCTGGTCCCGAAGATGGCAGGCACAAACGTGGCAGCACGCCATCCGTTCAGGCGCGGCGTCTGGACATTGGCCGCACGCCGTGGCGTCTGCTCCAGCGCCTGTTCAAGCGCTGCCAGCGGTGCGGGAGGGGGCATATTGGCGCGGTTTTCGTTCATGTGGTTTTGGTCCAGCGATATAGCCATATTTCACTCAGCGCTGCATCGTTCACGCGCAGCTGCACGCGGAATTCCGATACATCCGCATCTTGCGGGTCGTAGGTGAACGCGAGACGGGCGCCATTGGTTTCCGGATTGCGTTGAATATTGTGCGGCGTCGTGATTCCGGCGGAAGTCCGCAACACAACTTCGACGGTTTCCAGATTGTCGGGCATGGCTGGCCCGTTCTCAAAGTCAATTACCACGACCAGCCCGCCTTCGGGCCGACCACCCATCGCGGTGCCCGTCACACGCACCAGATCAGGTGTTTCTGGCGCAGGATCGGCACCCCATTGCAGACGGTAGCGCAGGGTGTGTTCGGCACCGGCTTCAACCGGTGAGGCAGGGCGCCAGTAGCTGACGATGTTGTCGTAGATTTCCAGGTCTGCGGGGATCTCGACCAGCGTGATCGCGCCCATTCCCCAATCCCCGCGCGGCGTGATCCAGACAGAAGGGCGTCTGTGGTAATGCGCCTCTAGATCGTTAAAATCGCTGAACTCGCGTTTGCGCTGCATCAGGCCGAACCCTTTAGGGTTGTCATCGCCAAACGAGCTTATTTGCAGATGTGTGGGGTTGGCCAGCGCCCGCCAGATCACCTCGCCTGCGCCATTGTGAATCAGCAGACCGTCGCTGTCATGAACATTGGGACGGAAATCGGAAAAACGCGTGCGGTCGGTTGCGTCAAACAGGAACATTGAGGTCAGCGGCGCAATACCCATGTGCGACAGTTCGGTGCGCGCGAAAATCACGGCTTCCACCTCCATGTCCAGCACTTCGCCATGGGCGATCTCGAAGCGGTAGGCGCCCGTGCAACTGGGGCTGTCCAGCAGGGCGTGAAGCGTGACGGATTTGCTGCCCGGATCAGGTGCTTCGACCCAGAAGGCAGTGAAGTCAGGAAATTCCTCGCCCGCAGGCTCACCGGTCTTGAGTGCCAGCCCGCGCGCGGACAATCCGTAATTCTCGCCCGTACCGATGCCGCGGAAATAGCTCGCACCCTGGAATACGGCGTATTCGGTGTAGAGACCGGAGTTCAGCAGATCGGCGCGCAGGCGCAGGCCGGAATAGCCCATGTGTTCGTTGAGCGGAATGTCGGGGAATTTATCCGTTGTTTCGAAAACGTCAAAATCAAACAGCAGCGGGCTGGCCGCGCCATCCTCGACGATGTTCACCTCCACCGCGCGCGGGAAGTAGAGGCCGGGCGGGAAGACATCCAATCGCTGGGGGCGGTTGGTGTTTTCCCATAGACCATTGCGTGGATCGAACCAGATCTTACGGTACTGGTCATAGCTCAGGTCTTGCCACTCTTGCGGAATTTCCGGACGTGGCGTGTAGTCTTCGGCCGCCAGTGCGCGGGCGCGGTTTATGACTGTTTGTGCGTTGAAAGGCACCGAGGCGCCGGTGCGCAGGGGCGCATCTTCGGCCCAAGCGGCAGAGGGAACGGCAGCCAGTGCGGCCAGTGCCTTGAGAATATCGCGGCGCAGCATCAATTTACCCTTTTCCATGGATGAGATTTGAACCAGCCGGCGCCATAGGCGGCGGCAACAAGAATTGCGAAGCCAGCCAGATTGACCAGCAATGTTGTACCCGTGTCGCGGCTGGTGCGGTCCATCACGAAGCCCAGCACTTGGGCCAGAAACATCGACGTGATGAAAACCGCCAGCGACTGCTGGCCGACCTTCAGGATGAATTTCAGCAGAACACTCCAGATGCGTGACAGTGCACCCGTGCCGCGCGCCAGCAGATTGTCGCCTTTGTCACCCGCGATCACCCATGCCAGATAGGCCAGCGCGAGAAAATGCGTGTAGCGCAGGATGCCGAAGTCGGTCTTGTCGATCAGCGGCAGCATCGCTTCGCGCGTCTCTTGTACAATATTGCCGCTTGCGGTGAAGAAGAACCAATTGAGGCGGATGGCACGTTGGGCAATTTCGCTGAGTGCGAGATTGAACACCACCACCGCCAGCGCCAGCGCGATCAGCGTGCCATGCACAGGTGGTTTCGGGATCCAGCCGCGCATGAAGGCAAAGCCCGTGAAGAAGATCAGCTGCCAGCCGAACGGGTTGAAATACCATTGCCGGTCCGACCACGGCTCGGCCGGAAAAGACAGCTGCGCGCCACCCCACAGCCATTTTTGCGCGCCCAGCCAGACGGCAATCATGAACACAAACACCAAACCTGTGTGGATCCTCTGGAGCGCGATGACCAAGGGCATCATCGCCAGCACAGCCATATACATCGGCAGAATATCAAAATAATTTGGCACATAGGTCAGCGTCATCAGACCGATGAGCGGCACTGAAGGGTCTTCGAAAAACGCCCAGAGGTTCAGCGAGCCGATATAGTATTTGTCATAGTCACCGTAGTAATCAAGACCCGCCAGAAACGAGGCCAGCGCAACGAAGAGCGCGATATGGGCCCAGTAAATCTGCCAGACGCGAAAGACCACGCGCGCGCTGCCTGTCAGCCAGCCTAGGCGCGTAAACGTGCCACCAAAGGCAATGGCCGAGGCCATGCCCGAGAGAAACACAAACATCTCTGTCGCGTCCGAAAACCCCCAGCGCGCGGGAATCCAAGAGATCAGGAAGTTGCCCGGAGTGTGGGACATCAGAATGATGAACATCGCTATGCCGCGAAAAAAATCCAGCCGCAGGTCACGTGCGCGCGGCACCGCCGCCGATGCGGCCGCAGCCGACGAATGGCGGGAGGAAGAAACAGAGGTGGTGTCAGGGGTCGCGAACGTCATATGTGCAGGAAATCCGGTTGGTGTGCGGCTAGCTCGCGCGCAATCTTCAAGGTCTCGAATCGGGTAGCGGAGATGTGGTCCATGCGACCACCGCGTTGCTTTAATCTGTCCCGCAGAATTGCGGAAGTGGCATCACACCGGCCTGCACGGCAAGGTGCGTCGATTGTCATCCGCTCGATTAAATCATTCGCTGTGTGCCTGCCGATGCAGGCATCGCCGGGACGAAAGACCAAGATTGACGCCGTCCCAGTTTTCCGGTGTCGGCGTGTGCGAAAAGGGTGCGGGATCACATGCAAATGCCTGTTCTGGTCACGGAAACACCACCTTCGCGTTTTACATCGCACACAACGAATTTGCGGCTTGCGTGTGTGAATTTAACCGCGGGAAGGGTCCCGCGCTGGGTCATGCGGGAAGTCACACGTCATTGTGAACCTGTCCAGCAGTTTCGGGCTGGTGCTGGAATCTGGCCGCTAAAGGCATGATTTGTGGGCGTGTTTTTGCCAGTGCAACGCGATTTGGGCGTATTATTGCCGCGTCTCGTCGCCCAGCCATGTTGCCAGAACTTCGTCCGTGTCCTGCCCAAAGCGTGGGGGCGCGCGCAGATACTTCACGGGCGTTGCCGAGAATTTCAACGGATTGCCCAAGACCGGAACCTGCCCCCCGTCGATCCCCGATGCTGCCAGATGCTGCACCGTGCCACGTGCCTGCGCCTGCTCCGAGTTCAGTGCTTCGGCGATGGTGTTGATCGGGCCTGCGGGCACTTTCACCGCGCGCAGCGCCTCCAGAATGCCTTCCTTGGTCCACTCCTTGAGTGCGGGCTTGATGAGCGCCATCAACGCCTCGCGGTTGCGGATGCGGGCCAGATTGGTGGTGTAGTCCGGATCAGCTGCCAGATGCGCCAGACCCAGCACATCGCAGAACCGTGCAAACTGCGCGTCATTACCGACAGCCAACAGGAAATGACCGTCCGACACCTCGAAGGCGTCGTAGGGTACGATATTGGGATGCGCATTGCCACGCCGCACCGGTGCCTCGCCTGAAGTGAGGTAATTGAGCCCCTCGTTGATCAGCCACGCCATCTGTGCGTCGATCAGCGCCAGTTCCACATGCTGGCCTTGCCCCGTTTTGTCGCGGTGGCGCAGGGCAGTGAGGATGCCGATGGTGGCATACATCCCGCACATCACATCCGCGATACCCACGCCCACTTTGGTCGGCACGCCGTCCGGGTCGCCGGTGATCGACATGATCCCGCCAAAACCTTGCGCCATCAGGTCATAGCCCGGTTTGTCGCGGTTCGGCCCCGTTTGCCCGTACCCCGAGATAGAACAATAGACCAGCGAGGGGTGTGCTGCACACAGTGTCTTGTGATCCAGCCCGTATTTGACCAGACCGTCTGGTTTGAAATTCTCCACCACAATATCCGCGCGTGCAGCGAGGCGGCGGATGATGTCCTGACCTTCCTGCGTGGCGATATCCACCGCGATGGAGCGTTTGTTGCGGTTGGCGGCCATGAAATACGCCGACAGGTCTGAGGGGGAGCCGTCCTCGTTGCGCGCATAATTCGGCCCCCAGCCGCGTGTATCATCGCCACCGGTCTTGGGGTTCTCCACCTTGATCACGGTCGCCCCCAGATCACCCAGCATCTGGGTGGCGGTGGGACCGGCAAGGATGCGGCTGAGATCGAGGATGAACACCCCGTCCAGGGCGCCGGGGGTGTCAGATGCGTCCATCATAGGAACCTCGCTCGATTTCACAGGATATCACGCTGAAGCTATCCGCCGTCTGCGCCGCTTTCAATGCCGCTTCCAGCTCCGTCCGGCTGCTTACCGTATGCCCCGCACCGCCAAACGCGCGCCCCATAGCGGCAAAGTCATGCCGTCCGAAATCAACGGCTGCGTTGCGCAACTGGCGCTGGCGCTGCTTCAGCTCGATCAGCGCGAGGGAGGCATCGACGAATACCACGAATATCGGCTTGATCCCTAGCTCATGCGCCGTCGCCAGCTCGCCCGCGATCATGAGGAAACCAGCATCGCCTGAGAATGACACAACTGTGCGTTCGGGCGCGCAGAGCGCAGTACCCATTGCCAAAGGCAGTGCGCAGCCCATCGTACACAGCGCCGAGGATTGCAGCAGCCCGCGCGGCTGCGTGCATCTCCACATCTGGCTGAGCAGAATCCGGTGCGCACCACTGTCGGCGGTGGCGATCGTGTCCTGTGGCAGCAGGCGGCGGCAGGTGTCGATAATCGCGGCAGGGCCCCAGTTTTCGTCCGTCGGGAATGCGGCTGCAAGAGCGGCCTTTACCGCCTCGATCTCTCCATCTGGCCAAGTCGCGACGGGTTCCACACCTGCGCCGATTGCTGCAAGACTTGGACCGCAATCCGCAATGATAGGAAGGGTCGCCTGATGCATGTAATGGTGGTTCGGGGCGGCGGTGATATCGATCACCCGCGTCTTGCGCGGATCCCAGGTATCCCGCCAGCCGGTGCGCATCTCGATCGGATCGTAGCCCACACAGAGGATCAGATCGCAGGACCTGATGAAGGGCACAAGATGGCTGTCGGCCAGTGGGGACAAGCCCGCTGCCCCCAGAGACAGCGGATGGTTCTCGTCCAACAGTCCCTTGGCTTTGTAAGTGGTGATCACGGGGATGCCGAAGTGGTTTGCAAACTCCGTGAGGTTGGGACCAACGCACTGGTTTACAGCGTCCACGCCGGCAATGATGACGGGCCGCCGCGCCTGCGCCAGCCACGATTGCGCACGCTGAAGGGACTGGCCCGCGGGTGCGGTAAGTGCGTTCCGGCCTCTCGGGGCAGGGGCAGCCGCAGGCACCCGCGCGTCCGCCACGGAAATCGGTACGTCAATATGCACCGGACCGGGTCGCCCCTCCAGCGCGATGCCCACCGCCTTATCGGCAATCACATGGGCCGCGCCCGCACTCAGCCGGAAGCTGCTCTTGACGATCGGCCGCAGCACAGCCTGCTGGTCCATTACTTGATGGGTATATGTCTCGGCCTCATCCGCATCGACACAGCCCGATAGCACGATCAGCGGCACGCGGTCCTGCAACGCATTGGCAACAGCATTGACGCCGTTGAGAACCCCCGGTCCGATGGTCGCCACCATCACCCCCGGCGCGCCAGTCTGGTGCCATGCGGCCTCGGCCATGAAGCCGGCGGCGTTTTCGTGCTTGCACAGGACGAAGGTGATACCCGCCGCCTCAAGCGCATCCACCAGCGTCAGCACTTCTCCGCCCGGCATGCCAAAAGCATGCCGACAGCCAGCATCGTAGAGGCGGCGGGCAATGGCATCCGCCGCGCGGATTGTGTCGGGTGCTGGCATGGTCGACCTTTCAGGAAACTCACCACAGACAAACCACGCGCACTGCGCGCGGGCAATACTAGACGTGGTGGTTGCGTTTCAGGTCAGCCGCGGCGCGTCAGCGGCGGCGGTCGCGCCGCGCGCTCATCGGCTGGAAGGCGACGCCCACATGTGCCTCGCAGTAGGGTTTGCCTTGCTTGACAGGCAGGCCGCAGAACCAGAAATCCTCGGTCGCGGGGTCGCCCACAGGCCATTTGCACGTCCGCTCGGTCAGCTCCATCAAGCTCAGCTTCTTCGCCTTCTTCTCGATCTCGTTGACCTTGGCCAGTGCCTCGGGGCTGATTTCATTCGCCGATGGCTGCGGTGGCAGCGGCTGGCCTGCAGGAATGATCTGGTTGCGCAGCGGGCGCGGCGTGTTGGGGGCAATCGCAGGCTCGGTCTTGAGCTCCGGCTTGGTGGAGACGGGTTCGGCCTCCTCTACAACTTCGGATTCTGCTGCTGCGGGCTTCGCCTTGGGTGCGGCTTTGGCTTTAGGCGCGGCCTTGGGCTCTGTCTTTGCGGTCGCGGCACCTGCTGTCGTGCGGTTGGACAGGCCAAGGCGGTGGACCTTGCCAATCACGGCATTGCGCGTGACGCCGCCCAACTCCTTTGCGATCTGGCTTGCGGACTGGCCTTCGCCCCACATTTTCTTCAAAATCTCGACGCGGTCATCAGTCCAGGACATGGAAGCTTCCCTAGTTTAAAAAGCGGCCCTGATCGGACCGCTTTGGCAAATTCAGTCCCCTATAGTAATGGCTGTGACGGCAGGTGCAAGGGATCACGGGGCGGCATACAGGTGCAGTAGCGGGTTTTGTCGCTAAGACGCCACGATGGACCGGAGGAAATCTGGCGCTTGCATTGCGCCCCAAAGGCAGTAAACCTTCTGCTATGGACATGCACGCAACACTCCCGAGCCGACGACGCCGCAGCTGATCTTCCGTGTGCGACTGCGCCCTGCGCAGACCGCGCCTTGTGACGTGCTTCTACATGACCACCCCCAAAAAACCTTGACCCGCCGTATTCTCCATGGCCATTTGTGGCTTTTGCGGCCTATTTTTGCAAAACCGTTCTCCCGAAAGGATGACACCGATGATTGCTTCTGTCCTGCCGACCTACTCTCGTGCCCCTCTGACTTTTGTCAAAGGCGAGGGCGCTTGGCTGATTGAAGCGGATGGCCGACGCTTTCTGGACCTCGGTGCAGGCATCGCGGTCAACGCGCTCGGCCACGCGCACCCCGCATTGGTCGAGGCGCTGACCACGCAGGCAGGCGCATTATGGCATACGTCCAACCTCTACCAGATCCCGCAACAGCAGGCACTGGCCGATAAACTGGTCGAACACACCTTCGCCGATACGGTCTTTTTCACCAATTCCGGTACTGAATCCTGTGAACTTGCGGTGAAAATGGCGCGCAAACATTTCTATGACAAAGGCCAGCCCGAGCGGGTCGAGATCATCACCTTCTCCGGCTCTTTCCATGGTCGTTCCTCCGCAGGTATCGCCGCTGCTGGCTCCGAGAAAATGGTCAAAGGCTTCGGGCCGTTGCTGCCGGGCTTTGTGCATCTTGAGTTCGGCGACCATGACGCGCTCACCGCCGCCATCACCGACAAGACCTGCGCCATCATGGTGGAGCCCGTGCAAGGCGAGGGCGGCATCCGCCCGCTGCCCGATGCCTGCCTGAAGGGCCTGCGTGATCTGTGCGATGAACACGGTATCCTGATGATCCTCGACGAAGTGCAATGCGGCGTGGGCCGTACTGGCAAACTCTTTGCCCACGAATGGTCCGGTGCCACCCCCGACATCATGATGGTTGCCAAGGGCATCGGCGGCGGCTTCCCCCTTGGCGCGGTGCTCGCAACAGAACACGCCGCCAGCGGCATGACCGCAGGCACACACGGCTCCACCTATGGCGGCAATCCGCTGGGCTGTGCGGTTGGCTGCGCGGTGTTGGATATTGTCGCCACCCCTGACTTCCTGGCCGAAGTGAACCGCAAGGCAGGTTTGCTGCGCCAGAAGCTGGAAGGCCTTGTGGCCGCCCACCCCGATGTCTTTGACGCCGTGCGCGGGTCCGGCCTGATGCTGGGCCTTAAGTGCAAGGTGGCACCAGCCGATGTGGTCACCGCAGGCTACGCCGAGCAGGTCATCACCGTGCCGGCAGCCGATAATGTCGTGCGCCTGTTGCCTCCGCTCAATATCGCGGACGAAGACATCGCCGAGGCCGTCCGCCGTCTTGATCGTGCGGCCACAGCGCTCGGCGCGACCTGATTTTCATTTTGCCTTTTTAACTCACTGCCGGGGATGTGTCCCCGGCCTCCGCCCTTTGTGACAAAGACTGACCCATGAATCATTTTCTAGACATCCACACCACTGCGCAACCTGATCTGCGCGCCATTATCGACAGCGCTGCGGCCATGAAAAAGGCCCGCGCCGGCCGCCCGCGCGGCGCGCTGGACGAGACACTGCCGCTAAAGGACCACATGGTTGCGCTGATTTTTGAAAAGCCTTCGACTCGCACGCGCGTCTCCTTTGATGTGGGTGTCCGCCAGATGGGCGGCCAGACGCTGGTGCTCTCGGGGGCAGATATGCAATTGGGCCATGGCGAGACCATTGCCGACACGGCGCGTGTGCTGTCGCGTTACGTCGATCTGATCATGATCCGCACGTTCGAGGAACAGACCCTGCACGAGATGGCCGAATATGCCTCCGTGCCGGTGATCAACGGGCTGACCAACCGTACCCACCCCTGCCAGATCATGGCTGATATCATGACGTTCGAGGAACATAACGGCCCCATCAAGGGCAAGCGCGTCGTCTGGTCGGGCGACGGCAACAACGTCTTCGCAAGCTTTGCGCATGCCGCCAAGCAGTTCGACTTCGATCTGGTCTTCACCGGCCCGGAAACGCTGGACCCGGAGCGCGCGCTGGAGGGGCTATACACCACCGTGCGTGACCCGAACGAGGCCGTGAAGGGTGCAGATCTGGTCGTTACGGACACATGGGTGTCCATGCATGATCCCCAATCGGCGCGTGAGCGCCGGCACAACCAGTTGCGTGGCTATCAGGTGAACGATGCGCTGATGTCCAAAGCCAAGCCCGATGCACTGTTCATGCACTGCCTGCCGGCCCACCGCGATGACGAGGTGACCAGTGCTGTGATGGATGGCCCCCATTCCGTGATCTTCGACGAGGCTGAAAACCGTCTGCATGCGCAAAAGGCGATCATGCGCTGGTGTCTGGAAAAATAACCAATCTGATCCGCGTGGCCTGTCAGGTGCCGCGCGGTTTGGCCCGCAGAGTCGGGTCGGCGGCGCGTGGATCATCTGGCCAGGGGTGGCGCGGATACTGGCTGCGCATGTCTTTGCGCACATCCGTATAGGAGCCATCCCAGAAGCCAGGCAGATCCATCGTGACTTGTACAGGGCGCTGGGCAGGCGACAGCAGAGTGACCTGCAAAGGCTGTCCTGCCACGGTCGGATGCCGCGTCACGCCGAACATCTCCTGAAGGCGCACGGCGATTTGTGGCGTCTCTCCGTCGTAATCTATGGCGATTTTCCGGCCCAGCGGCGTCTCAAAGTGTGGTGGGGCCGTGCGGTCTAGCATCTGCTGCTGGTCCCAATCCAACCGCGCGCGCAGCGCAGGCAACAGATCAAACCGCTTCCAATCCGCGGTGCTGCGGGCGGTGCCCAGATGCGGCAAAAGCCAGTCTTCGAGTGTCTCCAGCAAATGCGCTTCCGAGAAATCGGGAAAATCTGGCGTACCCGCCATCAGCGCCGCACGCCGCAAGAAACGCGCGGCGGCTTTGTCGGGGCGCAGGCCCAGTTGCGCGACCCCTTCAAGCATGGCGCGCGCAACCTGCTCTTGGGGTGCGTCGCTCCACGTGCGGTCATCCAGAACCAGCGCGCCGAAACGCTCCTGACGCCGCGTCTCCACACGCCCCTCACGGCGTGACCAGACACAGTGGTCATGCCACGCGATTTGATCACCAAAGGCGGCGCGTAAAGCCGCCTCGGACAGTGGCGTGCCCTGACGCACCCGCGCCTCGCGCGGATCGCCGTCCAGATCTGTTGCCACAATCAGCCGTGCGCCCGCCATCGGATCGCCGTCCGCAATCACAGCACCCTTCCCTCCGGACAGAACAAACCGCGCAGCATCGCCCTTGCGGCGCAGGCCGATCCGGTCGGGGTAGGCGAGGGCGGCGAGCGTGCCGATGTCCTCGGGACCACCCACATGGGTCGAACGCGCCAGCCGCTTGGCCTCGGTCCTGATCCGGGCCAGCGTGGCGTGATGCACCTCGCCCGGTACGCGCTCTCCTGAAACTGCGCGCATGCGGTGGGAGAGGTCCAGCGGCGCGCCGCGCAGTGGGTCACGCTCGGCCAGCACCGCCGCCAGTGTCGCCGCTGCACGACCCCCGCGCGCGACCATATGCGCCAGACGGGGATGGAGTGGCAGCTTCGCAAGCGCGCGCCCGTGCGTGGTGATCCGCCCGTGGCCGTCCAATGCGCCCAGCATCTGCAACAGCGCGTGCGCCTCAGCCAGACGGCCCGCATGGGGTGGCGTGACAAAGGCCAGATCACCGGCCTGCGCCCCCCATAGTGCCAGCTCCAGCGCGAAACCGGCCAGATCGCCGCTTTCGATTTCCGCAGGCGGGTAGGCGGCCAGCGCGCCATCCTCGCCGCGCGTCCAGAGCTTGTAGGCCACCCCGGCACTCATCCGGCCCGCACGGCCCGCGCGCTGGGTGGCTTCGGCCTGCGTCACGCGGGTGGTGATCAGGCGCGACATGCCGGAGGAAGGATTGAACTCCGCCCGCCTCGCGCGGCCCCCGTCCACGACGACGCGGATGCCCTCGATGGTCAGGGATGTCTCGGCGATCGAGGTCGCCAGCACGATCTTGCGCCCCGCAGGCGCAGGATCAATCGCCGCGCGCTGGGCTTTGAACTCCATTGCGCCAAAAAGCGGGGCGAGGGTGCAACCGACAGGCAACTGCCGCGACAGGATCGCCTCGACGCGCCGGATCTCGCCCTCGCCCGGTAGGAACACCAACGCGGAGCCGCCGTTTTCCGCCACCGCATGCAGCACCAGATCGGCCACCGCCTGCTCGAACCGCACGGTTTTTGCCAGCGGCTTGTCTAGCCAATTCGGCGTCACCGGATGGCTCCGCCCTTCGGAGGTGACAACAGGTGCTTCGATCAATGCGGCTACAGGAGCGGCGTCGAGAGTGGCCGACATCACCACCAGCATCAGGTCATCGCGCAGCGCGCCCGCGATTTCCAGACACAACGCCAGCCCCAGATCGGCGTTGAGTGAGCGTTCGTGGAATTCGTCAAAGATCACGGCACCGACGCCCGGCAATTCGGGATTGTCCTGTATCATGCGGGTCAGGATGCCTTCGGTGACCACTTCGATCCGCGTGGATTTGCCCACGGCAGAGGCACCGCGCACGCGGTAGCCCACAGTCGCACCTACATCCTCGCCCAGTGTCTGCGCCATGCGTTCCGCGGCGGCGCGCGCGGCAAGGCGGCGTGGCTCCAGCATCAGGATGCGGCCCTGTGTCAGCCCCGCCTCCAGCATCGCCAGCGGCACGCGCGTGGTCTTGCCCGCACCGGGCGGCGCTTGCAGCACCAGACGGCCTGCGCTGCGCAGGGCCGCCAGCACGTCCGGCATCACATCATCAATGGGGAGCATCTTTTGCATGGCGCCGTTATCCGTGCTGGGCCCGCGCAGGGCAAGGCTGGACATTCGCGGCGCGGGGCGTGAAAAACGGCATGACGCAGCGGAGGCACACCCGATGGACATCACCGACATGGCACAGCGCATCATCGCGGGCGAGCGGCGCGCATTGGCGCGCGCGATCACGCTGGTGGAGAGTGGCCGCGCCGATCACCGCGCGCAGGCGACCGAGTTGCTGGCCGCGTTGGGGCAGGACAAACAGGCGCTGCGCATCGGCCTTTCGGGCACGCCGGGTGTGGGGAAGTCTACCTTCATCGAAAGCTTCGGCCTGATGCTGACAGGGCAGGGATTGCGCGTGGCAGTGCTGGCGGTGGACCCCAGCTCGTCCCGTTCCGGCGGGTCCATCCTGGGCGATAAAACCCGCATGGATCTGCTGAGCCGTGATCCCAATGCCTTCATCCGCCCCAGCCCCAGCCAGACCCATCTGGGTGGCGTGGCGCGCCGCACGCGAGAGGCGATTGCCCTGTGCGAGGCAGCTGGATTCGACGTGGTGCTGATTGAGACTGTAGGGGTGGGGCAATCCGAAACTGTCGTCTCGCAAATGTCCGATTTGTTCCTGCTGTTGCTGGCCCCTGCGGGCGGGGATGAGCTGCAAGGTGTCAAACGTGGCATCATGGAGATGGCGGATGTGATCGTGATCAACAAGGCCGACGGTGATCTGAAGGCCACAGCGATCCGCACGCAGGCCGATTATGCAGGTGCCTTGCGCCTGATGCGCAAACGCGCCCAAGACCCTGATGGCTATCCGTGCGCGATGACCGTCTCGGCGCTGGAACAGCGCGGGCTGCCCGAGGTCTGGGAGGCGCTTGAAACCTTGGCCGACTGGCGCCGCGAGAATGGTTTTTGGGAGCGGACACGCGCGGCGCAGGCGCGCTACTGGTTTGAGGATGCGGTGAAATCCGTACTGTTGGCGCAGATGGAAACACCTGCCGCCCGTCGTGCATTGGCCCATTTGAGCGATGCTGTTGCCGCAGGCGAACACGAGCCTGCTGCGGCCGCTGCGGCCTTTGTGCGCGAATTGCGTAGTGACGCGTGATAAAGCAGCGCTGCCGGGTTGACCTGAACCGCGATTCCCCCTAAAGCCTGCAAACCAATTCAGGGGTCGGCGCATGTCCGGCCTGCTTAGCTGTGTTGCCACATTGCGGGCGATACGTCGAATCAAGAGGATGAACCCATGTCGCGCCGTTGCGAATTGACCGGAAAAGGCCCGATGTCGGGCAACAACGTATCTCACGCCAAGAACCGCACACGTCGCCGGTTTCTGCCCAACCTGAACGACACGACGCTCCAGTCCGAGTCGCTCGGTCGTGGTTTCAAGCTGCGCATCTCCGCTGCTGCCCTGCGCAGCGTGGATCACCGCGGTGGTCTGGATAAGTTTCTGGCGAAAGCCAAAGACACCGAACTGTCCGACAACGCGCTGAAGATCAAGAAAGCGATCGCCAAATCCAGCACAACGGCTGAAGTTCTGTCCTGAGCCCACGGGTTTAGAGGTTAGATTAAAGACCCCGATCTGTGCGCAGGTCGGGGTCTTTCTGCATGTGCGGTCTGGACATAGGGCACCGGCAAACACAGATCAGTTCGGACGGGGAGGAACGGGATGAACCAACCAAAAACAGCGGTCGGAATTGTGGTGATGTTTGCGCTGGCGGCTGTGATCATGGCGGTCGTCACGGTCAAGATGTCACCGCTGGATAAAAGCACTGCCGCCTTCGCGGTGGAGCAGCCATATCTGCGCAGCAGCCTGCCCACGTCCACTTCCGCTGCGGCGTTTATGGTACTGCGCAACCAGACCGGAGAGGATGACCGGTTGGTGGGCGCGCGCTCTGCGCTTGCCGGGCAGGTCACGCTGCACCGCCATACGGAGGACGCGAATGGCGTGATGCGCATGGGCGAGATCGAGGGCGGTGTGCCGCTGCCGGATGGCGCGACGCACAGCTTTGCGCGCGGCGGCGATCACTTGATGTTTACCGGGCTGGATGCACCGCTGACCCAGGGCCAGCTGGTGCCGGTGACGCTGGTGTTTGAAAATGCAGGCGAGGTGGAGATCACCGTGCCCGTCGATCTGGATCGCTAGCTGTCTGATTTCACGTCGAGCAGGCTGTCGACCCATGCAGGCACTGTTTGCGTGGCCGGGCCCAGAAGCGCCTCGTTAAACTGTCCGCCCACCACCGAGCGTTCCAGATTAATCTCGACCGTGCGTGCGCCCGCACGTGCGGCCTCGGCCACAAACCCCGCTGCCGGATAGACATTGCCCGAGGTTCCGATGGCGGCAAAGATGTCCGCGCGCCCGATCGCGGTGAAAATACGCTCCATCTGATAGGGCATCTCGCCGAACCAGACGATGTCCGGTCGCGCGGCAGGCGCAGCGCAATAGGGGCAGGCCTCGCCTGCATACATCTGCGCGGGCGCGGGCCAGCGATGCTCGCAATGGCCGCAAAGCGCCGAGTTCAGCGCGCCGTGCATGTGGATCAGGTTCTGTGTGCCGCCACGTTCGTGCAGGTCATCGACGTTCTGGGTGACCACCAGCACCTCGCCGTCATGCTCCGCCTCAAGCCGTGCGAGGGCGGCGTGCGCGGCGTTTGGCAGGGCTGCCGCCGCCTGCCTGCGGCGGGCATTATAGAACGCCACCACCAATTCGGGGTCTCGGGCAAAGCCTTCGGGGGTGGCCACGTCCTCCACATTGTGCTGCGCCCACAGGCCGGTCTCGGCGCGGAATGTTTCCAGCCCGCTTTCGGCGGAAATCCCCGCGCCTGTGAGGACGACAATGGTACTCATACTACACTCCGGTCATATCAAGTGAAACTGGCCTTCAAGCCATGGCATTTGTTCAAGGGCGGGGGCGATCAGGCGGCGCTCCAGCAGACCGCTGACCGCGTTGGCGATGTCCTGCGGGACAGCGTCATTCCAGTCCGCAAGACTGTAGAGCGAGATCTGCCGCGCGGCACCCACACCGGGCAATGGATGCGCTGTGATCCGGTCATGAAGCCGGGCGGCGCGCATAAAGCCCAGCGGCGTGGTGATGGTCCAGCCAATGCCCTGGGCCACCATAGACATCAGTGCCATGTGACTGCCTATCTCGAAACGCGTCGGCAGGATGGTTTGGTTGACCTTCAGGCAGCGGTCGATCTGTTGTGCGATCATCTGCTCGGCAGAATAGCGCAGAAAGGGCAGCGTGCTGCTGCCGTCGAACAGCGCATCGCGCGCTGTGTCGTCTGCTTGCGGAGTGACCACAATGAACGGGTCGCGCGCCAGCGGATATTCCATCAGCATTTCATAGGATTGGGCGGTACTGGCACAGATCGCCATATGCAGGTCTTCCGCCAGCATCATCCGCAGCAGGCCGTGGCTCTGCGCAGACATCAGACGGAATCGGCACCCAGCCAGCCGCTCGGTAAGAATCAGTGCAAGGCGTGGTGTGAGGTCATCATCAAAATCATCAATCACGCCCAACCCCAGGTCACTCAGATGTGCAAGGTCCATCGGGGTGACTTCCGCAGTACCTATTCGCAGTTCTGACAGCGCTGCGGTGGTCCGGCGCAGAAAACCGCGCCCTGCGGGGGTCAAGCGCATGGGTCTGCGCGAATGGTCCACCAGGGTGGTCGCCAGCGCTGTCTCCAGATTGCGCAACTGCTGGCTGACGGCGGGCTGGCTCAGCCCTGTCTCCTGCGCGGTCTGCGCCACAGAGCCACTGCGGGCCAGAGCCTCGAACACTTCCAGTCCGCGCAGGCTTATGCCCTTGATCTGCATGTAGCCTCCTGCCTTGCCGTTCGCCATTTGTGCAGGGCCGATGGCAGGGCGTCAAGCCGCCGGTGACAGCCCTTGCCGCTGGTGGCTGCGCGGGTCAGACTGTGCATCTGACCACGCAGCCTACCGGAGCCTATCTCATGAGAATCGCCACCGCCGCCTATCCGCTCGATATTTTGACGTCCTGGGCGCAATACGAGGACAAGCTTGCGCGTTGGGTGGGGGATGCGGCGGGCAATGGTGCGGATCTTTTGGTGTTTCCGGAATACGGCGCGATGGAACTGGCTACATTGGACGGGATGGACGTGGCGGGGAATCTGGAGAAATCGCTCTTTGCCGTCTCGGACAAGGTGGCCGAGGCAGATGCGTTGCACGCAAAGTTGGCAGCACAGCATGGCGTCCATATTGTGGCGGCTTCCGCTCCGGCAGCAACCGTAACGCGACCTGTGAACCGTGCGCGGCTGATCACACCGGACGGCCAGATCGGCGTTCAGGACAAACAGATCATGACCCGCTTCGAGCGCGACATCTGGGGCGTCATCGGCGGTGGCCCCTTGCAGGTGTTCGACACTGCCATCGGCCGCATCGGTATTCTGATCTGTTACGATAGTGAATTCCCCTTGCTGGGCCGCGCGCTGGAAAGCTGTGACATCATCGCCGTGCCCAGCGTGACTGAGGCGCTGGCGGGCTATTGGCGTGTACGCACGGGGGCCATGGCCCGTGCGTTGGAGAATCAATGCGTGACTGCCATGTCTTCTGTCGTGGGCGAGGCGGACTGGTCGGACGCGCTCGGCACCAGTTTTGGCGCGGGTGGTATCTTTTGCCCGCCTGATACAGGCTTCCCCGCGACTGGCGTGATGGCAGTGGGAGAGATTTGTGTGCCCGGCTGGACCTATGCCGATGTGGACATTGAAACAATCGCGCACGTGCGCCGCGACGGTGTTGTGCTCAACCGCGCGCACTGGCCCGAGCAGGCCGGACGAGACCAGCCTGCGCTAAATATGCCTCTGGGGCGTATCTCCTCTTGAAAATCCGCCACAATGCGCTCATTTAGGCGCGTGCCCCTGCATTGGGGGCGGATTTATCAGGAGAGACCATGGCCAAGGAAGATACGCTCGAATTTCCCGGTGTCGTTAAGGAACTCCTGCCGAATGCGACGTTCCGGGTCGAGCTTGAAAACGGCCATGAGATCATCGCACATACGGCAGGCAAAATGCGCAAGAACCGCATCCGCGTTCTGGCAGGCGACAAGGTGCAGGTTGAAATGACCCCCTATGACCTGACCAAGGGTCGGATCAACTACCGTTTCAAATAAAAATTCCCCCGCCCGCCCTGCAGGCTGGGCGAGGAGCTGCTTATGAAATTTATCCTCGGATCAGGATCACCGCGCCGCAAGGAATTGCTGGCGCAAATTGGCGTGGTGGCCGATGACATCCGCGCGCCCGATATTGACGAGACCCCGCACAAGGCCGAACTGCCGCGCCCCTATTGCACCCGCATGGCGCGCGAAAAGGTCGCGGCGGTGCCTGCGGATGCAGATGACATTGTGCTCTGTGCCGATACCACTGTGGCACTGGGTCGGCGCATCCTCGGCAAACCGGCAGACCGCGCCGAGGCCGAAAAATTCCTGCGCGCCATGTCGGGGCGGCGCCATAAGGTGATCACCGCCGTTGCCGTGAAGCGCGCTGGCAGGATCTGGGAGCGCGATGTGGTCAGCACCGTGCGCATGAAGTCCCTCAGCGAGGACGAGTTGCGCGCCTACCTCGATACCGGCGACTGGGACGGCAAGGCGGGCGGCTACGGCATACAAGGCCCCGCAGGCGTGCTGATCCCGTGGATTTCCGGCTCATTCACCGGTATTGTCGGCCTGCCACTGGCCGAGACCGCAAACCTGCTGCGCGCGGCAGGATACCCGATTTATGGAGACCGCTCATGAAGGGCCGCACAATCATTCTGGACCATCTCGGTGACATTGAAGCTGCTGCATTGATGGTGGATGGCCAGCTGGAAGACCTGCTGGTGGATACGCCCGAAGCGGCGCGTGTGGGCACGATCTACCGCGCCATCGCGGACCGTCCGGTGAAGGGGCAGGGGGGGATGTTTCTCAAAACCCCTGACGGCTCGGCGTTTCTGCGCCAGATCAAGGGGCTGTCGCCTGGTCAGCCGCTGCTGGTGCAGGTCACAGGCTTTGCCGAGGAAGGCAAGGCGATCCCTGTGACAAACAAGCTGCTGTTCAAAAGCCGCTATGCCATCATCACCCCTGATGCGCCGGGGCTCAACATCTCCCGCTCCATCCGTGATGAGCCCGAGCGCGACCGCCTGCTGGAGATCGCCCATGATGCGATGGAGGGTGCCGAATATGGCCTGATCCTGCGCTCCTGTTGTGCCGGTGCCGACAGCGAGGTCATCTCCGAGGACATCGAGGCGATGCTACAGCTGGCACAAACAGTGCTGAATGATGAAAGCACGGAGATGGAGACGCTCGCCGAAGGTGACGGCCCGCATGTCTTGGCATGGCGCGATTGGGTGGAGAAGGCCGAGGTCGTGACCGCAGAAGGCGGGTTCGAAGAGCACGGCGTGCTGGATGCGCTGGATGCGCTGGCGCAGGATCTGGTGCCGCTGTCGGGCGGCGCGTCGATGTACGTAGAGCCGACGCGCGCGCTGGTTGCTGTGGACGTGAACACCGGCAATGACGCGTCTCTGGCCGCGGGAATTAAGGCCAACATGGCTTGTGCCCGTGCGCTGCCCCGTGCGTTGCGTCTTCGCGGCTTGGGGGGGCAGATCACGCTGGACCTCGCACCTATGCCGAAGAAGGACCGCCGCCCATTCGAGACTGCTTTGCGCGCCGCCTTCCGCAGCGATGATGTGGAGACGACGCTGATCGGCTGGACCCCGCTTGGTCACTATGAGCTTCAGCGCAAACGCGCCCGCCCGCCGCTGTCAGAGGTGCTGGAATGAGCTGCCCGATTTGCGCGGATGAAACGGTTGAAAAATACCGCCCCTTCTGCTCACGCCGCTGCGCGGACGTGGATCTGGCCAAATGGTTTTCGGGTGCCTATGCGGCACCTTCGCAGGACCCCGACGACATCGAAAAAGCCATCGAAGCGCTGGAAAACACCCCTTCCGAAAAGCCGCACTAGCCCGATACCGCATCTTGTTGCGCAAAGAGGCAAAATGGGGCTGGACACCCGCGCCAGCAAACCCTAGAACGCGCTCACCCGACCAGTTCGCTGGTCCCGGTGCCCGGGTAGCTCAGGGGTAGAGCAGTGGATTGAAAATCCTCGTGTCGGTGGTTCGATTCCGCCCCTGGGCACCATTCAAATCATAATAATTATTTTTGCGTACAAAATGCACGCTTAGCGTGTGTATCTTAAAATGCACCAAACGCACACTTTTTGATGTGTCCGCGGGCTGGTTTGCATCGCTAAACACTTTGTTGAACACAGTGTTTAGCGATGCGGTGTTTGCCCCAACTAACCGGCAAAGTCCCAGCGTCGCAGCACTCCCATAGTTTGAGGTTACCGCGGTTCTTCAATCCCGCCTCGCACATTGCGGTTGCTGGAGAATTGAGACTGGCGCGTACACGTCTGACAATACCCATTTGAGCGGTTTCGCTCATCAATCTTCTACCGGGGCATAAGGCGCTTGATCAGTGGGCAAAATCACTCTTTGTTCACCGAGCGCTATGCAAATAGGGGAAGGTGGGGTTAACGGCACAATCGGTGGCGCCAGACGCTTCCCTTTTTCAGAAAAGGAAGCCAAATGCGGACCTTCACACTCCCTCTTATCTTAATGGCAAGCTGTGGCCTGAGCACGCCCGTCCTAGCGCAGGATCTTGGTGACGTTATCGGAGGCATTGCACAGTCATTGATAAATCAAGAGGTTGATCGAAACGCGTATGTCGCCGCGCAGAGAGCCAATACCGTCTCAGCCTACCGCGACTATCTGGCGAAGTTTAAGAACGGTCAGTATCGTGCTAATGCCGAAAATGCCCTTGCGCGACTGGGTACGCCGGTCGAGGGTTCTCCGGCATCAGCAGCTCAGGCTGAGGCTCAGCTTGGCATTACCATTGCACAGCGGGTGTCGGTGCAGCGAGAGTTGACACGGCGGGGCTACAGGACCAACGGCACCGACGGCATATGGGGTCGCAATACCCGCAGCGCCATTTCCAGCTGGCAGCGAGACAGAGGTGACAAAATCACCGGCTACGTCACGGGAGAACAGTTGCGGCTGCTGGCACAGGGCACTGCGGTGACACCGCCCGCTGAGGACCCATCCCCGGGCTACTTAACTGCGGCCCAGGTCGAGGTTAGGCTGGGCATTACCGTTGCACAGCGTGTGTCTATTCAGCGGAAGTTGACGCGGCTGGGGCATCCAACTTACGGCGCAGACGGCGTTTGGGGGCGCAACACTCGCACAGCCATTTCCAGCTGGCAGCGAGACAGAGGTGACAAAGTCACAGGCTACGTCACCGAAGAGCAGCTGCGGCTGCTGACACGAGGCACTGCGGTGACGCCTCCCGCTGAGAATTCGTCCTCGGAGAATTTGACGGCGGCTCAGACTGAGGCAGCGCTGCGCCTAACCCGCGCCCAACGTATTACGATCCAACGCCAACTGACGGCAATCGGTTACGATGCGGGTGTGGCAGACGGGCTTTGGGGTAGTCGTACGCGTGCAGCAATTTCTGCCTGGCAGCGAACGAACCGAGGGGCGCAAACTGGCTACGTTACTGCGTCTCAGGTGAAGTTGATCGCCAGCCAAGCGGGAAGTGCTGCAACTGCGCCGAATGATAGCGCTTCTGGTCCAGCACTAGAGGAAAGTCTCCTCGAGCTTACGCGTGCAGAGAGGATAGATTTGCAGCGTCGACTGGGACGCCTCGGCTACAACTCATTGCCCACGGACGGGATATTTGATTCCAAGACCCGGCGTGCTGTAGCTGAGTGGCAGGCGGATGAAGGGGAGACTGCGACGGGGTATCTGACGGCGGATCAGGTAAGGCTGATTAGATTAGAGACGGGGGGATAAAACGGTCATTTCGAAGTAAACTGGCTTGAGGCGGGCAGGGAGATGGCTGTTCAAGTTTGCGGCGCGTTGTTCGTGACGCAAGAGCCGCTTTTAGGCTATAATCCGATACATCAGTTGCTCCAACTAAGCAGCAAAGGACGAGTATTGAACATGCAGGCACTGCTTTTTGAGATGGAGCCTCGCGATGGGCATGAAGATCACTATTTCCGGCACGCTACAAAGCTCCGTCCTATCGTGATGCAGCATGAAGGGTTGATTTTTCTCGAACGATTTAAGTCTCTTTCCCGCCCGAAGGTAATCCTCTCTCATTCACTCTGGCGCGATGAGGCATCTATCGCGCGATGGCGGACGGACAGGGAACACCAAAAATCTCAGGTGGCAGGGCGGTTCGAGCATTTCAAAGACTACCGCATTCGAATTTCGCATACTTTGCGTTACAAGAAACCAGATACAGAGGCTGAAGTATGGAGCAGTGACGGCTCATATAGTGCACCGCATCGGACGACAGATCGATTTGTTATCATTCTCAGGAGCCTAAATCAGCTGACGACTCAGGAGGGCGAAACCTTTGCCAGTGTGACAGAGCCAAAGTCTTTCCTCAGTATTATTAACGCTGCCAATGAAGCCGACGGACAGGCGAAATTTGAAGAAACGTTATATAACAGCAGTCTGCTGAGTGTGGTTTTAGCTCGCGTTTCAAGAGACTACGGAATGTACGATCGTGATGAGGCTCCTCAGTATTTTGAAACGGTCGATAAAGGGGAGTGACGGAAATACGCTGTTGCGACGAGCTTATCGAGCGGAAGTCAAATGCAAGTAAGTGTTAGTGATAACAATGTTGATCAGGCGCTTCGTGCGCTCAAGAATGTCTGACGTCAGCGCCTATGGGACCAAATAGCGTTATTTGCTAAGAGAGGGTTTGTTGCTCATCGTAACTGAGCTATCCCCCGAAATTCGGACACTGACGTAAGCTGCGATTTGTAGTCTGCTGATCTTCAACACGAAGGAGATCAGAAGTGCCGAAACGGAAGCAACATCATCCAGAGTTCAAAGCAAAGGTCGCTTTGGAAGCGCTGAAAGGCGAAGAGACGGTCAGCGAACTGGCCAGTCGGTTCGGCGTCCATCCGACGATGATCCACAAATGGAAACGGGCCTTGTTGGAAGGAGCGTCTGGCGTTTTTGAGCGCAGCGGCCGTAAAGCACCGGGGGTCGATGAGGAGCAGGTGAAAGACCTGCACGCCAAGATTGGGGAGTTGGCCGTCGCCAACGATTTTTTGGCCAGA
>TARA_R110002020_G_scaffold122487_7_pt1 | contig 67251 bp, 64 predicted proteins | sample TARA_R110002020 | Tara Oceans TARA_R110002020 (sample SAMEA4396489) | marine metagenome | biome: Westerlies Biome; feature: [MES] marine water layer (ENVO:01000295) within the mesopelagic zone...; material: water (ENVO:00002006), including particulate matter (ENVO:01000060) such... | reverse complement strand
TGGATCTTTTCCAAGGGCTGAGCAATTGCAGGTGTATGTACTAGTTAGGTAAATAACCGCGAGGCAGGCCCGCCACCGTCGGGAAAACTCAGGATAGGCTTCAATCAAAATAGATCCCCCTGGGGGGTAATTGCTAAAATTGCGCTAAGTTTGTCCAAACTTTAGTTTTTTATTTTGGGGAAAGTCAAACTGACCAACATAAGGGTCTATGCCCATCATGGGTGCCTACGGGAGGAGTCGATCATTGGAAGCGATTATAGGGTAGATCTGGAAGTCACTGCGGACCTTACAAAATCGGGAATATCCGATCTGTTGGAAGATACGGTGGACTATGTGCATTTAAACACGATCGTAAAGGAGGAAATGAAGGTGCGTTCGAAACTGTTGGAACATGTGGCCCAACGGATCATCTCCCGAATACTGTCGGAAATTGTGCTCGTACAGGAGGTGGAGGTCGGGGTCTCCAAAATAAACCCTCCTTTAGGGGGCGATGTGGAAATGGTGTCCATACACCTCAGGGCATCCAGGGAAACCTTATAGGAGAGGAACTTTAGCGTACAAATCATATCGATACAAGGCGCTAAAAGGGGCATTTTTAATAATCTGCTCCGTAATTAATTTTTTTTGGAATTAATTTTTGTAGCTTTGCAATCCGAAAATGGCATCGTGGCCGAGTGGCTAGGCTGAGCTCTGCAAAAGCTCCTACAGCAGTTCGAATCTGCTCGATGCCTCCAAAAACCGTCCTTATGGGCGGTTTTTTGCTTTTGGCATTATCCCTACCCTTCCTGCAGCAAAAACACCAGCAATATTGCGGGAACAAAGTATATGGCAATGGTCTTGGCCCCTTCGTAGTCCTTGGCCATCCGTTGGCCGAACAACAGCATCAACAGACACACACATGCTAGCATACCGCCATAGAGTGCCATGTCGTTTTTTCCATGTTCCAAAAACAGGTAGAGTCCCACAACACAGAAAATGGAGACAAGCATTTCCATGATCAATACGATACCCAAAAGTACTGGTACCATATCCCTTAATGGACTTTTGGCAAAATGACCTTTTAACCAGGCCAGGTTGCCTTTCCAGTCCATAAGTTTATCCAGTCCGCTCTGAAGAAAGGTGATGATCAAAAATAACAACAATAAAAGTTCGGTGGCATTGGTAAGGATGTGGTGCATGGTCTTTTGGTTTTTGGATGGTCAATCCGTTTTTTGATGTAACAATCGCGTCAGTTTGATCGACAGGTCCGTCATGATGATCTTGGCATTGCCGTTCCGTTCTATATGGTAGATGGCCTCTTCCAGTTCGGTGGTAATGCCCACTATATTGTTTCCGTGGACAAAAGGGGCAAATTTTGCCAGACTGAACCCTTCCACGTGAATGGCCATATGGGTGAGTTCGGGAATATTATAATTGGCGAGCAGGGCCTGTCTCATAACGGCCATACAGTAGAGCAGAAATTTTTTTTGGGTCTCGCGTCCGGTTTTGGCCACCTCTTCGCTCCAAAGGATCAGGTCGTGTATGGCGGCCTTGTTTCCCTTTGCCTTAAAGGCACTGCGCACCCACTGTACGAACCATTTTTCGAATATTAGATCTTCCGAATCCCTGTTCATTAGGTCCAATGCCTTGTTGAGGTTGCCATCGGCTTCCTGTGCCAATCGCAAGCTTTCTGCCTGGGGCAGCCCTTTTTCCATTAACACGTGGGCAATTGCGCTCTCGGCCATCGGGGGAAAGTTCAGGATCTGACACCGGGACCTAATGGTCTGTATGATCTGTTCCCCATCTTCCGCAATCAATATGAACACGGTCTTTTCGGGAGGTTCCTCAATGAGTTTCAAGAGTTTGTTGGCGGCGGCGTTGTTCATCTTTTCGGCCATCCAGATAAGCATTACCTTATATCCTCCCTCGTAGGACTTAAGGGAAAGCTTTTTGACCACCTCCTGTGCTTCGTCCACCCCAATTTGCCCCTGTTTCTTTTCAATTCCCAGCATTTGGTACCAGTCGAACAGATTGCCATAGGGCTGGGTCCTGACGAATTCGCGCCATTCTCCCATAAAATGGGAGCTTACTGCGTGACTTTTTACCTTATCGTTGTTGGCCACGGGAAAGGCGAAATGCAGGTCCGGATGGGACAGCGTGCCACATTTAATATTACAGGATGCATTGCCGCCCGTATTTTCACCATCTTTATTGGAACATAATATGTACTGCGCATAGGCAATTGCCATGGCAAGGGTACCACTGCCCTCGTTCCCGATGAACAGCTGGGCATGTGGAATACGCCCCGCATCCGCGCTTTGGGCCAAATGTTTTTTGATATGGGCGAGTCCTGGAATATCCTTAAAAAGCATGGACCAAATATAGTTTATTTGGCCATTTCCACATAACATGTGGCCCACTCTGGCAGATCGATTCCAAGAAGTGTTCCTATTTCTGGGGAATGGCGCCCCGTTTGGCCAAAGATTATAAATTGTGATTTCCTTCGTACTTTGGAAATCTTTACATTTGCCGTTCTCTATTTAATCCTTATAAAGATGAAGACCATAAACGATTTTGATTTTAAAGACAAAAAAGCGCTGATACGGGTAGATTTCAATGTGCCCTTGGATGCCGATTTCAATATAACCGATGCCAATCGGATCGAGGCGGCCAAACCGACGATCATCAAGGTACTGGAAGATGGTGGAAGTGCGGTGTTGATGAGCCACTATGGGAGACCGGGCGGCAAAAGGAACGCCGATATGTCCCTTAGCCATATTTCCGCAAAGGTTTCGGACGTGATAGGTGTCAACGTAAAATTTGTGGGCGACTGTGTAGGGGAAGAAGCGGAGAGGGCGGTGGCCGAACTTAAGAACGGGGAGGTGCTGTTGTTGGAGAACCTGCGTTTTTATGCCGAAGAGGAAAAAGGGGACAAGGGTTTTGCCGAAAAACTTTCCAAATTGGGCGATATCTATGTAAACGATGCGTTCGGAACGGCCCATAGGGCGCACGCTTCCACTACCATAGTGGCAGGGTTCTTTCCGGAAAAGAAATGTTTTGGACTATTGATGGCAAAAGAGATCGAAGCCATTGAAAAGGTGATGCGTACCGGGGAAAAACCGGTCACCGCTATTTTGGGAGGCTCAAAGGTGTCCTCCAAAATCACCATAATAGAGAATATCCTGGACAAGGTGGACCACTTGATCATAGGGGGCGGAATGACCTATACGTTTGTAAAGGCACAAGGGGGAACCGTTGGTGATTCCATCTGTGAGGACGATAAAATGGACCTTGCGCTTGATATCCTAAAGCAGGCAAAGGAAAAAGGGGTGCAAGTACACCTACCGGTAGATGTATTGGCGGCGGACGACTTTAACAATGCGGCCAATACCAAGGTAGTGGCGGTGGATGCCATTCCGGATGGGTGGCAGGGATTGGATGCGGGTCCCGCAACCTTGGAAAACTTCAAGAAAATAATATTGCAGAGCAAGACCATATTGTGGAACGGTCCCGTTGGGGTTTTTGAAATGGAAAATTTTGCCAAGGGCACCATTGCCATTGGAAAGTTCATTGGGGACGCTACCAAAAACGGCGCTTTTTCCTTAGTGGGCGGTGGCGATTCCGTAGCCGCGGTAAAACAGTTCGGGTTCGAGGACAGTGTAAGTTATGTGTCCACAGGAGGTGGTGCCATGTTGGAAAGCCTGGAAGGCAAGACCTTACCGGGAATAGCTGCAATATTGGAGCAATAACCACGTTATGAAGGGTAGGGCCGGCGGACTTTTTTGTTGAAAATTTTTTCCTTCCAAAAAAATGAACGATTTTCGTTGGTCCCCACTTTAACGGATTAATAGCTTATGACCGCAATGAAAAAAATATGCCTCGGAATTTTCTGTATTTGTGCCCTGTCCCTCTCGGCACAACAAAGTAGAAAGGAACGGAAAAAGGAAAAGGAAAGATTGGAAAAGGAGATGGTCGCAAAGGAGGTTGCCGCAGAGAAGGCGCCCGACACCTTGGCCATGGACATGGAAGGGGTGGAACAAATGGAACTGATGGCATCGCCCGAGGGGGTGCAGGATAATCCATTGGCCCTGGTAAAGGTAGAGAACAAGTTCACGTTGATGGACCATGCCGAAGCAGCGGAATACGATCGGCGCTGGATGGAGGAAATGCACAACAGCCAAAGCCTCTTCGACTCTATCTACGATGAGGTGGCCAATATGGAGATCGATTCCGTGTATCATTTCAGTTTGGACACCGATACGCTAAAGATGCGGTTGGAGCTCCTCAACCAAAAAACACCCTTTAATATTGCCTACAATCCATCGCTGGAAAATGTCATTAAAACCTTTTTGACCCGTAAAAGGGGGCTTATGGAACGTATGTTGACCCTTAGTCAGTTCTACTTCCCTATGTTCGAACAGGAACTGGACAGGCAGAACGTACCCTTGGAACTAAAATATTTGGCCATAATCGAGTCGGCCCTTAACCCTTTGGCACGCTCTAGGGTGGGCGCTACAGGTCTATGGCAGTTTATGTACGGAACGGGCAAAATGTACGACCTTGACGTAACCAGCTATATGGACGATCGCAGCGATCCGATCGCCTCCACCAAGGCCGCGGCCATATACCTGTCCAAATTGCACGGTATCTTTGATGATTGGGATCTGGCCCTGGCGGCCTATAATTCCGGTCCCGGGAACGTAAACAAGGCCATTAGGAGATCGGGAGGGTATACCAACTACTGGAATATCCGCAAGAACCTCCCACGGGAAACGGCCGGGTATGTCCCAGCCTTTCTGGCTACCATGTACATTTTTGAATATGCCAAGGAACACGGGTTAAAATATGAAAAAGTGGCAAGACCGCTTTTTGTTACCGATACGGTGCATGTAAAGAAAATGATCACTTTTGAACAGATTGCCGAGCTGGTGGAAGTAAGTGTGGAGGAACTGAAGATATTGAACCCCTCTTATAAACTGGATATTATCCCTTACATAAAAGGGGAATCCCATGTACTTAGACTGCCCACAGAGGCCCTTGGAAAGTTTGTGGCCAATGAGGAGGCCATTTATGCCCATGTGGAGGACGAGTTTAAAAACATGGAGGAGCCCCTGACCCAATTGGCGGAAGCGGGCAATAGGATCGTTTATAAGGTAAAGAGCGGAGATTATTTGGGCCTGATAGCCAGTAGGTATGGGGTCGGCATCAGTCAGATAAAGGAGTGGAACGGACTTCGGGGGAACAACCTAAGGATTGGACAACGTCTTGTCATTTTTTCCAAAAGGAGCGTGGCCTCCAATTCGACTCCTTCCAGTGCTTCCAAAAACAGCACCAAAGCAGCAATAGAAGCAGGTATAAAGGTACATACGGTAAAGAGCGGGGACTCCCTTTGGACCATCTCGAAAAAATATCCCGGAATTACTATTGAAAATTTGCGGGAATGGAACGGTATTAGTGGTAACGATATCAAACCGGGCACAAAACTTAAATTGTGCAGTTGCTAACACTAATGTAAAGACCGAAAATGAAAAAAACCGCAATTCTATTTATGATGTTATTGCTGGTCCTTGGCGCATGCAAGGAACAGAAAAAATCCGATTACAGACCTGCTTCCACAGGGGCGATCAATTCCGTGGCCGTAGTGATGGACAATGAACTTTGGAAAGGCCCTGTGGGGGATAAGGTGCGCGAGCATTTTGCCGCCAGGGTACTTGGACTCTCTTGGGAGGAGCCGATCTTTAACATCAACCACATGACCCAAGAGGTCTTTACGGGAACCATACGTAATTCACGATCAGTGCTCTTTGTGGAAAAGGACAGTTTGGACCTTGCACATATTAAAACGGATCTGTATTCCCGCCCCCAGAAAGTGGCGGTGGTAAAGGGCAGGACCGATGCCGAACTCATTGAAAATATTGAGGAAAAGGCGGATAGTTTTATTGACGAGTTTAAAAAATTGGAAATAAAGGAGGCCCAAAAGCGCTTTTTGCGTTCCGTGAACAAGGAAACCATCTTACAGGATAAATTCGGGATCTCCCTTACCATGCCCTCGGTCTATAAGGTGGGCAAACAGGAGGATAATTTTGTTTGGATCGATAGGCAGATACAAAAGGGCAATATGAACATCATTGTATACGCCATGCCAGGCGATAGTTTTTCCAATGATTCCACTTTTGTACAGGATATTGTACGGATGCGGGATTCCATTGGTAAGAAATACATTCCAGGTCCGGATGTACCGGACAAGATTACCTATATGGTTACCGAGAAGGCCTTTAGCCCCTATGTTTTCCCGGCGGAAATCGGTGGAAAAAAGGCCGCTGAGGTAAAGGGTATTTGGGAAATGAGCGGGTACCCAATGGCGGGACCTTATATCGGTTATATTATCAATGACGATGAGCACGATCGAAAATTGATCGTGGAAGGTTTCGTATTTGCCCCTTCTACCGAAAAAAGGGATTATTTGTTCGAACTGGAAGCCATTATCAAGACCCTTACGTTTACGGACTAGACGGAAAAAACGCTCAATGAAAAATCCCCTGCTCTCGTTTAATAAGAGCAGGGGATTTTTGGTTTCGGGGGAGTATATAGATCGCTGTCGGTAATACTTTTAGTCAAAGGCAAAGCCCGTGATCAATCTGAATATAAAGGCGTAGATCACCACGGCAAACAGTCCGAAACAGAACCAAGAGAATGCCTTAAAATAGTTGGTGACCAATAAATGGCCCAGATTTTTGAACCCCTCCGAATAAATTTCCTTTACAAGTAATAGTCTGTTCATAACCTGATCTTTTAATATTAGTACACAGCAAATATCTGCACAATAGTGGGAAAGGTATAATTTTCTTGTTGAACGGACGAAAAAAAAGGTTGTAGGAAAAAACCCCGAAGCCGGACTCCATGAACTACCTTTTTTGCGGGTTGAACGGAACTACGGTTCTTCTATAAATGACCCCTTATAAGCGATTTGGCGGAATATAAATCTTTTTATTGGATGTTGGGAGCGTTAATAAGGGATCAATGGGGACGGTAAGATGGGGTTGAATATGGAGATTTTCTATCTGCTTATAGAAGTTTAACGGAACGAGTATACCTAGCAGGATCTTTAAGCTTATTCGTTCATGACTCAGATATTCCGCGCTGTGGTTTACTGGAACAAATAGCTCCCATATGGCCCATCTGTAGACATATTTATTAGGAAAAAGTAAAAGTAGACCGGGCCTTCTGCTTGGCCTACATGGAAACGATGATGATCTCGGAACGTCGGTTAACGGAATTTTGGGCAACATTACAAGAAACCCCGTCCACACACTCGTTGATGGGGCGTTCCTCCCCAAAGCCCGTGGCGCTCTCTATACGCCCTGGGGCGATTCCTGCCGAAACTAAATAGTCGCGGGTAGCCAATGCCCTGCGTTCGGATAGATACTTGTTGTACGAGCTCTTGCCGATGGCGTCCGTATGCGATTCGATCTTGATGACCATGGTAGGGTATTCCTGCATTACGGAGACGATCTTTTCCAATTCCGTTTCCGCCTGTGGATTAACGCTGGACCGGTCAAAATCGAAATAAACAAGATTGGATTTTAGTTTTCGGATCCCATTTTCAATGATTACCAACTCCTCCAGACGTTTAAGTGTGATATCCAAGGGTACCAAACCATTGTCTTCGGTCTGTATATCGATCTCTCCCTGCGCAAAACCATCCTTTTGGGTTACAATATGATATTGTGTATTCCCCTCCAAATCCTCAAAGAGAAAATTACCGCCATCATCAGAGCTCAGCTCCTTGATTTTGATACGGCTGCTATCCAGTAGGGAGACCATTGCCTGGGGAAGGACATTGCCCCCTATAAGTTCGGTCACCATGCCGCCGATCGCATTCTTATTGCTGGCGACTTCCTCTACGGCCAGTCGTTTAAAGGAATATAGGTCATCATCCCCTTTTCCTCCCGGTCTATTGGAGGAAAAGTAGCCTATTTTGGAAGTTTCGTCCACGATAAAGGAAAGGTCGTCCCGATTGCTGTTTATGGGTTGCCCCATATTCCGGGCCTCCTGAAAGCCATCGGTTCCATAGGCCGCTTCAAAGATGTCCAGTCCCCCAAGCCCGATATGGCCATTGGATGAAAAATACAGTTTTTCGTCGGTAAGAAACGGGAACATTTCCTTTCCTTCGGTATTGATTCGGGGACCAAGGTTCCTTGGGGAAGAGAATTTGCCCTTACCAAGGACATCCACCACAAAAATATCGGTCTCCCCAAGGCTGCCCGGCATATCCGATATAAAATAGAGTTGTTTTCCATCAGGGCTTAAAGCGGGGTGACCTGTGGAATATGCATTGCTGTTAAAGGGAAGCTCCGTAGGCGCTGTCCATTGATCGCCCACTTTGGTGGACATATATATTTTAAGGTTGTTGATGCCGTCCTCATCCCTTTTCAGTTTTTTTCCAAAATTGTTCCGGGTAAAGTATATAGTCTTATTGTCCGCAGAAAAACTTACCCCCGCTTCATGGTACTTGGTATTGATGGTCCTCGAAAATTTCGCGGAATTTCGCAACTCCCCGGATTCGGGCATTATTTTGGCAACATAGAGGTCCAGATAGGGTTGATCGTTCCACTTTGAAAGTCGGGTCTGAAGGAAAGCGGAATCCTTGGCCGAGGCATAAACAAGCTCGTTCCCATTGTGGAAAACGGGAGCAAAATCGGAATAGATACTGTTGATGTCCAAGTTCTTTATTTCAAAGGGCTCCACCCTACTGATAATATTGTCCAGTTTTACCTCTTCCGCAGTGGGCGTATCCATTTCCTCCAAATCCAATTGTGATCGGGAAAGGCCGTTCTCCTTGGTTTTATCATACAGTCGCATCAGTTTTTTGGCCCTGTTGTACTTGCCCACCCCTTTGGTGCTATGGGCATATTTAAAAATGGATTCGGCACCCATCTGCTGTTGGTACTTTTCGAACATCAAATGGTACCAATGATGGGCACGTTCCATATTTGTAATATAGTAATGTGCATCCCCTGCCCTTTGGAGAATTTCAAATGTATGGTTGGCCGGATCGTTTTGGAGGGCGGCTTCGTAAAGTTCGGCCGCTTCGGCATACCTCATCTTGTTAAAGAAATTATCGGCCTGTTCGATCAATTTATCATCGTTCGGAGCGGGATCGGTAATTTTCGACCGTTCGAGCATTTCATAGCTAACCTCCTCTACGGCCAATGAAGCTGAGCCGTTTACGTTTTCCGTTTGGCCATGAAGGGCGGATTGGGATAAAATTAGGGTTAGGAGCAGAAAAAGGACTAGTCTTGTATGTGCCATGGTCGGGGGCAGGTAGTTAATCGGTTGGGCATTGATCATCATAAGTATGTATCTATAGGGCGTTCTTCCCTTAATTTTGTTGGCAATCAAAGCCCTAAGATAGGCCTTAGGGCAGGATCTGGTTTTTTTTTGTTGTGAAAGCGCTTCTATATGTCGTAAGGGCCATTTTTACATAGGTAGTGGTGGTCGTATGGTAGCTATTAAAACCATGCAAATGTTTTGGTATCCATACCGATCACATCCATTGGGCCTTGTCTATATAAAAGCAAAAAACACCCGGTAAGGGTGTTTTTAAATATGGTATAAAGATTAATTTACTTTTTTTCTTCAACCTTTTCGGTATGGGTCACTTTGTCCTCTTCCTTGGAGGCATCCTTGAATTCTTTGATTCCGCTTCCAAGTCCACGCATCAGTTCAGGGATTTTCTTTCCTCCGAACAACAAAAGTATCACCAGTACGACAATAACAATTTGCCATGGCCCAACCATTCCCAGAAACATGTGTATAGATATCATGATAAATCAAATTTAGGAAACAAAGGTACTAAAAAAGTGATACGTATGCCCTAAATATTAAGGGAGATATGCTATTTTAACGAACTGAACGCAAATAACATACTTGTATGCATTGCCCGCACCGTCCAATTGTTACGGAAATTATAAATTATAAAGGGGGATGCGCCGCATATTAAACCGTAACATTATCTTTGTGTACTATGACCAAAGAAGGTAAAAAAAGGAAGGAAATCAAAAAAAAACTGCTTCACAAGTACCGGTTGGTGATCCTGAACGAAAGTACTTTTGAAGAGAAGATCTCATTTAAATTGAGCCGGTTGAACGTCTTTGTCAGTGGTTCCCTGTTTATCGTTGCCCTGATTGCCCTGACTACCCTGCTCATTGCCTTTACCCCCTTAAGGGAATATATTCCCGGCTACTCTTCCACCAAATTAAAGAGACAGGCCACGGAACTCACCTATAAGACCGATTCCTTGGTGACCGTTTTAAATTATACCAATAAGTATTTAAGTAATATCCGAATGGTTTTAAAGGGCGACATCGCCAATAACCAGGTCAATAGGGATTCCCTTTTTGAACAGTTCAAGATCGATCCCGCCTCTGTGGACCTCACTCCCACAAAACAGGACCTAGTACTTCGCAAGGAAGTGGAAATGGAGGACAAGTACAATCTTTTTGAAAGGGATATCAGCAATGTGAACCTCGTACTTTTTCCGCCCGTGGACGGGACCATAACCCAGCAATATGACTCGGAGCGGAAACATTACGCCGTTGATGTGGTCACCATAAAGGATACACCCGTAAAGGCAGTGGCCGATGGCACCGTAATTCTTTCCGAATGGACGGCCGATACCGGTTATGTGATCATTGTGGAACATCAGGACGGCCTGCTTTCCGTATACAAGCACAACGGGTCCTTGAACAAGGAACAAGGTGATTTTGTAAGGGCCGGCGAAGTGATCGCCTCGGTAGGGAACACCGGCGAACTGTCCACCGGGCCCCATCTGCATTTTGAACTTTGGAACAATGGTACCCCCGTAGATCCATTGGACTACATTGACTTTAACTGATCCCTATGTCATTAAAATCGTTTGCCGCCCGAATTTTCGCAAGGAGAATTGCCAAAAGAAATGCCAAATGGATAAACAATCCCATAGAGGCCCAAGAAAAGGTCTTTTCGGGACTGATCAAAAAAGCTGCGGGAACCAAGTTCGGTACCGATCACGGATTTAGATCCATACGCTCCCATGCCGATTTTGTGGCCAAGGTACCCATTAGGGACTACGAAGCACTAAAAGGATATATCGGTGAGGTTGTGGAAGGCAGGGAAAACGTCCTATGGCCCGGGAAACCATTATATTTTGCCAAAACGTCGGGGACTACCTCCGGGGCAAAGTACATCCCGATAACCGAGGAATCGATCAAATATCAAGTAGAGGCCTCCAGAAATGCCATCCTTAATTATATAGACGAAACCGGAAATGCCGATTTTGTGGATGGAAAGATGATCTTTCTCCAGGGCAGTCCCGTGCTACAGGAAAAGAACGGTATAAAGTTGGGCCGCCTCTCGGGCATATCGGCCCACTATGTGCCCAATTACCTTCAAAAGAACAGATTGCCCAGTTGGGAAACCAATTGTTTGGAAGACTGGGAAACCAAGGTAAACGAGATCGTAAAGGAAACCGTAAACGAGGACATGACCGTAATTGCAGGAATACCTTCTTGGGTTCAGATGTATTTTGAACGACTTAACCAGACAACCGGAAAGAAAGTGGGCGAGCTGTTTCAGAACTTCCAACTTTTTATTTACGGGGGGGTCAATTATGAACCCTATAGGGCGAAATTTGAAGCGCTCATGGGAAGAAGGGTGGACAGCTTGGAACTGTTCCCTGCCAGCGAAGGTTTTTTTGCCTATCAGGACTCCCAAAAGACAAACGGAATGTTGCTCCTCTTGGATTCGGGCATCTTTTACGAGTTTGTAAGGGCGGATACATTTTTTGACACCGACCCAAAAAGGATCACCATAAAGGAAGTGGAACTGCATGTGGATTATGTGATGATCATTTCTACCAATGCCGGCCTATGGGCCTACAACCTTGGCGATACCGTTCGGTTTATTTCCCTAAGGCCTTTTAGGGTCGTAGTTTCGGGAAGGATCAAACACTTTATATCGGCCTTTGGGGAACATGTGATCGGCAAGGAAGTGGAAGAGGCCATGCAAAAGGCCATTTTGGAAACAGGGGCACAAATAAACGAATTTACGGTGGCGCCCCAGATCGAACCGGAAGAGGGCGGTCTTCCTTATCACGAGTGGCTGGTGGAGTTTGAACGGACCCCTCCCGATATGGAGCGGTTCATGGATATTTTGGACATGGAGCTCCAACGCCAGAACAGTTATTATTTTGATCTGATCTCGGGCAAGGTGCTGCAGCGGTTAAAGATTGTGCCCATTCAAAAAGGAGGGTTTAACCGATATATGAAAACCATGGGCAAACTGGGGGGCCAGAACAAAGTGCAACGTCTGGGAAATGATAGGAAGGTGGCCGATGCCCTATTGGCCCATAAAGTTGCTATGGGCTGATTTGGTCAGTAGCGTGGTCATTTGCACAACGAACGTATTGAAAACTCGCAAGGAACCTAGGGCAGCCGTCGGAGCGTACTAAATCTCGATATCGAGTAAATCGTACTTAGTGGGTAAATATCTTAGAAAATAGACTCCTTATCGGGTTATCCTAAATATTAAATGTAATTTTGCGGGCATAGTTTATGAATAAGGTGAAAAATACGACAAGGGCCCAGGAATCCACCAATGCCATTGAAAGACTTTACATTACCATGCGCCATCTGTTCAACAGGGGGTTCTATAAACCTATGGGCATTTCCGGGGAAACATTGCGGAACGCCCTTTTGCAGCTTCGTCCCGAAATATATGGCTCCATAGCGGAGGAAAAGACGGAACTCAACGGCCTCATCTACGTATTGGAACGGTTGCCTGTGGGGATCGAGGAATGTCGTTTTATCAATCTCACGTCGGACGAAGGCTATGGGAAATCCCATTTTAAGCCCATCATCCCGCCCAAAAGAAGACGGAATTGCTATCGTATAGACGAGGAGCAGATGAACATTGTCATTACAAGGGGCCGATCGGACATCTACGATATCCTTACCCATCTCACCTTTTTATTTATCGAATCGCATAAGATCGCCAAAAGGGTACTGATCGAGGATACGGACAAGACCATTAGGGATTGGGTAAAACTTGGTGAAGCGGTCGGAAAGACAAAACTTTCACAGGCCGAACGGGAGGTGGCGCTTATACATACGGCCAATATCTTGGGGCGGTCTTTTGTGGAAGCCATGGAGATCCACCAAAAATTGGCTACCAAGTCGGACCCCGAGCGATTTCTTAAAATTGTATATTGGCTGGGGAAACTGGCAATAGAGGAAGAGACTACCGGCAATAAGAGGGCCATTACCTTTACCCCCCTCTTACGGGAGCGGTTGGGGCACCATATACACGGTGAGCGATGGGCGGACGCCATAAAGGAGACATTGTTGGTAAACGGGCTCTTGGAGCGGCCCATCCATATCATAAGTGCCAATATGCACAGTGTCATGAATACGCTGTTCGCCAGGAAGGCGCTTGAAAAAGAGTTTATGGGGAAAGAGCCTTTGGAAATTTACCAGGCCCTCAGCTCTTCGGAGAATGCGGACCTGCGCAATAAGGTGATAGCCGTGGCAAAGAAAAACGGAATGATCTCCTTGGACGATACCTCAGGGACCAATATAGACATTCAGATCTTTGATACCGCAAAACTGAGTGGTGATGTCTGCAATTTTAGGGTACGGGCAGATGTTCCAGCGGATCAAAGACCGGTACTGTTTGTGATGGATTACGCCTTTGGGGAGCAGGCTTACGAGACGATAGACGAATTTTTAAAACCCTATAAAAGAAAAAAGAACCAAAAGATATTTTTGGATGTGGCGTCCATTTCCATAATGGGAAAAGCGGGCATCCTGGAAGGGGGCAAGGGCGATATTATGATTCCTTCTTCCCATGTTTTTGAGGGAACATCGGATAATTATCCCTTTAAAAATGAACTTTGTTCGGATGATTTTAAGGGCAATGGCCTCGATGTACAGGAAGGGGCCATGATCACGGTCTTGGGTACTTCCCTTCAGAACAGGGACGTGCTTAAATTTTTCCATGAATCCACTTGGAACGTGATCGGACTTGAGATGGAAGGCGTGCATTACCAAAAGGCGATCCAAGCGGCGTCAAAGATAAGGAGGAGCATCCGGGAAGACGTAAAAGTGCGCTACGCCTATTACGCTTCCGACAACCCCTTGGAGACCGGGAGCACCCTGGCTTCGGGCGGACTCGGGACCACAGGGGTAAAACCGACTTATTTGATAACCGATAAAATACTAACACAAATATTTAATTCCTAATATATGTCAAATCAACAACCGACCAATAACAGTTCCTCCTCAGAAGAGGTAGATCTGGGACAACTGTTCCAAATGATAGGAAACGTATTTAAACGTTTTTTTCAGTTTATCGCTTCCATTTTTTTGGGGATTTTCAATTTGATCATTCTCTTTCTGCTGTTTTTACAGTTGCATTTTTTAAAGTTTGCCATTGCGGCCGTCCTTGGTCTGGCCATCGGGGTCTATTTGGATATGATAAAGGAACCTAGATATGTTTCCACTATGGTGGTGGAACCAAACTTTAACAGTGTACAGCAATTGTACAATAATATTAATTTTTACAATGAAATGGCCGAGGCGGAAGATTCCACGGCCTTGGCGGAGGCTTTGGATATTAAAGTTTCGGAAGCGGCCACCATTAAGAAATTTACGGTGGAGTCCTATTCGGACGAGAACCAAAAGGTACAGTTGTTCGACAAGTTTGTCCGCAGTTTGGACACCACTACCCAAAAGGCGATCGATATGGAGAACTATCTTAAGAATTTCAACTCCATGGATGCCCGTTTCCATACCATCACGGTTACCGCCTCCAGTAACACCGTGGCCAGAAAACTACAGCCGTCCATTATCAATTCCATTTCCAGGAACGATTATTTTAACCTGCAAAAGGACATCAGTGATATAAACATCAAATTGCAGGACAGTCTCTATAGCAAACAGATCGTAGAGATAGACTCTCTACAGCTTTTGTACAAACGGGTAATGCTGACACAGGCCGAAAATCCAAGTTTGGGCACCAGTATCAATTTGGGGGAACGGGACGGTCAGGAAAACAAGGAACTCTCCCTGATCAATAAGATGGAGGAACTCAAGGAAAGCCTGGTGGAACTGAACGAGGAAAAGGCCAATAAAAGCAGTATCCTCAATATGATCTCGGCCTTTCCAAGGAGAGGGGTAGAGGTCAAAGGGGTTTGGAACAGTTATAAATTCCGGATACCATTGGCTTTTATAGGAATTTTGTTGCTATCATTAAGTTTAATGGCGCTGAACGGCTATTTAGAAACCTATAAAAAGGAATAACATGAATATATTGATTACGGGAGGGGCGGGATTTATTGGTTCCCATGTGATAAGAAGGTTCGTCCGTAACTATCCGCAATACCATATACACAATTTGGACCTGCTTACCTATGCGGGCAATTTGGAAAATTTAAAAGATCTGGAGGGAACCCCCAACTATACTTTTATTAAGGGCGACATTACAGATGCAAGTTTAATTGAAAATCTTTTCACTAAATATTGTTTTAACGGAGTGATTCATTTAGCCGCAGAATCCCATGTAGACCGTTCCATTACGGACCCCATGGCCTTTGTAAGTACAAATGTAATCGGCACCGTTAATTTATTGCAGGCCGCAAAACAACACTGGGCCAAAAATACGGATAACAAACGCTTTTACCACATCAGTACCGATGAGGTATATGGGGCTTTGGGGGCAACCGGCCTGTTTACGGAAGAAACGGCCTATGACCCCAATTCCCCCTATTCGGCTTCCAAAGCGAGTTCGGACCATTTTGTAAGGGCCTATGGGGAGACATATGACCTGCCATATGTAATTTCCAACTGTTCCAATAATTACGGGCCCAATCATTTTCCCGAAAAACTGATACCCCTTTTTATAAACAATATCATACAAAAGAAACCGTTGCCGGTATATGGTGATGGCAAATATACCCGGGACTGGCTGTTTGTGGAAGACCATGCCCGCGCCATAGACATGGTATTCCACCAAGGAAAGATTGGGGAAACCTATAATATTGGAGGTTTTAACGAGTGGAAGAATATAGATCTGGTTAAATTGCTTTGCACTCTAATGGACCAAAAACTGGGAAGAAAAGCTGGCGAAAGTGAGGGCCTGATCACCTATGTAAAAGACCGACCTGGACACGATCTGCGTTATGCCATTGATGCCACTAAAATCAAAAGGGAACTCGGGTGGCAACCCTCCGTTACCTTTGAACAGGGCCTGGCAAAAACGATCGATTGGTACTTGGAAAATACCGAATGGTTGGAGCATGTCACCTCTGGAGAATATCAGAAGTATTATGAGCAGCAGTATCCCCCTTTGAAGGGGGATTAAGGGGGATGTGGAACACATTTCCATCGCTGGGCGACTGGCAATATCGGTTCAGGCGCAGGGATTAAGGGGGATGTGGATTACACCTTCGCTGGTCAATAGGTATTGAGTTCAGGATAAGGATTAAAGGGGATGTTAAGAATGAAAGTAAAAACAGTAAATATTGAAGAATAAAATTATACCATATAATTCCAAACTAAAGGCATATGCTCGGGAGCTAAGAAAAAATAGTACGTTTTCCGAAATATTACTTTGGAAACAAATAAAAGGAAAAGCCTTGGGTATAGAATTTCATAGACAGGTGCCCATGTTGAATTATATTGTTGACTTTTATTCCCATGAAATCATGTTGGCCATTGAGATTGATGGAAATAGTCATGATAACAAACAAAGCTATGATAATAAAAGACAGTTTGAATTGGAGCAGTATGGTGTTAACTTTCTAAGACTGGCCGATAAGGATATTAAACAACAAATGTTTAGCGTTTTATTGGTGATACAGGATAAAATAGAAATATTACGGAATAAAAAGGATGGATAACATCCCCCTGCCCCCTTCAAAGGGGGAATAATTTGCGGACAAATGCAAAGGGCAGCAAAATCCCCCTTAGAAGGGGGATTAAGGGGGATGTAAAACAAGTAAGTATTGTAGACTGCATTAAAATCAAGCAATAAATTTCCCAACATAATAACATTGTAACGCATAACAACTCATTACAACCATGAAAGGAATCATTCTCGCCGGAGGCTCCGGAACCCGATTACACCCCCTTACTTTAAGTGTGAGCAAACAGTTGATGCCCATATATGACAAACCCATGATCTATTATCCTTTATCCACCTTAATGTATGCGGGCATCAAGGAAATTCTGATCATTTCTACCCCAAAAGATCTTCCTTTGTTTCAGGATTTATTGGGAGATGGGGACAAATATGGCTGTAGATTTGAATATGCGGTTCAAGAACATCCTAACGGATTGGCAGAGGCCTTTATAATAGGAGCCGATTTTATCGGGAGAGAGAAGGTGGCACTCATTTTGGGCGACAATATTTTTTATGGTTCCGGACTTGCCAAATTGCTACAGTCCAACAATAATCCGGAAGGTGGTGTTATTTATGCCTATCGGGTACACGATCCGGAACGGTATGGCGTGGTGGAGTTCAATGAAGAGGGTAAGGCCATCAGTATAGAGGAAAAGCCGACACATCCCAAATCCAACTATGCGGTACCGGGTATCTATTTTTATGACAATGAGGTAGTGGAAATAGCTAAAAGCATTCCGCCCAGCCAAAGGGGAGAACTCGAAATTACGGATGTAAATAAAGTATATCTGAAAAGGGACCGATTAAGTGTGAGTATACTGGATAGGGGGACAGCGTGGTTGGATACGGGCACCTTTCAGTCGCTCATGCAGGCCTCACAGTTTGTGGAGGTCATAGAGGAGCGTCAGGGGCTTAAGATCGGGGCCATTGAGGCCGCAGCTTATGAAATGGGATATATAGATATGGACCAATTTAAACAGCTTGCGGAGCCCCTGATGAAAAGCGGATACGGAAAAAATCTTTTGGGGATATTGAACAGAAAATAATGAAGATTAAAAAAACCGGATTAGAGGGATGTGTAGTTCTAGAGCCGACCGTTTTTGAGGATGGACGTGGTTATTTTTTTGAAAGCTTTAACCATAAACGTTTTGCGGAAGCGGTAGGGACAGAGGTTTCCTTTGTACAGGACAATCAGTCTTTTTCCCATAGAGGTGTTGTACGGGCCATTCATTACCAGGTAGGACAGTATGCCCAGGCAAAGTTGGTAAGGGTGTTGAATGGGCTTGTACTGGATGTGGCGGTGGACCTTAGAAAGGAATCGTCTACTTTTGGAAAATATTTTGCCGTAGAATTATCGGGAGAGAATAAAAAGCAATTGTTTATACCCCGTGGATTTGGACATGGATTTTCCGTGCTTAGTGAAACAGCGGAGTTTTTTTATAAATGTGATAATTTTTATGATAAAGCTTCCGAGGGGGGCATTAATTATAATGACAGTACCCTGAATATAGATTGGGGGCTGTCGGAAGGTGAAATAAAGGTCTCTCCAAAGGATTTGGAATTGCCCAGCTTACAAAACGCCCTGTTATAATGGATGCTATCAAATCACTTAAAATATTGGTTACAGGGGCAAATGGACAGTTGGGAAGAAGCATATTGGATGTTTCCAAAGATTTTCCACAATTCGAGTATCATTTCAAGACCTCAAAGGATTTGGACATAACCGACTTTGATAGGGTTAAAGAGCTTTTTCATAAGGAGAATTTTGACTATTGTATTAATTGTGCCGCTTATACAGCAGTGGATAAGGCCGAATCGGAGAAGGAAAAGGCATTTATGATCAATGCGGAAGCGGTTGGGAACCTAGCTGAAGTTTGTTTGGCATATAACGTTATCTTGCTTCATATTTCAACCGATTTCGTGTTTGATGGAACCAAAACTTCTCCATATACGGAAGAGGATGAGCCCAATCCGATCAATGTATATGGGGCTTCCAAATTAAAAGGTGAACGGTATATACAGGAGCTTCTCAACAAGTATTTTATTATCCGAACTTCATGGGTATATTCCGAATATGGACATAATTTTGTAAAGACCATGTTACGGTTGGCCCGGGAAAGGGAAGAGATAAATGTAGTGAATGACCAAATAGGATCACCTACTTATGCAGGGGATTTGGCAGAAGTCCTAATGACCATTATAACTAGCGGTTCCGATGAGTATGACCTTTATCATTACAGCAATGATGGGGAGATAAGTTGGTATGATTTTGCTGTTCGAATATTTAAAGAGTTTAAAAAGAATAATCTAGTTTTTCCAATGTCCACTATAGATTACCCCACCGCTGCCCTAAGACCGGATTATAGTGTTTTGCATAAGTCTAAAATTGAAAAAATACTGAGAATTGAAATTCATGATTGGAGAAATGGTTTACGCAACGCAAGAATTAGTGCAGTTTTCCCAAGATAATTAACCTATTTAACTTTCCAAGAATTTGATACATCTAAGGATTTAGTAAACGGAAAGACTAAAGTTGGTAAGGTTAATAATTATTGTAGTTTTGCCCTGACCTATAAAACGTGCTCTCTCTTTGATCTAAAATGTGATGCAAACTCTAAAAAGTAAACTAAACATAACTGAATCACAGTTTAGAAAATACTCATCCAACACTTCATGGATGCTTTTTGAAAGAATAAGCAGGCTAGTTATTAACTTATTCGTGGGGGTTTGGTTGGCAAGATATTTAGGGCCATCAGATTTTGGGACCTTGAATTTTGGTATTGCGATAGTATCTATATTTTTACCTTTGGTTGATTTTGGCCTTCAGGGAATTTTGGTAAAAGAATTATTTAATAATCCAAAAGAAAAGGATTATATCCTTGGAACGTCATTCACTTTAAAATTATTCATTTCTGCAATTATTTTTATTGGAATTACACTTACAATGAATTCTGAATTTTTTCAGGATTCTATAGAAAATAAGGTTGTCGTTCTTGTTTCGATCTCACTGTTTTTCCATCCTTTTTTAGTATTGGAAAATTGGTATGAATCTCAAGTTAAAGCTAAGAAATCATCGATTCTGAAGACTATCTTCTTTTTAATTTCTTCCATTGTAAAAATCATCTGTATAATTACAAAGGAAGACTTAATAACATTTGCCCTATTATATGCCATTGAGTCTTTTCTAATTGCAATTGCCGTACTTATTACGTATTATTTGGAAAGTAATTCGATTTTTGATTGGAGATTTAAGTTCGGTGTTCTTAAATATTTAACCTACAAATCATGGCTATTGGTGTTTTCCAGTATGTCTGCCGTTGTTTATCTTAAATTAGACCAGATAATGCTTGGTGCTATGGTAACTGACAAGGAACTAGGACTTTATTCTGCCGCAGTTAAGCTTTCGGAAGCCTGGTATTTTATTCCACTAATTTTGTCCAATGCCCTTTTTCCTGCTATTTTAGGAGCAAAAAAAAAGGGAAAAAAAGAATATTTACAGAGACTTCAGCAGTTATGTGACCTTTATTTTATTCTCTCTTTCACGCTAGCATTAATTATTACCTTTACAGCACCTTTTATTATTAATTTTTTATATGGTCATGAGTATGCGTCTTCTATTCTAATTTTACAGATACACATTTGGGCAGCCATTTTTATTTTCTTGCGAACAGTACTAAGCAAATGGTTAATTGCAGAGGATAAATATAAGTTTTCACTTATTTCCCAATTGTCGGGTGCAATAGTCAATGTTATTTTAAATTGGTTATTGATTCCTAAATATGGAGGTGCGGGCGCTGCGATAGCTACAATTATCTCATATAGTGTAATGTCCTTTTTTGTTTTGATATTGTTTAGGGACACAAGGGTAATACTTATCATTTTTGTTAAATCAATTCTATCCCCTTTTAGATTATTAATTAAATTATGAAGTCATTTCTCAAAAAAATCAAAGTGAGATTGCAAATCGCAGTTCTCCATATTTTTTCAATAAACTCTTTTGCAAGTAGTTTATATTATATTCTATTTTCAACGGCATTCAGGAGAGAGCATTTGGCCGTGATAAAAGGGAGGTTAAAATATTACAAAGAAAATAACATCGAAAAAAATGCTTATTATCTTTTGCGCCGCAATATACATAGATTGGAAAAGGGTCTTATAATGAAGAATAGGAGATCTAGTTTTGCCTTAGAGTACATAGAAGAGACAGTTGATGCATATGTCAAGGTAACAACCTGCAAAAGTAGTAATGAAATAAGTGAAAAGAATTTAAAATGGTACACAGATGTCCTTTTTAAGTATTTCATGGTGGTGGATTTATTGAATGAAAAGATAAATGAACAAAAAGAAATATTTGAAAAACATCAGTGGAAAGATGAATCGATTGGGGATTCCATTCCTTATAAAAGAGATTTTAGCTTATTAAATGTGGCTTATAATGATTTTTTAATGTTAAATAAATTGAGGAGGTCCGTTAGATGGTATGACAATAAAAAAGTTCCTAGGGAACTTTTGGATATGGCATTAGTCGCAGCTTCCCAGTCTCCATCTGCTTGTAATAGACAACCTTTCGAATTCAGAATATACGATGATGACAACTTGGTACAACAGGTAGCAAATATAACTTGGGGAACTCAAGGGTTTAGTCAAAATTTTACAACTATAATTGTGGTTGTTGGAAAATTGGAGGCATATTTTGACGAACGGGATAGACATGTTATATATATTGATGCCTCTTTGGCTTCTATGACATTTATGTTAGCTTTGGAAACTTTAGGGTTAAGTTCTTGTCCCATAAATTGGCCCGATGTAGCTAAATTTGAAAATCAAATCCAAAAAATTATTGGGTTGGAAAAAAATGAACGACCCGTTATGTTAATTTCCTGTGGGTATCCTGATAAAATGGCACAAGGGCCTCTTTCGGAGAAAAAGGACCTTTTTGAGATAAGGAGTTATAATAAAATTAAATAAAATCCAAAATGAATATATTAGTAGTCGGTGCACATTTTTACAACAAAGGAGCACATTTAATGATGAAAACAGTATTAGATGAATTGAAGGGATTAGAAAATTATCGTCTTTTTCTCAGTCCATGTTCCGGAACCCCAGATCAAATCAAATCACTTGGTTATGAAACAATGGATTATCCCTTAAAACATGTAACTGCTTACAGAAGTTTCGATATATTTTATAGGTTTGGAGGATTAATAAAGTTTCTCAAAAAAGAATATCGAGGAACACTTGAAAAGTCAAAGATTGATGCCGTATTGGATATTTCTGGCTTTGCTTATAGTGACCAATGGGGCAAAGAGGCAGTGTTGAATGTTAATAAAGTCATAAAGCTCTTCAAACAACAAAAGGCAAAGTACATATTTTTGCCACAGGCGTTCGGTCCTTTCACTGGTGATGAAATTAAAGAAAATATGGCTAAGGCTATTGATAAATCTGATTTGGTATTGGTTAGGGACTTGGATTCATTGAATATGTTAAAAGACCTTTCAGGTAGTCCTAAAATAAAGCTTTATCCTGATATTACCATTGGATTAAAACCAGTTAGATTAGAGGAAAATATTGAAAATTATTCTTGTATAGTTCCTAATGAAAGGATGCTGGATCAGGGCAGAGAATACTGGCCAGATGGCAAATACTTGGAATATGTAAATCAAGCGATTAAAGCATTGATTGAAGGAACAGATGATAAAATTTTTATAGTAGTACATGATAGAGGTGAAGGAGATGTAAATTTGGCAAAGGCCTTAAAAGAGATTTACCCAACAGAAGATAGGATATCATTATATTTTGAAGAAGACCCTGTAATTCTAAAATCCTTTTTAGGAAATTCAAACATTGTTATTGGTTCGCGATTCCATGCTCTGGTATCAGCTTTGTCTCAAAATATTCCTTGTTTGGCTCTGGGATGGTCTCATAAGTATAAAACACTTTTTAGCGAATATGGAATCGGTGACTGTTCATTTAGCAAACCTGATGATGTTAGTTATTCATTGAGTTTAAAAAAGATTATTTCTCTGGAAAATCGCAAAGTTATTATTAATACTCTTTCAAGTGCAAATGTAATTCACAAAGAACAGAATAGAAAAATGTGGGTTGAGGTAATTAACATTTTGAATTCTTAATAGATGAAGATTGTCTACATTTTTGAAGTGAACCCTTATGAAAATTCCGGGATTGTAAAAAAGGTTAATGACCAGGTTGCCTATTGGAAAAGTAAAGGGCATAATGTAGAGATTTTGATGCCATGGCCAAGACCTATTGAAAAATCAACGTTATTTTTACGAGGGAAGATAATTTCTTCGCCAATTATTGCAAGGCTGAAAGACGGTTTTATAAAGAATTATCTAAACAAAATTTTTTGCTTAAGCAAACTCTCAAAAGAACTGATTAGGATTGAACCTGACATCATTTATACAAGACAAAATACTTGGTATCCTGGCATTCACAGTATTTATAAAAAATATATGACCGTTTTGGAATTAAACACGGTTGATGTACTTGAGGTGAAATATTATCCTAAACTTAAAAGGTTGGTATACTTATTAGGAAGGAAACTGATTTTAGCCAACGTAAACGGTCTAATATCAGTGACCCCTGATATCTTAAGTCACTATAGTGATTTTTCGAAATTGAAAATGGGAGTTGTTTCAAATGGCATTAATTTAAATAGGATTAATAAACTCAAAAAGCCAGGACAATCATCCCATGTCAATTTTGTGTTCGTAGGCAGTTCTAATATGAAATGGCATGGGTTGCAAAAAGTGATAGATCTTGCTCATATTTTTCCCGAGTATTTTTTTAATATTGTAGGCTATAAAAGTGATGGCTTTTCCAATTTGCCTGATAACATTAAATTTTATGGGTGGGTAGAAAAGCAGGAGTTGGAACAGATTTATTCCGAAAACCATTTTGGTATAGGATCATTCGATAATCACCTAGTGGGTAAACCAACCGATAGCACTTTAAAGGTTAGGGAGTACCTCGCTTATGGACTTCCAGTAATTATCGGTCATTTCGATGTCGACCTAAAGGATGCAGATTTTGTTTTGAAGGTTACCGATGATAAGGGTGATTTTATTGATAAGGAGAATATTAAGGAATTTGTAGATTCTTATAAGAGTATATCAGTGGACAATACTGCATTGGAAATCATTGATTCAGCAACAAAGGAAGAAGAGCGTCTTTCCTTCTTTAGGAAGTTATTAAATTAAACAGTATACGAAGAATTAGGAGAAAATTTAAAAAAATCGTTATAGAACGATACATTAAAAAATGTCTTAAATGCTTTAAATTTAATTTATATGCAATGTCGCCAAAAAAAAAGATGAAGAGGGATTTACGATATTATACCTTTAAAGACATTGATTTAAAATTTCTGATTTTTTTAATCTTAATAACCCAAGGAAATATTCCAGTTAAGATTTTTGCTGTTTTTTTTATTATGATTTTTAGGTTGCGACCTATTTTTGTTGGGCATCAGTTTATTTTATTTTATTATTTTATACTAGTTTATCATATTGTTTATGGCTTATTTCTGATAGCTTTTAAATCCATAAATTACTGGCCAAATTATCTACTCTCATTTCTTTTTTGGATGGTTAGCTATATTACTCTAAGTCAAATAGCATTTTTCGTCAAGAATTGGACACTTGTTAAAATTTATAAAACAATTGATTTTTTTTTCTTGGTGAATATTTTTGTTATTCTGATTCAGCTTATAAACAGTATGTTCTTATTTCAAACACTAAACCCTTACGGTGTTTCCAATTCAGCAGGAGATTTAATATCATCAATATATAGTAACTCATCTGTTAATTTTGTAATCATGTCATTTTTTTCGATAATGTATTTGTTACGGAAAAAATGGTTTTATGGTATACTTTCAGTAATATTTTTATTAATGACAACCTATATGAGCGGGGTAGTCCTTTTCTTGGCTTCATTGGTTGTAGGAATTTATCTGTTTTCAAGCATAAAATTAAAATCTAAAATATTTATTGCAATTGGATCATTTTTCTTAATCTTCCTTTTTAGCCAAATAGCACCTAGCAATATAACATATGCATCACGATACCTTATAAGAATTTGGGAAAATGGAGAAGATACACCTTTTAAAATAAAATCTTTTTTTCAAACATTCGAATACTGGACCTCGTCTATAACATCTTTTATTTTTGGAGCAGGTGGGGGGAGTTTTTCGTCACGTATTGCTTTTATTGCTTCTGGGGATTATGTTGGTTGGTTTCCAGATTCCCTGACGTACGCATCGGATGAATTTAAAAAATACCACTTAAATATTTGGACATACGATTTTAACAATCCATGGGATAATCGGAATAATACCGCCAACCAACCTTTTTCTTTTTATAATCAAATTATTGGTGAGTATGGATTGATAGGATTGCTAATTTTTATTCTATTTTATCTCGGCTATTTTTTTAGGAAATGGCAAATGCTATCCTATTCTAAATTTTTGCTAATTGCCCTTGGGGGGTATTTTTTGCTGGATTATTGGTTTGAATATTTTTCTGTTATCATAATCTTTGAATTATTAGTGTTGGTGGATGTTAAGGAAAGGCAAAATATAACATCAAATGAAATTTAAAGGATTCCATATCGTCTCTTATTTAGCGGAACGTAATATTGGTGATATTGGACCTGTGCTGATATATTTATTTGCCGGAGCAATTTATTTACCCATGATTTTTACTAACATAATTTCAATATTGTTAGTATTGTTTTGTGTAGTTAGATTTGGGAAAGAGGATTTCAAAAGAGTTTTTAAGACAAAGTTTGTAATACTATTTTTAGGGCTTTATTCGATTTTATTTACTGGGCTTTTTTATAATATTCCATTGGAAGGAATTTGGAATGGATTGGAGAAGAAACTATCCTTTGTTGTCTTACCAGTCAGTATTGGCCTAATTGGAATTGGCAAAAGGGACTTGAAAAGTATCTTAAGAATATTTTATTATAGTGGAATCTTAGTCACGAGCTATGCGGTAATAGTAGGGGTTGCACTATGGATTAGGGAAGATAACACTTCTTTCTTGGTTAACCATGGCTTGTCTCAGAACATTGGATTTCATGCTACCTATCTCAGCATGTATCTTTTATTTGCTATTGCATATCCTATCATTCGCTTTCAAGATTTTCCAAGTCGCATGGAAAAATATTTACTCTTTTTTCTAACAGGATTACTTATTATATACATTATACTTTTAGCCGTAAGGATAGTTTGGCTATTATTTTTCTTTTTACTAATTATTTGGTTGACATATGTCTTCTTTTCTAAAGGTTTTAAGCTAAAGTACTTTCTTGGGATTGCGTTGTTTTCTTTGATGGTACTGACCATCAGTATGATGTTAGGACCGGTAAGGGAAAGATTTAAGGAGGCTATCAATTTTAACAACGAATATAATATAGAGAAGGTATGGGGGGGAAGAAATATTAGGATTATGGTTTGGAAAAGTGGAATATCCTTGCTTGAGAAGAAACCTTTCAGCGGATATGGGTCCTCTAGCCAGGTTCAAAAAGAATTAAACCTTTATTATAAGGACCATAATCTCGGTCCAATTTTGTATATGATGAAAAAGAATGGTAATGCCTTTAATGCACACAATCAGTTTTTGGCAGAAGTTTTAAAACATGGTTTAATATTGGGAATGCTTTATTTTTTTATATTACTTATAATGGTGAGTGTTTTTTGGAAAAATAGTAGGGTACTGGGAATATTGTTTTTTATCATAATCTTTGGTGTGTCATTAACAGAGACTATTTTGGAATTAAATAAGGGCATTGTTTTCTTTGCTTTTTTTGGATCTGTTTTGTGTTTTAATTTTAATGAACTTTATAGTCAAAAGATAGAAATTATGGAGGAGAAAAGCATATAATGGGGAATATTATAAAATTATACTTCTGCTTTCCTATAGGTGGCCCAAACAATGGGGTTAAAATAATTTCTGGGTTCATACTAAAATTTTTAACTGACTCAAGGAGATTTGATGCCAGGATAATCGATACCTCTCAAGCAACGGATTATACCAATTTTGGGAAGTTTAGTTTAAGGAAGGTCTATAATATTTTACGTCTTTTGATTACCTCTCTGTCCCTGGTTAAGAAGGCGGATTGTGTTTATCTTAATATAACTCCTAGCGGAATCGCTTTTTATAGGGATATTATCCTACTAATGATCTGTAAATTTAAAAGAGCCAATATAACGGTTCATCTACATGCCAATGGCATGGAAAGAAACATCAATTTTTTTACTCAAAGATTATTTAAAAACATTAAGCTTATAGTCATTAACAAAAACCAACTAAAGGTTCTTGAGAGCTTGCCTTCTACAATCTTTATGGTTCCCAATTCCTTGCCGGACAATGGAGGTGAAGATGAAGTTGGAATATATACCAATGAAAAATTGCGATTATTGTTCTTTTCAAATTTATCAAAGGAAAAAGGGGTAGACCTTCTTTTAAGATTAATTGATTTAATTGCGCTTAACAACATTAGTTGTGAAGTGAATATTTGTGGGGGTATTATGGAGAAATCGTATGAAACGATAATTCTGAAGAGTATAGAAAAGAACACCTTTGTAAGGTATCATGGGGCTATTGATAATGAAAGACTTAAATCGGAATTTTTCAGTAAAAATGATATGTTACTTTTTTTAAGTGACCCTTATTATGAGGTTTCTCCCTTGGTGTATATCGAAGCCTTGATGAATGGATTACCAATTATAACTACCAAACAAGTAGTTGCTGATGAATTTGTAGCATCTGAATGTGGCTATATTATTGTTCATGAACAGGAAATCATTTCGATTATACAGAACTTAAGAGATAATGCTTCTTCTTTGTCAAGGCTTAAGAAAAATTCTAGGCAATTATATATAAGCAATTACAATTTTCAATCTTATATTGATCAGATTACGACCATAATTCTTAAATAGGCATGAAAAATAATATTAGTATTTTGGTTGTTACGCATAATCATATACAGCATATTGGGAACTTAATTTCATCTCTAGAAAAGTTTGGATTTGTTAACACCTATTTTTGTGATGCATATTCCAAGGATGGCACTCTTGAGAAACTAAAATCAAGTTCTTTTAATAGGAATGTGCTATCCAAGGAAATCTTAGAGGGATTTTCAAAGAACAATAATGATCTAATTAGACATTTTAATTTGAATTCCAAGTATTATCTTCTTTTAAATCCCGATACTTTTTTTGAGGTTGATTTTTTAGATGTTTTGCATAAAAGGATGGAAGCAGATGATTCAATAGGGATTGTCACGCCTATTTTGAAATATCCAAATGGAGCCTTACAGATTACGTGGAAGAAATTCCCAAATCCATTCTTGGTTTTGAGGAAAAGAACCGGATTGCTTAAATCTAAGGATGAACAACAATTGAAAGGACCCGAAATAGACTGGTGTCTTGGTGCATGCATGTTGATTTCCAATAAATTCGTCAAAGTTAATAAAACTCTTTTGGACGAAAGATATCGGTTATATTGTGAGGATATAGACATTTGTTTTGAAGCTCACATAAGGGGAATGAAGGTTATTGGTGTGTCCGATACTTATATTTATCATAACTTAAATGAGACCAGCGCTAAAAATATTTTTAGTAAGTATAATTGGTGGAACATTTCCAGTATTATAAAATTTATCTATAAATGGAACATTAAGTATATGAAAAAATTATACTTGAGCAAGAGAGTAAGTTAAGAGGTCAATTAAAGGGTTTTGATTTAAGATGATATGCAATGAGGTTCATCGGATTTGAAATCTATAATCTTTTTATTCTTTTTTTGATAGGCCTTATAGGACCTTGGAGGGAAATTAGATTTGTTGGGGTGAAATAAATACCTTTGTTATTATTATATAGTTTTGCCGAAATTTAATGTTTTTCAACCAACACCGCTATTCCGGATTTATCAATCCCATTTCCTATACCATGGATCTGTTGGTGATCAACCTTTTTGCGTATTTGCTTCCCATTAATTTTTTGACCCCGATACTGTTCCATAGCTATGTTACCGTGGTATGGATCATCATCTCCTTTAAAAACCAGTTTTATGAAGTCTACCGATATACCAAGGTCACCTATATCGTAAAATTGCTCTTTTCCCAATTTGTCTTCTTTTTCTTGATCCTGTACGCTTTCATCGGCTTTTTTAAACAGCCCAATATCAGTCGACTCGCCCTGGCCCAATATTTTGTTTTTGTGGGCATAGCCGTTTTTTCCCTGAAGTTCCTCAATTATGTACTCTTGATGAAATACCGCGAACGGGTAAAGGGGAACCTAAGAAATGTGGTGGTGATCGGTAAGAACAAAAAAACGGATCAATTGATCCGTGTGTTTACAGAAAGGGCCGAATATGGCTACCATTTTGTAAAACAGTTCTGCCCACAAGAACACGATTTTGATCTCCAAAAGACATTCGACTTTATCCTGATGAAACAGGTCGATGAAATATACTGTTCGGTGTCGGAACTTCGAAACAGTGAGCTGAACGAGTTTATCAATTTTGCCGACAATAACCTAAAGACCCTGAAGTTTATTCCGGACAACAAAAACATTTTTTCCAAAAAGCTCAAATTCGAATACTACGATTATATCCCCGTTCTGTCCCTACGGGACATCCCCCTCCACAATCCCATCAACTCCTTTATCAAAAGGCTCTTTGATATTGTCTTTTCCATATTGGTCATAGTGGGGATTCTCTCCTGGTTTACGCCCTTACTGGCATTGATCATTACCTTGGAATCCAGGGGGCCTGTCTTCTTCCGGCAAAAGCGGAACGGAATAGACAATAGGGAGTTCTATTGTTATAAGTTCAGGTCCATGGCCCCCAATAACGACGCCGATACATTTCAGGCACATAAAAACGACATGAGGATCACCAGGGTGGGCCGTTTTATCAGACGGACCAGTTTGGACGAACTTCCGCAGTTCTACAATGTACTGTTCGGCAATATGTCGGTTGTGGGCCCAAGACCGCATATGGTGAAACACACGAACGAGTATGCAAATAGGGTGGACAAATACATGTTACGGCACTTTGTAAAGCCCGGTATTACGGGACTTGCACAAGTACGTGGGTATAGGGGAGAGATAGAACGGGAAAACGATATCCTTAACCGTATCAAATTCGATATTTTTTATATAGAGAACTGGTCGCTTTTCCTGGATATCAAAATCGTGTTCCAAACCGTTCTCAATGCCATGGCAGGTGAAGAAAAGGCCTATTAATCACAAAAAATGAAAAAAACACTTATCACCGGGGCGGCTGGATTTTTGGGATCCCATCTGTGCGATCGCTTTATTCGCGAAGGGCACTATGTGATCGCCATGGACAACCTTATCACGGGCGACCTGAAAAATATAGAACACCTCTTTCCCTTGGAGAATTTTGAGTTCCAGCACCACGATGTGTCAAAGTTTGTCCACGTCCCGGGCAAGCTGGACTATATCCTCCATTTTGCCTCTCCGGCCAGCCCTATAGATTATTTGAAAATTCCCATAGAGACGCTTAAGGTTGGGGCGCTGGGAACCCATAATCTTCTGGGCCTGGCCAAGGAAAAAAAAGCAAGGATTTTGGTGGCCTCCACTTCCGAAGTGTACGGCGATCCCCTTGTGCACCCACAGAACGAGGAATACAATGGCAATGTTAGCCCAGTGGGACCAAGGGGGGTCTATGATGAGGCCAAACGGTTTATGGAATCCATCACCATGGCCTACCATCGGTTTCACGGACTGGATACCCGGATAGTTAGGATCTTTAATACCTATGGACCCCGAATGCGCCTGAACGATGGTAGGGTGGTACCTGCCTTTATGGGCCAGGCCTTGAGAGGGGAGGACCTTACCGTTTTTGGCGATGGTTCCCAAACAAGGTCTTTCTGTTATATCGATGATCAAGTGGAAGGGATCTATAGGCTGTTGATGAGCGATTATACCGATCCGATCAATATTGGGAACCCCCATGAAACCACCATCAAGGAATTTGCCGAGGAAATCATCAAACTGACGGGAACCGACCAAAAAATCGTTTATAGGCCATTGCCACAGGACGATCCCATGCAAAGGGAACCCGATATTTCCAAGGCAAAGGAGATATTGGGGTGGGAACCCAAGGTCCAACGGGCAGAGGGACTCCGTAAGGTGTACGGGTATTTTAAATCCCTGTCCACAGAAGAACTTCAAAAAAAGGAACATAGGAATTTCTATGGCAATTAGGGAAAACTTCCCGTTTCAAAACGTATTTTTGCCAAAAACCGTAAAAAATGAATATCCTTATTCTAGGTGGCGGGGGTCGCGAACATACCATTGCATGGAAATTGAAACAAAGTGCTAAACTGGGATCCCTCTTTGTGGCTCCCGGCAATGCGGGTACCGCTGCCCTGGCCACCAATCTGCCCATTGGGGTGAACGATTTCGAGGCCATTGGCAAGGCGGTACTTGAACATTCCATCCAAATGGTGGTCGTGGGACCGGAAGACCCCTTGGTAAACGGCGTACACGATTATTTCCTGGACCGTTCCGAGCTGAGGTCCATACCTGTGATAGGCCCGCGGAAAGCGGCAGCTGCCCTAGAGGGAAGCAAGGATTTTGCCAAGGAATTCATGATGCGGCACAACATCCCCACAGCGGCCTATAAAAGTTTTACGAGTGCTAAACTTGAAGAGGGGTTCCGCTTTTTGGAAACATTGCGCCCCCCCTATGTGCTCAAGGCCGATGGCCTGGCAGCAGGAAAAGGGGTGGTGATATTGAACGATCTAGAAGAAGCCAAGGCCGAGCTGCGACAGATGTTGGTGGGGGCAAAGTTCGGCAATGCCAGTGCCACGGTGGTGATCGAGGAATTCCTTTCCGGGATCGAGCTGAGTGTTTTTGTCCTGACAGATGGAACCAATTATAAGATCCTGCCCACCGCCAAGGACTACAAACGTATTGGGGAAGGCGATACCGGGCTCAATACAGGCGGAATGGGGGCCATTTCCCCTGTTCCCTTTGCAGATACAGCTTTTATGGGCAAGGTGCACAGGCAGGTTGTGGAACCTACCGTAAAAGGCCTTAAAATGGATAACCTGCCCTATAAGGGATTTATTTTTATCGGGCTGATCAAGGTGGGCGATGAACCCAAGGTGATCGAATACAATGTGCGATTGGGGGATCCGGAGACGGAAGTGGTCCTGCCAAGGATCCAGAACGACCTGCTATCCGTTTTTGAAGCGGTCGCAAATGGCACATTGGACCAAATTGACCTCAAATTGGATGGAAGAACGGCCGCTACCGTTATGACGGTGGCAGGGGGGTACCCGGAAACCTACGAAAAGGGAAAGGAGATCAGTGGACAGCATACCATTACCGATTCCTTGGTTTTCCATGCGGGAACGACCTTAAAGGATGGAAAGGTTTTGACCAATGGCGGAAGGGTCATGGCCATAACCTCTTTTGGGGATGATTTTCATCAGGCCCTCAAAACATCCTATCAAAGTCTTGAAAAGATCCATTTTGAAGGAATGTATTACCGCAAGGACCTCGGGTTTGACCTGTAGGACTAATTTTTTGATGGATAAAATGGTGGAAAAATGGTAGAGTCGTAATATATTACAGTAAATGTTGGAGTCGTAATATATTACGACTATTACGACTCCTCATAATCTAAATATAGGAATGGGCAGTGGCATCCTTGTCCTCTTCGCCCAGATCGTTGTATTTCTTTAATTGGATCATCCAATATACCATGGCCGCCGCCGCGATGATCATAAAGATCCAATTTAAAAAATTGGCCCCCCACCAGTTTTCCATATGCCGCAATTGGTCAAATGGCCAAAAAAGATAGTTGACGAACAAATCTGCTATACCCTCGAAAAATGCCTTCATACCGTTTAATTTTCAGTTTCTTAAAAGTGGTCCTATAATTCCACCATGCTTGTAAAACACTTTTTATCTAAAACCCCCGACAAAAGGGACTAAATTCTTCCTATTTTAGCCATGCCCTGAGGCCGGAGCCTAGAGGGATAATTTTTGATTTATCTTTACTGCACAAAAATATAAAAACCTGAGATGATTTCAAGCGTTTTCGGAAAAACAAAACCCGTTATCTATATTATTTTATTGGGGTTTCTGTTTTTGTTCTACTGGTTCGTGCAATTTTATCTGTTTCAGCAGGCCCAAGCTCCTGAGGAACTGTTGTACTCCATGTTGGTATTTGGAATTTTGCTCTTCAGTGTCTTTATTATGGACTATGTAGTAAAATCCCATAAGATCACAAAATCCAACTCCTTTGCCATGTTGTTCTTTGTGCTCCTCGTCGTAATTTTTCCCGAGGTGCTTACCGATGACAATGCCATCTGGTGCAATTTCTTTTTATTATTGGCCGTACGTAGGCTTTTGGACATTCGGTCGCTCAAGGAAATAAAACTTAAAATTTTCGACGCTACCCTATGGATAACGGTGGCCAGCCTTTTTTACGATTGGGCCCTTTTCTTTTTGCTCTTGGTATATTTGGTAATCTATATATATGACGCTAAAAATGGCCGTAACTGGTTGGTGCCCCTTGCCGCCGTTTTTACCGTTTTTATGATCGTGTATGCCTATTTGGTCCTTATGGACAACACGGAATTTTTGCGTGCCCACTATCGTTTCCATTTTCGGTTTTATAAGGAGTACTTTATGCGTTTTGGCAATAGTATAAAATTGCTGCTCTACACGGTGGTGACCGTGGTGGCGGGAATAATTTCCTTTGTACGTTTAAGAAGTTCGGGTTCCGGAAAAATAGTTTCCCTGCGACTGATGGCACTGTATTTTTTGTTGGGACTGGCCACCGTTGTGCTGATCTACACCAAAAATGCATACCCCGTGATTCTTTTATTCTTTCCTTCTGCCATTTTTATTTCCAATTTTATCGAATCCCTCAAGAACCACAGGGCCAAAGAAATTGTATTGTTCATTTCGATCACCATTCCCTTCCTCGCCCTTTTGGGCCAGATTTTGGATAAATAGGGTATCTTTGCGGAAAAATATATCGCCCATGTTCAGTGAGTTTGCCTATAACGTATTCGAAAAAAGCGTTCTCGATTACCACAAGATGGATACCGTCGATCAACCTTTTGTAAATCCTTTCGAAAAGGACAATATCGCGCACCTCCTTTACAGAAAAAATTGGATAGATACGGTGCAATGGCATTATGAAGACCTTATTCGGGATCCAAATATAGAGCCTGTGGATGCGCTACGGCTCAAACGGAAAATAGACGCCAGCAATCAGGATAGAACAGATCTGGTGGAATATATAGATGGTTATTTTTTGGAAAAATACCGAACGGTAGAACCGTTGGTCAATGCGAGTATCAATACCGAAAGTCCCGCATGGGCGATAGACCGACTCTCCATTCTGGCCCTTAAGATATATCATATGGGAATGGAGGTACAAAGACCCGATGCCAGCAAGGAACATCAGCTTTCCTGTCAGGAAAAGCTCTTGGTACTGATGGAACAGAAAAAGGACCTTTCCAACGCGATCGATCAGTTATTGGAGGATATGGAGACGGGAAAAAAATATATGAAGGTCTACAAACAGATGAAAATGTACAACGATGAGGAACTAAACCCCATTCTACGTGGACAAAAAGGGTAGTGACATTGGCAGCATATCCCCCGCTATAAACCACATTCTGGTAATCAGATTGTCCGCTATGGGAGATGTGGCCATGATGGTGCCCGTTCTTGCCGGCCTTCTACGGACCTATCCCCAACTTAGGGTTACGGTGCTCACAAGGGGATTTTTTTCTCCCATGTTTTCAGGTTTGCCCAGACTTAGGGTGCATGAGGTGGATACCGAAGGAAGACACAAAGGCTTTTCGGGACTATGGAGATTATTTGGGGAATTGCGGAACATGGATATCCAAGCTATAGCGGATCTTCACAGGGTACTGCGAAGCTCAGTCCTTCGACTGTTCTTTTTGATAAGACCGATTCCCTTTGTACAATTGGACAAAGGCAGGAAAGACAAAAAAGCATTAACGGCATCCGTAAACAAACGGTTCCTGCCGCTTAAGTCCACACACCAACGATATGCGGATGTTTTCGGACAATTGGGATTTCCGTTGACAATAGACCATTTGGAACCGCTTCCCAAAAGGGAAGTCTCCGACAGGGTCAAGTCCCTGCTGGGGGCCCATACCGGGCCCTTGATCGGCGTGGCCCCATTTGCCGCATTTTCGGGCAAGATGTACCCCTTGGAACGGATGGGGGAGGTAATTGGGCAACTCAGTGGTACAGGCTTGGGGACCATCATATTTTTTGGTGGAGGGAATGCTGAAGTACGGCAGCTGGATCTTTGGGAATCCGAATTTGAGGGCTGTATCAATGCCGCCGGTAAACTCTCATTTGCAGAAGAATTGGAACTGATTTCCCAGTTGCGCACCATGGTGGCCATGGACAGTGGAAATGCCCATTTGGCCGCTATGTTCGGAGTGCCCACCATTACCCTTTGGGGGATAACACATCCCTATGCGGGCTTCTTTCCTTTTGGCCAACCGATGGAAAATGCACTTTTGGCAGATCGTGAAAAATATCCCTTAATCCCCACTTCCATCTACGGCAATAAATTTCCGGAGGGATATGAGCGGGTCATGCATACCATTGCCCCCCAATCTGTCGTGGATAGGGTAAAAAGTCTTTTGGCTGATAGGGCTTAAGCGACTTCCCTAAGGGAGATCATCTTAAAATACCCTTTTAGCTGTTGCATATATTTGTAGCGTAGTAGTTTCGGATTGCCTTCCACCATCAGGGTCCTGATCCCCAAATAGGAGGAGATAATATAGGTGGCAACTCCCTCGCAGTCCACGTGCCTATTTACATAGCCGTTGATCTTTCCCCTTTGCAACGTGGTAATGAGATTTACTTCCCATACTTTAAGGATGTCGTTGAGGTATTTGGATATCTCCGGATTTTTCCCGTTGAATTCGACAATAAAATTGCCCAGTACAAAGCCGTGGTCCAGCTCGTTGTGCTCGGCGGTCTCCAGGGCATTGTCCAAAGAATTGGAAATGACGTGCAGGGGATCCTCTACACCTTCAATGGGCGCTACCAACATGCTGTATACCTTTTGGAACAGTAGGTTCTGTACAATGCTTATAAAGAAGTCCTCCTTTGATTGGAAGTGGTAGTAAAAGGCCCCTTTTGAAAGGGACAGAGTGGTTAGGATATCGTCTATGCTGGTGTTGTAATAGCCGTTTTTATAAAAAAGTTCAAGACCGGTGGTCTGCATCCGGTGCATGGTAGCCATTCGTTTTAGGGTTTTTTCCATAAGATCTGGTTTTTGGGCGAAGGGTCCGGCAATTACCTTTTCGGACTATCCTTACTACAATTTAGTGGGTTAAGTCGGATACAAAGTACCGACCCCACTCCCATATTGGAAACGATTAAAAGATGTAAGTCACTTAAAAATCGATGTGTTGCAAAATTTTAACGATTCGAAAGCGTTTTGGGGAAAATTACCGACCGGACGGTTGGTAATTGGCCGATCCCCACATCGGATAAACGGTAATTTCCCTCTTTTACAATTCAGTACCCTTATCGATTCTTCCACTGTATACCCAATTAGGAAGGAAATTTTGTGCGGCCTTCTGGTCACAAAACTGTTTCAAATTGAATGGGACATGGCTTGAAGGGGCTAAAACATGGCTTATGCCACAGATCCTTGGCAACTGCTCCCGGCACCTGCCGTACACCCGTAACAATGTTGGGATATCACAATAGTACGATCGTTAAGGAGGGCTTCATTATAATCCTTGATATGGGTCACTTTACTGGCCACCTTCAGTCCCAACATCTGGTTAAAGTCGCAGTCGTACAGCCACCCGTCCCAACTGACAGAAAGCGTATTGGTGCACATCACGTTGGCCACGGCGGCAGGATTGTACGCCTCTACCAAGGCGTACATATAGTCCTCATAATTTTCCGAGGCGATAAGGTAATCCAGAAAACGAGCTATGGGAAGATTGGTGATGGCAAAAAGGTTGTGGAACCCAATATTGAAATCTTCCTTCAGCGCCTTCTTAAAATCCCGCTCCAAGGCCTTCTGGTCCCCTGGCAGAAAGGCACCGGAAGGATTGTAGACCAGATCTAGTCGAAGGTCGCTGCCGGGCATTCCGTAACCAATAGCATTTAATTCCTGTAGTGCCTGTATAGATTTGTCAAAAACCCCTTCGCCCCTTTGCTTGTCCGTTTTTCCCTTGGTGTAATGGGGCATCGAGGATATGACATGTACATTGTGTTCCTTAAAGAATTGGGGAAGGTCATGGTATTTTTTATTGGCCTTGATGATAGTTAGATTGGAACGTACAATAAAATCCTGTATACCTGCTTTGGCCGCTTCTTGTACGAACCATCTAAAGTCGGGGTTCATCTCGGGCGCCCCACCTGTTAGGTCCAGCGTATGTGCACTGGTGCTGCGGATCACCTCCAAACATTGCTCCATGGTCTCTCTGCCCATGATTTCCTTTCGGTCCGGACCCGCATCCACATGGCAGTGTTCGCATACTTGGTTGCACATATATCCCACATTGATCTGTAGGATTTCCAATTGTTTGGGCTTCAAGGGGAAATGGCCCACTTGGGAAATTTTGTCCTTAAAATAGGGCAGCTCCCCTCTTTCGAACAGACCCCCGTTGAGGATTTCCAGCTGTCCGCCCGTACTTGAAAGAATATCTTGTCGGGCCTTTAATGATTTTGTTGCCATGTTGATCGAATTGGGTAGTTAGTTCGAAGGGAAGGTCCAAGATTACAGCTGGTTTGCAATTTCTTGCGTCCGACCGTAACCGAGAACCTCATTCCTTATAATTTGTGGGTGTTACATTGAAAGTTTGTCGTATTTCTTCATCATCTGTACCCCGTGCACCAGGGTTGCCCCACTTTCTATGGCGGCGCCCGCATGTACCGCTTCCATCATTTCCTCCTTGGTAATGCCCTTTTGTAGCCCGTCCTTGGTATAGGCATCAATACAATAGGGACATTTGACCACATGGGCGACCGCTAGGGCAATAAGCGATTTCTCCCGGGCGCTAAGGGCACCTTCCTCAAAAACTTTTCCGTAATAATCAAAAAATTTCGTGCCCAGTTCCTCGCTCCATTCGGTAATCGCCGAAAACTTCCGTAAATCTGCTGGGTCGTAATATGAATCTGCCATTGTAATGTTTTTTTAAGTTATAGAAATGCCGTTAAGGTCCATTCCTCCCCGTCAGGTCGAAATGGGACAATAGGCGGTTCGTCACCACACTGTAGGATGGGAAGGAACCAGCCGGTTACTTTGATAAACGTAATTTTAGAACCGATGGTTTTCAGGGGAACCTTTATTATGCGGAAAATCCCGATGGTAAGGGTAGATAAGGGCCAACCTTGGGATAGGTGCCATTTGTGGCACGGCAAATAATCGTACCAAAAGGTATTTTATTGACGATATGGTATCGTGGCCCTTCATATAGGCACGGAGGTCTTCCAAAGTGTCCAGGTCCAACAATCTGCGCAACTTTACCAGGGTCGACCCCGACGATTCCAATAGCCATACCAAAGAGGTAGCCAATTTGTTGGTGCACCATGGAAGGTTCACAAACGACTGGTGCTCAAAGGTGGACCTGTGAACCCCCAAAAGATAAAATCCACCATCCGTGGAAGGCCCCAAAACGGATCTGCCCGACTCCATAATTTTGGCGGCAGTCCTTACCTGTGCCGTTTTTAGGGAGGGAGTGTCGTTCCCGATCGCGATAATGCCCTTGTGTCCCTTTTCAAAAACGGAAACCAGGGCATTTACAAAACGTTCCCCAAATGTACTGCCCCGTTGTTCATTTTCGTCGATGATATAAAATGGGAGGTTGCAGTTTTTTACGGTATTTAGGGCACGGCCGTTTAGGAGGGACAGAAGTTCCCCCTTTTTTCCAAAGGGCTTGGCCTCCCATTCCAGTAAAGGGGATCGGGTAAATAATAAAATGGCCGTCTGTTGCGCGCTATAAGGCTCCATACATAATGGTCTTATTGCTAACTTACAAAAAATGAAGATGGGAGTTTTTAAAAACGTCCCTTTTTTATAGGGGAAGGATCCCTCTTATTTTTGGAACGCTGCCGGTGATTGTTTAACTTTATGTTCCCTAGGGTCAGCTTATAGGATACGGGATTGGAATCTTCTGTTGGATACAATAATGGAACGGTTGGTCGGTTTTATAATAGGTGGGGTGTGAAAAACGGTCACGCATGTCGACAGGGAGTCATTTGGGATCGGCAAATAACCCGTTCAGGTCAGTAAAGGATTTATTATTATTGGGTTACCGACCCAAGGGTCTGTAATAGGACCTGAATATTGAGGGGTCAATATAACCAAGTGATAGGGGCTGGCTATAGCAAAAGTAAAATGGACTTAAAAGAACTTAATACCCGTTCGGTAGGATTGGTCCTATCGGGGGGTGGTGTAAAGGGAATGGCCCATATTGGGCTTATCCGAGCACTGGACCAATTCGGTATCAGCCCCGCAACCGTTTCCGGTACCAGTGTGGGGGCGTTGATCGGAGCGCTCTATTCCAATGGAAATTCCGTTGCCGAGATGTTGCAGTTCTTTAAGGAGACCCCTTTGTTCCGGTATCACTTGATGACGATCTTAAAACCCGGCTTAATAGATACCGATAGGTATTACACCCTTTTTAAAAAATATTTTCCAGAAGATTCATTTGAGGGGTTGGGCAAACGATTATTTGTGGTGACCACCGATCTTCAGCGGGGAAGCGAACGGATATTCTCCGAAGGCGGACTTATAAAGCCTTTATTGGCATCCGCTGCCCTGCCTCCGGTCTTTAGTCCCGTCGAGATAGAGGGTCACCTGTATGCAGATGGGGGCATCATGAACAATTTTGCCTATGAGGTCGTAAAACAACATTCAAATTTTGTCATCGGGAGTAATGTTTCCGGAATCAAGGAAATAGGAAGGGATGCCATTAGAACCTCTTTTCAATTGGCAAATAGGACCACTGCACTGATGATCTATGCCATCAACAAGGAAAAGGTAAAAAAATGCGACATGGTCTTTGAGCCTTCCGCCCTGGAACTGATCGGGATATTGGATAAGAAGGGCATCGAAAAAGCATATGCCATCGGTTACGAACATGCCGTAAAAATGCTGGAGCGGCGATTCGGTAAATGAAATGGTTGAACGGTTACGCGTTGTCCTGTTAGATGGTTAAGCGGTTATAGGGTTACAGGGGGTGGCTCCGCTGCGCCATAACCTTATAACTTTTTGTTGTCCTGTTAGATGGTTAAACGGTTACGCAGTTATATGGTTACAAGGTTAGATTGGAACCCATAACCTCATAACCGAGCGGCGAGAGCCGAGACATAACTTCGTAACCTTCTGTTATGCTGTTATCTTGTTATGCAGTTATGGAGCAGCGATTTGGTCAATGAAATGGTTAAACGGTTACGCAGTTATATGGTTACAAGGTAGATTGGAACCCATAACCTCATAACCTAGCGGCGAGAGCCGCGACATAACTTGTTAACAAATTTCATCATCGGGATATCTTGTTACAATTAAATTTATAAATCTACTAAATCATGGAATCAAACCCACAGCACCTAAACATCGTCATAATTTATCTTTAAGGTAGGGGTCAACGGATGCGCCTGACAAGTAAGGATGAGGCCCTCGGCAATTTCCCCGTCCGTAAGGATCTGATTTTTTACCATTTCCGCTTTTCCCTCTACCACCCTCGCAATGCAGCTGCTACAGACCCCGCCCTGACAGGAATAGGGGGCGTCTATGTTCTCTTTTAAGACCGCATCCAGTACTAAAGATCGCTTGTCCATGGGAAAGGTAAATTCCTCATCGTCCACGGTAACGGTCAATTGGGACATTCCTTCCACATGTTCCGGTAGTTCGTCCTTTATTTCGGTAGTGGTGAAGAGTTCAAAATGGATCTGTCCTTCTGCAATACCTTGTTCCTTTAAGGTATCGGTCACCAAATTGATCATCGCTTCGGGCCCACATAAGTAGAAATCATCAAAAATAATATCCTTGTGCTTGTTCTTTAGCGCATACTTGATGGTGGATACATCTATACGTCCAAAAAGGGAGTTTTCTTCCTGCTCTTGGCTACAGATAAAATAAACGAAAAACCTATCGGTATATTCCAGTTGCAACTTGACCAGTTCGGTGTAGAACATGGTTTCCTTATAGGATTTATTGCCATAGACCAGCATAAACTTGTTCACATTGTTACTGGAAAGCACGGTACGCGCAATGCTAATAATGGGCGTAATACCGCTACCGGCGGCAAAAGCGGCCACATTTTTGGACTTTCCACTTGGCTTAAACACAAACCTTCCTTCGGGCGGCATAACCTCCAGGCGGTCCCCCACCTTTAACTGTGTATTTGCATAATCCGAGAACCCGCCCTTATCCACTTTCTTGACCCCAATGGTGATGGTACCACAACTTGGGGAGGAACTGATGGAATAGGCCCGTCGCAGTTCTTTGCCCTTAATTTCCTTTTTAATGGTAATGTACTGTCCCGCATTAAAGACAAAGGTCTGTACCAGTTCCTTGGGAATGGAAAAAGTAACTGCCACAGAATCCGAAGTGAGCTGTTTTAAATGCTGTACCGTAAGCAAGTGAAAATTGGACATATAAAAAATTTGGGGCAAAATTACGCAAAGAAGGGGGGATACAAAATGGGTTTCAGAAAAAAATGGAATATCTTGTAACAAAAATGGGAGCTCTAATACAAACTACCACAAAGAAACGGTAAAGACCCCTTCTATAAAACCAACCATTATGTTCAAGCATTTTATAAGCCTTCAGTGGAAATCATTTATAAGATCGGCCTCCTTTAGGACAAATCTGGGCATAAAGATATTAATGGCCTTGGGTGCCCTTTATTTTATGGCCATCTTTCTTTCTATGGGGGTGGGCGTTTTTTACCTTATTGAAAAATCGGCATGGGGAGATCCCTTGCTTATCGTCAATACCTTTATGATATACTATCTGGCGGCCGACTTGGTCATCCGGTATATGCTACAAAAGATGCCGGTGACCAATATCAAACCGTTATTGTACCTGCCTTTTAAAAAATCGCAGGTGGTACGGTACTCCCTTGGGAAGTCGGCCGTATCCTTTTTTAACTGGTCGCATGCATTTTTCTTTGTGCCTTTTTCCATAGTGCTCCTTTTCGAAGGATATTCCTTTTTGGGCGTAATAAGCTGGCATATTGCCATGATGGCATTGATCTACTGCAACAACTTTCTCAATATCCTGGCCAACAATAGGGATATTGTCTTTTTCCCCGTTGTTGCCATCTTGATACTGCTGGGTATCAGTCAGTATTATGGCCTGTTCGACATTACCCAATTTACGGGCCCTTTCTTTCAGGCACTGTACACCGCACCATGGCTTTCGGTCCTGCCAGTTTTGGTATTGGTAGGATTGTACCTGGCCGCCTTTTATCATTTTAAGGGCAACATGTACCTTGATGCGGGATTGGCACAAAAACAGACCGAGGCCAAATCGGAGGATTTGAGCTGGCTCAATAGGTTCGGGAATTTGGGCACCTTTCTCAAAAATGATATAAAGCTTATAAAGCGCAACAAACGATCCAAGACCTCGGTAATCATGAGCTTCTTCTTTATCTTTTACGGATTGCTTTTCTTTACGGGGGCAGTGGAAGCGTATGACAATCCGATCTGGAAGATATTTGCGGGGATTTTCGTATCCGGCGGTTTTCTGTTCAGTTTTGGACAGTTCGTTCCCAGCTGGGACAGTTCCTATTATCCCCTGATGATGAGCCAGAACATACAGTATAGGGAGTATTTGGATTCCAAATGGTATTTAATGGTCATGGCCACCCTGATCACCACCATATTGGCTTCCTTTTACCTTTATTTTGGTTGGGACGCCTATTTGGCCGTCTTGGTGGGGGCCGTTTACAACATAGGGGTCAATTCGTATTTGGTGTTATGGGGAGGGGCCTATATAAAGACGCCCATTGATCTTTCATCCAATAAAAAGGCATTTGGCGATAAACAGGCATTCAATGCAAAGACCCTTTTGCTGACGCTCCCAAAATTATTGTTGCCAATGCTGTTCTATGGCATTGGCCATTATCTGCTCAGCCCTACGGCGGGATATGTCCTCGTGGCACTCGCAGGTATTTTGGGATTCGCCTTTAAAAACAGCGTATTCAGAAAAATAGAACAGGTCTATAAAAAGGAGAAATACAAGACCCTCTTGGCATATAAACAAACTTCATAAAACCATAAACACCTATTATTTCTATGATAAAAGTGCACCAACTTACCAAATCCTATGGTACCGCAACCGTGCTTAACATCCAGGACCTGGAAATTCCAAAGGGCGAAAGTTTTGGACTGGTCGGGAATAACGGAGCTGGGAAAACAACTTTTTTCAGCCTGTTGCTGGACCTTATCCAGCCTACAACGGGACATATTGAAAACAATGGCGTGCAGGTAAACGCAAGCGAGGCCTGGAAGCCTTTTACGGCTGCTTTTATCGATGAGACCTTCCTGATCGGTTACCTTACCCCAGAGGAATATTTTTATTTTATCGGGGAGTTACGGGGGCAGAACAAGGCAGATGTGGACCAGCTACTTTCCGGATTCGTCGATTTTTTCCATGGGGAGATCTTGGGGCAAAAGAAGTACCTGCGAGATCTCAGCAAGGGCAATCAGAAGAAAGTGGGTATTGTGGCGTCCTTTATCGGCAAGCCTGAGGTGATCATTTTGGACGAACCCTTTGCCAACCTCGACCCATCCACCCAAATACGTCTTAAGGGCATCATAAAGGATATGGCCGCTACCAAAGGGGTCACTATCTTGGTTTCCAGCCACGACCTGATCCATGTCACAGAGGTCTGCGAACGAATAGTGGTGCTTAACAAGGGGGAGATAGTGAGGGACATCCGTACCGCTACGGAAACCTTGAGCGAACTGGAGGCCTTCTTCGCTGGATAACCGTTTTTGGCCTTGAGCGCAATTTGTGGCGCTCCGGCACCTGTCCGTCTCCGGAGGATCGGTCGGGTTTTCGCCATATGCGTGCGACCGTTCTTGGAGCTTCCACTGCAGCGGACCGGTGGTACATTCCCATAAATGGTATTTTATCGATCAATGGCATACTAAACAATGTATTTTTAAGTTTAGGATACGTACGAATACCATTTATTTTGAAACTTCGTTTTTATACCTTTTTTGGCCTTATGGTTGGGGGACTGTTGCTTGTGGCATGTTCCACCAAAAAGGATGCCTTTGTCAATCGCAACTGGCATGCCCTCAATACCAAGTACAATGTAATGTACAATGGCAATATTGCCTTTGAAGAGGGCAGGGAAGAACTGAACGCTGCCTATAGGGACAATTATTGGGAAGTACTTCCGGTAGAGCGTCTTGAGGTTACCGAGGACATCAAATTGGACTCCGAGGACAACAACCCCAAATTTGTACTGGCGGAAGAAAAGGCCTCAAAGGCCATACAGAAACATAGTATGGACATAAAGGACGAGGAAAGGAACCCCCAGACCGATGAGGCATTTCTGCTGTTGGGCAAGGCACGTTACTTCGACCAACGTTATATTCCCGCTTTGGAAGCCTTTAACTACGTGCTCAATAAATATACCCAGAGCGACAAGCTCAACGAGGCTACCATTTGGCGAGAAAAGGTCCATATTAGGCTCGAGAACGAGGAGCTCGCCCTAAAGAACCTGAAAAGACTTTTTAAGTACGAAACCCTAAGGGACCAGGAATATGCCGATGGGCGGGCCATGATGGCACAGGCCTACATAAACCTGAAAGCTCCCGATACCGCCATACAACAGCTAAAGATCGCCTCGGCCTACACCAAAAAAAATCCGGAAAAGGGGCGTTATTACTTTATAATTGGTCAACTATACGATCAATTGGGCCATAAGGATAGTGCCAATATGGCCTTCGATAAAATTATAGGCCTCAACAGGAAATCGCCCAGGGTCTATTTGGTGAACGCCCATCTGAACAAGATAAGGAACATTGCACCGGATCCCGAAAACAAGGAGGCCCTTCTCGAATATTTGACCGAACTTGAAACCGATCGGGAGAACAGGCCCTTCTTGGATAAAATCTATAGACAGATCGCAGAATACCACTTGGGTTACGGTTCCGATAGCCTTGCCCTAAGTTATTTTAACAGATCGCTCAGGGCTACACAGCACGAACCAATGTTGAACGCATTGAATTATGAGAACCTGGCCGAGTACCATTTTGATGGAAGTGATTACAAAACTGCCGGGGCCTATTATGATAGTACGCTCACGAACTTGGTGGTCGATGGACGGAAATTTAGGGAAATCAAAAAGAAACGGGTCAATCTGGAGGATGTGATCACCTATGAGGAAACGGTCCGTCATACGGACAGTATAGTGCAGCTGTACAATATGCCCAAAGAAGAACAAATAAATTACTTTGAGGCCTATATTGCCGATATCAAGAAGAAAGAGGAAGAGGCCCAGAAAAAGGAGAAGGACAAGATCACGGAGGGTTTTGCTGCATTTGTGGATTCCAAGGGAGGAAAGGAGAACAAGGGGAAATTCTATTTTTATAACATTACCAGTCTGGGATATGGGAAGGCCGACTTCAAGAACCAGTGGGGCAACCGTACCTTGGAGGATAATTGGCGTTGGGCCGATAAAAATAGTGCGGGCCAAGTGGATGACGAAACGGGTTTGGTGGCGGAGACAGGGATCGGCACAGGTGAGATCACACAGGAACAGAAGTATTCGGTGGATTTTTATGTGGACCGTATCCCCACAGATCAACTGGTGATAGATAGTTTGGTGGCCGAAAGGAACTTCGCCAACTACCAACTGGGAATCATCTATAAGGAGAAATTCAAGGAAAATGCCCTGGCGGCCAAAAAGCTCAACGATGTATTGGGCGCTTCGCCCGAAGAACGGTTGGTCTTGCCCTCCAAATACAATCTGTACAAAATATACGAGGAGATGGGCAGTCCCCTAAAGGAGGATGTGCTGGCGGATATTATCAAAAACCATCCGGATTCCCGCTATGCCGAAATATTGTTAAATCCCCAAGCGATGGCCATCGAAGGTTCGGACACGCCCGATGCACGTTATGGTCAACTCTTCCAACAATATCAAAATCAAGAATACGCACGTGTAATTGCGGGCGCCGAAGAAAATATCAATCGGTATACCGGCGATGAGATCGTGCCCAAATTTGAAATGCTCAAGGCCAACGCCATTGGTAGGATGGAAGGTTTTATCGCCTTTAAGGAGGCCCTTAATTACGTGGCGCTCAACTATCCCAATGACCCCGAAGGAAAGAAGGCACAACAGATGATCGAGGAGCAGCTACCAAAATTGGAGCCCAAGGAATTTTCACGGGAGACCGAGTCGGTAGGTGTTGGCAATTGGAAAGTGGTCTTTCCCTTTAAGATCCAGAACAATGAGGAAGCGCTAAAACTGATCGAAACCTTGGAAAGGTCCATAAAGGACCTCCGCTATAAGATCAGTGTTTCAAAGGATATCTATAATTTGGAGGATCAATTTGTGGTCGTTCACGGGTTTAGATCCAAAGACTATGCCCTGGGATATGCAGAACTGCTAAAAAACAATAAAGAGTACCGTGTTGCTGTAGGGAATTTCGTAATTTTATCTTCAAACTATAAAATTATACAGGTCCATAAGAACCTCAACGAATACAAAGAGCAACTTTTAACCCCAAAACCTTAGGACAAATGTTTTCAGATAACAAAAAACCACGTGTTATGACAGAAATTGGAGGACAGCCAAACAGAATTGAAAAGAATACCAAAATTAAAGGGGATATCATTTCAGAGGCCGATTTTAGGATCGATGGCAAACTGGACGGCAACGTCAAGACCTCCGGAAAGGTCGTGATAGGCAAGGACGGTTATATCCACGGAAAAGTGGAATGCGTCAATGCGGATATTGAAGGGAATTTTAATGGGGAACTATTGGTTTCCGACCTGCTTTCCCTAAAGGCATCCGCCGTTATCGAAGGAACGGTAACCGTTTCCAAATTGGCCGTTGAGCCGGGCGCGACCTTTAATGCCTCTTGTACCATGAAAGGAAAGGGTGCCACGGTGGCGAGCTTTAAACAGAACACAAATGCCGGAGAGTCCGCAAAAGCCTCCTAACAGGAACAACAATTTAAGGAACCTTGGCATTCTTTCGGGGGTGGCCATAGAGATGGGCGTGATCATCTTTTTGGCGGCCAAAGGGGGCAAATGGTTGGACGGCTATTTCGGCATGCAGTCCAAGACCTTTACCATTATCCTTACCATGCTCGGAGTGGCCATATCCCTCTACCTTGTCATCAAACAACTGAAGAACCTTAGATAGGAATGCCGGAGAGAAGTTTGCCCGTTGTGTTTTCATATAGCCTACTGTTGGGCGGTGCCATACTTTTTGGGGTTCATTTACTTGTCCTCTACCTTTTGAAACTTCCCCTTTTCGACAACCTGCTCATTTGGGCATATGTGGGCAACTTGCTGCTTGCCCTCTCCATATTTTTACTGCTGTATTTTTTCCGAAATAGGTTAAGGACCCAGATCGGATTCCTCTTTCTAGGGGGCAGTATGCTTAAATTTTTACTTTTTTTTGTGGCCTTCGATCCCACGTATAAGAAAAACGGGTCCATGGAACCATTGGAATTCGCCGCTTTTTTTGTCCCCTACCTATTTAGCCTTGTGCTCGAGACCTTTTTTACGGCCCGTATGCTCAATAAAATGGATTAGATTAAATGCCAACGCCGCAAATACCTGAAAGGCGAAGTTATTGGACTATGGATCATTAAAGGGTAGTTTTCAAATCCTATATTCCTGGGATTACTTGGGCCGCCCCTTCCTCGGTGGAGGGACTGCGCCGATCTGTCAATTTGGATTGCCTACACATGCCATGCGAACTGGTTCCAAGATGGTGGAGCAGTTGAACAGTACGATCCCGTAATATCAAAAACAGCGTTGGTACGCCCCTATTTGTGAGGTCGGTTTTTCATTTGTAAATAGCATGGAAATAAACAGTTGAAATGCTTTTTTCTTTTTAAGATAAAAACGTACATTTGCACGGATTTTTCGAGACCGATATTTTAAAGCGTTATGCCGAAACCATTTTATTCAAAAATTCTTTTAGTCGTTACACTTTGCTTGGGTATCAATGCGTTCGCAAATGAAAAGGAACCTTCTACGGAGGGATCCGAAGGAGGACTGAAGGCACAGATCAGTGAGTACATAGACCATCACTTGATGGATTCGCATGATTTTACCCTGTTTACTTTGGATGAGGAAGCAAATGAACATGTTGGTTTCCCCTTGCCGGTGATATTGTGGGACAATGGCCTAAAAGTATTTATGTCCTCCAAATTCCATCATGGCGAATCGGTTGCTGAGGTGGATGGCGAACATTATAAGTTATACCACGGAAAAATTTATGCTACCGATGCCCAGGGAACCATTGAATATGATTCCGAGCATCACCCCACCAATAGAAAACCTTTGGATTTTTCCATTACGAAGAATGTGGTGAGCATGTTGTTCATTTCCCTTCTTATGTTCTGGCTGTTCCGTTCCTTGGCCCGTTCCTATGCCAAAAATGGCGGCATACCCATTGGGGTAGGGCGTTATTTTGAGCCGCTCGTTGTTTTTGTCAGGGATGAAATAGCCATTCCGAACATCGGGGCAAAACACTATAGGAAATATATGAGTTTCCTATTGACCATCTTCTTCTTCATTTGGTTCCTCAACTTATTGGGCATGACCCCGATCGCTTCCAACGTCACCGGGAACATTGCCGTGACCTTTGGTCTTGCGATCATTACCTTTTTGATCACCACCTTTACGGCCAATAAGAATTATTGGGGGCATATTTTCTGGATGCCGGGGGTACCGGTCTTTATGAAAGTGGTCTTGGCGCCCATAGAGCTGCTGGGAATGTTCATCAAGCCGTTTTCCCTTATGATACGTCTTTATGCGAACATGACCGCGGGACACGTAGTGCTAATGAGCATCATTGGACTGATGTTCCTTTTTAAGAGCTGGATCGGCAGTCCATTGTCCTTTGGACTGGCCTTTGCCCTTTCCATTTTGGAGCTTTTGGTGGCGGCCTTACAGGCCTATATCTTTACCATGTTGTCCGCCCTTTATTTTGGAATGGCAAGGGAAGAGGCGCATCATTAATAATATGAATGTTTAATTTTTAATATATATATTATGGAAATCCCAGGAATTGTAGGAGCTGGATTGATCGTTATCGGTGCCGGTATCGGTATCGGTAGGATTGGTGGACAGGCAATGGAAGCCATTGCACGTCAGCCAGAAGCTTCCGGTAAAATTCAAACGGCGATGTTGATTGCAGCGGCGCTTATTGAAGGTATTGGATTTGCTGCGTTGTTCGCATCTTAAAAAAAGGAAATGGCCACAACGGTTGGTTGTGGCCATTCTTTATTGCTTACCTCTGGATAAACCTATGGAGGTATTCTAAAGAAAAAACCTTATTTTATTGCGACACCGGTTTATCGGGAGAATAAGACCCATCAAATGGGATTAAAAATTAAGTTGGTTACATTTCAGATATATTAAATGGAAAAGTTATTAGATCAGTTTTCGTTCGGTCTGTTTTTTTGGCAGATATTAATCTTTGTGGGCTTGCTGCTTTTGTTGAGGAAGTTTGCATGGAAGCCCATTTTAGGTGCCGTTGAGGGTAGGGAACAGGGAATAAAGGATGCCCTGGCCGCTGCCGAAAATGCGAAGAAGGAGATGCAGAACGTTACCGCCGATAGCGAACGCTTGCTTCAAGAAGCGAGGGCGGAACGCGAAGCCATGATAAAAGAGGCACGTGAAATAAAGGACAAGATGATTGCCGATGCCAAGGAGGCCGCCCAATTGGAAGGCGACAAGATGATCAAACAGGCACAGTCCGCCATTGAAAGCGAAAAGCAGGCAGCGGTGGCCGATATTAAGAACCAAGTGGCCACACTATCCTTGGAAATAGCCGAGAAAGTCCTACAGAACCAACTGTCAGATGCGGATAAGCAGATGGAATTGGTGGCAGGAATGTTGGGCGACATAAAGTTAAAATAAAAAGCATGAACGAATCTAGAGCTGCTATCAGGTACGCAAGGGCCATATTGGACCTGGCGGTGGATAACAAGTCTGCCGAGGCCGTAGAGACCGATATGCACACCATCTTGCAGACGGTTTCCGAAAGCCCCGAGCTTAGGGAACTATTGGCAAGCCCTGTCGTGGACGAACGCATCAAAAGAAATGTGCTGGCCGATATATTCAAGGGCAGCAATTCCGTTACCACGGGACTGTTCAATATCCTTATCGAAAACAAACGGATTTCGCTATTGGAGGAGGTGGCCTTAAAATACCTTGTCCTTTACGGTGAACAAAAAGGGGAGGGCGTGGCATATGTTACGACTGCAGTGCCTTTGAGTGCCGATATGGAAGCGAAGTTATTGAAAAAAATTGCGGAATTGACGCCCAATAAAGTAACTATCAATAATAAAGTGGATAAAAGTATTGTGGGCGGGTTTGTCCTTCGGATAGGGGACCTGCAGTACGATGCCAGTATATCCAGTAAATTAAGTGGCCTAAAAAGGGAATTTTCAACTAGTATATAATAATAAATGGTCAAGACAATAGGTCTTGCGTCTTATATCCAAAAACATGGCAGGAGTAAAAGCCGCTGAAGTATCAGCAATATTGAAAAAGCAGTTATCGGGATTCGAAGCTTCGGCTTCCTTGGATGAAGTAGGTACCGTATTACAGATCGGCGATGGTATCGCCAGGGTCTACGGTCTTGCCAATTGCCAGTATGGGGAATTGGTGGAGTTTGAGGGCGGACTTCAGGGAATTGTCCTGAACTTGGAAGAGGATAACGTTGGGGTGGTGCTTTTAAGCCCTTCCAGGGATATCAAGGAAGGATCCGTGGTAAAGCGGACCCAGACCATCGCTTCCATCAACGTTGGTGAAGGCATTGTGGGAAGGGTAGTGAATACCTTGGGCGCCCCCATAGACGGAAAGGGACCTATTACAGGGGAAACATATCATATGCCGTTGGAACGAAAGGCTCCAGGGGTTATATTCCGTCAGCCGGTAAACGAGCCGTTACAAACGGGCATCAAGGCGATCGATGCCATGATTCCGGTTGGTAGGGGACAAAGGGAGCTCGTGATCGGTGACCGTCAGACCGGAAAGACCACCGTTTGTATAGACACTATCTTGAACCAAAAGGAATTCTACGACGCTGGAAAACCGGTTTATTGTATTTATGTAGCTGTGGGACAGAAAGCGTCCACAGTTGCCAATATTTCAAAAACATTGGAAGACAACGGTGCCCTTGCCTATACCACCATTGTGGCTGCCAATGCATCCGATCCAGCGGCCATGCAGGTATATGCTCCGTTCGCGGGTGCTGCGATCGGTGAATATTTCAGGGATACAGGCCGTCCTGCCCTTATCATCTATGATGATCTTTCAAAACAGGCGGTGGCCTATCGTGAAATATCCCTTTTGTTAAGGAGGCCACCGGGACGGGAGGCCTATCCAGGGGATGTATTTTACCTACACTCCAGGTTATTGGAACGTTCCGCAAAAGTGATCGCCGACGATAATATAGCAAAGAACATGAACGATCTGCCCGACTCCCTAAAAGGGATCGTCAAAGGCGGGGGTTCCTTAACGGCCCTTCCCATTATTGAGACCCAGGCAGGGGATGTGTCGGCCTATATACCAACAAACGTGATATCCATCACGGACGGACAGATATTTTTGGAGCAAGATCTTTTCAACCAAGGGGTACGACCTGCAATTAACGTAGGTATTTCGGTGTCCCGTGTTGGGGGTAATGCCCAGATCAAATCCATGAAGAAGGTCGCCGGTACACTTAAATTGGACCAGGCCCAGTTCCGTGAGCTCGAAGCTTTTGCCAAGTTTGGTTCGGATTTGGACGCGGCTACCCTAAATGTAATCGAAAAGGGACGTAGGAACGTTGAGATCCTAAAACAGGCCCAGAACGATCCGTTCACAGTGGAGGACCAAGTGGCCATTATATACGCCGGTTCAAAAAACCTGTTAAGAAACGTGCCAGTGGAAAAAGTAAAGGAATTTGAAAAGGATTTTCTGGAATTCCTAAATGCCAAACATAGGGATGTCTTGGATAGCCTAAAGGCCGGAAAACTCACCGATGAGGTGACCGACACCCTGGCAGCGGTGAGCAAGGACCTTTCCTCAAAGTATAAATAAGAATATGCACATCGGTCCGGGGACATCGTTTCCGGATCGTTCGCTTACAGATCGACTATCTCGGTATAAGCCCACGAGGTATTCAAGGTAAGAAAGATTATTTCAATTCAATTGGACGCGGAGCGTCGGGAATAAAACCCATTTAATGGGATTGAATGCTTTTAAAAGTTTTGTTTTTGTTGGCGGTTGCCAACGATCCAATATCCATAGTAACAACAAATGGCAAACTTAAAGGAAATACGCAATAGAATAGCCTCGGTGTCCTCCACCATGCAGATTACCAGTGCCATGAAAATGGTTTCTGCCGCTAAATTGAAAAAAGCGCAGGATGCCATTACGGCAATGAGGCCTTATTCCGATAAGCTTACCGAACTCCTTCAGGGCCTAGGTGCCAGTTTGGAAGAGGGCGGTGGAAGCAAGTTCTCGGAGAAAAGGGAGGTAAAAAAGGTGTTGGTCGTGGCCATCAATTCCAATAGGGGACTGTGCGGCGCGTTCAATACCAATATCATCAAGCAGGGCGCAACCCTTGCCCAGACCGTGTATGCCGATAAGGAGGTACATTTTATGGCCATCGGTAAAAAGGCCAACGATATCCTTTCCAAAAAATTCAGCGTCGTTTCCAATCATAGCACAGTTTATGAAGAGCTCACATTCGACAATGTGGCAGTGATAGCCGAAGAGCTCATGGCCCTCTTTCTTAATGGGACCTATGATAAGATCGATATTGTTTACAATAAATTCAAGAATGCGGCCACACAGATCGTGATGACGGAACAATTCTTGCCGATCGTGCCCGTGGAAGGTGCAGTAAGCATCAATACCGATTATATTTTTGAACCCGATAAATTGGAAATTGTGGAGGAGTTGATTCCCAAATCGCTCAAAACACAGTTGTACAAAGGGATACGCGATTCCTTTGCCAGTGAGCACGGTGCCCGTATGACAGCAATGCACAAGGCGACCGATAATGCCACCGAACTAAGGAACCAATTGAAACTTACCTATAACAAGGCAAGACAAGCGGCCATTACCAACGAGATATTGGAGATCGTTGGAGGGGCTGAAGCCTTGAACAATTGATCTGTCCCGTTAGGGGAACGGACCAAGGCACCATTTAAGTGGTGCCTTTTTTGATGGCAAGGGCCTTTCACTTAGCATACTATTTGGACATTAGGGCCATTCGTAATGCTTTTAAGAGTTGCCGATTTCCCGAAACCCGCCTGGAGTTCTATTTCTTTGGTCAACATCATCTGAGCGGGCTCCCGAAATATATGGGGGAAAACTAAACAGGCGCCGGAACATATGGATTTCCCTTATTGGGTAAACAAGGCCCGCCCTTTTGTGATCATCGTTTAAATACCTACATTTAAAGTCTAATCAGTTTCGCATTTTGAACCCGTTAAAAAAACTCTTTAAGCAGACCTTTATTTATGGTTTGGCAACGGTACTGCCAAAAATGCTCTCCTTCTTTCTGACGCCCCTCTTTGTAAGCGTGATGCAACCGGACGCATATGGTGAGGTTTCCCTTATATTTTCGTGGTTTGCCATCTTTAACGTATTGCTTGCCTACGGAATGGAGACCGCTTTTTTTAGGTTTTACCACGATACCGCACAACCAAGGAAAAGGGTGGTTACCACCTCTTTACTGTCCATTGGGGGCTCCTCCCTATTATTTCTGCTACTGGCCACCATATTCCGGGATCCAATTGCCACGATGACCGAAATAGAACCGGAATATATTCAGTATGCCATTTATATCCTGGTATTGGATGCGTTGGTGATAATTCCGTTCTCTTGGTTGCGGGCCAACGGCAAACCAATGCGGTATGCCCTCGTTAAAATATTGAACGTGGCCATTTATTTGGGCCTGAACGTTTTTTTTCTTGTGGTGTTGCCGAGCATGGTGAAACATGACCCGGATTCGGCATTTACGGCCATTTACAGGACCGATTTTGAAATCTCCTATATCTTCATATCAAATCTTATCGCCAGCGCCATTACGCTTCTTTTTATGTTAAGGTTATACTTTAGGAGGCCCTATGTATTCGATGTACGTCTATGGAAGAACATGATGGGCTATGCAATGCCGGTTCTCATCGCAGGAATTGCCTTTACCGTAAACGAAGTGTTCGATAGGATCATGCTCTCTTGGATGTTGCCCGAAAATACTGCGGATAGCGAGATCGGAAAATACTCGGCCTGTTATAAACTGACCCTTTTTATGACCTTGTTCGCCACTGCCTTTCGGATGGGGATCGAACCTTTCTTCTTTAGCCATTCCAAAACCGAGAATCCGCAGCGGACCTATGCACAGATCACCAATTACTTTGTAATTCTTGGAAGCGTTATTTTGTTGACCGTGGTTGTGTTTTCCGATGTATTGAAACATATCCTTATCCCCAATTCCGACTATTGGGAAGCAATGTATATAGTTCCCTTGGTAGTGCTTGGCAGTTTTTGTCTGGGAATATATCACAACCTATCCGTATGGTACAAAATTACGGACAGGACGGAAGTGGGGGCCTATATTTCCATTATCGGGGCCATACTTACCATCATGATCAATTATACTTTTATCCCCTATTTTGGGTACACGGCATCTGCCGTTGCCACCTTGGTTGCCTATGGGAGTATGATGCTCCTGTCCTTTTACTTTGGGAACATGTACTATCCCATTCCCTATAATTATCGCAAAATTGTTTTCTACCTTGGTATCTCTATCGGGTTCTCAATCGTATCTTTTTATGTTTTTAATGGGAATCTTATAGTGGGAATCTTACTTTTGCTCCTCTTCCTGGGAATGCTTTTTAAATTGGAAAGGGAACAGCTCAAGAAAATATTTTTAAAGAAATGAAGATAAAGATCATCAACGGCTCAGTGCACGGGTTGCCCCAATACGAAACCGGCCATTCTGCCGGTATGGACCTTAGGGCCAATATTTCCGAACCTTTTACGTTACATCCAATGAAGAGGGCCATCGTGCCCACCGGACTTTTTTTGGAACTACCTGCCGGTTATGAGGCCCAAATACGGCCCAGGAGCGGTTTGGCTGCCAAAAAAGGGATCACGGTCCTCAACTCACCGGGAACCGTGGACGCGGATTATAGGGGGGAAATTGGGGTGATACTGATAAACCTTTCCGAAGAACCCTTTTTGGTGGAGAACGGGGAACGTATCGCGCAAATGGTAATCGCCCAACACGCCCGCGCCCAATGGGAAGAGGTAGAGACCCTTTCCGAAACATCCCGCGGAAGTGGCGGTTTTGGAAGTACGGGAACCAAATAGAACACACTCATATTGAACGGATTAATTTAGAAGATCTATGAAAATTATTGTACCCATGGCGGGAAGAGGTTCCCGTTTAAGACCACATACCCTTACAGTACCAAAACCCTTGATACCCATTGCAGGCCAACCGATCGTACACAGATTGGTAAGGGATATTGCAAAGGTGCTAGGGGAAGATATAGAGGAAATAGCGTTCATCTTGGGAGACCCCGCATTTTTTGGGGATGATGTGGTGGCTTCCTTGGAAGAACTGGCACGGAGCTTAGGGGCCAAAGCATCTATATACAGACAGGATGAACCTCTTGGGACGGGACATGCGATCATGTGCGCCCGTGAATCGCTCACGGGCCCAGCAGTGATCGCTTACGCCGATACGCTGATACGGGCAGATTTTGATCTGGATCGGTCTGCGGATAGTGTTATCTGGGTCAAAAAAGTGGACAGGCCAGAGGCGTTTGGGGTGGTACAATTGAACCAGGCCAATGAGATTGTGGAACTCATAGAAAAACCTGCTACCTTTGTGTCCGACCTAGCGGTAATAGGCATCTACTATTTTAAGGATGTTGGGGTGCTAAAACAGGAATTACAGCATGTGTTGGACAACAAGATCATTAATGGTGGTGAATACCAGATCAATGACGGGATAAAGGCCATGATGGCCAAGGGAATGAAATTTGTTCCCGGTACCGTGGAGGAGTGGATGGATTGTGGCAACAAAAATGTGACCGTGGAGACCAACGGTCGAATGTTGGGCTTTTTGGCCAAGGATGGCGAGTCCATGGTTTCCAAAGGGGTGACATTGGAGAATTCAAAAATTGTCGAACCTTGTTTTATAGGCGAGAACGTCGTCTTGCGGAACTGTACCATAGGCCCCAATGTTTCAATTGGTGATCACTGCCTTATAGAGAACAGTGCCATAAAGAACAGCTTGATACAGAACCATAATAAAATCGGGAACGCCAATTTGGACAATGCCATGATCGGAAACCATGTGGTCTATAATGGTAAGTTCGAAACCATCAGTATAGGGGACTACTCCACTATGGAGTGATTTTTGTGTACATTGTTTCCCTACTGGGAATGTTCGATAATATAAGCAGTCATATGTTCGGAGGTAGGACTTTCTATCTGTTATCCCTTGCCGTACTTTTTAACGGGGGGCTGGCGTATGCCCAAGAAACGTCCGAAAGTGCCGAGGTATCAATGGAGGACTATTCGGATACCTTTCAGGAGAAATTTTTTGAGGCCCTTAAACAGAAAGGGATCGAAAATTACGACAGGGCCATTACCCTATTTATGGAATGTAAGGAAATGGACCGGGAAAGCTCCGTATTGGATCATGAACTTGCCAAGGCATATATGGCCAGTGGGGACCACCAAATGGCCGAAAACCACGCTGTGGCCGCACTAAATAAGGAACCGTCCAACCTGTGGTATGCCAGCACCTTGCTCGATATTGTGGATAAAAAAGGTGGGTCGTTCGAATCGGTAAGGGCTGCCGTTCCGTATAACGATCGGGAACTACGGGAAAATTTGGCAACCATTTATATGGAAAGGGACGATTATGAAAGTGCCCAATTTGTCCTGAACGGAGTAACGCTTTCCGCTCAAGGGAATATTTTGATGTTCAGGATCAAAGAGGCCCTGGCCGGAAAATCGGAAATGGAAGCGCCAGAAAAGGAAGCCATCTCCAATAATGGGGACCCCATGTCCACATACCGAAAAGGAATTGGGGAACTGATGGAAAAGGGCGACTTCGCCACTGTAGAAATGGTTTCACGGGAAGCTATGGAACTATTTCCCGCACAGCCCTTTTTTTATTACGTTAACGGAATGGCCTTGAATAAAATGGTCAAACACAAAGAAGCTGCTGGCATATTGGAGGAAGCATTGGACTATTTGTTGGATGATGATCAAGAACTCATCAACAATATTCACAAAGAATTGGCAATTGCCTACACAGGTTTGGGAAATTCTTCAAAAGCAAATATGTATCTTAGTAAATTAAAATCGGGATCATAGGGACATGGAAAAAAGCTTCTCAACCTTCAAAAAGTATGGTATTTATGCCTTTCTGGCGATGTTCGTGCTTTCCTGTAAATCCAATAAGATCGTAACCGATGGTTCCATCGATGCCAATCTGGGAGCAAGGACCATTATCAAGAACCATTACCAGAACCAACTGGATTTTAAGACCCTTAGCGGGAAAATGAAGATTGATTATTCGGATGGGGAATCTTCGCAAGGGGTAAGTGTGAGCCTGAGAATGGAAAAGGATAGGGTCATTTGGATAAGTGCTCCCCTGGGCGTGGTAAAAGCGTATATAACCCCCGATAGGGTCAGTTTTTACAATAAACTGGATAACGAGTATTTTGATGGGGATTTCGGATATTTAAGTAACTTGCTGGGGACCGAGCTCAATTTTGAAAAATTGCAGAACGTACTTTTGGGAGAGGCCATTGTGGATCTTAAGGAGGGTAAATACGATGCTACGGTAGCCAACAACGCATATCGCTTAATGCCCAAAAAAACGGAGGCGATCTTTAAGGCAATTTTTGAAATTGAACCGAAAAATTTTAAAATGGCCGGACAGCTTTTGTCCCAGCCCGAAAAGAATAGGATGTTGCAGATCGATTATAAAAATTATCAGCTGATCGAAGGAAGGGTAGTTCCCAACGAAATCAATATTACGGCCATGGATACGGATAAGACCAATACCATTGCCTTGGAATACCGAAATGTTGAATTCAATAGGCCGGTGAGTTTCCCCTATAAAATACCAAGTGGTTTTAAAGAGATCGTATTAAAATAATATGAAGCGAAACTTTCCCGTAACGTTCTTGCTATTTTGGTCCACCTTTTTTTTAGGGGGGCAGCAGATTACCGCCCAGACCAATGAACAAAAGGCATTGGAAGCCAAACGGGAGCAACTTCAGAAAGAGATCGGCGATATCAACAGACTCCTTTTTGCCGAAAAAAAGGAAAAGGGGAATGTGATGGAGGAAATGGAAGCCTTGGAACAAAAAATAAATGTGAGGCAGCAGCTGATCAGTGTTACCAACCAACAGTCCAACCTGCTCAACCGTCAGATCAATACGAATATCCGCAACATCTCGAAACTTCGTCAGGACCTGGAGGAACTGAAAGGGGAATATGCCACCATGATACAAAAATCCTATCAGAATAAATCCAAGCAGAGCAGGCTCATGTTCCTGTTGTCCTCCGAGAATTTTTTCCAGGCCTTTAAAAGGCTGCAGTACATGAAACAGTATACCCAATATCGCAAGGAACAGGGTGCGCAGATCGTGGCAAAGACCGAGGAACTCACCCAGTTGAACAAGGACCTTACCGAACAGCGAAAGATAAAAGATCGTCTGGTGGCCGAGAATACGAACGCAAAACGGCAGATGGAAAAGGAAAAGGCCGACCAACAGGCGCTTTTGGGAAGCATTCGGAAAAATGAGAGTAAATATACCGCCGCCATCAAAAAGAAGAAGCAGGAGGCAAGTAAGATCGATCAGCAGATCGAGAGATTGATCAGAAGCGCCATAGTGGCCAGTAATAAGGAAGCTGGGGTAACAAGTAACAGCAGTAAGTTTGTCCTTACCCCGGAAGCTGCCATCGTGGCCAATAATTTTGCCGCAAATAAGGGAAAACTGGTATGGCCGGTGGAAAAGGGGATTAAAAGCAGGGGATTTGGGGTATACAGCGATGCGGTCTACCCAGGGATCAAACATCAAAATAATGGGGTCATCATCGCAACCGACTCCGGCTCAAAGGCACGTTCCATTTTTGAAGGGGTGGTTATAGGAATAATGGCGGTACCGGGAGGAAATATGGGCGTGCAGATAAAACATGGAAATTATATCAGCACCTACTATAACTTGAGTAAGTTATACGTCAAAAAGGGGGACAAGGTGGCCATAAAAGAGGAATTGGGGGAAATATATACCAATCGGTCCAGTGGACAGACGCAGTTAAAGTTCTATCTCTACCAAGATGCTACGCGTTTAAATCCAGAAGATTGGATCTATCGCTTATAGTGTTCAACTTCACGCTTGCTAAGGAGGGAGCTATGCTTCGGGAACGAACAGCGCCCGTAGCTCGGTAGCTTCATTTGGTTTCATCTTTCCGGCAAGTACCAAGCTTAACTGCTTTCTTCTCAGGGCGGCGTCAAATCGGTTCTTTTCAAGTTCCGTTTCGGGCTTTAGTGTAGGGACCGCGGTAGGTTTTCCGGTATCGTCCACGGCTACAAATGTATAGATTGCCTCATTGGCCTTGGTACGTTCACCGCTGAATCGATCTTCCATCCAAACGTCGATAAAGACTTCCATGGAAGTGGAAAAAGCACGCGAGACGGATGCATCAACGGTTACGACGCTTCCCAAGGGTACCGCCCTATTAAAGGCAACATGGTTCACAGATGCGGTCACCACGATTCTTCTGCTGTGCCTCCTTGCGGCAATACTGGCCGCACGGTCCATTCGAGCCAAAAGTTCCCCTCCAAAGAGGTTGTTCAACGGATTCGTCTCACTGGGGAGGACCATATCGGTCATAATGGTGCGTGATTCACTGGGAGTCTTGGGCAGCATATTTTTTTTTTGCAAAGATACACCCTTAATGGAAGGTTGAAAGGGGAAAGTATATTATTCTTGGTATAGCCAAGCCTCGTAGGATACGGTTCGTTTAATTTGACGAAGGTATACAAGGGCCTCCTGTGCATCCGTAAAACTGTTATAGGTAACTAGGTGCAGTCCATGTTTGTTTTCACCGATATAGTCCGCATTGAAGCCTTTTGCCTTTAACTGTGCCACCTTTTTTTCTGCATTTTCAACGGCCCTGAACCCACCGGCCACCACATAATAGTGCACCTGATCTTTTTTTGCGATTTCCAGCTTTAGGGCGGGCAGTTCCAACGGGGCGTTGCCAAAGAAAGTGGCTTCCTGTATGGTCCTTGAAACCCTTTCCTGTGCCTCTTGGTGTTCCAATTGTTGATTGCTCTTGGAGGTTTTGTAAAACCGCACTCCAGTAAGTCCTGTGGAAAATGCCAATAATATAATGGCTGCGTATTTTAAATAGGGCCTTATGTATCCCTCTTTCCTGCTTTCTGGAGTGATCATAAAAGGAATCCTTTCCTCCATTTCAACAATTTCTTCCTTAAGCTGTTCCCGCAATACGGGATTGGAGACAAAAGGGGAAAATCCAAAGGAAGAGGTCAGATAGTTGATATGGTAGGAGGGTTGGAACAGGATTTTCATATCCTTGTCCATCCAAAGTTCGCCTACGTTCGGCAAGCTTATACGCTCGCCCAAGTTTAATTTTCTTTTCCAATCTTCGGCAAACTTGTGGGTGCGTTCCAGCATTTCTTCGTAACCCACCTTCTCCGCATCGGCCATATGGGATACCAATAGCCCGTCGTTCGAGATGAGCTGCCCATTAAAGGAGACCAACTTTCTTGGGGGACTGAAACTGTTCGTGCCCTCATGTATGACGGCCGATTTCAATTGGGTGAGAAACCCACCAAAACCGGGGATGATCACACAATTGTAGCGATATAGTAGTTCAGCGATGTAATGCTCAGTTCCCATGACACAAATATTGCAAAAAAATAACCCTTCCAAAACTGATGTATCAAGTTTTTATTAACATTTTATTTTCTGTATTTTGTAATCCTTTAAGAACCAAGCTACAATGGATAAGGAGCAGCTCGTTGCCACTTTGCGATTGCAGTGCATCCCCAACGTCGGTGATGTGACCGCAAAAAAATTGATTGCCCATTGCGGGAATGCCCAAGAGGTTTTCTCGAACAAAAAAACCACCCTGTTAAAAATTGAGGGTGTGGGCAGTTATGCCCTTGCCAATTTGTTCGACGGGAAATATCTTGAGGCGGCCATTGCGGAATACGAGTATATTTTAAGCGATAAGGTGGAATATAGCTATTTTATGGACAAGGAGTATCCATTGTACCTCAAACATTGTTTGGATGCCCCTATACTTCTTTTTAAAAGGGGCCATATGGATTGGGGGGCACAGAAATGTATAAGCATAGTTGGCACCCGGAATATGACAACTTACGGGAGTGCTTTCTGTGAGCGGTTGATTGCCGATCTGGCACCCCTCGACCCAATCATTGTCAGCGGTTTTGCCTATGGGGTGGATATATGCATCCATAGGGCAGCGGTTAAAAACGGATTACAGACTATAGGCTGTTTGGCACATGGGCTCAACCAAATATATCCAAAGGTACACTCCAGGTATATGGCGGATGTGGAACGGAACGGGGGATTTATGACGGAATTTTGGAGTAGCAGTGAACCGGAGCGGGAGAATTTTTTAAAAAGGAACCGTATAATTGCGGGAATGGGCGAGGCGACCATCGTTATAGAATCCGCAGAAAAAGGGGGAAGCCTCGTAACGGCCGATATTGCGAACGGTTATAATAGGGATGTCTTTGCGGTACCTGGCAGGACCGACGACCCCTACAGTAAGGGATGCAATGATCTTATAAAACAGCATAAGGCACATATGATCACCTCCGCGGCGGATCTTATTTACATAATGGGATGGGAACTCGATAGCGGGGAGGGGAGTGCTCCCTTGGTTCAGAAAAAACTGTTTGTGGAATTGGATCCACATGAGCAGATCATCCACTCGTATTTGCAGCGTGAGGGGAAACAATTGTTGGATACGATTGCGCTCAAATGCCAAATGCCGGTATTTAAAGTTTCTTCCCTGTTGATCAATATGGAAATGAAGGGGGTGATAAGGCCACTACCAGGCAAGTTATTTGAAGCCATCTGAGCTTTTTACCGACCATTTGGTCGGTGCCAAGGAAGATCAGTAAAAAAAAAGGGGGGCAAGTGGCCTTTTATCCGATCAAAAATGACGTTCGGCGGACACTTGGGCAAATAAGATGGGTTATTTCGTATAAAAACAAACCAATGGGTCGGTTTTCTACGTAACAGCTAATATTCTATCCGTGACAGGTTAAAAGCGAATATGGAATAAGGGATGGGATGCTTAGACCGAACACTAATACCCTAGTTTGGCCCGTACCCTGTCCAGGACCCCGTCGGCAACATTCCGGGCCTTATCGGCGCCAATGGCCAAGGCCTCGTCCACTTCCTTGGGATGTGACATATAGTAGGCATACTTTTCACGCGCATCCCCAAATTTTTCAACTATCTGCTCATAAAGGGCCTGCTTGGCATGTCCATATCCATAATTTCCCTTTCGGTAATTGGCCTCCATCTCTGCGGTCCTTTCTTCCGTCGACAGAATTTTATAGAGGGCAAAGATGGTGTCGGTAGCCGGATCTTTGGGGTCTTCCATGGGGGTACTGTCCGTTTGTATTCCCATGATCTGTTTTCTAAGATTTTTGTCTGTCTGGAAAATGTCGATCAAATTGCCCTTGCTCTTGCTCATTTTGGTCCCGTCCGTCCCTGGGACGTACATGGTTCCTTCCTGTATTTTTGCCTCGGGAAGTACAAAAGTGTCTCCCATTTGGGCATGGAATCTTGAAGCCACATCCCGGGTCATTTCTATATGCTGTAACTGATCTTTGCCCACCGGTACTATTTCTGCATCGTACAGTAGGATATCCGCCGCCATTAACATGGGATACAGGAACAGACCGGCATTTACATCTTCCAAACGGTCCGCCTTGTCCTTAAAGGAATGGGCAAGGGTAAGTCGCTGATAGGGAAAAAAACAGCTTAGGTACCAGGTCAGTTCCGCCGTTTGTGGAACATCGCTCTGTCTGTAGAACACGGTCTTTTCTATATCCAGTCCAAAGGCCAACCAGGTCGCCGCCACCGCATGGGTATTTTGCCGTAACATCTGTCCGTTCTTGATCTGTGTAAGGGAATGCATGTCCGCAATAAAAAGAAAGGATTCGTTTTTGGGATCCCCAGCTATTTTGATCGCCGGTAAAATGGCCCCCAGAATATTTCCCAAATGAGGGGTTCCCGTACTTTGTATTCCTGTTAAAATTCTAGACATTTGGTTTTTTTCAAAGAACCGCAAAGGTAAAATAAATACTAAAACCGTATTAATTTTGTTACTTTTGATTTCATGTTTCTAGCAGTGGAAAAATTAGGACAGGCCCTATACCGTATTTGGTTCTATTGTTTGGTCTCTTTGCCCATTTTGGTATTTTTTCCCTTCTTATTGCTTTTTTCGATATCCGAAAAAAGCTATCCCCAATTTTTTTGGATGGCCCGTAATCTTTGGGCCAATTTTACCCTTTACGGAATGGGATGTTTTCCCAGGATCACGTACGAAGAGCGATTAAAAAAGGGACAGGGCTGTATGCTGGTGGCCAATCATACCAGTATGTTGGACATTATGCTCATGTTGAGGGTTAGCCCAACTCCGTTTGTCTTCGTGGGAAAAAAGGAGCTTGTTAAGATTCCCCTCTTTGGTTTTTTTTATAAAAGGGTCTGCATTTTGGTCGATAGGGACGATAGTAGGAGCAGGACAGGCGTCTACCGTAGGGCGCAGAAAAGGTTGGATCAGGGCCTAAGCATCTGCATCTTTCCCGAAGGGGGCGTCCCAGACGAACATATTGTTTTGGATACCTTTAAGGAAGGGGCCTTTAAAATGGCCATTGCACATAAGATACCCATAGTCCCCATTAGCTTTTTGGATAACAAAAAGCGTTTTCCATTTACCTTTTTTAGTGGGGGCCCTGGACCGGTAAGGGCCAAGGTACACCGTTTTTTTAAGACGGACCGTTTGGGAACGGAAGACAAACGGGTGCTGATGGAAGAGGTTCGCGAAATAATTTTAAAGGACCTTTTGGATAATAGACCACTTCAATAGGCCCGCTGGCCATTTCCTAAGTCCGCTCACTGGAAGGGTTTTCTTAAAAGCGGAAGCTAAACCCACTGTATACGCCCACCGAAAACGGCTGGAAACTTCCAGCGGTTTCGGAAAATGTATTTAACTGATATTTGAACACCGGCTCTATGTTGAGCCGTACCTTTGGTGTAAATTTATAATTAAGGCCAAATCCGACGTTGGTACTGAAATTGACACTGTTTATGTTGCTCGCCTCCCCTATGGTGGTGCGCATTCCCTCCGATTCCAAGAGGATGTCGTTGTTGGTCAGGAACAAGGAACTTAACCCACCTACCAAATGGATCCCAAATTTTCGGTCCAAAAGCGTATAGTTTATTTCCATTGGGATTTCCACATATCCAAATTGCTGTACCATACTGCCGTTTCTCGACGGACTTTCCGCGGTTACGTCCAATGGTTGTGAGGGCGGCTTGGCGGTAGGGGAATTACTGGTCACCACCAAATTTTCTGCGGCGCGGTTGTAATTGATGTTTGAGGTCGCAGCTATTTCGGGTCCCCAAAAGGAGGAGGTAATGTTCACATCATTGGTATCATATCCAAAATCCACCTTGTTAAGGCCCGACCGTATCCGTACTTTTTTGCTTACCTCATAGGATACCAGTACTCCATAACTCAAATTTACGTTACCGGTTTTTGAATTGGTGGAGAAGCTGGACGCAACGGGAGATCCTTCCCCAAAACCGTTAAAATATACAGGGGCTATAGTGGGTTCCAAGGACCATTTCCGGTCATTGCTTTCGGCAATTTCCTCGGCTTCCTCTTCCTGTTCCTTGATCACATCGTAAATGGACTTCTTTTTTGGATCTGTGGGTTCTGTTTCCGCTACCGTTTCATCACCCTTTTCAAAAGCGCCAATTTCATCGATCGGGGAGCTTTTTTGGCTGAGGGGATTCTCTTTTTCCCCTACTCCTTCTTCCATGGCCAGCCCCTTCTCTGTTTCTTTGGCAGTACCGGCATTATAGGCGGTAAAGGTTTCCTTGTTTGGTAACGGATGTATGTCTTTTTGCGATTTGTCGTTTGACTTTTTTGTGGTGGATGAACGGGATGGGTTTCCTGCAAGTTGTTCGGAGTGCGGACCTAGCTGTCCACCATTTTCATTGTCGCTATTTACGACATCCCTGCCTGGATCGGTGGATTCGTCCGGGGTATTGGTATAGGCGTCACCGGAGTTTTTTAAAGGATTCTTCCCAACTTCCTGATGTTGGGGTTCCGTATTTTCCGTGTCGGTAACTTGGTTGGGGTTTATTTCCGCATCGCCAAAAGGATCGGCGATCAAAAGGATGACCGCCAACAGGGCGGCCACGCCTGCGGCAGACCACCATATTGGTATGGCACGCCGCTTGTTTTCGTTCCTGTCCAAAGAAGCTTCAAGTGACTTCCACACCCGTTCGCTGGGAAGTTCTTGGAACTCTTTAAAATTTTCCTGGAACAATTGGTCCAAATTCTTTTTCATCGCTGCTACTATGTTATCTTAAACCCACTAGGTGGGACATATAATGCTCCGAAATGCCTTGCAGGGCTTGCGTCGAAAGGGTGCTTTTCACCTATATTCCTCGCAAACGTGCTCCGAGCATGTTATTATTCTATTTCCTTTCAGTTCCACATCAGGCAATATTGATTATTTTTTTTTCGATCTTTTCCTTTAGGATCATCCGCGCCCTGGCCAAATTGGATTTGGAGGTTCCCGGAGAGGTGCCCAACATATCCGCTATTTCCTTGTGGGTATACCCGTCCAGTACATATAGGTTGAACGTTAGACGGTATTTATTGGGCAGTTCCTGTATGTATTTCAATAAGGTGGGCAGATCGATGTCCTCATATCCACTTTCAACATACTGCTCTTCTTCCACATTGTCCGAAATCACGTTCAGGTGCTCCTCCTTTCTGTATTTCTGGAGCACTGTGTTTACGGTAATCCTTTTTGCCCATCCTTCAAAGGAACCTTTGAACCCATACTGTTCCACCTTGTTGAAAATGGTCAAAAAACTGTCATGAAGGTTGTCCTCTGCCTCTGTTTTGTTGCGCGAGTATTTTAGGCATACCCCGAAGAGCATGCCGGAATATTGCCTGTACAGCTGCTCCTGTGCCTTCCTGTTACCTTTTTTACAGTTATGTATGAGCTCTTCTAAACTCAAAATGCCCGTCTGTATTATATTGGGTTAGGTTCTTTTTATTCTTCGGATGCAGGAAGTACGGGAACTTCCAGTTCCAAATATTCCTGTTCCCCATCTTCGTTCTCACCGGTCCAAAACCGGAAGAGGTAAGTGTCGGTATAAAGTACCACAAAGTTAAAGGTATTTTCCACCTCCTGTTCGGTCTCCATACAGTCCACATCATCCAGGGTAGTGCCAACTACCACCACATTTCGGGTAGTGGTATCGGTTTTGGAAACATCAAAACCTTCAAAATAGGTGCAGTTGTCCGGTCTGATGTATTTGACCTTTATTTCATAGGTTTCGTTCAGTTCAAATGCTTCCGGAAGTTCTACGGAGGTCACGGGCAGGGAAACATAGTAGAAATTGGTGTCATCATCCAGATCACAGGAACTCAAGGCCATTGCGGTTACAGCAAGCAAAAGCAAGTACAACGACTTTTTCATAATTAGTTTTAGTTTTTAACCAAAGATGAAAAGAACGTTCAAAGGTTGCGTGGCGACCGCTAAAAAACAAGACTTGGGGATTTGCTTATTTTTTGACGGCTTTGATCGCTTCCGTAATCTTGCCCTCCAGTTCATCCATCAGCTCGGGGTTGTCGTTCAAAAGGCTTTTCACCGCATCCCTTCCCTGCCCAAGTTTGGTATCCCCATAACTGAACCAAGATCCACTTTTTTTGATGATCTCGTATTCCA
>TARA_R110002020_G_scaffold21009_2_pt1 | contig 68211 bp, 66 predicted proteins | sample TARA_R110002020 | Tara Oceans TARA_R110002020 (sample SAMEA4396489) | marine metagenome | biome: Westerlies Biome; feature: [MES] marine water layer (ENVO:01000295) within the mesopelagic zone...; material: water (ENVO:00002006), including particulate matter (ENVO:01000060) such... | reverse complement strand
CCTTTTTGGCATGCGCTACCTTGATGATGGCCTCTTGTACTTCCAGTACTGCAGAGGATGATCAGCTTTATGACAATCAATCCATAGAAAGGGGCAAAGTAAAGATGCCCTCCAATGGTTAGATTTTAAGATTACCGATTTTAAAGGGCTTCTATATACTAGAAGCCCTTTTTTTATGTTATACCAATTAACATAATTATATAAATCATGTTGGATTCGCAAAACATCTCTAAAAAAGAAGTTTCGAGAAAAAAGAAATCCAGGAGTATTTTAATAGGAAGTTTAATTGCATTTTTTATTGCTATAACTCCCTATATTTTTTATTCGTACCAGTATTTCCCAAAAGGGAACAAACTTGATCTATACTTTTTCGTTTATGAAAGTAAATATCAAGAAAGTATCTATATGATTACATGGTTGTTTACAGCCAAGCTTGTTCCTTTATTATTACTTATCCTATGGTTTTTTACATGTAAACATTGGTGGTATCATGCTTTACTGATCCCTATTGCGATGTTTGCCTTTCAGATTGTTTCCCTTATCTATGAAGATAAAAACATGGACGAAGTGGAGATTTATTGGTTGATACCTATAATGTTGTTTGTCACGCCCTTTGTGTACTTTATAAGAGTAAAATTATTTGATAAACATGTTCTGGGCATCGATCTGGAGGCCATGGATGCGGAACTTAAATATTATCAAGAGAAGGAGCGATTGAAAAAAGAGAAAGAGTTGGAACAAAAAAAATTGTAATTTTGGGCCGAACACATGTAGTTTAGACCCAGTTTACGACAATGAACCAACCTTCCTCCCCTTTTAGCAAACAACAATTACTTCCCCAGGAAGAGACACTTGAAATTTTACGCCAAAAAGGGGAACTCCATATTGGAATTCCAAAAGAGAACCAATACGAGGAAAAACGAATCTGTCTTACCCCGGACGCCGTAAATGCCATTACGGCCAACGGCCATAGGGTACTCATGGAAGCCGGCGCGGGCGAGGGGGCACATTATTCGGATATCGAATACACCAATGCCGGGGCCGAAATTACCCGTGACACCAAAAAAGTTTTTTCCTGTCCCCTATTGTTAAAGGTAGAACCGCCCACCTTTGCCGAAATAAAGCTTTTGAATCCGCAGACCACCATCATTTCCGCCCTGCAGATCAAGACCCAATCCAAAAAGTATTTTGAGGAACTGGCCAAAAAACGGGTCACTGCCATCGCATTCGAATATATACAGGATGAGGAAGGGAAATTCCCCGCCGTGAGGTCCCTTAGCGAGATTGCGGGCATATCCTCCGTCCTGATCGCGTCCGAGATCATGGCCGCCACCAATAAGGGCAACGGATTGATGTTCGGCAACATAAGTGGGGTCCCGCCCGTGGAAGTGGTCATCATTGGCGCAGGCACCGTTGGTGAATTTGCAGCGCGTTCGGCCATTGGCCTTGGGGCCAATGTAAAGGTGTTCGATAATTCCATCAGCAAATTAAGGAGCATACAGACCCATTTGCGGCAGACCGTTTATACCTCCACCATTCAGCCAAAAAACCTCCTTAAAGCGCTAAAGCGCTGCGATGTGGCCATAGGGGCCACCCGTGGAAAGGACCGTGCCCCCGTCGTGGTAAGCCGTACCATGGTGGAACATATGAAAAAGGGCGCCGTGATCATTGATGTAAGCATCGATATGGGAGGCTGTTTCGAAACCAGTGAGCTTACCAATCACGACATCCCCACTAAAGAAAAATATGGCGTGATCCATTATGGCGTCCCCAATATACCATCCAGATATCCCAAAACTTCCTCCATCTCCATCAGCAATATCTTTACCCCCTATCTCTTAAAGATAGGTGAGGACGGGGGACTGGAAAACTCCCTCCGGTTTGATAAAGGTCTACGGAATGGCCTATATTTGTACCATGGGATCCTCACCAACAAATCCGTGGGGGAATGGTTCGACCTATCCTACAGTGATATCAATTTTCTTATATTCTAATGTATGGCATTTTTAAAGCGGTTGGGGCTCTTTTTGGTGGGCCTTTCCATCGGCATAGTGTTCCTGACCTATTTCCTGAAGAAAAAAACCCAGGATACCGGAACGGAATTCTGTTATTTTCCCAATTGTAGGGTCCTTAAGGACCTTCGTTCCAAACCCCTACATTATTCGGACGAAATCAAGACCGCCATTGAAAACGACCAAATCGATTCCACCGCCATCGCCCATTTTTTAAGGGAGGGATCTATCGATTTCGGAAAGAGCGACACAAAGAGCGTTCCCTGTCGCACCTACCTCATTGAGGGTACCGTACAGGATGCGGAAAGGGTCCTGGAAGTGCATAACTGTCCCACCAAAGTGCTGGTGCAACGATTGCTTCCTTAGGGCAACCTACAGCGGAATCACTAGATTTTTCTGCGTTCCCGTTCTTTTTTTAACAACGAAAGTTCCCTATTGGTCTGCCCGGCCACCGAGGTGTTCTCCTCTGCCCTTCTCATCAAATAGGGCATTACGTCCCTTACCGGTCCAAAAGGCAGATATTTTGCCACGTTGTAACCCTTGGCCGCCAGATTGTAGGATATATTGTCGCTCATGCCATAAAGCTGTCCAAACCAAATGCCAGGTGCGGAATTGGTAAGGCCTTTTTCCGCCATAAGCGCCAGCAGTTTATAACTGCTGATCTCGTTATGGGTACCCAAAAAGAGGGAAATGACATCCAAATGATCCACAATGTATTCCACTGCCGTATCAAAATTATCGTCCGTCGCTTTTTTGGAGGCACATATGGGCGTGGGATAGCCCTTCTCGGCCGCCCTTTCATTTTCCTTTTCCATGTAGGCGCCCCGCACTACCTTAACACCTATTTTAAAGCCTTTGGCAAGTGCCCGTTGGTGCAGGCCCTTTAAATAATCCATACGGTCCCACCGATACATTTGTAAAGTGTTGAAAACTATGGGTTTTTCCTTGTTGTATTTTTCCATCATCTCTTCCACCAAGCTATCCGCGGCATCCTGCATCCAACTTTCCTCGCCATCCACCAAAAGCGCAACATCCATGGCATGCGCCTTTTTGCAGACCATATCAAAACGGCCCCTTATCCGCTGCCACTCCGCTTGTTCGTTGGGGTGCAGTGGAACTCCCTCCCCAACCCTGGCGTATATGCCGAACCTTCCAAAAGCGGTAGGTTTAAATACGGCAAAAGGAATCCCTTCCTTTTCCTTGACAAAATTCAGGATGTGCAAGATTTTTTCCAGGGCAAAATCGAACTGGTTTTCCACCTCCTTGCCCTCCACGGAATAGTCCAGCACCGAAGAGACCCCTTTGTTGTACATTTTTTGGATAAGGGGAAGACAATCGTTCTCGGTGACCCCGCCACAAAAATGATCGAACACCGTGGCCCTTATCAAGCCCTCTACCGGCAGGTGCGCCTTAATGGCAAAATTGGTAACGGCGGAACCGATCTTTACCAATGGCTCATGGGAAATCATTTTAAACAAAAAATAGGCACGTTCCAGTTCCGAATCGGTCTTTAAGGCAAATGCCGTTGCGGTATCTTCAAATATTCGCTCCATTCATCCAATTTCAAAATCGGCCAAAGATAAGTACAGAAAATTTATTTTATCTATTAAAATTGCCTTTATTTTGTAGGTTTCAAACCCGTTTAAATGAATTCAATCGTAAGTTCTTCCTACGCCGTACACTTCAATGAAAAGGCCTATGACGCTTTAAATTCCCACCTTTCAAGAAGCAGGTATTCAAAAATTTTCCTGTTGGTGGACGAGAACACACATACCCACTGCCTGCCCCAGTTTATGGCAGAAGTAGAGGGCGACCATGTGTTTGAGATCATAGAAATAGAAGCTGGGGAAATCCATAAGAACATAGATACCTGTACCCAGGTCTGGGAAGCACTTTCCGAACTGGATGCCGATCGTAAGAGCCTAATGATAAACGTGGGCGGAGGAGTAGTCACCGATCTGGGCGGTTTTGTGGCTTCCTGTTTTAAGAGGGGCATCGATTTTATAAATGTACCCACTACCCTACTTTCTATGGTGGACGCCTCCATAGGGGGCAAGACCGGTGTAGATCTCGGCTCGCTCAAAAACCAGGTAGGTGTCATCAACCAACCGGTAATGGTCCTGGTCATCAGCAACTTTTTAAGAACTTTGGAAAAAAGGCAGTTGGACAGTGGATTTGCGGAGATGTTGAAACATGGCCTTATCCGAAACAAAAAATATTGGGAAGAGCTTAAATTGCTGTCCGATTTTGGGGATATGGACGAGTTTATATATGACTCCGTTATCATGAAGAACGAAGTGGTCCTTCAGGACCCCACGGAACAGGGGTTGCGGAAAATCCTGAATTTTGGACACACCCTTGGGCATGCCATAGAGTCCTATTTCTTGGAAAGCAGTGCGCATGAAACCCTTTTGCACGGAGAGGCCATTGCAGCCGGCATGATCTTGGAGGCCTTTCTTTCGAGGGAACTGCTGGGCATGTCCCGATCCGAACTGGACGACATCAAGAAAACTTTCCTAAAACGATATACAAAGGTCCATTTTTCTGAAGCCGATATACGGCATATTTTGGAACTGTTGAAATACGACAAAAAAAATTCACATGGCAATATCAACTTTGTACTGCTCAACCGCATAGGGGACCCTAAAATTGATGTTAGTGTACCTGATGGATTGTTCCCCGCTGCATTTGCCTTTTATAAAGAGTAGCGATACCTTCTATGCCGAAATGGGAATGTGAAGCGACCCTTTATATCATCATTTCTCGATATCCACGACCGAATTTTTGTTGGGACCCACTTTTTCCTTTCTGTACTTTGCATACTGATATGTGAATTCCGCACCAAAAAAGAGGATGATGCCGGTATAGTAGACCCACAAAAGGATTAGGACCACAGAAGAGGAACCGCCATAGACAGAGGTGGGATCACTGGTGGAAAAGTAAAGGCCCATCAGGCTCTCCCCCACCAAGAACAGGGCCGTGGTAAGACTGGCGCCCAAAATGGTGGTCTTCCATCGGATGGTTATATCCGGGAGCCATTTAAAGATGGCACTGAACAAACCGGTGATGACCACGAACGAAAGCGTAAAACTGAATACATTTGCCATAATCGCGGCAATTTGGGGCGCTATTTTTCCAATGTAATCACTTAGCACGTTCAGCACCACGGAAAGCGTTAATGAAACCAAGGAAAGAAATCCCAGAACCAGTACCATTCCAAAAGAGATAAGTCGGTCGATAAGCGTGCCCAAAAAAGTATTTTCCTTGGCCTTTACGTTCCAAATGGCGTTCATCGCCATTTTTAGCTGTACAAAGACCCCAGTGGCCCCAAAGATCAACATCACGATCCCAAGGACCACATTGAAGGTGGAGCTCTTGTTCAGGGCGGCATTGGCGATCATGCCCTCTATGGCCTGGGAGACCCCTTCCCCGATCAGTCCCCCGATTTTTTGCACCACCCTTCCCCTTACCGCATCCATCCCAAAAAAATATCCGGCTATGGACACCACTATCATAAGCAACGAAGGAAGGGCAAAAAGGGTATAATAGGCAATTATGGCACTTTTCCCAAAGGGATTGTTATTGTCCCATGAGACATAGGTACGCTTTAAGAGTTTCCAAAAGGTTTTTAACTTTCCTATGATCATAAATAACGTTGCTGTAAGATGTTCAGATGATGTTGCTGGTGACCGGAAATGATAAAACCAATGGCACCCACACTCACTATGCCGCCACTGGCCATGCCCGTACGCAAAAGGGCACCTTCCCGAAAAGATCGGAACAGGCTTATGGTCGAATCGCGGATATGGCCATATTCCTCGATAATCCCTTCTTTAGTGCGATTCTCCGCCTCGGAAAAGGGCACATAGATATCTTGATCGAATCCGGGCAGGGGCGTTGGATCTTGCCTGTAAAAGCGCAGGGCCCTATATTGGAATATCCGCTCCGTATCCAGGACGTGCACCAATACCTCCAGAATATTCCATTTCCCCTCGGCATATGCATGCAAAAGTCTGTCGGTCGGGATCGCTTTCACAAAAGAAATAAAATCTTCCTTTCCCTGCCTTAGGCCTTCCATCAGATCTATTTCTCCCAAAGTAGAAAGATAGGTCTGGTGAAAAGGTTGGTATTCGTTGGTATTCAATTCAGTAATCCGCATGGTCTTAAATTAAAAAATCCCAATCAAAAATAATGATTGGGATTTAATTTTTCGGTCAATAATTCTTTTAGAGCTCATTAAAGATCGTATGCATCAATCTTTTCTTGTCATTAATACTTTCTTCCAGGGAAATCATGGTCTCGGTCCTGCTGATACCGTCGATATCGTCTATCTTGAAAATAATGTTCTTGGCATGATTGGTGTCCTTTGCCCTGATTTTGCAGAAGATATTGAATTTCCCCGTTGTAATGTGGGCCACGGTAACAAAGGGAATCTGGTTCAACCTTTCCAGTACGAACTTCGTCTGGTGCGTCTTTTCCAAAAAGATGCCCACATAGGCTATAAAGGCATAGCCAAGTTTCACATAATCCAAGGTTAGGGAAGATCCTTTTATGATACCCGCTTCTTCCATTTTCTTTGCGCGGACATGGACGGTTCCGGCGGAAATGAGCAGCTTTTTAGCTATATCAGTAAAGGGTGTCCTGGTATTGTCAATAAGCATGTCCAGAATCTGGTGATCGATCTCGTCTAATTTAACTTTACTCATCAGTGATAAAATTTTAGGCAAAAATAAAAAATTATAAAATTAAATGTAATAAATAATGATATTTTTTATTAAAATCACAAATAATTCCGTGTTTCGAAAACGTTACCCCAGTGTGGAACCAAGCACCGACCATAGGGAGGCATGTTCCTTCATGGAGTTTATGTCGTTAATATCCAATACGTTATATACTTTATGCCCCAAATATTCAGTTAGTTTCCCCATCTTGGCCACCTCGGGAAGAAACCTTATATCACCGTCTTCCAAGACTTCCTTATAAAGGATTCCAACGTCCGTTCCCACGGCATGGGAGGCATTTATCAGGTGTGAATTCCTTATAAGCACGTCATAAAATAATTTGTTGTTTTCTGGAATTTCAAAGTAACGCTCCGTTTTATGGGTGTCCAACTCCCCTTTGGCGATCGTATCCACCGCTTTAAGGATGGCATAATAAACAAACTCCCTTGTTCTTTCCCTGCCATAATCGCCCGGATAGTGGCCTGCCTCGAAAAGTATGGTGGGGGTTCCCAACATCTGAAAGGCATCGCCCACACAATTGCTGTTAAAGCCATCATCGTACCTTCCCACTTGCCCGGGAATAAGGGTTTGCAACAAACCGTCCATCGCCACGATCAATTTCATGGATATGGCCCTGGAACTCGATATGTTCCTTTCCTCATCATGGGCCGGGGCCAAGAACGAGACCGTGGCAGGCAAAGGGGTGGTTCCCACATTAAAAATGGTCCTTTGGTCGTGCAGGTTGAAACAAAAATCAGGGGAGAAATGGTCGTATAAGCGCCGTAACACCTTACTTTCCGGCTGCGTACGTTCTTGGGCATCCCTGTTCAGATCGACCAAATTGGCGTTTACACGTGTATACGCTTCCGCACCATCTGGATTTAAAATGGGTACGATACTGATGGTGCAGGCCGCCAACAGGGCCTTGGAAAGCGTGCACTCACTCTCCATGAACCGTACAAAGTCCAATACCGCTTTCGTGGTGGTGGATTCATTTCCGTGCATCTGCGACCACATTAGGATCTTTATGGGCCCGCTCCCCATTCTAATTTCCTTGATGGGCCGTTCGGCGACGGAGTTTCCCAATTCCGTGACGGTAAAGAATGGCTGAATGCTGTTGTAAAAAGGTTCTAGGCATGCATTGGTAACATAACGGCCACGAACTTTATTTTCCTGAAAATAGGGATATGTCATCTAACAATATTTTGTTTTCCATCCTAAACTGTAAAACACCCACACACATAAATGGAGTGCAATGGATTGCTAAAATTGGAGAGGCCCAATTCAACATTACAAATGTAACACGAATACAAATTACAAATGTATACAGGTGTAAATTACAAGTGTAACCAGTTCAAAGACGTTCAATCATCCTTTTTATAGCTGCTTGCCTATCTGGATTTTACATTCTTAACCAGCAAATTTTATGAATATGCAAAGTATTACTATTCAGTATTTTAAATGTAGTTATCTAAAGTGTATGTTTGTTTATTTTATGGGTCCTCCGTTTGTTTATGATGCATTTTTCAGGGGAATTGATTACTTTTGTACAAACAATTTACAATGTTAAACAATGTTTCCTTTTTAAAAAGGTTGGAGCATTTGATGCAGTACCACGATCTTTCCGCCTCGGCCTTTGCCGACAGGATCGGGGTACAGCGCTCCAGTATTTCCCACCTACTTACAGGAAGGAACAAACCCAGCTTGGAATTCGTGATGAAGGTCGCCAACAGTTTCAAGGAGGCAAACATGGACTGGTTGCTCTATGGAAAGGGACATTTTCCACCGGATGCCAACGAAGGGAAACCCGCCGATCTCTTTAATGCTCCACAGCAGAAAACAATTGAGCAACCGCCCGCTCCCGTAAAGTCGTTGCAAGAAACGATAAAGACACCTCCTTCAGTGGGAAAATCCTTGGCCAAGATCATTTTATTGTATACGGATGGAAGTTTTGAATCTTTCCATCCCGATAAATGATTGATAAAAGGGCTGTGCATAATCTCCCATAAGGATCTATTTTCTTTTCTTTGTACCCATGAAAACAACTATACCCTACCTATTGGCCTGTCTGTTGACGATGGGCTCCTGTTATGCCCCAAAACGCGATTGTACGGCATTTAAGGAAGGTTCGTTTCAATTTTCCGCTACGGTGGATGGCAAGGAACTGACCACTACTTTTACCCGCACCGGTAATTGGGAAGTGGATTACTTCGAAGGCAGGGCCGACACCTCTTCCGTAAGGTGGATAAATGATTGTGAATACATTTTAAAAAAGAAGGATCCCCGCAACATGGCCGAGGAGAAATCGGTACATATGAAAATACTGAGTACCACCGATTCCTCCTATACCTTTGAGTATGGAATTGTGGGAGAAAAACTAAAATCAAGGGGGACGGCCGTAAAAATCGATAAGCGATAAGCACAACGACCAAACCGTTGTTGAATGGTTGCGCACTTGTCAATAAAAATGAAGGTCCGTGTTTTTGCGATACCCTTTAGGGCAATGTTCCATTAATTGGGCCTGCTATAGACCATTTCGGAGTTGGTCTCCTTGTGGTCCCTAAAAAGGCGCTGTTGCTGTTTTACGGTAAGGGTACTGCCATCGGGGCTCCATCCCGGGGGACCGAAGATATACATAAGTGCATGTGACAGTTTTTTCGAATTCCGTACATCCTTGTATATGTCCTTGAATTCATGGGTCAAGATCACGATCGGGTTATGGGAATCAGGGGCGTGGATAACCCCGTATTTTACATCTATATCATCGTCCAATTCTTTCCAGGTCCCAAATATTTTATCAAAAATGTTAAGGAACCCCCCGTGGTTCTTGTCCAGATATTCCACATTTTGCGCGTGGTGTACCTGGTGCATGGTATGGGTATTGAATATTTTTTCCAGAAATCCCATTTTGGGAACATATACGCTGTGCAATTGGAACTGCCATAGCGCTTCGATACCAAGACATACCACTACCATTTCGGGCGGGAAACCGATTGCCGGCATCCACATATAGAACAAGGGTTTGTAGAGGATGGTAAACCATCCGTTCCGAACGGCGGTGCCCAAATTAAAATTATCCGAAGAATGGTGTACGATATGGGCGGCCCACAATATGCGGATCTCATGGTTTGCCCTATGGAACCAATAGTAGGTAAAATCATCCGCCAGTTGACAGAGCAGCCATACGTACCAAGCGTACCCAAAGGATTCATAACCAAGGATGTTGGTCCTTGCCCCGCTCACGGAAACCGGATTAAAGAACTCGTACGTATACTCAAAGATCACAATTGCCGAGACCACTTTGATCAAGGGTGCGATGATGGCCGATCCAATGCCCATAAAGCCACTTGCCGCCAAATCCTTCCAATCGTACAGATGATCGTCCCCATGGGTTTTACTATAGGTCAGCTCCAGTAGGATAAAGGCAATAAAACAAGGTACTCCGTATACTAACGGGTTGGTAAAATCCATAAGGCACTTTTTTGCGGTAAATATAACATTATTCTTGGTCTGCCCACAAATATGGCGATTTTAACGCTCCAACTTGCCGTTGGAGTGGGGACTATGATGTGCAGGCCATGAAAAACCGTTCCAAGGCCCTTTTGCTAATTTATAAAAACAGGGGAATAGCATACAAATGAAACCCTTAAAAAATTGTCTGATCGCAGGGCAATTTACATGCGTTTTGCATAAGTTATGGCCACAATTGCTTTTATTTATAACAAAATATGGGAAATTGACCACATGGGAACATCCTAATACGCTTCCTATCCAAACTTTTTTGAATCCCCAAACTCCAGAGAGGGCCCATAAGGCGTAGGGCGGAAAACGAATTAACTTTTAGGCATAAGTATTGGGACGTACAAAGCATCGAAGATCGGGCTAAAATAAAAGGGTCTGCCCCTCCCCGTCCAATTTGGAGCCGTCCAAACCTTCGTCATTGTTGGGACCATCCTTGGGCGGTGGCGGCGGCACCGATTCCTCATCCACTACTTCCATGTCCTCCGGTTCCTGCTCTTCTGGTTCTTCATACGGTAACGGATCTAAGGCGTTCACACTTTTTACTTTGTCGGCCGTAAGGACATTGCCCAAAGCTTTTATTCCTTTTATCGCTATAAATCCTTCCAGATCAATTTTTTGGTTGGGTCTTGGTTCCTTGCCCCTGGGTTTGACGAATTCCACTTCCACTACCGGTCTCCAATCGGCGGAAACCAGCTCCAATACGGATTTAGGGTGTTCCGAAATGAACAGCTCTTCCCTTCCCTCGTTTTCCACCAAGAACCTTTTGATGTAATAACGTTCCTTTTCCCCTTCAAAATATACCGCGGAAAGCGGTTTATGGGGGTTCCATTTTTCCAAGAGGATCATATCCTCGTCGAAATGTGCTGAAAGATCGGGGATAAGGGTCTTTACGATTCCCTTTTGGGTTACCATCAAAAGCATATCGTCGCCTTTGAACTCTCCCAACAATTCTCCCCTTCCATCTACGTTGAGGCGCCTTACCACCTCATCGAACCAGATTTTCCGAGGTTTCAGGGTGGAAAGTCCCTTTTCCTTGAGCTCTATCCGTTTGATGGGGTATTTGGTCACCAAGTTTCCTTTGGAAGCCCTTCCTTTGATAAGGACATCGGCAAAATCCAGGTCCCACTTCAATTTTTTGATGCTTCCCGCCTGCCGTAGCAAAATGGTTACCACTTCCGCTTCCCCATTTGGATTTGCGGAAAAATAGAGAAGATCCGATCCCGGCGTACCATTGGTAAGGTCATAGGGCCTATCTCGGGTAATTCCGGTAACGTTGAACCTTTTTATATAACTTGGGCCGCCCTTTCCATCCTTATAGATAAGATTGTAGATGGTGCGTTTGTCCTTTTTCTTAAAAACGGCCACATGCACGATGTTCTTGCCCACAAATGTCTTGGCGTCCACCTTGGTGATCATCATCTGTCCGTCCTTGGTGATCACTATAATATCGTCTATATCGCTACAGTCCGTTACATATTCGTCCCTTTTTAGGGAGGTACCTACAAAACCTTCGTCCCGGTTGACATATAATTTGGTGTTGCGCATCACCACTTTAGTGGCCTCGATGTCATCAAAGACCCTGATTTCCGATTTGCGCTCCCTGCCTTTCCCGTATTTCTCCTTCAACCCTTTGAAGTAGTCGATGGCATATTCCACCAAATGCAGAAGATGGTGCTTTACTTGGGCTATTTTCTCTTCCAGGCCTTCTATGAACTGTTGGGCCTTCTCCAGGTCGAACTTGGATATACGCTTGATACGGATTTCGGTAAGCCGTACGATATCCTCTTCGGTAACGGGCCGTTTTAAATGGGCAATATGGGGTTGGAGCCCTTTATCGATCGCGCTGATGACACCTTCCCATGTTTCCTCTTCCTCTATATCCCGATAGATCCTCTTCTCTATAAAAATACGTTCCAAAGAGGTAAAATGCCATTGTTCCTCCAATTCGGAAAGTTGAATTTCCAGTTCGGCCCTTAAGAGTTCAACCGTATTCTCGGTGGATCTTTTCAACATCTCCACAACTCCTATAAATAGAGGTTTGTTGTCCTCTATGATACAGCCTAAGGGCGATATGGACGATTCACAGGCCGTAAAGGCATAGAGCGCATCGATGGTCTTGTCAGGGGAGATTCCCGGTGGGAGATGGATCTGTATTTCCACTTCGGCCGCCGTATTGTCCTCTATTTTTTTGATTTTTATCTTGCCTTTTTCATTGGCCTTCAGGATGGAATCTATTAAAGTGGAAGTATTGGTCCCAAAGGGTATCTCGCTTATTATCAGTGTATTCCTGTCCAACTGCGAAATACGTGCACGTACCCTGATCCTGCCGCCCCTAAGCCCTTCGTTGTAATTGCTGACATCAATGATGCCCGCTGTTGGGAAGTCGGGAAAAAGGGTGAATTTCTGTCCCTTCAAATGTTTTATGGATCCATCGATCAGCTCCACAAAATTATGGGGAAGGATTTTGGTGGAAAGGCCCACTGCTATGCCCTCCGCCCCTTGCGCCAATAAAAGTGGGAATTTTACGGGAAGGTTCACCGGTTCCTTGCGCCGTCCGTCATAGGAGAGCTGCCATTCCGTAATTTTCGGGCTGAAGACCACTTCCAGTCCAAATTTGGACAGTCGGGCCTCTATATATCGGGAAGCCGCCGCCCCATCCCCCGTAAGGATATTTCCCCAGTTGCCCTGGGTATCTATGAGCAGGTCCTTCTGGCCGATCTGCACCATGGCATCGGCAATACTGGCATCTCCATGGGGATGGTACTGCATGGTATGCCCAACTACGTTGGCCACTTTGTTATAACGACCATCATCCAGTTCCTTCAGGGCGTGCATGATCCGTCTCTGCACGGGTTTAAACCCGTCCTCTATGGCCGGTACCGCCCTTTCCAAGATCACATAGGAAGCATAATCCAAAAACCAGTCTTTGTACATTCCCGTGACCTTGGTAAGGGAGTCTTGGGAATGTTCGGGGTTTTCATTAAGACCATCGTTCAGTGCTTCATTGTCTTCCATGCGGAAAAAATTCGTATTAGGTTGGTTATTATTGGGTTTCCTCGATCAGATCGAGTTCAACTTTAAGGTTATCTATGATGAATTTCTGTCGGTCTGGGGTGTTTTTGCCCATATAGAATTCCAGTAATTGCTCTATGGACATCGCCTTGTCCAACATTACCGGCTCCAATCGGATATCGTCCCCGATAAAATGCTGGAACTCATCGGGCGAAATCTCTCCCAATCCCTTAAATCGGGTTATCTCCGGCTTGCCGCTAAGCTTTTGTATGGCATTCTGTTTTTCCTCGGGGCTATAGCAATAAATGGTCTCTTTTTTGTTCCGTACCCTGAACAAAGGGGTCTGCAGGATGTACAGATGGTTTTCCTTGATCAGCTCCGGAAAGAACTGTAGGAAAAAGGTGATCAACAGTAAGCGTATGTGCATTCCGTCCACATCCGCATCCGTAGCGATCACGATATTGTTGTAACGCAGGTCTTCCATGGACTCCTCTATGTTGAGGGCCGCTTGTAGGAGGTTGAACTCTTCGTTTTCGTAGACGATCTTTTTGGACATCCCATAGGAGTTCAGCGGTTTTCCCCTAAGACTGAACACCGCCTGCGTATTCACGTTCCTCGACTTGGTAATGGACCCGGATGCGGAATCGCCCTCGGTAATGAAAAGGGTGCTTTCCAAGCGTTTCTCATTTTTCATATCGGCCAAATGCACCCTACAGTCCCTTAATTTTTTGTTGTGCAGGCTCGCTTTTTTTGCACGGTCCTTGGCCAGTTTCCGAATTCCAGAAAGTTCCTTCCGCTCCCGTTCGGCCTGCATGATCTTCCTTTGGAGTTTATCGGCGGTATCCGGGTTTTTGTGCAGGTAATTGTCCAGTTGCTTTCCTACAAAATCGTTTATGTAGGTCCGTACCGTGGGAAGATCGCCCCCCATATCGGTGGAACCCAGTTTGGTTTTGGTCTGACTTTCAAAGACAGGCTCCATGACCTTGATGGCCACCGCGGAAATAATGGATTTCCGGATATCCGAAGCATCGTAGTTCTTTCCGTAAAAGTCCTTTATGGTCTTGGCGAGGGCTTCCCGAAAGGCCGATTGGTGGGTCCCGCCCTGTGTGGTATGCTGTCCGTTCACAAAGGAATGGTATTCCTCGCTGTACTGTGTCTTGCTATGCGTGATGGCCACTTCTATATCCTCGCCCTTTAGATGGATGATGGGATATAACATGTCGTCCACACTGTTATTGTCCTCCAAAAGATCCCGTAATCCGTTCTCGGAATGGAATTTTTCACCGTTGAAGAGAATGGTCAGTCCCGGGTTTAGGTATACATAGTTCCTGAGCATGCGCTCCACATACTCGTTGCGGTACTTATATTTTTTAAAGATTACCTCATCGGGGACAAAGGAAACTTTGGTTCCCTTGCGTTTTGTGGTTTCCACGGGGCCTTCTTCCGATACCAGATTGCCCTGATGGAACTCCGCTGTCTTTAACTGGTTTTCCCTGGAGGATTCGACCTTGAAAAAAGTGGAGAGGGCGTTTACCGCCTTGGTCCCCACGCCATTGAGCCCGACCGATTTTTTAAAAGCCTTGCTGTCGTACTTTCCGCCGGTATTCATCTTCGAGACCACATCCACCACTTTCCCAAGGGGAATTCCCCTTCCGTAATCGCGCACGCTGACTACATTATCCTTGATGCTGATATCGATGGTCTTTCCGGCACCCATCACGAATTCATCGATACAGTTGTCAAGCACCTCCTTTAAAAGGATATAGATGCCGTCATCGGCCGAAGAACCGTCGCCCAGCTTTCCGATATACATACCTGGCCGCATACGGATATGCTCCTTCCAATCCAATGAACGTATGTTATCTTCTGTGTACTGGGTGTTTTCCATTAATAAGGGGCTTATGGCAATGCGTGCTAATATAGGGAGTACTACAAAAAAATAAAAACCCTACATGGTAAAGTAATTAACAAACCATGAGGGCCTTTTGTTGATAGAATACAGGGTAAACGTCCAAAAACGATATGCCATTGCAGCAGCAGAGGGTGGCCTTTTGAGCCATCCCGCATGAACGCGGTCGGGTATCAGACATTGAACCTAAAATGCATCACATCGCCATCCTTTACCACATATTCCTTTCCTTCCACTTTCATCTTTCCCGCTTCCTTTACCTTCGCCTCACTGCCAAGGGCCACAAAATCGTCATAGGCAATGACCTCTGCCCTGATAAATCCCTTTTCGAAGTCGGTATGGATCACGCCTGCCGCTTGGGGCGCCGTAGCTCCCACGGGAATGGTCCATGCCCTTACTTCCTTTACCCCGGCGGTAAAATAGGTCTCCAGGTTCAACAGTTTATAGGCGCCCCTTATCAATTTTGCGGAGCCGGGCTCGTCCAATCCAAGGTCTTCCAAAAATAGCTGTCGCTCCTCATAGGTCTCCAGCTCGGTTATATCGGCTTCGGTGCCAACGGCCAGGAAGATCGTTTCCGCTCCTTCGCCCTTAACGGCCTGCATCACCTTCTCCACATATTGATTGCCGCTAACGGCAGCTTCCTCGTCCACGTTGCAGACGTACATTACGGGCTTATCGGTTATGAACTGCAGGGGTTTAACAAATTCGTTCCTGTCCTCTTTGCTTATATCCAGTGCCCTGATGGAGGTTCCCGTTTCCAGGCCCTGCTTGATCTTCAACAGCACGGCTTCCTCTTTTTGCGCTTCTTTGTTGCCCGTTTTTGCGGCACGTTTTACCTTTTCCAGTTTTTTGTCCACCGTTTCCAGGTCTTTCAGCTGCAGCTCCATATCTATGGTCTCCTTGTCCCTGATCGGGTCCACCGAACCGTCCACATGTACGATATTATCATTGTCGAAACAGCGAAGTACGTGCAGGATGGCGTCGGTCTCCCTAATATTGCCCAGAAATTGGTTCCCTAGGCCCTCCCCTTTACTGGCCCCTTTTACCAGACCAGCGATATCCACAATTTCAACGGTGGCGGGAAGTACCCTTTCAGGACTCACCAGTTCCTCCAATTTTTCCAATCGGGCGTCGGGAACGTTTACCACGCCTATATTGGGTTCTATGGTACAAAAGGGGAAATTGGCACTTTGCGCCTTCGCATTCGACAAACAATTAAAAAGGGTGGACTTGCCCACATTGGGCAATCCGACGATACCTGCTTTCATTATCTTTTTATTTTGAAGCTGCAAAGATACTATTTCCTGTCCTTAAATCCTGAGTCAAAAAAAATCTAATTTTTCCCTTCTACCAGTGAACTCATTTAGACTTTTTCAATTGGCTAAAAAATCTCCCTTTTTCACCCTGTTTTTGTCTTTTTTGAGTTGCATAGCAGAGCTACGGAAGGAAAAAAAGACAAAAACAGGGTGAAAAAGGGAGATTTTTTAGCCAATTGAAAAAGTCTAAATGAGTTCAGTATATAAAAACCCAAAAATCAATAATTTAAAAGAAAACATTCTCTTCAGAGCAGAAACCGTGAATTAGGAGGAACGGCCCTTTTGGGATCAAAAGAGATCCTCAGATCTTTTAGAAAAAATTGCGTGAGGGATCGAGTGTAAAGCCCACAGCAGGTGGAGCGACTGCGGAACATTGCGAGGACTTGCAGCGAAAGCCCGGCCCGCCTTAGGCGGGACACGCCCATAGGTAAACACGCTACATAAGGGTGAAGGATTGCATCGGGGGGGCGTAAAAAACGTAGCATTCTCCCTTTATAGATCAAGAATTACTTTTGATCGGACATCACATTTAGCCGTGACCCCCCAAAAATCTTTTGGGAAAAAGACAAAAAAAATTCCACTTAAAGCGGAATTTTTCTTAAAATACTTTTTGCCCCCTATTCTGGGTGCATGAACCGTTGCTTGGCCAAAAGTTCCTCTTCCGTTTCCACATGGCTGTCGTCCGGCACACAACAATCCACTGGACATACCGCGGCACATTGGGGTTCCTCGTGAAAGCCCATACATTCGGTACATTTGTCCGGTGAGATATAATATATTTCATCGCTAATGGGCTCCTGTACCTCTTCCGCATCCACTTCCTTGCCATTTGGAAGCACCACTTTTCCCTTTAGGGAAGTACCATCGCTATATCGCCAATCATCGGCTCCCTCATAAATGGCAGTATTGGGGCATTCCGGTTCACAGGCGCCGCAATTGATACATTCATCTGTTATTATAATTGCCATATTTTTCTTTTTCTATTGCTTACTTTTGCACTGCAAAGGTAAAGCCTATTAATACACTATACAAATATAATGACAGACCTTGAACTGAGATTGGAAGCTTTTGTTAAACTTGGGGATTTATTTCGGGAGTTTTGTGAATATTCCAAAAAAGCTGGCGAAAATAAAAGGGAACTCCACGGCTGGCAGCTCGAGTTGGAGAAGGTAACCACCTTGGCAAACCACAAAAATGGCTGGTTTACAAAAGAAAATGTACTTTTTAGCATGGAAAACTGGTCGGAGTCCCTAACCGCGGAAAAGCTTGGGAGTTGGCTTTCCCCCTATCACATACGACCCGGCCACAAAAAAGTATTGTTGGTAATGGCGGGAAATATTCCCTTGGTGGGCTTCCACGATTTCCTCGCCACGGTCCTTACCGGAAATACGGCCCTCGTCAAACTTTCCAGCAACGATAATGTCCTTATGCCATTTGTGATCAAATATTTGGCCGCCGTTGCCCCGATCCTGTCGGATAGGATGGTGGTAACGGATGGTATTATAAAGGATTACGATGTGGTCATCGCCACGGGAAGCAACAACACCGCCCGTTATTTTGAAAGGTACTTTGGCAATAGGCCCAACATCATACGAAAGAACAGAAATTCCGTTGCCGTTCTGACCGGCGGGGAAAATAGGGACCAGCTACATGCCCTTGGAGAGGATATCTTTCGCTATTACGGGCTTGGGTGCAGGAGCGTTTCCAAGTTGTTCGTTCCTACGGGATACAATTTCGATCCATTTTTTGGGGCCATCCTGCCCTACTCGGATATCATGGACCTTCCTAAATACGCCAACAACTACGATTACAACAAGGCTGTCTATCTGATGAGCGAATTTTCATTTCTGGACAATGGTTTCCTAATGCTCAAGGAAGATAAAAGCTATTCGTCGCCCATCGCTACGATGTTCTATGAAACCTATGATTCCTTGGATGGTCTGTCCGACATATTACAGAGGGACAGCGATAAACTTCAATGCGTGGTGGGGAACAATGCCGTAGGCGGGGAAATAGACTTTGGAAAGACCCAGCATCCGAGTTTGAACGACTATGCCGATGGAATGGACACTGTTGAATTCCTTTTAACAACTTCATCCCAATATTAATTGCAGGGCACTTATTTTTTCCCATTAATTTATGACCTTTGCCACCTAAAATAACAGCTGTATGAAAAAACATAATTTCAGTGCCGGACCATGTGTTCTTCCCCAAGAGGTAATGTTAAAAGCTTCTGAAGCGGTCCAGGATTTTGACGGACTCGGACTTTCCATCATAGAAATATCCCACCGCAGCAAAAATTTTGTGGCCGTTATGGACAGGGCCCAAGCGTTGGCACTGGAACTGTTGGGGCTTGAAAATAAAGGGTACAAGGCACTGTTCCTACAAGGGGGCGCAAGTTTACAGTTCCTTATGACAGCCTATAACCTGTTGGAAAACAAAGCGGGATATCTGAACACGGGTACTTGGAGCGATAAGGCCATCAAGGAAGCCAGGTTGTTTGGGGAAGTGGTGGAAGTGGCCTCATCCAAAGAACAGGGGTTTGACCATATCCCAAAAATTTATGGGGTACCCAACGATCTGGATTACCTGCACCTTACTTCCAACAATACCATTTATGGGACCCAGATCAAGGAATTTCCTGCGGTGAAGGTCCCCTTGGTATGCGATATGAGTTCCGATATTTTCTCACGGCAATTGGATTTTTCAAAATTTGACCTGATCTATGCAGGGGCCCAAAAGAATATGGGTCCCGCAGGGACCACCTTGGTCGTTGTAAAAGAGGCCATTTTGGGCAAAGTATCGCGAAAAATACCCTCCATGTTGGACTATAAGGTGCACATCGAAAAAGAAAGTATGTTCAATACCCCTGCTGTCTTTGCGGTATATGTATGTATGCTGACATTGGAATGGTTAAAAAACCTTGGCGGGATCGGGGCCATTGAAACCATCAACAACAAAAAGGCTCAATTACTGTATTCCGAGGTGGACCTGAATCCCCTCTTTAAGGGGTATGCAAAGAAGGAGGACCGTTCGTTTATGAACGCCACTTTTAATTTGACCGAAGAGCGCTTAAAGGATAACTTTGATGCCATGTGGAAAGAAGCGGGCATCAATGGGCTCAATGGGCACCGTTCGGTGGGGGGCTACAGGGCATCCATGTACAATGCGCTCAGCTTGGAGAGTGTTGGGGTGCTAGTGGATGTAATGAGCGAGCTGGAACGAAAGGCTTAATAATTTTAAACGGGGCCCGAAGCATTATCAAGGGCCCATAAATAGCATTTAATACATGAAGGTATTGGCAAATGACGGCTTGTCCCCAGGGGGAATAAAGGCCTTACAGACCGCCGGTTTTGAGGTGGATACCACTACGGTTTCCCAAGAACGCCTGTCGGAATATATAAACAAGAACGGCATCACCGTCCTATTGGTAAGGAGTGCCACTAAAGTGACCAAAGATATTTTGGACCACTGTCCCACCTTAAAGGTAATCGGTAGGGGTGGCGTGGGAATGGACAATATTGAAGTGGACCTAGCACTTAAAAAAGGCCTGAAGGTAATCAATGCCCCCTCAGCATCCGCGGCGGCCGTGGCGGAACTGGTGTTCGCGCACCTTTATGGGGGATCCAGGTTCCTACATGATGCGAACAGAAATATGCCGTTGGAGGGCGACAGCAAGTTTAAGTCCCTTAAAAAATCGTATTCCAATGGGATGGAACTAAGGGGAAAGACCTTGGGCATTATAGGTTTCGGAAGGATCGGGCAGGAAACTGCCAAATTAGCGCTGGGAATCGGGATGAAGGTAATCTACAACGATCTCCACATTCAGGAAAAGGAACTTTCCGTTCAATTTTATGACGGACAGGAACTGCAGTTTACCCTCAAAAACCAGTCGTTGACGAATTTGTTGGCGGCGTCGGATTTTATAAGCCTGCACGTACCCGCCCAAAAGGCCTATGTGATCGGGGCAAAGGAATTTGCCCAAATGAAGGACGGGGTAGGCATCGTCAATACCGCCAGGGGCAGCGTACTTGACGAAGTGGCCCTGGTGGATGCACTGGATAACGGGAAGGTTTCCTTTGCCGGACTTGATGTTTTTGAAAAGGAACCGGAACCGGAGATCAGGATCCTCATGCATCCAAAGATTTCCCTTACCCCGCATATTGGTGCCGGGACATGGGAGGCTCAGGAAAGGATCGGTATCTCGCTGGCCTCGCAGATCATCGATCTTTATAAATGAGTTCAATAAGTTTATCCTTAAAACAACTCTCCGCTTTCCGTTTTTTTGTATTTTCCAAGGACGTAATAACTATTAACCAACACTTTGGATTATGTCAGGATTATTGGAATTATTGGACGGCCCTATCGGCAAACAACTGATCAGCGGCGTAGCGAACCAGACAGGCCAACCGGAGGACAAGACCGCGGATGTCCTGGGAATGGCCATGCCCTTGCTGATGGGCGCCCTTAAAAAGAATGCGTCCACACCACAGGGCGCACAAAATATTATGGGTGCACTTTCCTCCAAGCACAATGGCGCCCTGCTGGATAATTTGGGCGACTTCTTTGGGGGTGGCGTGGACCAATCTGCAATTGCGGACGGTCAAGGGATACTTGGGCATGTCCTGGGCAGCAAACAACCTGTGGTCGAAAATGCCCTTAGTCAGCGTTCCGGACTGGATGCCGGGTCCATAGCGCAGATACTCAAGATAGCCGCGCCCATAGTTATGGGATATTTGGCCAAACAGACCTCCCAAGCCAATGTAAACGATTCCAATGGCCTTAGCAGTCTATTGGGCAGCATGTTGGGCGGGCAGCCTCAACAGAACCAGAGCCTGATCACCTCCCTTTTGGATTCGGACGGGGATGGAAGCGTATTGGACGATGTGGCCGACATGGTACTCGGAACCTCCAAAAAGAAAGGCGGACTCGGGGGACTTCTGGGGGGACTTTTCGGAAAATAAAAATTTATGCATATTTTTAACAGGACCATCCGCTTACTTGGATGGTTTTTTTGTATCTTAAGGGGAACCGGTCAAAAATGAAAAACCGTTTAAGATCCACCACATTTTGTGGTATCTCAATATGGTTTTTTGGAAGATGATCCCTTAAAAATATTCATGTGGACCATAAATTTTATATAAAGGTATTTCTGGTGTTCATAACGGTCGCTGTTGGCCTGGGCAGTTGTACGGGCGCAAAGGAAACGGTCGCGAATTCCGAAAATAATGATATTGAGGTTTCCGAGCAGGAAAAGAAGGCCTTTGAACAAAAGGAAGGCGACACCATTACCATTGCCGATGACAGTACGGAGTATGAGATCATCATCATAGAGCCTGGTTTTAATTTTTGGCTCAATTCGGTCGCCCGTCCTAGACAATATTATTCCCAAAATTATTTGGAAAACCGTAACCGACTGTATGTAATGGAATGGAACCAACGGGTCCTGCAGCCTTTCAGGTACAGTCCCAACCTATATGAACTTCAGATAGACTACAGTCCGTCCATCGATTATGGTTATGAAGTAAATTACAAGCTCTACAACTACTTTATTTATTTTCAGCGGAAATACGATCAACGTCTGGGACCTTTTGTTCCAAGGATCTAATGCCCTATATTTGTTCCGGATTTAATTTTTGATATGAACAGATTAAAACAACGGTGGGGCATTACCAGCAATTTTGAGGTATTTATCATTTTAACCGTCTTTGCCCTTACCGGTTCCTCTTCCGTAAAGATCGCACGGCCCCTATTGGATGCCATTGGGTTCAGTAGGAGCATTTTTCCCGATGCCGGCATTTACACCTTTATTTATTGGACGGTTCGCATTCTAATCATCTTTCCCATTTATCAATTGTTATTGATTTTTTTCGGGTGGCTGTTCGGGCAGTTTACCTTTTTCTGGAACTTTGAGAAAAAGATGCTGGGCAGGATGGGATTGGGTTTTCTCTTCAGGTCCAATTGATTGCTAAAAGCTCCTTTTCATAATAGTGGATGGAACTTATTGCTTTTTTTTATTTGTAAACCCATAGACCAATTGTCCCAAGAACCCTTTCGGCACCTCTTGATCTCCGGGAAACCCCAATTGGACAGTACCACTGTCTTCCGGGACATGGGCGGTCCCGAACACATAATCCCACAGACTTAGGCTAATGCCAAAATTGATGCCATAACGGCCCTTGGGAATTTCATAGGCATGATGGTACAGGTGCATTACGGGATTATTGAAAACATATTTAAGCGGACCATAACTGATCTTTAGGTTCGAATGGTTGATATGGCCTATGGCAATGGCAAAAAAATGGACCATATAGGCCTGTTCCGGTTCAAATCCCCCCAGCACCATTACACCCACGGTCTTTAAAGGTTTGTAGAGTACGTTTTCCATCCAATGGTACCTAAGATGGGCCGCAAAGCCCATTTCCTTTACGGAATGGTGTACCTGATGGAATTTCCATAGAAAATTGTACCGGTGCAAAAGGATATGGGTAAACCATTGGACAAAATCCAGCACCACAAAGAACAACAATAACTGCATTAAGGGCGACCAACCCGAAATATCCACCAGCTCCAAGCTCTTGGCGGTGACTCCCATTTCCCCGGTCGCTAGAGAAATGATCTTATAGAAACCACTGATCACAATGGCGAAAATGAAAAAATTGAAGAACATGTAAAAGGCATCGAGCCAAAAATCCTTTCTGAATACCGCCTGTTGTCGTCGCCAGGGAAAAAAGAGTTCCAAGGCCCAAATTGCCAAGGAAATGATAATAAGGCCCCAGAAATAGTTCAGGTACCAGGGCACCTCAAAAACAATCGACCTCCAGGTCCAATCAACGGTCCCGGTAAACGAATTCAAAAAAGCGTCCCAATATTTTTTCACCTAAAAAATTTTGATCGATCTACCGGTGCCAGACGTACCGTATTGATGGTTGAAGATACCATTGTGCCTATTTCAGGGTATACCACTCCACATTTTTAAGGGGTTCCCTCCTGCCCTTTTCTACAGGGGAATAATGCTTGGAAAGGTACTCCACTATAATTTCCTCGTTCGGCCCCAAGTCCCACAAATTCTGTGTCTCCTGCATCCATCTGATGGTATTTATCCACCCCTCCCTATCCATCCTGTTTTGGGTGACCAATTTTGACGAGTGGCAACTGGTACAATTGTTTATTACTTCCTGCATGCCCTCCCCTACTTTAAACCCGGTACGGACATGCACCCCGTCCACTATTCGTTCCGGATCTTCAAGGTCCACCATGGGAACAATCTCCCCATTTACGGGAAGGGTGCTTTTGGGATTATGGACCAACAAAAAATAAAGAACCGTCCCAGTGCTTAATAGGAGCAGGACAATTATAAGCCATCGCTGTTTTTGTTCGGTATTCCCCTTGGTTCCCTTTCCTTCCATCTATACAGCTTTTACCGCTATCCTATGGCAGGCGTTGTTCAGATAACCTTTGGGATTCCAGCCCGGCAATAACATGGGCTGGGAAATTCCCTTACTGTCCACGGCCTTGGCCCATATTTCATAATACCCTTTTTTGGGGAACTTCACCGTGGCATTAAAGTGCTGCCATGCCAATCTATTGACCGGTTTTTCCAATGTACAGGTCTGCCATGTGGCCCCAAAATCAATGGAATACTGCATCTTTGAAACTTCCAGTTCGCCAGCCCACGCATGCCCCCGAATTTGAAGTCCCTTTCCCAAGGGTATTATGGCGCCCGATTTAGGATAGGTGATCAGGGATTTTACGGGCATCGACTCAATAATTTTCATGTCGGCGCTGTCGACCTCTTCACCAGGGGCCACGGGAAAAATGGGGACCCTATAGGAAGAGCCCTGCATTTTTTCCCCATCGTGTTCCTTGTTGCGGACACTTATGCGGGTAAGCCACTTGCCAGAAACGGATGCGGGCCAGCCTCCCGCTACCAATCGCAGGGGATGTCCATGTGCAAGGGGAATATCCTTCCCGTTCATTTGGAAGGCAACCAAGGTTTCCTCCATCATGGCCTTGGAAATGGGAACCCCTCTGGAAATGGGTTCAAGATCTGGATTTCTGCTAAGATGTAGATCTGCCGCATGGTAACCTATATAGACCGCGTCCCCTTTTATGCCCACATCCTTTAAAATATCCGATAAACGTACCCCCGTCCATTCCGAACAGGAAACCGCCCCTACCGTCCATTGGTTTCCCTTGGCCGGAGGATTGAACTCGCTCCGTCCATTCCCCCCGCATTCAAGGGTAAGGTGGTAGCTGTATACGGTGAAGTTGCTCTTTAGCTCCTTAAGGGTATAGGTCTTCGGCCGGGTCACGGATTCCCCATCTATGGTGAGGCTCCAATTTTCTACATCTATCTTCTCAGGGACCAATCCGTTATTGCGAATGAACATGGAAGCATTGGGCGTGGTCCTATCGTCCAGTAGGTGTGCCTGGGCCTCTATGTTCCAAGGCCGGTCGTTCAGGACCACCATTTCCTTATGTTTGTGGAACATCTTAAAGGGATCGGGTTCCTGAAGTCCCAGAAGCTCATATCCCACCGGCAAATGGGCCCCAAAGACAATTTCGGTGCCCAAAAGTCCCCCTAAGGTTCCCAAAGCTGCCTTCCCGACAAAATTTCTTCTTTTCATGCCTTGCAGATACTAATAATTTCAGATGAGGGTTAAAAATAGGAAAATTATGCTGGTGCATCCGTATCAAATGTTACATTTGGCCAATGTCTTAGGAAAATAAACAGTTGGCTATGCCCTACATTTCCATTACCCTGTTATTTTTCGAAGCCTTGAATACATAGGTGTAAAACCACATAATCGTAAAAGTGGGAATGATATCCAGCCCAGGTACAAGCTCTTCCACAAAGGTGACGATACCGGCGGCCTTTCCAATTTTCCCCTGGTACATCCTGCCCATAAGCCATGCCGCTACCGGCGCCCATATCAGATCGGAAAACTCCCCGATCCCAGGAATAAGGAAAGAGGCCATTCCCAAAGCGTCGAATAGAAGTCCCAGTAAAAGATTTCTGACTTTATGGTCTTTGGCGCTTGGCATGATCGATTGTTTAATATGTCCAATTTAAAACAAAAAACGTTGATACGACCGGGGAGTTACAAAAAAATGGACAGGGAACAACATATGGGATTTTTAGCCTACAGTCTCTTATTTTTTAAATTTCCAAAACGCGATGTAATATAATTCTAAAGCCTAAAAAAAACTGTTCCCAGAGTGGATATGCCTTACGATAGGGTGGAGCCTATCAACTTAAGAAATTCGTTCCTGGTCTCTATTTTCTCGAACTGTCCTCGAAAACCGGAAGTGGTGGTCACCGAGTTCTGTTTTTGCACCCCTCTCATCATCATACACATGTGGGAAGCTTCAATGACCACTGCTACCCCTTTGGGCCTGAGCGTTGTATTGATACATTCAAGTATATTATGTGTAAGCCTCTCCTGCACCTGCAACCTTCTGGCAAATACATCCACGATCCGGGGTATTTTGCTGAGCCCCACAATATATCCGTTGGGTATATAGGCTATATGGGCCTTTCCAAAAAATGGAAGCATGTGGTGCTCGCACAGGGAATAGAGTTCAATATCCTTGATGATGACCATATCATCATATTGTTCCTTGAACATGGCACCCTCCAAGATGGCCACGGGGTCCTGCTTATACCCCTGTGTCAGGAAAAGCATGGCCTTGGCCGCACGTTCGGGTGTCTTTAACAGCCCCTCACGCTCCACATCTTCCCCCAATTCGGTAATAATGTTCGTAAAACTATCCCTTACCTCGGAGGTGATTTCCAAATTGTATTCCTCTAGATTACTGTATGGCGACATGTATATGGTTTATAAATCTGGTTTGTATTACTGTTGTTGCCAAGGGTAACTATCAATTTTTATAGTTCCACCTGAGCAAAATCAACATCTTCTTATATCGCAAAGGTCCGTATTTTTTTAGACAACCAAAATCCTTGCCGATCCTAGATCAGTTTCTGACTATAGAATTGGTTCAATTTTTTGATTTTGGGATCGATGATCACTTGGCAATAGCCCTGGGAGCTATGTTGATTGTAATAATCCATATGCTCCTCCTCTGCCCTATAAAAGGGCTTGCTTTCGGAAACCACGGTAACTATGGGATCTTTAAAAGCCTTGCTCTCCTCCAGAAAAGCTATAAATTTTTCGGCTATTTCCTTTTGTTCCCCGTCCTGGTAAAAAATTTCGCTCCTGTACTGGGTCCCCACATCGTTGCCCTGACGGTTCAGGGTAGTCGGATCATGGGTCGCAAAAAAGATTTCCAAAAGTGAAAAAAAGGAAACCTCTAGGGGATCGTAGGTTATCATTACGGCCTCCGCATGACCGGTACGACCGGTACATATCTCCCTGTAGGCGGGGTTTTTTATGGTACCGCCAGTATAGCCCGGTACGACTTCCTTCACCCCTTTCAACCTTTGAAACACCGCTTCGGTACACCAAAAACATCCCCCCGCAAAAACAGCGGTACTTAAATTTGAATCCATTTATTTATTGTGTTTATTTTTTATGGTCAAAGATTAAACAAATCTACAAAATTAAATTAGGCGCCCACATCTTCCCCATAAATTGTTTTTATAGGGGCATCGATTAATGGCATACTATTGGTCGTACAAATAACAATTTCCTTAATAGTGGAAAAAGTAGGATAGATATAAAGGTCAAGTGGATCAGGTAACTTGAGCGTTCAACAAAAATGAGGTTGCAAATAGGGTACCGAATTGAATGGGTGATATAAAAAGGAAGCGGCTCCATAAAAGGAATATTTTGTAGTGTTGCCCGTAATGTTTACTTTCAACCCTCCAATTAAAAAATAAAAATAGTACCTGTGTATAATAGCTAGGGTACGGTGGACAACCTGGGAGCAAGCTCGCCGGGCATATGGGAAAACTGAAACAATATTCGATTATCGAGTAAATCTCACTTGGTGAGCTAACATTTCGATCCTAAGATCGGAGCCTTAAAATCTCACTTGGTGAGGGAATAAATTCATGATACAGGCCAATAATCTCAATAAGTATTACGGAGAGCTCCACGTATTGAAAGGGGTGGACCTTCACATCCAAAAAAGCGAAGTGGTTTCAATTGTGGGGGCTTCCGGGGCCGGAAAGACCACGTTGTTACAGATTTTGGGAACATTGGATACCCAGTCGAACAAAAAGGACAGCAAACTGCTCATCAATGGAGTGGACGTGACTTCCCTAAAGGACAGGGACCTCGCCAAGTTCAGGAACGAGCACATTGGGTTTATCTTTCAGTTCCATCAATTGCTACCGGAGTTTACCGCTTTGGAAAATGTCTGTATCCCCGCATTTATAAAGCGTACCCCTAAACCGGCAGCGGAAAAACGGGCCAAGGAACTGCTCGACTTTTTGGGCCTATCGCACAGGTACTACCATAAGCCGAACGAACTATCGGGAGGGGAGCAGCAGCGGGTGGCCGTGGCAAGGGCCTTGGTAAACGATCCCTCCATTATCTTTGCCGACGAGCCGAGCGGGAATCTGGATTCGGAAAGCGCCGATAACCTTCACCAGCTCTTCTTCAAACTACGGGAACAATTTGGCCAGACCTTTGTTATAGTGACCCATAATGAGGAGCTCGCCGAAATGGCGGACAGGAAATTGATAATGGTAGATGGCAGCATAACCCCCTAAGAATGCTCAAAAACCTTGTTAAATTTGTCAGATCGCCCAAATACCGATCTTATTATAATGCCCCTTTGGCGCTTAAAATAAGGATATTTCTTTCCCTCTGGGCCTGGAACCTCTTCTTTGGGGTGCTCTTGGTCTCCACAATGGGTATTGTAATACAAATATTGGACGTGGATATGGGCACCCATGCCAATGAAGCCCTGCTCTCCAAATATCCCCTATGGGGAATCTTTTTATTGGTCGCCGTCATCGCTCCCGTTTTGGAGGAAATTTTGTTCAGGGGACCGTTGATTTTTTTTAGGAAACACAAAAATTTCAGCTATTTTTTTTATGCCTCTGCCGTTCTCTTTGGCATGGCCCATCTCTTTAATTTTCAAGAGGGATCACATCTGTTGTACTTGGCCCCCCTATTGGTCGCTCCCCAGATCGTCATGGGCCTCATTTTGGGATATATCCGTATAAAATTGGGCCTTCACTGGTCCATACTTCTGCACTCGGCACACAATACGGTCCTTTTCCTTCCTTTACTGGCCGTTAAGGCCCTAAATCTGCCCTTGCAATGAACATATTGGAGTTAAAGGACTTTTTGGATGCCAAGGTCGAACAATATGAACGTCCCGATTTTTTGGGAACGGACCCGCTACAGATACCCCATTTGTTCACCGTGAAAGGGGATATTGAGATAAGTGCTTTTTTGACCGCTACCATAGCCTGGGGAAATCGCAAGGGCATAATAGCCAATGCCCATAAAATGATGTCCCTTATGGACAATTCGCCCTATGATTTTGTCATGAACCATGGGAAAGCGGACCTTCAACCTCTTAAGAATTTTGTACATAGGACCTTTAATGGGGAAGATCTCTGCTTTTTCATCACCGCATTACGGCATATCTACAAACATCATGGAGGCTTGGAGGGGGCATTCTCCATCCCTGGAGGTACAGATAGCTTACAGTCGGGCATTTCCGATTTTAAAAGGCTATTTTTTAAGATTCCGCATCCCCCACGAACCCAGAAACATGTATCCGACCCTTTAAAGGGCTCCGCGGCCAAGCGCATCAATATGTTCCTAAGATGGATGGTTAGAAAGGAAAGTACGGGGGTCGACTTCGGACTTTGGAAAAATATTTCCCCCTCCCAACTCTCCTGTCCATTGGACGTTCATTCGGGAAACGTGGCCCGTAAGTTGGGCCTACTGGTAAGGAAACAGAACGATGCCAAGGCGCTTACCGAATTGGACAGCTTCCTTAGGACCTTAGATCCGGCAGATCCCGTAAAATATGATTTTGCCCTTTTCGGTCTCGGGGTCTTTGAAAAATTCTAGTCGGAAAGAAGTACCCTTCTTTTTTAATGTTTATTTTAGGTCCTTTAAACCAACTATCCTTATGATCAAAAGCATCACGATTTCCATTTTGGGAATTTTTATGACAGGGGCAGGTTATCTTACCGCCCAGGAAAGGACCCTCCCGGCCGACACAACTGTAGTGACCCAACATAACGTCACCACCAATGGTGCTGCCTTTTCCTATACCGCCCAAACGGGAATGCAGCCCGTATGGGACGAGGAAGGTAAAGCCATTGCTTCCTTACATTATACCTATTACACCCGGAACAGCATAAAGAATAGGGAGGAAAGGCCACTGGTGATTTCCTTTAATGGGGGGCCGGGATCGGGATCTGTATGGATGCACTTGGCCTATACCGGTCCAAGGATCTTAAAGATCGATGACGAGGGCTATCCCGTACAGCCTTACGGGGTCAAGGAAAACCCCTACTCTATTTTGGACGTTGCCGATATTGTGTATGTAAACCCCGTAAATACCGGATATTCCAGGACCATCCCCCTCAGCGGCGAGGAGGTGGACCGTTCCAAATTTTTTGGGATAAAAGCGGATATAAAGTATTTGGCCGAGTGGCTGAATACGTTCGTTACCCGAAATAACCGCTGGTCCTCTCCCAAATATCTGATCGGGGAGAGTTATGGCGGTACCCGCGTGGCCGGTCTTGCACTGGAGCTACAGAACAGTCAGTGGATGTACCTTAACGGTGTGATCATGGTTTCCCCGGCCGATTATAAGGTCATTACCGTAGGCGGTCCCGTATCGGACGCCATGAACCTGCCCTATTATACCGCTGCGGCCTGGTACCACAAAGTGCTGGATCCCGCTTTACAGCAAAAAGACCTGGTTGATATCCTCCCCGAATCCGAAAATTATACCGTAAATACCTTGATTCCCGCACTTGCAAAGGGAGGGTTCCTTCCAAAACAGGAAAAAGAGGCCATTGCACAAAAAATGGCCTACTATTCCGGTTTGCCGGCAAAGGACATTATGGACCATAACCTTGTGGTTCCAACGGATTATTTTTGGAAGGCCCTGCTAAAGGAAAAAGGCGGGTTTACGGTCGGCCGACTGGATTCACGTTATCTGGGCATCGATAGGCAATTGGCCGGGACCGGACCGGATTACAGTGCGGAACTCACCTCATGGCTGCATTCCTTTACGCCCGCGATCAATTATTATTTACAGGAAGAACTCAAGTTCAAGACCGACGTCAAGTACAATATGTTCGGGCCCGTACACCCTTGGAACAATGAGGAAGATACCACAAGGGACGACCTAAGACAGGCCATGGCCCAAAATCCCTATTTAAAGGTTCTTTTCCAAGCGGGCTATTATGATGGGGCCACCACTTATTTCAACACCAAATACTCCATGTGGCAGATCGATCCCAGCGGGGTCATGAAAGATCGATTCCATTTTGTGGGATACAGAAGTGGCCATATGATGTACCTACGGAAACAAGATTTGGAAAAGGCAAATCAGGATATTCGCAGTTTTATCGAAAATTCATTGTCCCGCGGGAAAGCGGCCAAATATGGGGACTAGGTCCATATGAACGGTATCAAAAAGGAATTTCCATAATCGGAAATTCCTTTTTTGTTGGAAATATTTGCGGGTTTTGGGGGATACAATCTTGATTTTCCCGCAGTATGACCGCCAACCCTAGTAACGTAGATAAAAATGAAAATAATATAATAATATCCATTGTGCATTTTAATTGTAATTGGTCACTTCAGTATCAGGAACTGGGATTCCAGTCCAAAAATGGTTCTCGCTAAAAAATCCTCTGGAATTTCACCCGAACGGACGGTTTTTAACGTACCCCTACGACCGGGGCACCCCCCCCTAGCATGTGGTATGCCCCATTTACTTCCTCATAAAACGTACCCCAAGAAACCGATACACCTGCCCTTGCCATAGGCTCTTCCTTGACTTGGTCAAACACGCCCACCATTTCGTAATGGATCCCTCTGCCCCTTATACCAACAAATAAGGCCTTAGCGCTCCCATGGATACCGACTTTACCTCGGCACAATGGCCAAACTCCCGGCCATTTTCCCGTATGCTGCCCATTTCGGGCCCGGTCTTGATATCCTTGCCTTTAAAGACCTCTCCGACCGGCTTGGGAGGATGACTCCCCGGCCACATAAAGATCGATCTCTCCCAATGTGCCCGTAATGATGAACGGACTTTGGTAAGTGCCATAATGTGCCATTTTAAGTTATTACCAAAGCGCCGGAAAAATAGAAATATCTCTATACTTATGCCGTACCTATGCCATACCTATACCGTATGTATGCCGAATGTATGCCGTATGTATGCCGTACCTATACCGTATCTATATCGTATATATAATGTATCTATAATGGGTACATAGCGTATCCACTACGCATAAAAGCGCTCAAAAATACATATGAAAGTCCCCCAAAAGGAAGTGGTGATCGCACGGGTACGCTATTGTAATGGCATCGCCCCATACGGGAGCATAGGTCCTTGGGAAACTTGCCAAAAAGGTCACTTTCACTGTCGGTTCCAAGATGTTCGGCAATGGGGCCCATGGCCATAACCTCCGTGTCGACCAAACGGGCCTACGCCCTTGATAGGGCAACAGGTTTTCCTTCGGTATTTGTTCGCGTACTTTCAATATTTTCTCGTAATTTGCTTTGAAGCTGTGCATGATAAATTAATTTATGGACACCTCGATTTAATGCTATCCCGCAGTTTGCACAACTTTTATACCCTAGATTAAAATGTACAATGGGCAGAATAATATGAAATTACATATGCCGATCTATTGTCCTAGTTTAGTGTCGGGGATTAATCATATACTTTCAAATTGTTTCGTTTTAATTTCATTTTACTTTTTTTTGTCGCCAAATTATTTTAATATTGGTAAAATTTAATTTTAGATCGTGAATTTATTCAATAGGGAATCCCTCATAAAAAAATTATCCACCGTTCAAAATTGGGACGTGATCATCATCGGAGGTGGGGCCACTGGATTGGGCATTGCCCTGGACAGTGCCACAAGGGGATATAGCACCCTTTTGCTGGAGCAGGTCGATTATGCCAAGGGAACCTCCAGCAGAAGCACCAAATTGGTACATGGGGGCGTTCGCTATTTGGCACAGGGAAATATCGGACTGGTAAGGGAAGCCCTTTATGAACGCGGGCTATTGGTAAAAAATGCCCCCCATTTGGTCCAAAACCAATCGTTCATCATCCCAAATTATAATTGGTGGGACGGAATCTTTTATACCACTGGACTTAAAATATACGACCTGCTGGCCGGCAGGTTGAGCCTGGGAAAATCGGTGCATATTGGACAAAGGCAGACCATTTCCAGATTGGAAACGCTTCGGACAGAGGGATTACGGGGCGGGGTGGTCTATCAGGACGGACAGTTCGATGATTCCCGCCTTGCCATCAACCTGGCCCAGACAAGTATCGAAAAAGGGGCCGTTCTTCTTAACCATTTTAAGGTAGAGAACCTTACAAAGAATGCCTCCGGTACCATAAACGGGGTAACGGCCATTGATATGGAGACCGGCATTTCCCATACATTATATGCAAAGGCCGTTATCAATGCCACGGGAGTGTTTACGGATGAAATCCTTAAAATGGACAATAGGCACGCCAAAAATATGGTGCGGCCAAGTCAAGGCATCCATTTGGTGCTAGATCGCTCCTTCCTTCCCGGCAGCGATGCCATAATGATACCCAAGACCAATGACGGCAGGGTGCTGTTCTTGGTACCTTGGCACGATAGGGTCGTAGTTGGTACAACGGATACCGTTTTGGAAAGTCATAGCCTGGAACCCAAGCCACTTAAAGAGGAGGTGGATTTTATCCTCTCCACCGCCAATTCCTATTTGTGCAAGAAGGTGACCGCCCAGGATGTACTCAGTATTTTTGCAGGATTAAGGCCTCTGGCCGCCCCCCAGGACAATTCGGAGAAAACCAAGGAAATCTCCAGAAGCCATAAGATAATCGTTTCTGGATCCGGACTGGTGACCATTACCGGGGGCAAGTGGACCACCTATAGGAGAATGGCGCAGGATACGGTAGACAGGGCGATCGCTCTTGGGAAGTTGCCTAAAAAACCCTGTAAGACCGCCCATCTTCCCGTTCATGGGGCAACCACTACCGCAGATAGGGCCAGCCATCTGTATATTTATGGCAGTGATCGGGAAAAACTGGAAGAACTAGTAAACAAAAATCCTATATGGGGCGAAAAGTTGCATCCCAATTTGGATTTTTTAAAAGTGGAAATAGTATGGGCCGTCCGCAATGAGATGGCCAGGACGGTAGAGGACGTGCTGGCACGAAGGGTACGGGCCTTGTTCATGGATGCCAGGGCAGCCATTGCCATTGCCCCCACAGTTGCGGAAATTATGGCTGCCGAACTGGGAAGGGACCGGTCTTGGCAGGATGACCAACTTGTTGAATTTACCAAAATGGCCCAAAATTACATTTTGTAACGGATGGATAATAGACTTTAAAAAAACAACAATAGCGGACTCGAAACCGTTATTACTTAACTTTCAATATGTATGGAGAAGTTTATACTGGCCCTAGATCAGGGCACTACAAGTTCGCGTGCGATCCTTTTTGACAAAAAGGGGAGTATAGTGTCCACCGCACAAAAGGAATTCAAACAGTACTTTCCCCAACCGGGATGGGTGGAACACAATCCTGCGGAAATTTGGTCCACCCAGGCCGGAATGGCGGCCGAGGCCATTGCACAGCACGGTATAGATAGTTCGGAAATTGCAGCGATCGGCATCACCAACCAACGGGAGACCGTGGTGGTCTGGGACCGTAAAACGGGCATACCTGTTTACAATGCCATCGTTTGGCAGGACAAACGAACATCCACATATTGCGACGAACTAAAAAAACAGGGAAAGGAGGACCTTATCAGGGAAAGGACGGGATTGGTGATCGATTCCTATTTTTCGGCCACCAAGGTAAAATGGATATTGGACAATGTGGAAGGGGTACGCCAAAGGGCAGAGGCCGGCGATCTGGTCATGGGGACCATCGACACTTGGCTTATATGGAAAATGAGCAGCGGCAAATTGCATATTACGGATGTGACCAATGCTTCCAGGACCATGCTCTTTAATATCCACACGCTTAGCTGGGACCCGGAATTGCTCGACCTATTTACGGTTCCGGAAAGTATGCTGCCGGAAGTAAAGGAATCCAGCGAGGTCTACGGACATACCAATCCCAATTTGTTCGCCCATAAAATACCCATCTCGGGCATTGCGGGAGATCAGCAGGCCGCCCTTTTTGGCCAAATGTGCACCAAACCGGGGATGGTAAAAAACACCTATGGTACCGGCTGTTTCATGTTGATGAACATAGGGGAAAAACCCATTACCTCCAAAAACAATCTTCTGACAACGGTCGCCTGGAAGATCAACGGGAAGACCGAGTATGCGCTGGAAGGAAGTATTTTTATTGCTGGGGCGGTGGTACAATGGTTACGCGACAGCCTAAAGATCATTAAGACCTCCGCAGATGTTGAAAAACTGGCGAGTTCGGTAAACAGTTCCGAGGGAGTCTGCTTTGTGCCCGCCTTTGCGGGATTGGGGGCGCCATTTTGGAACCAACGGGCACAGGGCACCATCTTTGGGATAACAAGGGGCACCACAGATGCCCACATTGCACGTGCGGCCCTTGAGTCCATAGCCTATCAGACCATGGACGTACTAAAGGCGATGGAAGCCGACTCGGGAATATCCATTAAGGAATTAAGGGTGGATGGCGGCGCCACCATCAACAATACCCTGATGCAGTTCCAGTCGGATGTACTGAACACCACTACCGTCCGACCCAAGGTAGTGGAAACAACGGTGATGGGTGCGGCCTATTTGGCCGGATTGGCCGTTGGCTTCTGGGACGATCTTGAAGAAATACAAAAGATATGGAAGGTCGACCTGCACTTTAAGCCCACCTCAAGCAGAAAGGAAATCCAACAGGGCATCGATGATTGGCACAAAGCCATAGACGCGGTACAGTTCTGGTCAAAGTAAACTACCTCAGGGGAAGTCCAAGAGGCATTAAATGGAAATAAATTTCAATTTCGAGGCAAGCCCAGGAGCATTTTAAACCTTGATTATCAATCCCACTTAGTGGGTAAAATCCTAATAATAGCGTTATGTCAGCATTTATAGCAGAATTGATAGGGACCGCACTTCTTATTTTGTTGGGGGGCGGTGTGGTGGCCAATGTGGTGCTCAACAAGACCATCGGAAACGGCAGCGGCTGGATCGTGATTACGACCGGGTGGGCCATGGCCGTTTATATCGGGGTAGTTGTGAGCGCCCCGTACAGCGGAGCCCATTTAAATCCCGCCGTAACGGTCGGCCTGGCGATTGCCGGTAAATTTTCTTGGGAAATGCTGCCTGCCTATATCTTGGCACAGTTTCTGGGGGCCATGATCGGTTCCTTTCTGGTATGGGCAATTTATAGACAACACTTTGCCATCACGGAAGACGGCGATACCAAAAAGGCCGTTTTCTGCACCGCACCGGCCATTAGGGCCACTTTTTCAAATTTGCTCTCGGAAGCAATGGGAACATTTGTGCTGATCTTTGTGGTCCTTTATTTTACCGATGCCACGATCTCGGGGACCGAAACAGTGGTAGGACTTGGTTCCTTGGGAGCAATACCGGTCGCTTTTTTGGTATGGGCCATCGGCCTTTCCCTTGGTGGTACGACCGGATACGCCATAAACCCTGCAAGGGATCTTGGTCCTAGGATCGTTCATGCCCTCCTTCCCTTGAAAAATAAGGCCAACAGCGATTGGGGATACGCTTGGATCCCCGTATTGGGACCCTCGTTGGGCGCCTCCATGGCCGCCTTATTGTTCCTTTGGCTAGAACATTCTTTCTGAACAAATGACAACGAAAAGATCACCGTTACCATATTTTTTTTGTTGGGATCATAATGGTCGTTAAATGTTGTTGCCCTATTATAACTGCTATCTATTTGGTACTTTTGTATCCATGGAACTAATACAAAAGGAAGCGACGGTTGAGGAGACCGTGCATTGGCTTTACGATTATTTGATCTCCGCGGGCGTCACCCCTATGGCGGCCAAATTGCTCAATATGCTGGCTTTGCTCCTTGCTATGTTTGTGCTCATCGGATTAGTGGATTTTGTGATCCGAAAAATATTGATCCAAATTTTCAGTCGCTTTGCGGAAAGGAGCAAGACCAAATTTGACGATCTTCTCGTCCTTCATAAAGCGCCCAGGAACGTGGCACATATTGTTCCGTTGCTTTTGGCATTGGAACTCTTGCCCCTTGTCCTTATCGATTTTCCTTATATTGAACAATTGGCACAAAAGGGATTGATGATCTTTAGCATACTGCTGGCACTTTGGATAGTGAGAAGCCTTTTAAATACGATCAAAAGCTATTTTAAGACCCTTCCCCACTTACGTGATAAACCGATCGATAGTTATGTGCAGGTCTTTATGATCTTCGCATGGGTCGTTGGACTTACCTCGGCCTTGGCCATTATGACCGGTTTTCCCTTCCTGCATTTCATTACCACCTTAGGAGCGGCCTCGGCGGTAATATTGCTCATCTTCAAGGATACGATATTGGGCTTCGTGGCCAGTATCCAAGTATCCATAAACGATATGGTACGCATTGGCGATTGGGTCACGTTCGAAAAATATGGGGCAGATGGGGATGTGGTGGAAATCAATCTGGCCACGGTAAAGGTGCTCAATTTTGATAAGACCACTACCACCATACCTACCTATGCCCTTATCTCGGACTCCTTTAAGAACTGGAGGAGTATGACACAATCGGATGGACGAAGGATCAAAAGGGCCCTTATCATAAAACAGAACAGCATCAAGTTCCTATCGCCGGAAGATGTGGCCCGCCTTACCAAAATTCAGTTGATCAAGGCATACCTTGAGAAAAGGCAGAGCGATATCAACGCTTATAACAGTTCCAACAATATTGATAAGGAAATTGCCATCAACGGCAGAAACCTAACCAATATTGGGGCCTTTAGAAAGTATGCGGAAAGTTATGTGTCCAACCATTCGGCGATCAATAAGAACATGATCATTATGGTGAGGCACCTCGCTCCCACCCCACAGGGGCTCCCCTTGGAAATTTATGCTTTCAGCAGCGATAAGCGCTGGGAAAACTACGAATACATCATGGCGGATATCTTCGACCATCTGCTGGCTGCGGTATCTTTTTTTGATTTGGAGCTCTTTGAACTTCCCGATAATTCCATGCTTCAAAAATCATACGCCCCTCACAACGGACAAGATTCCCATCTTGATGTTAAAGCCCTTTAATCTAAAGGTCCCATCCATTATCTTTACCCTTTAAACCCAAAGCGGGCGCCTTCTGGGAGACCGCTGGTCAAATTATGGATTAAATGGATTTTATAACGGAATTGGAAAGGGAACTGAAAGGGCCAAAAGAACGATTGGCGCACCATCCGCTTTATGACAACCTATCCGGGGTTCACGATATTCGCCTTTTTATGGAATATCATGTCTTTGCCGTTTGGGATTTTATGTCGCTCTTAAAGTCGCTACAGATACAGCTTACATGTGTTGACGTACCATGGGTACCTGCCCCTGATCCACAGTTGTCCCGGTTTATCAATGAGATCGTCCTTGGCGAGGAAAGCGATGTAAACGAACTGGGGGAGCCCAAGAGCCATTTTGAAATGTACCTTGATGCAATGGGACAATTGGGAGCGGATACGTCCAAGATCGATGCCTTCATAAGTCATATCCGTTCTGGACACTCGGTCGCCCAAGCTTCCGATCTTGTAGATCTGGACAGGCCCATACGAATGTTCATCAACAATACCTTCTCCGTTATTGCTTCCAACGAGCCCCATTTGATCGCTTCGGCCTTTACCTTTGGACGCGAAGATCTGATACCCGATATGTTCTTGGGGATCATAGCTGGCGAAAAAAAACAAAATGGCGTGTTGGCCTACGATAAATTGGATTATTATTTGAGAAGACATATTGAGGTGGACGGGGACGAACATGGTCCCCTTTCCCTTAAAATGGTCTCCGAACTCTGTGGGAACGATGCCGCTAAGTGGGAAGGAGCGGCCAAAGTGGCAAAGGAGTCGTTGCAGTACCGGATCGACCTTTGGGATACGATCGCCCAAAATATTGCCCGTCGTACTAGCGAGGTACGGTGATCCGATCCAACATGTTCATAACTTAACTTACATTCAGACCCCATGGCCATAAAAGATCTTAGGACCACCAATACGTTATTGTTGATAATTGTTGTTCCCTTGGTATTTTACCTCTTAAAAATACTTTCGTTTATTTTCATACCCCTTGTTTCATCCATGTTCATCGCTTTGTTGTTCCTTCCCCTTATGCGCGGCATGAACAAAAAAAAGGTACCAAAGCCCATAAGCATCGTGGTGATCATCCTGATCATAATCGGAATCTTTAACGTGGGGGTAGGTTTGGTACAGCTTTCCAGCAGGGAAATCCTAGCCGCCGAGAGTTCCTTTTTGGAATTGGCAGAAGCAAAATTGAACATCATCGTTGCGGAACTGGAAACCGTTTTGGGCATGCAGCTATTGGAAGGGGATGACCTATTCGGGCAGGTATTCAATAAAGGAAGTATCTTAAAGAACTTTGGCCCTACCCTTAGTTTTGTTGGCAGCACCGTCACCATGATATTGATGACCGCCTTTTTTGCGGTCCTTTGGCTATCGGAATCCATCAATGTGCAAAAATTGCTCAATACCACCATCATCAAACAGAAACACTCGTCCGTAAAGGCCTTTATGAAAATTGAGAAAGACCTTATCACCTTTATCAAGGTCAAATTTCTGGTAAGCTTATTTACCGGTATCGGGACTGGATTGGCCTGTGTGTTCTTTGATGTGAACTTTCCCGTTTTCTGGGGGCTTTTTGCCTTTATCATAAATTTTGTGCAGATGATCGGCTCCTTTGTTTCCGTCATTTTTCTCAGTATCTTTGCCTTTGTGGGAATGGACTCCATGAGCGTCCTGTTCTTTTTTATACTGTCCATTACCGGGGTGCAGGTTTTGTTCGGTTCCATCTTGGAACCTGTTTTTATGGGCAGGTCCTTTTCCATAAATATTATCACTATCTTGGTAATGCTGATGCTGTGGGGATATATTTGGGGGGTGCCGGGACTTATTTTGGCGATTCCGATTACCGTTTTCATTAAGATAATCCTTGAACAGTTTCCGGAAACCAGGGGAGTTGCCGCCATAATTTCGGGAAATCCGAAGGAAAAGGTGGTAAAACCTAAAAATATGGATTAAGAAAATTTGTAATGGACGGACCGTTGGTATCGCAAAATGAACTGGTCCGAACTTTTTTGATCATAACGAAAATTAGGGGTTTAATGAAGGATGTAAGCTTTTTTGAGCTGCACCTGAACCTGTTCATTAGTAAAAAGTGCATTCGAATAACAAATTGATACACTGGGATCGTTCCAGCCACTATTAATGGATAAATAAATAAAAAACATATGAAATTTAAAAAGGTACTTTTCCTTGCTTCCCTAATGGTTTTACCGATGATGAACTTTTTACAGGCCCAGGATTGGGCTGACCTGGCACGGTACCAAAAAGCGAATATGGAACTTGGCCCGGCCAAAGAAGGGGAAGACCGTATCGTTTTTATGGGCAACTCCATAACGGAAGGCTGGAGCAAGTTATCGCCGGAGTTTTTTGCGGACCCTTCCTATATCAACCGTGGTATCAGCGGACAGACCACTCCCCAGATGTTGCTGCGCTTTAAACAGGACGTCATAGACCTTAGGCCAAAGGTGGTGGTCATCTTGGCAGGAACGAACGATATTGCCGGTAACACGGGACCGTCCTCCCAAAAAATGATACAGGACAATATATTTTCAATGGCCGAGCTGGCGGTCGCTTATGGGATCAAGGTGGTTATCTCTTCGGTGCTGCCGGTGTACGATTATCCGTGGAAAAAAGGACTGGACCCTTCCCAAAAGATCATCGACCTGAACGCCGCCCTTAAGTCATATTCCGAGAAAAACGGTCATGTTTATCTGGATTACTTCACCCCAATGGTGGATGACCGGAACGGATTAAAGGAGGCATACACCTATGATGGGGTACACCCCGATGAAAATGGTTATAAGGCCATGGCGCCATTGGCAAAAGAAGCCATTGCCAAAGCGCTTGAATAACGCTTCCCGCCCCCCTTTAAAGCCCTACTCGTGCAGCTCCCTTAAGACCCATGTTTAAAAGGGGTTGCCGGCTTCTAATATTTTAAAAAAAATTAATGATTTTGAGAGAAATAGATAATATTGAACTGACCTATCTGAGCTTAAACGACTACCAAGAACTGAAAACGGCCATGATCGCTTCCTATTCCAGTATGCCGGATTCATATTGGCGGGAGAACCAGATGGAATCGCTGATCAATAAATTTCCTGAAGGACAGGTAGTCCTAAAGGTAAACAACAAGATTGCCGGTTGTGCCCTGTCCATTATTATAGAGCACGGTCTCCTGGATGTCCAACATACCTATAAGGCCATCACGGGAAATTATACCTTTTCCACCCATACCGCCGAAGGGGATGTGTTATATGGGATCGATGTTTTCATAAAACCGGAATTCAGGGGATTGCGATTGGGGAGAAGATTGTACGATTATCGGAAGGACCTTTGTGAACGGCTCAACTTAAAGGCTGTCTGCTTTGGCGGAAGAATGCCCAATTACCATGAATACGCGGATAAACTATCGCCCAAGGATTATATCGACAAAGTAAAACGACAGGAGATAAGCGATCCTGTATTGAATTTCCAGATCTCCAACGATTTTCATCCCTCCAAAGTGCTTAGGGGCTATCTTGAAGGCGATGAGGCCTCGGGGGAATTCGGTGTCCTGATGGAATGGGACAATATTTATTACGAAAAACCCAACACCAAGGCGACCGTCAATAAAAAAGTGATCCGTCTGGGTCTCGTACAATGGCAGATGCGGCCCTATAAGAATCTGGACGAGTTACTGCAACAAGTGGAATATTTTGTGGATGCGGTATCGGGATATAGATCGGATTTTGCCCTTTTCCCAGAATTTTTCAATGCGCCCCTTATGGCAGAGAACAATCATTTAAAAGAGTCGGATGCCATTAGGGAACTGGCGAAACACACTTCGGTGATCGTGGAAAAATTCTCCAAACTGGCCATTTCCTATAATATCAATATCATCACCGGCAGCATGCCCGAAATAGTGAACGACCGACTCTACAATGTAGGCTATCTTTGTAAACGGGACGGGACCAAGGAACGGTACGAGAAACTGCACGTAACGCCGGACGAGGCAAAGGTATGGGGAATGCAGGGCGGTACGGAACTCAGGGCCTTTGACACCGATTGCGGAAAGGTAGGTATTCTGATCTGTTACGATTCCGAATTTCCGGAACTGAGCAGATTGTTGGCCGATGATGGGATGGACATCCTATTTGTGCCATTTTTAACGGATACGCAAAATGGGTATTCCAGGGTCCGCCATTGCGCCCAGGCACGGGCCATAGAAAATGAATGTTACGTGGCCATTGCCGGAAGTGTGGGAAATCTTCCGAAAGTGCACAATATGGACATACAATTTGCCCAATCGATGGTATTTACCCCTTGTGATTTTTCCTTCCCGGCAAACGGGATCAAGGCCGAGGCCACACCCAATACCGAAATGATATTGATTGCCGACGTGGATATAGACCTGTTGAGGGAACTGAACCAATTTGGGGCGGTCCGAAACTTAAAAGATCGTAGAAAGGATATATTCGAGCTTAAAAAACGCGGGTAAATGGGCATAGAGGAAACATGTACTTTTTATTGAACCATTATTTATGTCCGACATAATATGGATGGCCCCTCCCATACGGAGCGGGCCATTTTTTTTGATGACCTTATGGAAATACCTTAAAAGTATCCTATATTTACTTTTCGACCAAACCACCATGAGAATCGCATCCATAGACATCTTTAGGGCCCTGACCATGTTATTTATGATCTGGGTCAATGATTTTTGGACCCTTCAAGATGTTCCCAAATGGTTGGAGCACGCTACCGTCAATGAAGATTATCTCGGCTTTTCCGATATAATTTTTCCACTTTTTTTGTTCATCGTTGGTCTCAGCATTCCCCATGCCCTTCAAAAGAGGTTGCAAAGGGAATCAAGGGCCACCATTGCAAAACATATCCTTATCAGGGGTCTATCCCTTCTGTTGATAGGCTTTTTTATGGTGAACTATGAATCCATACATGCGGGAAAGACCTTGTTGGGAAAGTCGGGTTGGTGCCTGCTGATGGCCTTGGGGACGGTCCTAATATGGACCGATTGGAAGCGGAGTCCCACGGCCCCAAAATGGCATCCCTACCTGCAGGCCACCGGGATCCTTTTACTGCTTTTTTTGGCGGTTATCTATAAAGGAGGGCACGAGGGAGAAGAGTGGATGCAGCCCCATTGGTGGGGAATTTTGGGCCTTATCGGATGGGCCTACCTTGTCAATGCCCTGTATTGCCTCCTTACCAAAGGCAATCTTGTGGCACTCTTCTGCTTTTGGGGATTTTTGAACTTTCTTTCCATACTCTCGCATTCCAGCACGCCCATAGAACTTTCCGCTCCCTTGTCCTATTTCTCCACGATCTATACCGGTACGATTCCCGCATTTACCGCAGCCGGAATGTTGACCGCCACATTTTTGGGCAAATACAAGGAAAAAAGACTGCACATGACACTTGTTTCACTTTTTCTTTTTGGGCTGTCGAACATTGTATACGGGCTGGGCACTCGCGCTATTTGGGGCATTTCCAAACTTCATGCAACCCCATCATGGTTGGCGGTCTGTACCGGTATCGGATGTGTTCTTTTTGTGCTGCTCTACTATATAGCCGATATCAGGAAAATCACCGGATGGGCCGCTTTTATTGCCCCGGCAGGTACCGCAACCCTTACTTGTTATATGGTACCCTATTTTGTATATCCACTGGCATCCATTACGGGGTTTAAATTTCCGAACATGTTGAATAACGCCACCCTAGGTCTATTGGTTTCATTTTCTTTTGCTATTTTGGTGGTCCTGTTTACAGGATGGCTGGAAAGAAAAGGCTATAAACTAAAACTATAGGACCATACCTTAACACAAATGACCAAAAGAATATGAAAAAGATCTACTTGCTCTTATCCGTTCTTCTGATAACGACCATGTCCGTATACTCCCAAAAGCCTTTCGCCGTACAAGGGCTATGTATAGCTGCCCCCTCCCCTTCCGGGGTGGACGAATTTGTGGCCTTCATAGATACGGAACTGGCACCAAAGGGAATAAACACCCTTATCTTAAGGGTCGATTTTAACTATGCCTATGAGTCCAGGCCCGAATTAAGGGAGGAATATCCCCTCAGCAAAGCGGATGTAAAAAAGATATTGGCCATCTGTAAAAAACACCAAATAGACCTCATTCCCCAAGTCAACCTGTTGGGCCATCAGAGTTGGGCCGAAAAAACAAACAAATTATTGGAGGTATACCCCGAATTTGATGAAACGCCCCATGTAAAGATTCCCGAAACATATGAATGGCCAAATGAGGACGGCCTGTACTGTAAGAGCTACTGCCCCCTGCACCCAGAGGTCCATAAGGTGGTCTTTGATCTTATGGACGAGATTACCGAAGTGTTCGAAGCTACCGCGTTCCATGCCGGTATGGACGAAGTATTCTACCTTGCCGATGAAAATTGTCCCCGATGCAAAGGGCAAGACCCCGCAAAGTTGTTCGCAGGTGAGGTACAAAAAATAAGCGACCATCTTACCTCTCAGGGCAAGCGGTTATGGATCTGGGCCGACCGTCTTCTTGATGGCTCCACTTCTGGAATGGGCATGTGGGAGGCCAGTATGAACAATACGGCCCGGGCGGTGGATCTTATTCCGAAATCCGTAGTCCTGTGCGATTGGCATTATGACAGGGCCGTCCCTACGCCCGCTTATTTTGCCATGAAGGGCTTTGATGTGGTGGCCTGCCCCTGGAACAGGGCGGAAGTGGCTACGGAACAGGTGCAAATGATCGCCGATTTTAGAAGGAATTCCACTCCCGAAATGGCAGGGCACCTACTGGGAGTGATGCACACCGTATGGTCTCCGGCCGAAAGTTTTATGAAGGAATATAAAAACCAAACAGATCCAAATGCCGAAACCTCCCAAAAAGAGTGTTTGATCGCCATGTCCAAGGCCATAAAAAAATTGGAGCAGGCCAATTAGTCAATATCCTCGGAGCAAGCTCGCAAGGCAGGGAAAGGAAAACTAGAATATTATTTCGACGCAGGCCCCACCTCCGGCGGACGGGCATCGGAGCCTAATAAATCTCGATTATCGAGTAAATCTCACTTGGTGGGCAAAAGAATGGAAAACCTTACCCTACATACCCCAAGACTATATTTGGAAAAGGGAGGCGTAAAACATCTGGAGATGGTACACGAATTACTATCCAAACCCGAAACGGATAGGTACAATACCTTGGGAATTCCAGAAAATATGGAACAGACCCGTACAATCCTAAATGGTTGGATATTGGAAGGGGACAAGTCGGTACGCAAATCGTACACTTTCTCCGTTTTCGAGCGTCATTCCCTTATATTCGTCGGCTTGATAGCCTTAACGATGGGCAAGGCGGCTTTTAGGAATGCAGAGGTTTGGTATAAACTGCACCCTATCCATTGGAATAAGGGCTATGGAACGGAAGCATTAAAAAGAGTATTGGAATTCGGGTTCAGCAACCTTGGACTGCACCGGATCGAAGCGGGTTGCGCTATTGGGAACGGGGCATCCATACGTTTATTGGAAAAGGTGGGCATGCAGCGTGAAGGCCAAAAAAGAAAGGTACTGCCCCTCAAAACAGGATGGTCGGACAATTATATATATGCCATTTTAGCCGAAGACCAGAAGGCGGAAGTAAAAAAAATATAAAAGGATGACAGCTCCCCTGGTAAGTATTCCCATTCCTTTTAAAAATACGGCTGCCTACCTAAAGGAATGCATCCAAAGCATTAGGGACCAGCAATATCATACATGGGAAATTTTGGCGGTGGATGACCATAGCACCGATGGAAGTCGGGCAATAATGGAGAATTTTGCCGATCTTGATGACAGGATAAAAGTGGTCACCAATCCGGGGAACGGTATCATCGATGCGCTTAACACCGCCTATTCCATGAGTTCGGGGACCTACATAACCAGAATGGACTCCGATGATATTATGGCCCCACATAGATTACAGCAAATGGTCGGGTCATTACAATTATCGGGCATGGGACATATTGCATTGGGACTTGTCAAATACTTTAGGGAGGGAGCCGTGGGAAATGGCTACCGTTCCTATGAAGGGTGGCTTAACGGCCTAACAAAAACGGGCGCCAACTTTGGGGAAATCTATAAGGAATGCGTTATACCTTCCCCCTGTTGGATGGTACATAGAAAAGATCTGGATCGGGCCGGGGCATTTGTCCCTGACCGGTATCCAGAAGACTACGACCTTGCTTTCCGATTTTATGCGGCGGGGCTAAAGTGCATCCCTACCCAGGAAATTTTACACTTTTGGAGGGACCATGGGGCCAGGGCCTCGCGAAACAGTGACCACTATAGGGAAAATAGTTTTTTGGACCTTAAGATCCACCATTTCCTGAACCTTCACAAAATGGACCGGCCCTTGGTGTTATGGGGGGCAGGTAAAAAGGGAAAAAAACTGGCGCAGCTGCTGATAAGGGAAAAGACCGATTTTTATTGGGCCTGCAACAATGACAAAAAAATTGGCAGGGAGGTTTATGGGAAAAATCTCCGCCATTTTAAGGATTTGGGGGATGTGGACCATCCCCAGTACATTGTAGCCGTAGCTGGGACCATCGCCCAGGATTCCATCCGGGAATATTTGCAATCGCGCAATCTTAAAAATATGGAGGATTATTTTTTCTTTTGTTGAGATTCCAGATCATTGTTTTGGGCCAAGGGGCTCGGCGCATGCAAGGAAATCCATGGTTCGATTTTTTATTGCGCTTGGGCATGACCTAGCGATAATAGGATTTAAGGATAAAACCATTTACAACCTACGTGCAAAATTAGTATATTCGCAAAATCAAATTTGGGAATGCAGTTTAAACATCCAGAATTATTATGGGCCCTTTTTCTCCTTCTGATCCCCATTCTGGTACATCTTTTCCAACTTCGAAGGTTTAAAAGAACCCCCTTTACCAATGTACGGTTATTGCAAAAGGTGGTGGCCCGATCCAGGAAAAGCCGTTCCCTTAAAAAATGGCTTTTATTGGCCACCCGTCTCCTGCTCTTGGGATTTCTTATCCTGGCCTTTTCGCAGCCCTTTCTAGCTGGGGATACGGCCCTAAAGGAAAAACAGACCGTATTTTATCTGGATAATTCCTTTAGTATGCAGGCAAAAAAGGAAAATACGACCCTGCTGCGCCACGTAATTCAACAGTTGCTCACCGAATTGCCCGCAGAAAGTTCCATAAACCTCTTTACGAACACGGAGGTGTTCCAGAATGTCCCTCCCTCGGAAATCCAGAACCAATTATTGGATCTGTCGTTTACGCCGGAGCAGTTGCGCTTGAACGACATATACCTAAAGGCCGGGACACTTTTTGAAAACAGACCGGAAAGCATTCGAAACCTGATCGTTGTTTCGGATTTTCAACAACGCATACTCTCCAAGGAAAAGGATAGTGGCCAGAATTTTCAGAAACATCTCCTGAGACTGGATCCCGACCGTACGGAAAATGTTTCCATTGATTCTGTGTTTGTGGGAAAGGATGTGGGCAATACTTTGGAACTGGTTTCCATGTTGTCCTCCAGTTCCGAAATCGGGGACATTCCCGTATCCCTATACAACGCTGAAAAACTGATAGCAAAAGCATCGGCGGACTTTGATGGGAAGGGGAAGGCCACCATTTCCTTTACCGTGCCCAAAGATCGGCATATTCGGGGCAAACTGGAAATTACCGATACCGGACTTACATATGACAACCAGTTATATTTTAACCTTTCCAAAAAAGAGCCGATAAAGGTCAGTGTGGTGGGCAATGCCGGTACGGAATATCTGGAACGCATATTTACGGAAGACGAATTTGAACTGACCCTCCTATCATCCACTGGACTGGACCTGAGAAAATTGGAAAACCAGCATTTATTGATTTTGAACGAGCTACCGGACATTCCTGTTTCCCTTCGAAACGCGATTAAGAATTTTAGGGACAATGGGGGCCATGTGTTGCTCATTCCTTCAGAAAATAGCAATCTAGCTTCCTACAACACGTTTTTGAACGGTATTTCGGGATCATCGTTGCAGGGGAAGACAGAGGGGGAAAGGGTGGTGTCAGGCATACAATATTCCCACCCCTTATATCAGGGCGTTTTTAAGGAAGAGATCGGTAATTTTCAATATCCCAAGGTATCATCACATTATAAGGTCAGTACAAAGGCCCCCCAATTGCTTTCCTTTGAGGATGGCACCCCATTTCTTATCGGGAGGGAGGGATTTTATTTTTTCACCGCTTCCATATCCGCGCCCAATACAAACTTCAAGGATTCGCCCTTGATAGTGCCCACGCTCTATAATATGGGATTGCAGAGCCTAAGGACCGGTCCGTTGTACGGTATGGTGGGCAAAGTATCCCAACTGGATATACCCGTTGCATTGGGCCGTGACAATATCCTAAAAGTATCGGGAACGGAAGGGGAATTCATTCCACAACAATCTTCCTATTCCACCAAGACGACACTCAACTTCGGGCCGCTACCGGAAAAGGATGGATGGTATGATATCATAAAGGGAACCGATACCCTTAAAAATATAAGTTTTAATTACCCCAGGGACGAAAGCGTGCTCATGTATACCAAGATGGGGGATATGGAGGGGGAGGCTACCATCAGTTCGGAAACCGAAGCCCTTTTTGACAACATTGAAAAAGGGGACGGTATCACCCCCCTTTGGAAATGGTTTATTATTTTAGCATTGCTTTTTATCGTGGTGGAAATACTTATCCAAAAAATCTTTCAATGAACATACTTTTAAGATCCGTTACAATCGTTGATGCCGGAAATAAGGCGCTCCATCAAAAGAAGAGGGATATTTACATCAAAAACGGCATCTTGGAAAAAATTGCCGAAAAAATTGAAGTGCCCAGCGGAACAAAAACCATTTCGATACCAAACCTGCACGTTTCCAATGGATGGTTCGACAGTAGCGTCAGCTTTGGGGAACCGGGTTTTGAGGAAAGGGAAACGATCAAAAACGGGCTGGCCACGGCAGCAAAGAGCGGTTTTACGGACATTGTGCTAAATCCCACTTCCCTTCCCCTACCCGATTCAAGTTCCGATATATCGTTCCTGATCAACCGTAGCCAACAAAAAGCCACCAATCTGCATCCTATTGGCTGTCTTTCCGTTAGGTCGGAAGGCAACGATCTTGCCGAGCTTTTCGATATGAAAAATGCAGGTGCCGTGGGCCATTATGATTTCAAACGGCCCATTACCAACTCCAACCTTCTAAAAATCGCCCTACAGTACGTTCAGGGATTTGAAGGGCTGGTACTGTCTTTTCCCCTTGACCATAAAATTGCCGGGAAGGGCATGGTAAACGAAGGGGAAACATCCACAAGGTTGGGACTGAAGGGAATACCTTCCCTTGCGGAGGAACTGCAGATTTCCAGAGATCTATATATCCTGGAATATACGGGAGGGAAATTGCACATCCCTACGATTTCTTCCGCCAACTCGGTAAAACTCATTGCGGCCGCCAAAAAAAAGGGACTGGACGTGAGCTGTAGTGTGGCCATCCACAATTTAATGTTTACCGATTCGGAACTGGAGGAATTCGACACCAATTTTAAAACAATGCCCCCATTAAGGACCAAAAGGGATATAAAGCAACTTGTCAAAGGTGTTTTGGACGGTACCATAGACATGGTGACCTCAGACCACGGTCCCATGGATGTGGAACAAAAAAGGGTGGAATTCGATAATGCGGCATATGGCACTACCGGACTTGAAAGTGCCTTCGGAAGCCTGAACCAGCTTCTGGGAACGGAGGATGCGGTAGCGCTATTGTGCAAGGGAAGGGAGCGATTTGGATTGAAAACGCCGCGATTAAAGGTGGGGGAAGAAGCCTGCCTTACCCTCTTCGATCCGGAACCGGAATATGTTTTCGAATCAGGCCATATATTCTCGACCTCCAAAAACAGTATGTTCTTGGGACGCTCCTTAAAGGGAAAGGTCTACGGAATAATCAACAATAATGAACTGATCCAATAAAAAACTGGGATGGATGATAATGTAAAACAGGGCAAGACCACGGCAATTGTGGCTTATTTTACCATGGTGGGTGCCTTGATAGCCCTTTCGATGAACATGGAACCCAAAAACGATTTTGCCCGTTTCCATACCCGACAAGCTTTTGGACTGCATCTTTACTTTTTGGCCATGGCGCTGTTTCTTAGTCAGTGGTTCAATGCCTATGCCTGGTACGGACTTTATATTTCCTACCTCATTTTGTGGGGATATGGCTTTATAGGAGCCTTGGACAACAAAAAAAGGTTGGTGCCGATCATAGGTGCCTATTTTCAGAAATGGTTTACTTTCATTCAATAATATGACCACAGCCCCCCTTTCGTTAGAGCATATCATCAGACCTTCCATTAAAACGGAAGGACATCCCCCCGTACTCTTCATGTTGCACGGTTACGGCAGCAATGAGGAAGATCTATTTTCCTTTGCTTCGGAACTTCCCGGCGAACTGTGTATCGTTTCCATAAGGGCCCCCTATCCCCTACCACCTTACGGTTACGCTTGGTATGCGATTAATTTTGATGCGGACCAGGGGAAATGGAGCGATGAGGAGCAAGCGGCGGTATCCAGGGACAAAATTGTAAAGTTCATCGATGAAGCCTGTAAGACCTATCATTTGGACCAAAATAGGGTAAGTCTTTTGGGGTTCAGCCAGGGCACGATCTTAAGTTATGCCGTAGCGCTTTCCTATCCCGAAAAAATAAGGACCGTGGTCGGCCTTAGCGGTTATATCAATGAAAACCTCTTGCAAAAGGGATACCGAACAAAGGACCATTCCCATCTTCAAATTTATAGTTCCCACGGAACGGTAGACCAGGTAATACCTTTGGAATGGGCCCAAAAGACCCCTAAATTCCTAAAGGATCTGGAAATAAGGAACCAATATGAAGAATTTCCCGTCGGACATGGGGTCTCGCCCCAGAACTTCCGTTCCTTTAAAAAATGGCTCGATGGAAAATTTTAATTGCTCCGGGCATATAGCAAATGGTCCATCAACGTAAAATCCACGCCCAGATCTTCCTTTAATTCATATTTTAGCATCAACTCCCCCCAATAGGTGCCATCGGAAAAATCGGCGATTATCCACTCATGGTTCAGCACCTTTATTTTGTTCAGCTTAAAATTGCCCTCCATCCCTTCGTATGGGACCAATGGGTTATCCCCTTTTTTTTCATTGGTCTCCAACAGTTTGTCCTCAATGTACCTTGTGGGATCGGCCAATTTCAGATGATCGTAATAGACGAGCGCATCATCATTGTTCTCAAGGGAAAAATACTGCATTCCAAGTACTTTAAGATTGAGCTTTTGAACGGAGTCCTGAAATGTGGTGGCCTCCTTTGCTAGTTTATCGATCTGCGCATTCTTCACCTTTATCATATTATTGGCGCTCACGAACTGATATAGGGCTATAAGGGAGGCGAAAATAAATAAGTACAAAAAAATGTGACGTTTCATAGGTTTTGGTCTTCTAAATATTGATTATTAAATTATCGTACGCCAAGTATACGTTGGGCGGCAGTTTGGGTTCCACTTCCGCATGAAAGCCCATCATATGGCTTATATGGGTCAGATAGGCCTTTTCGGGACGTACTTCTTCAATAAATGCCAAGGCTTCCTCCAGATTAAAATGGGAGTGATGGGGTTCTTCCCTAAGGGCATTTACCACCAATACCTTGGCGCCCCTAATTTTTTCGATTTCGACCTCTTCCATGGTCTTTACATCCGTAAGGTATACGAAATCAAAAATTCGGAAGCCGAAGACCTGTAACCTGTTGTGGTGCGCCTCTACCGGAACGGCCAAGGTGTTGCCCAGTTTAAAGGGCCGGTGGTTGTTGATCAGGTTCACTTTGACCGCAGGAGCCCCAGGGTAGCGGTTTTCATCTGCAAATATATAATCGAACCGCTGTTTTAGGGAATCTGCCACCCTAGGGTGTGCAAAAATCGGGATATCGCCCTGTCTAAAGAAAAAAGGGCGGATATCGTCCATCCCCATGGTATGGTCGGCATGTTCATGGGTAAAAAGGATCCCATCTATTCTTTTGACCTGATGTGTAAGCATCTGCTGCCTAAAATCCGGGCCACAATCTATTACATATGTATATTCGTCCCATGATACCATCACGGACACCCTAAGTCGTTTGTCCCTGGGATCGTCACTAAGGCAAACGGGATGCGAACTCCCAATAACAGGGATGCCCTGGGATGTTCCGGTACCTAAAAAAGTAATCTTTAAAGAATGCCCCATTTATGCCAAATTTATAACTAATTTATCAAATAGCTTCCCCATTCTTATTAACTTTGTTGGACGTAAAACAATGACAATGGCTTCTGTTTTAAACAAGGATACTGCATTTGAAAACATACCCTCGATCAAAGCAAAAACGCTGAGGATAAATTTAAATCCCGATATATATGGAACTTTTGCGGAAATAGGTGCCGGTCAGGAAACGGCAAGGCACTTTTTCAGGGCCGGTGGGGCTTCGGGAACCATTGCCAAAGCCATGAGCGCCTATGACAAGGATTTTAGCGATGCGGTATACGGAGTGGAACCAGATGGAAGATATGTCACCCAATCACGCCTTAAGACCATGCTGGCGTATGAAATGCGACTAACGGAAGAAAGGATCAGCAGGCAAAAACACCCTGACCGACTCTTCTTTTCCTATGCCAATACGGTTGCCACCATCGATTTTGCAAAACAGTTCAAGGGCCATGGCTGGGTAGGGATCAGATATCAATTAGATCCACAGCAAAAGGAGTTCGATGAGATCGTGCTGCACATCAGGTTCAGGCAGAACGAGGCCCGCTTGCAACAGGAAACCTTGGGGATATTGGGGGTGAACCTTATTTACGGCGCCTTTTACAAGTACGATCAGCCCAAGAAAATTTTAAAGTATTTATACGACCATATTGACAAGGATACCGTTGAAATTGACATGATCAATTTTTCCGGGCCCAATTTCAAGACGGTCGATAACCGATTGATGAGCTTGCAGCTTATCAGGAACGATATGACCGATGCGGTCATGTTCGGGCCTGATGGCAACAATTTGCTGCCCGCCGCCATCCTTTATAAAAAGAATATCTTGGCGCTAAGGGGCAGTTTTAGACCGGTGACCAAGGTAAACGCCGATATGTTCCAAAAGTCCTACGATATCTTTATCAGGGAACAGACGGTGGATGTTGAAAATACGATCGTGATCTTTGAGATCACCCTCTCCAATCTAAAATCTTCCGGGGAAATAGACGAACAGGATTTTATGGACAGAGCGGAATTGCTGTGTTCCATGGGCCATATGGTACTTATTTCAAAATTTAGGGAGTACTACAAACTGGTGGAGTATTTTAACAACTACACCAAGGCAAAGATCGGCCTTACCATGGGGGTGAACAACCTAGTGGATATCTTCGACGAAAAATACTATCGCCATCTGAGCGGTGGTATCCTTGAAGCCTTCGGGAAACTGTTCTTTAAAGATCTAAAGGTCTACCTGTATCCCATGAAAGACGAGGAGACCGGACAGATCATGACCAGTAACAACGTAAAGGTACACCCTAGAATGAAGGAACTGTACAAATTCTTTAAATACAATGGCAAGGTCATGGACATCATTGATTACGACCCGGAGATACTGCATATATTTTCGCGGGACGTACTAAAGAAAATCATCAATAACGAAGAAGGCTGGGAAGCGGAACTTCCGGAAGGAATTGCTGAGATCATCAAAAAGAAAGACCTTTTTACGCGCAAACTTTTAAAATCGGAAGGCTCGTAGTAGAAGCTCCCAGGGCATTCGAGAAAACAAAATAACCCGCCAGGGGCAGGCGGGCAAGCATCGAATCATACCAAATCTCACCTATTGGTGATTACAACACCAAGGTTCATGGGACTTCTGACAATACTTTCGCCCATTCAGTACTTTCCAATTCCATGTAGTGCGTAAACCTTGGTCCCCAATCCCCTTCTTATTCCAATAATTGAGCGGCATGGTCCTTTGTACGGACCTTATCGATCACCTTGGTCACGATTCCATCCCCGTTTATGATGAAGGTCATTCTATGGATACCGTCATATTCCCTCCCCATAAATTTCTTCGGTCCCCAGACCCCAAAGGCCTTCAGTACAACATGGTCCGTATCGGCCAATAGCGGGTAGGACAGTTTGTATTTGGTCTTAAATCCCAATTGTTTTTTTTCGGTATCCGCACTTACGCCCAATAGCTCATATCCTTTGGCACGCAATGCTTCGTAGTTTTCGCCAAGATTACAGGCCTCTGCGGTACAACCCGGTGTGTTGGCCTTGGGATAAAAGAAGACGATCAGATTTTTTCCGGTATAGTCCGAAAGCGAAACCGTATTGCCGTCTTGGTCCTTTGCCGAAAATTCAGGTACTTTGTCCCCCACTTTAAGTGTCTTCATGCGCTATTTTTTAGGATTGAAATTATGTTTATTATTTTAATGGTAAAATTAAACAAAAATGACCAAAACCGAAAAGGTAAATTTTGTAATTGATACCTTGGCCAATTTGTACCCCACCGTTCCCGTGCCGTTGGACCATAAAGACCCCTATACCCTCCTGATAGCCGTACTCTTATCGGCACAAAGTACGGACGTACGGGTCAATCTCACCACACCGCTCTTGTTCAAAAAGGCGGACAATCCATTTGATATGGTAAAATTGAGCGTGGAAGAGATCAGGGAGATCATCCGTCCCGTTGGATTATCGCCGATGAAATCAAAAGGGATCCATGGGCTTTCTCAGATCCTGATCGATAAATATGGAGGGGAGGTACCCAAGGAACTGCATTTGTTGGAAGAGCTGCCCTCTGTGGGACACAAAACGGCGAGCGTAGTAGTTTCGCAGGCATTTGGGATTCCAGCCTTTCCAGTGGATACACATATCCATAGACTGATGTACAGGTGGGGATTTAGCAACGGGAAAAACGTGGTACGGACCGAGATGGACGCAAAGCGACTTTTCCCCAAAGAGTTGTGGAACGAACTGCACCTTCAGATCATCTGGTACGGACGGCAATACTCGCCCGCACGGGGATGGGACCTGGATAAGGATATCATTACCAAGACCATAGGCAGAAAAACGGTCTTGGATGCCCATTACAAAAAGAGGCCCGTTAAGTAAACAGACCTGAACTAGTTCAGATTGTTCTCAAAGGTCATGTTCTGATATTCCACGATCTGAAGGGATTTGGAATAACTCATCAAAAAAGCGATCGTTTCGGGACATGCCTTTGATAATTTGCAGGTATTCTGCTCAGGGGAGTAAATTCTTTCCATTTATATTTTGTTTTGTTATATAAAAGATAACGCCACTTAAATGGAAATATTGTTCTGAACGACCTACTGCAGATTAATTCGTTAAAACGATATTATGTTTGTTTATGATCTTTCTCATATTGATCAGTGCATAGCGCATTCTGCCCAGGGCAGTGTTGATGCTTACGCCCGTGTTCTCGGAAATTTCCTTAAAGCTCATATCTTGGTAGATGCGCATCAACAGCACTTCCTTCTGATCTTCGGGCAGTTCCTCTATAAGAAGACGTAGGTCGGTATCTATCTGGTCCTTTATGATCTGCTTTTCCACATTTAACTTGTCGTCCCCTATTACGGAAAAGATGTTGAAATCGTCACTTCCCTCGAACATGGGCATTCTCTTGTTCTTCCTAAAGTGGTCTATGATAAGGTTGTGCGCGATCCGCATTACCCATGGCAAAAATTTGCCCTCTTCGCTGTAAGTGCCTTTTTTCAGGGTCTTGATCACCTTTATAAAGGTATCCTGAAAAATATCCTCGGTCACATCGCGGTCGGAGACTTTGGAGTAGATAAAGCTGGATATACGCTGGTTGTGCCTGTTGATCAAAATTTCAAGGGCCTTTTCGTCCCCGCCAATATAATCCTTTACCAATACTGAATCATCGATCTGTAGTTCCATACAAATTACTTTTTTTGGTTACAAATAGGAGCCGCTCCCGAAGGGAAAGGACCACTAGTTATTTAGGTTAAAACTTTTAAAAGTAATTTTTCTGTATAGGCCTATAGAGTTATTAATTACAATCCAAATATAGAGAAATTTAAAGGTGCAAAAAAAACAATGTTGTCATCTGCCACTTTTTGGATGTTAAAGTGGCAATAGTAGTTATTAAAAAGTACATATTGTATCTTTGTTGCGTTAAATACGAGTATGTCCACAATATTAGATGTCAGTCCAAAGGAAAATATAATCATAAAAGGTGCCAAGTTGCACAATTTAAAGAATTTGGATGTAGTGATCCCCCGAAACAAACTGGTGGTGATCACCGGCCTTTCAGGTTCCGGAAAGTCAAGTTTGGCATTTGACACCCTGTATGCGGAAGGCCAACGCAGGTATGTAGAATCCCTTTCCTCCTATGCGCGCCAATTTTTGGGAAAGTTGGACAAGCCCAAGGTAGATTACATTAAGGGAATATCCCCCGCCATCGCCATAGAACAAAAGGTGAACTCCACCAACCCAAGATCTACGGTGGGCACCACCACCGAAATATACGATTACCTCAAACTCCTCTTCGCCCGGATCGGCCGCACCATTTCGCCCATTTCTGGAAACGAGGTCCGTAAGCACACGGTCACCGACGTCGTAGACCATATAAAAGGATATGCCGAGGGGAGCCGGCTGCTGCTTCTGGCCCCAATTGTCATCCCTGCCGACAGGGACCCCATTAAATCGCTGCAGCTTTTGTCCAAACAAGGGTATGCGCGGATACAATATAAAGGAAAGGTGCTTAAGATAGATGATTCCATTACAGAGATCGATCGGGAGTTCGAACTGGTGGTGGACAGGATCATCAAGCAAGAGGACGAAGATTTTTATAATAGATTGGCCAATGCAGTGGATACCGCCTTTTTTGAAGGAAAGGGAAGTTGTACCGTAGAGGATATGGATACCGGTGAAAAGCACCATTTTAGCAACCTCTTCGAGCTTGATGGAATGTCCTTTTTGGAGCCCAATGTACATCTTTTCAGTTTTAACAATCCCTACGGGGCCTGCCCCAAATGTGAAGGGTACGGGGACGTGATCGGAATAGATGAGGAACTGGTGGTTCCCAATACGGCGCTTTCTGTATACGAAAACGCAATCTTTCCCTGGAAGGGCGAAAGTATGGGATGGTATCGTGACCAACTCGTCAATGCTGCCTATAGGTTCGATTTTCCCATTCATAAACCATGGTACCAGCTAAGTGCCGATCAAAAACAATTGGTGTGGCAAGGAAATGCACATTTTACAGGTTTGGATGAATTTTTTCAGCAATTGGAGGAAAAAAGTTATAAGATACAGAACAGGGTAATGCTTTCCCGGTACAGGGGCAAGACCAAGTGCAGCCTCTGTAGGGGAAGTCGATTGCGGAAAGAGACCGAATATGTAAAAGTGGGAGGAAAATCCATCACGGAACTGGTGGGCATCCCCATTTCGGAACTGATTCCTTTTTTTGGGGGAATGGTACTGAACGTTACGGATGAAAAAATTGCCTCCCGTCTACTGGTCGAAATAAGGTCCAGGCTCGGGTTCTTGGATAAGGTAGGACTTCGTTACCTTACCCTTAACCGGAAATCCAATACCCTTTCGGGGGGCGAGAGCCAACGGATCAATCTGGCGACCTCCTTGGGAAGCAGTTTGGTAGGGTCTATGTATATTCTTGATGAACCCAGTATCGGGCTGCACCCAAAGGATACCGAAAACCTTATAGACGTGCTGAAATCGCTGCGGGATCTAGGTAATACGGTCATAGTGGTAGAGCACGATGAGGATATCATGAAAGCTGCCGATGAAGTGATCGATATCGGCCCAGAGGCCGGGACCCATGGGGGACATGTGGTGGCCCATGGTACCATGGAAGATATTATGGCTTCCTCTTCCCTGACCGCTTCCTATCTGAACGGAACAATGTCCATTGCCGTTCCCAAACAGCGAAGAAAATATAAGAACCATATCCATATAAAAGGTGCCAGGGAAAACAACCTGAAAAATATAGATGTAACCTTTCCCTTAAATGTGCTTACGGTCATCACCGGTGTATCGGGAAGCGGAAAGAGCACCTTGGTAAAAAAGCTGCTGTACCCCATTATATTAAAGGAAATTGGTGGATATGGCGAAAAAGCGGGACAGTATACATCGGTGGAAGGCAATTATAGTTCCATAAAACATGTGGAATTTGTGGACCAGAATCCCATAGGCCGTTCCTCCCGATCCAATCCGGTCACCTATATCAAAGCATACGACGATATCAGGAACCTTTTCGCCACCCAAAAACTGAGCAAATTACGTGGCTATCAGGCCAAACACTTTTCCTTTAATGTGGACGGGGGCAGATGCGAGAAATGCAAGGGAGAGGGAGAGATTACGGTAGAAATGCAATTTATGGCCGATGTGCACTTGATCTGCGATACCTGTAACGGGAAAAGGTTCAAAAAGGAAATCCTTGAGGTAAACTTTGAAAATAAAAATATTGATGATATCCTTAATATGACCATTGAGGACGCCATCGAATTTTTCAATACACATCAACAGACCAAAATAGAAGGTAAATTAAAACCCTTGCAGGATGTGGGACTTGGGTATGTTACTTTGGGACAATCCTCTTCCACCCTCTCGGGCGGAGAGGCCCAAAGGATCAAACTGGCCTCTTTTCTGGTCAAGGGAAGCACCAAGGAAAAGGCCCTCTTTATTTTTGATGAGCCCACTACCGGCCTTCACTTCCATGATATAAAAAAGTTGTTGAAATCATTTGATGCACTTATAGATAAAGGACATTCCATTGTTGTGATCGAACATAATATAGATCTTATCAAATGTGCGGACCATATTATAGACCTTGGCCCCGAAGGAGGTGACCAAGGCGGACAATTGATGGGAGAGGGAAGTCCCGAAGACCTTGTAAAGAATAGGGAATCTTTTACCGCGCATTATCTAAAATCAAAATTGTAAATCCTTTTTAAAAAATATATATCTCAAAATCAAATAGTTATATTTAAAATAAATTTTTGGCACACTCTTTGAAATAGGGTTATTGAAAGCAAAAATTGCTTTTGAAACATAAAACCTTATATCATGAGACACCTAGCACTTTTCATTACAGCAATGATCTTCGGTACTTCACAGGCCATGGCCGCACCAGAGGACAATAAGGTAACATCCAACAATGCCATATTTGGATATAACGACTCCTTCATCTTTTTGGAAGATGGCATAACTTTTTCCGTGTATCCGGATGGGGAGCTCGACTTCTATATAGATGAAAGGGTCGGGGTAAGTGCCGGTGTCAATGTGGGACATACACAGATAACCTATAACTCCGGCTATAATTATAGTCCGTATGTCCAATACGATGATTACGGGGCCGTAATACAGGTGGAAAACGTTCCTATCTACTATGATTACTACGGTAGGGTATCACAGGTTGGAAACGTGGAGATCTTTTATAACAATGGTAGGGTATCCCAATTGGGTGGTCTGTATGTATATTACAACAATAGGGGAATCTACAACCACCATGTGGGATATATAAACGTGTACAATAGGAACTATGTCTACCGTCCGTTCCACAGGTATTTTGCGAGGCCGGCAGCTGGTTTCTGTATGGTGTACAACAGGCCCTATAGAAGATATTATGCCCCCGTTAGGTACGTGTATGTAAGGCCTTACCACAACAATTACCGAAAGACGTATGCCACCGTTGGTAGGGAATATCGGTACAATAAGGCTCATAGCACGCGTTCCAACATATATCGGAACGACTCCCGCGCCGTTGTCAGGACCAGCACCACCAACAGGAGTAACAGAACCGCCTACCGATCTTCCGGTAACATGGACTCCAGAAGCCGATCTACCGGAACGGTCAGGAACGCATCTGTCAATAGGTCAAATACCGTTGCCCAAAGAAGTAACGGGAACAATAATAAAAGTACCGCTGTTCAGAGATCTTCCAATAACAGGTCGGTAGCGGAAGAAAAGCCTGCGAGCAGGGAGGTAAGAAGCAGTACTAGTGCACAAAATAACAGGGTCAGGACCGATGTAAACAGGTCCATGGCACCAAGTAGGGAACAAAGGAGTACCGTCTCACAAAGGAACCAAGTACAGAACGCGACAAATAGGAAGGAGGCACCTGCCCGCACCCAACAAAGGTCGGTCGAAGCCAAATCGATCGCAAGAAGCAGCACTAACGTCCAAAGAAATGCTAGGACTGCCACATCAAGAAGTTCGGTGGCCACCAAAGCGTCGAGAAGCAGCAATGGCAATAGCACTGCCCGAAGCAGGGGACAGTAATAAAGATAGTTTTTAGGTTGGTTGTCGAGCCCCGTAGTGAATTCGTTCCTGCGGGGCTTTTGCTTGTATATCCCTCCTGCCCCCTATTTTGGATTTTTGTTTCCTTTGAAGAACTGCGACAATAATTTGAAAACATCTTCCGATATCCTAAATCTGTAAAGGATCCCTATATACATTGAAACCATTAAGATGCTTTTAAGCAGGATGTTCAAGATGGGATGGAAATCAAAATCCAGAGGATATAAAAGGGCCACCAATAACAGCAGCAGCATGGTGACCTTAAAAGTTTCCCAGGTAAATGGCTGCATATGGAACTTTATAAAAACATATCCCAATTTAAGACCGTTATAGATGAATATGGCCAGAAAAGTAGCAAAGGCCGCCCCATTGAGCCCGTAAAGGGGAATGAGCCACATATTGAAAAGAATGGTACATAGTGCCAGTACAAGTCCCATTATCAGTAAAGATCTATAGTGGTCGGAGTTATAAAGAATGGCATTGTTGTTTCCCAAGAGCGCATCGTACACCTTTGCGATCCCGATCAAAGTGACTACGAGAAAACCATCCCTATAGGCTTCTGGCAGCAGAAGGTAGAGGTCGTTCAGGTTTAGGACGATCAACAAAAAAAGCAGTCCGGAAACGATGAAAAGGGTCAGGGAACTTTTTTCATAAAGTCTCCTTAGTTCCCCCATATCTTTTCTGTTCACAAGTTCTGCCGTAAGCGGATAGGTTATCTGGTGCATCGACCTTGAGGGTACGGCCACCACGGTTGCGATAAAAATGGCCACACTGTAATAGGCGACGTTTTCGATCTCTATGAACTGGTTGATCATAAAACGATCTATCTCCAGAAGGATGACCGCAGCGGAACCGCCCAAGATGATAAGGGAACTGTAGACTATAACGGCACGTGTATTTTTGGGAAAGGTAAAACTAAAATGGGGTCGGCGTACCTTAAAAGCGTAACAGTTCATGATGACCATCCTAAGAATATAGGTGCCGACCAGACATTTTAGGAAAAAATCAGGCCCGATCATATCGAAAAAAATAAGCCCCAACAAAAGACTTACCAACAATCGGACAAATACCTCCTTCATAAAGTTCCCGAAAACGGATCTCATCTGGATCCTTGCCCAGGCATAGTACACTTCAAAATAGGCCATTGCCACCCCTATCAGAAATATATACCAGACATATCCCTCCACAATGGAATTTTCCTTGGATAAAAAATCGGCAATGGCCCCGTGTGCAAAATAGGTGATGGCAACTGCCGGTAGGATCAAAATAACGGGGAGTACCAGCATCAATGTAAGAAAGCTGTCCGACTCTTTGGGGTCTTTAAAACCACTATAATATTTTACCAATGTGTTGGGCACGCCAAAGGCGAGCAAGGGCATCAAGATGGCCGATGTGGACAAGATTACCCCTACCAGCCCATAATACTCTTCCGTTAAGAACCGAGTATAGAGAAAAAGCGTATTCAACGCCCCAATCCCAAATCCAAGGTAGGTGACCAAGGTATTGCTGAACGACTGTCTTAGTACTATTCCCATCGGATAAAATCGACTAATTTTCGGGTAAGTTCCCGCCTACTATAACTATCTATGTCCATTGGCCTAATGTGCAATCCACCGTTCCTGTAGGCTTGGAACCATTTTAACAGCAATTGCTTTACTTCTTGGGTATCGGTATAGCCAAAACATGAACCCGTTTGGGTCTCCGCAATGATGGTTCCCACCTCCCAATCAACAGGTCCCAAGGCAAGAATGGGCCTTTTGGCCATCATATACTCAAATAATTTTCCGGGGATGATGCCCATTGTTTCCGGTTCGTCCATTTCCACGAGCAGCAATACCTGTGATCGTTGTTGTTTTTGGAGTGCTTGTGTATGGGAAAGATATCCCGTTACCGTAATGTAAGGGGAAATCCCGAAAGATTCAATGGTCTCCAGAACATCCTCACTAACTACCCCGATCAGTTGTAACCGAAAATGCTCCGCAAAATCCTTATTTTCCCTTATGAGTTCCTGAAGGACCTTCCAAAAACCTATCGGATTCCGTCCGCTCAATAGGGAGCCAATATGGGAGATGGTAAATTTGGAATCCAAGTGCGAAAACTCGGGGGCTTTTCCATCAAATCCATTGGTGATGACCTGAATGGGACTTTTGGTAATGCCTTCAAATTCCTTCTTGGTGGTGTTACTGGTAACGATTACCTTATCCGCTCCGTTGAGCACTAGGGATTCGAGTTTAGCGTGTTTTTTTTCGGCCCTTTTTCCCAGTTTCAACTTTTTATGGTAGCCTATGGAGGTCCATGGGTCCCTAAAATCCGCGATCCACTGTACTCCTGACACCCTTTTGAGACCAAGGCCTATTAGGTGCAGACTATGTGGGGGGCCCGTAGTAATGATCGTTTTGACGTTTTCTTCGGCAATCTTTTTATGCAGGAATTTTATGGATGGGCGGACCCAATATTTCCGCGCATCGGGAACAAAGAGGTTTCCACGGACCCATAACATGGCCCTTTCCATAAAGGACTGCTCTTTTGAAGTTATGATTCCCGAACTTATTCGCTTTGTTTTCTTTTTTGAGAATACTCCCGAAAGGCCGTACGGTTCCCAAATAGGCATGCTGTAAACTGTCAGATCCTTCGGGACCTCCCCGAGAAATGACTCGTCCCGTAAAGGGTAATGGGGATTTTTGGGTATATATACCACAGGCTCCATCCCAAAATCCTTCATATATTTTACGAATTTCAACCATCGTTGTACCCCTGGACCACCAGCTGGAGGCCAGTAATAGGTAACAATGAGGACCTTTTCCATTAAGTACGTTTCTTTTTGATGGAATTCCTTATGGACATTCCAAGAGCCCCAATTATAAAAAGTCCCAAAAGAATACTGCTCGCCAAGGATATGGCACCTCCCCTTTTTACGACCTTGGGCTCGAATTTAAATGTTATGGTATGTTTCCCTTGGGGCAGTTGCAATGCCCTTAGAACATGGTTCACCTTTATATGCGGTACGGCCTTGCCATCCAAGTAGGCGTTCCATCCCCGTGCGTAGTACATTTCGGAAAAAACGGCCATACCGGGTCTAGGATTGTTGGATACATAGGTCAGTTTATTGGGGAGGTATTCGGTGAGTTCAATGGAAGCCGTGCTATCCTTGGTAAAAGTAAAGGTGTTTACCCCGGGAAAGGCCGTGGTGTTCACAACGGCTTCGTTCTGTACGTCCAAGCTGTCCAAGGCCCTCATTTCCGCATTCGCACTTTTTACGGGAACAAGTCTCCCAACAAACCAAGCGTTGCCAAGGGCATACGGGTTTTCGGCCGCATATTTCTTTCCTTCGCCATCCTCTTGAATAACGTATTTTACGTTCAACATATTCAGGACACGCACATTGTTGTTATAGATGTGGTAATCGAACAGCTCCTGCAGCCCCGCGGGTTTGGCGGCATGATATCCTCCAATGGACTTGTGGAAATAGGAGGTCCTAGAACCATTTACACCTTCAGAGGGATCGTAAACCCTATAGATACCCTTATCTTTGAAAATCTCTCGGTCGACTTCCGTCTCCTGAAACGGTTTTTCCATTGCCCGCTTTGGAACAAAATCGGATTCGTTCACATAACGCAGTGCCACCCCTACCAAATCAAATAACAACAGGGTGGCAAGCACTACCGTAAGCAAGGTTTCCTTTATTTTGGATTTAATATATAACCAAATGGCCAAGGCCGATAATATCACATAGATAAGCGAGCGGAAGATATCGCTGGTATAGACGGCCTGACGGTCCAACTGTATCATCTTGACGAATTCCTCCCCATAATACTGTTTAAAGGTTCCATCGCTTGGGCCCTCAAAATGGAACATGCCCTTCACCAACAGCAATATGACCAAAACACCTATGGCAATGGCCCCTGCAATTTTTAATCCCCTTATCTTTTCAGCGGTCGGTATTTCTTTCTTAAAAAGTTCCCTTAAGGCCAAAAAGGCAAGGATGGGGGCGCATAGTTCCAGGATGACCTGTATGGAAGATACGGCCCTGAATTTATCATATAGAGGGAAATAATCGATCATGAGATCGGTCAGCACCTTAAAATTTTTGCCCCAGGAAAGGACGAGCGCCATAAGGGTTCCGCCCAACAACCACCATTTCACCTTTCCTTTTACCAATAGCAGTCCCAATAGGAAAAGAAAAACGACGATAGCCCCGATATAGGCAGGTCCCCCTACGAATGGCTGCTCTCCCCAATAAAGTGGAAGATTGCTGCCGAATTCGAGGGCCTGGGTCCTCGGAAGGCCCCGTTCCGTTAAAAAGGAAAAGGTCTTTGAATCCGTTCCAAGATCCTCTCCCCCGGACCCTCCGAACAATCGCGGAACAAATAGGTTCAGGGATTCCACGATCCCATAGCTATATTGGGTTATATACTCCCGATCCAAGCCGTCCGTATTGTTTTTTGGGGAGCCATCTGGCCGTATGGTAAGTTCGGAAGGACCACGGGTGCTCCAATCGGCATATTGTTTGGTGGCCAGAAGACTGGTAGCATTAGCGGCAATTCCCAACAGCACGGCCCCCAAAAGTATTCCGGTGGCCACAAAGAATTTTTTTACGGCTCCCTTTCGGATGGCATCTACAAGATGCACCAAGCCCAATACCAACACCAGTAACATAAAATAGTAGGTCATTTGGTAATGGTTGGCATTCACTTCCAGGGCCATGCCAATGGCCGTAACGATAAAGCCCCAAAGGTATTTGTGCCTAAACGTGAGCACTATACCGGAAAGCAGTAAGGGCAGATATCCAATGGCATGCGCCTTGGCATTGTGCCCTACCCCCAATATAACGATCAAGTAGGTTGAAAAACCAAAGGCCAGGGAACCGAGCACCGCCAACCGATAATCTACCTTAAGGCAGCATAATAGGATATAGAACCCGATAAAATATAGAAAAAGATAATCGGCGGGCCTGGGCAAAAAACGGATAAGCCCATCCAGTTTTTTGGTATAGTTATGGGGATAGTTCGCCCCCAATTGGTAGGTGGGCATTCCGCCGAAAGCACTATTGGTCCAGTAAGGCTCCTCCCCTTTGCCCTTTCTAAAATCGTTCTGTTCCTTCGCCATTCCCGTATACCAAACAATATCGGACTGGTAAATAACCTTGCCCTGTAGAACGGGATGAAAATAGGCAAGGGCAATGACGACGAAAAAAATGGAGACAAAAAAATGGACGAAAATTGCTTTGGTACCGCTGTTCATAGGGATGCTCATATATTATTCAATTTCCTCAAAATCTATGTATTCACCCACTTTTTTGGAAGATCGGGTACTTTTGTCGCTTCTTTTTTCAATGATCACTTCGCCTTCCCGCTGTCCCGTGGTATCGCCTTGGTCCGGAAAACCGTTGAACCGCTCCCGAAAATGTTTTTCGGCCTTTTTGGCGGCAAATTTAAATAACTTGGGAGCAAACCATCGTATGAGTATCTTCAGGAAAAAATATACCAACAGTATGATCAGGACCGTTTTTAAAAAACCCATATTCTTAAAAAAATTTATATCAAAAATACAATTCTAACGTTGTATACATAGTGTAAATCTCATAAAATAATAATAAAACGCCACTGTACCCAACACTTATAGAATGAAACACTTGTCCAGAATTGCCCAATCGCTCGTTTTCTTCCTTCCCTTTTGCCTCATTGCACAATATACGGATGTGATCAATTCCAACAGGCCGGGGCAGTCGGTAAGTGCATATGCAGTGGGCCGGAATGTGGTACAGGCGGAGATGGGGGTTTCCTATGAAAGGGACAAACATTCCCTCTTGCAAACGGAATCCAATTTTCTTGGGGTAGATCTTGCCCTGCGATATGGGTTGTTGTTCGAAACTTTGGAACTCTATTGGGAAGGAACCTATCAAAAGGAAAATATCAGCTATAACGGATTGGGCTTTGATGCCGCCCGGACCGATTTTTCCAGAAATAGGCTTGGCCTGAAATTTCTGATATATGATCCCTTTAAGAACCCTGAGAACAACAAACCCGATCTGTACAGTTGGAGGGCAAACCATAAATTTAAATGGAAAAATTTACTGCCTGCCGTTTCCGTATATGGGGGTGCCAATTTTATTCTGGGCGATAACCCCTTTTACCCTGAAGACCCTACAATTTCCCCTAGGGCCATGATTGCCACCCAGAGCAGGATCACGCCGCGCTTTGTACTGATTTCCAATATTTCCTATGACCGTATCGGGAGCGACTTCCCGGAGATGGGGTACATCATCTCTTTGACCCATGCCCTTCGGAATCCCAAATGGAGTATTTTTGTGGAAAATCAGGGAATTAAGAGCGATCGGTATTCGGATTCCATCCTGCGCACCGGAACGGCCTACCTTTTCAATAAAAATTTTCAGGCGGATATGAACATTGGTGCCAGTCTTAAAAATACACCTTCCAAATATTTTGGAACCATCGGATTTTCCTACCGCTTGGATATGCACCAGGACAAACTGGTTCCCATAGAAGACCAGAACGGCGGGGAAAACGGTCAGATTGGAAGGAACAGTATGAAGAAGTCCAAGGGAGAGGACGGTGGAGCGGAACTTGGCCTCACGAAAAAACAATTGAAAAAACAGAAAAAAATGGCCAAACGAAAGCAAAGAAAAGAGGGATCTTATGAATTTTAGGATTATTTTTTAGCGCTTGGTACTACAGAAACCCGTTCACTGGTTTTATTCTCTAGATTAATAGTATTAATATTGGGGCAAGAAAACCGATAAGATGATCTCCATAAAAGAAGCCATGGGCAGAAAGGAGCTAAAAACCTTTGTGACCTTTCCCTTTTCGCTCTATAAGAATTGTCCCCATTGGGTGCCCCCTATTATAAATGACGAACTTGATTCCTTCGATCCTGGCAAAAACCCCGTTTTTAAGGATGCCAAGGCACATTTCTTCCTGGCCTATAAGGATGGTGCCCTTGTAGGAAGGGTTGCCGCTATTGTCAACCATATTGAGCTAGAGCAACAGAAAATAAAAAAAATGCGATTCGGATGGTTCGATTTTATCGATGACCTATCGGTCTCGGAGGCCCTGTTGAACAAGGTAGCGGAAATCGGCAAACAGCATAAACTTGAATTTATGGAAGGCCCCGTCGGGTTTTCCAACTTGGACAAGGTAGGGGTGCTTACCGAAGGATTCGACCATATCGGCAACATGATCACTTGGTACAATTACCCCTATTACATCCAACATTTTGAAGAATTCGGGTTTGTGAAGGAAAAGGAATATTTGGAGAACAAATTTCCATTTTCCAACGCCGACCCCAAGTTTTTTGTAAAGGCAAATGATCTGGTAAAGCGTAGGTATGGGGTGAGGGCCCTAAATTTTACCAAGACAAGTGAAGTGATGCCGATGGCCGATAAGATGTTCGATCTCTTTAATGAGAGCTACTCACAATTATCCTCTTTTGTACCCATAACGGATATACAGAAAGAATACTTCAAGAAAAAATACATCAGTTTTATCAATCCCGAATACATCAAATTTGTGATGGATAAGGAAGATAAACTGATCGCATTCGGAATAGTGATGCCCTCATTTTCGGAAGCGCTGCAAAAGTCGAAGGGCAAATTGTTCCCTTTTGGGATATTTCATTTGTTATGGGCCAAAAGAAGGAGCAAGGATGTCATTTTCTATTTGATAGGGGTCCATCCGGATTATCAGAACAAAGGGGTGACCGCGGTAATTTTCAACGAATATTACGAAACGTTCTCAAAAAGAAAGATCGAATTTTGCTATCGCACCCCTGAACTGGAGGAAAATGTGGCGATACGACAGATTTGGAAACATTTTGATCCGAAGGTCTTTAAACGGCGTAGGACCTACAAAAAAAGTTTGTTGTAGGAATGTTTTTTCCAGGAATGTAATTATCTGGGAGCAATTCATCAAAAAGGGACATTTTCAAAAAATGTCCCTTTTTTATATTTTAACACTTCTGCT